>TBL_comb47_HYPODRAFT_10005383_pt1 | contig 14266 bp, 9 predicted proteins | sample TroBogypolimnion_40_FD_10682 | JGI IMG/M metagenome (IMG submission 10682)
ATATCCAGTTATCACTCATAGAGTCAGATCTTATACAGGCGGTTGGAAGAGCCAGAACACTACGAACAACCGCCCACGTTGACCTGTATTCAAACTTCCCGTTGAAGATTGCTGATGAATTCCGGTACTGAGAATGGTGGGAACTACCACCATACCGTCGTTCAATAACTTTTCGGCTTTGTGCTACATATTTATATAGTATGGAATACAAAAAACACATCAACATCCGCATTACGCAAGACCAGTTCAAACGGTTAAAACTGGCCATTGCCCGTGAAAATAAAACTATGTCGCAGATCATAAGACGAATACTGCAACAGTATATCGATGAAAACCCGCAGTCGGTCTTTTCGAAGAGTACTGGTAAGACGGGGAAATAACACACTATATATTATATGTGTGGAGTTGTGAATAACCAGTTGCCGTAGGCAATATTGTGCTTGCTTATGTTGAAATATTAGTTAATTTAGCCTAAATCAATAGGTTAGATTCACTGAGTTATGAAAACGATTAATCATTCAATCATCAATTGGGACTTGCATCTCTTGAAAGTACCTAAAACGAAATTCGCAACCAAGATCGAAGATCCATTTCGAATCCCCTTCAAAAAATGGTTATTTTCTAACCTATTGAGGATTAAAAGGTTGTTTTGGAGGTGATATTTATGTCGTAAAATGGATGGATATTCGTTCTTCCTTTTCTAAGTGTGTCAGTGATTCCTAAACCCCGTATCCTAAGGCTTTTGAACTCATCCTGTGTTTATTCTCTTGTTTGTTGGGAGCTTATAGTATTATCCCAAGTCGTGACTATTGACCTCTTCTCAATTTTATTTGGGTGAAAAATGCATTACAGATTTCTCTTCCCCTTATATTTATATAGAAACAAATACAATGGACGAACAAAATTTACCCACAGAAGACAAAAAGACACCGGAACAAGAAATGGAAGAAAAGAGAAGAAAAGAAAAAGAATTTATTAGGCACATTAACCTCTTAGCAAAAATTCGCCCCCCTATCAATTGGCGGGAGTTAAGGTGGTGATGATCTTTTAAACCTCTCCCAGATCATATTTGCATCTGAAGACCCGTACCGGAGAGATTATTATTTCTAAGTGATGGCTATAAATGTCCCAGATAATATTTGGAACAATTTACCCGGGATCTCCTTCTTGCGAGAGAGTAAACACCAATAATCAGATTAAACCATTGCCAAAAATTTCGTCAGAATCTTTCTAACAAGGAATTTACAATCAGCAGCTTTATCCCTCGAAATAATTGAAATATGGGCTGACTTGTTGCGGTATTTGTTTAACAATTCATTCAAATTCGACAAAAGATCTTCTTTAAACATGTCGCTGGAATAATTATCAATTATGAAGTAGTAGAAGTCATTCATTATTTTACTTCGTTCAACCAGATAATCATCCGAAAGACAAGTTAAAATATGGTTCATGCTACCAAGAGTGTAACTTGTTTTGTTGTTAATGACCAGTTGAGCAAACAATTTTGTTGAATTGTGAGCCAGATCTTCACAGTAGTCATTTTCAAAATTTGGATTATTACCTCGGGTAAAATTTGAGAAGGGGCTAAACACTTTTAGTAAAAGTTCACTTTCTACCGACCTTGACAACTGTAAAACGTATGGGCTGAAATCTTCAGACATTTGTCGAACCAACGTGTCATTGATATACTCCGCTGATAAGAGGTAGCTGAAACTTAGTTTTTCTAATCTATTGGCTTCAGTTATGTAATTTCTAATTTTTGAATCGTAAAACTGAGTGTCGGTAGGAGTGATCCCATCAAGAAATGAGTATATTTTTTCTTGTAATTCTTCGTCATCCACAAATTCTTCTTTCGCATCGGAAGAGGCAGATCTAATGGCTTGAAGGATATTACGGATATTAGATGTTAGTAATTCTTTCATCACAATCTTGATCATACCTTCAAGTGATCCCGCATTTTTTAGGGTATCAACCGAAATATTATAGAATGAAGCTAATTCTGTTGAATGTTCTTTCAACTCTTCAGGTTGGATGTTTTCCTTTTGAGGTAGAAATGAATCTATTGGAAAATCATGGTATGTATTAAGTATATCGTGAATTTCTGAAGAATTAAACACAACAGCCCAATGCCACTTGCCAAACCTGCCGGTTTCATTGACAGCCTTTATCCAAAGATTTAAAAAATCCCGCTTGACCCTATTCTCATCACTGTCTTGCCCTTTAACTTCGAGTACTAATTTTTCACCATTCTTTAGTTCAATGATGTAATCGGGAATATAATTGCGGATGACACCCCGATAATTGTATTTAATAAAAAAACCAAGGTGGTCGTTCTTTACAAAAGAATGAACGGCTTCATGTTTATCAAGGATACTGGCATTATTTGCTTCCCATGTACTATCGAAGACAGTAAAATTTATATGTGATTTCTCATGCCATTCATTAGGTTTGGATGAGTACCATGTAGGCATATCAGACGTTGACCGTATAGGTCTTTCATTGTCAAATACGGGTGTAATAACCTCAGCGTTTTGATCTTTTATCGCTACCCAAAAGTGTTGGATGATCCTTGAAATATTAAGGGTTAACAGGATATTACGCCGAACCTTGTCTCTGTTAAAAAGATTGCTTTTAATGATGATTTTATCGGAATTCAGAAAATCTTCGGTTAGTTTAAGTAACTGGGCAAGAAAATCATATTGATTTCCCCTCCAGTTGTGTCTTTCCATCCCGAAAATATTAGTCGCAACCCTAAAGATCACAGACTGTAACCTATACCTTTCTGCGAACTTCTTTATATCGATATCAGATAATGCCGCTGGTGTAATATTCCCTTGAATTACACCACCCATTTCAACTTCAGTTATCGTATTCTCGGGATCAATTACAATTGGTTTAATTGCATCGTAATCAAGTGTTAAACATGACTTATAAATTGTATCAATCCTAAGAATATTTGGGAAGGAAATTTTGGAGTCGATCTTCTGGTTAGTTGGTTCAATTTGAAATTTAGGTTTTGGTGGACGAGGAACCGTAACACCACCTTCATGAGGAATGAAAGAGAATGGTACCCCAAAAACATTTACATATTCGGGTTCTAACATTTGGTTCGTATCAAACTCATAAGAAACCCTTCTAAGGCCACGACCAACTACCTGTTCACATAACAACTGGCTCGAAAATGCACGTAATCCCATTACCTGAGTGACATTCTTTGCGTCCCACCCTTCAGATAGCATACTTACGCTGATTACATTTTGAATCTGTTCTCCCGGTTTACCTGCCTTACCAACAGTATCTACTTTGTCGCGTAGTTGTTCCGCCAATTCTTTTTTAGATCCCGAAAGATTATCGTCTTCGTTTTCTAATTGACCCAATATCTGACTGTCGATTTGTAATGTCTTTGTTATGTCACATAGCTCTTTGACTTCACATTCACCTGAATCAAAATAATGTTTAATACGTTCCGAAGTAATGGTAGTATTGGCAATTGTTATCATGACAGGTGGTATGTTGATACCCTTTTTTTGCCATTCCTGTTTCGTTTTTAGCCAATCACTACCCAAAAGATTGTAGGCATTCTTTACCAAATCTGGTAGTGGTGTTTCTTTGGGTACTTGTTTTTGGTTCAAATCTTCCTTAACATCATCATCCATATAGATATGATAAAGCCGGGATTTGTAATCGGTGGTATACTTCCCATCGTCCCGGAATACCACCCTTGGTGTTTTAACCAATCCTGTTTCTATGGCATCCGTTAACCCAAAATCACTTATAATCCATGAATACAATCCAACTTCATTGGTTTTCTTACCAGTTGGCGAAAATGGGGTAGCTGAAAAATCATGACAGCGTAATATTTTTACTTGCCTGTTTAACTTATCCAATCCACCAATCCAAACCGTATTATCAACTTCTTCCCGCTTAACTTGTTTCTCCTTACTTTCGGCAGCTGTTCGCCATGCGTGGTGTGCTTCGTCATTAATAACTAATATGTTATTGACTTTGGCCATTTCACCCAATACTGTTCTGGCATAAGCTGCATCACTTATTTCTATCCTTTTCCGTTTATCAACACTCCTAAGCTGACCTTTATCTACCTTGTCATCCAATTTATCTTGAGAGTCCCATGCAAGCATGTGCCAGTTAATAATTTTTACTTGTCCTTGTCTTAGGTAATCCATTAAAGTAGTAGGAACAATATTAAACTCCTTGTAATAATTGTTCTCATCTGTTGGATTTAGTACAGCTAATCTGCTCTTTACGGTTAGACCGGGGGCTATAACGAAAATAGTTTTAGAAAATCTAACGTCTTTTTTGTAAGATACTTTATTTAGGATGTTGTAGGCAATCAACATGGCCATTACTGCGGTTTTCCCTGCACCGGTCGCCATTTTGTTACACCAACGGGTAAAATCACCTCCATCAGATGGAATTTCGATTCCCGTTTTGTAATGATCGGGGGCTTCAAGCAGGAAAATAATTGTTTCCATCGCTTCCAACTGGCAAAAGAAAAACGGGAAATGACGTTGGTTTGGGTCTTCCCAATGGGATAATAATTCTTTTGTTACACCTGTTAATCCGGGACGGTTATCGTTTTTCCATTCGATAACTCTTTTCCGGATTAGGTTCACCAACGGGAACTCAATGGTTTCTACAATTTGAATACCCTTCTTACTTTGAGATCCTGCAATTGTGTATCCCGCTGGTCTTCGCCCATCTCTTTGAAAAAACTCCTGTGTAGCGGAGTCCATATACCAGTGAACATGTGGTTCTCTATATGGTGAACAAAGGATTAATTTGTCTATTTGCTTCATCGTCTTATAATTTTAAGACTTTCAATGCCCCTGTCATCAATAATTTTTACAGCGATTACTTTCCCCGGAACAAATGGCAAAGAGATAGTACCTCCAAATGATTCAATCTTTTCTTCATCGATTTCCGCCTTCAGATTTTTTGCCAACCTATCCCAACCTTCACCACTCCCAGCCATTGGGAAAAAGACTTGCTTAGGGAATAGGCTACGGCCATTGTAATCGGTATCTAATAACCACATGGCAATGTTCTTAATTCCACCACTATCAATTGATCCTGTTTTGGGATTATAATAATCGAAACCAAAGACTTCAACGGTTACTTTATCTTTGTCTGCTCCTTCAGTGATTTCGTGTACACGGACATCTGGTTGACCGATAAGCCAGAAACTTTGATTTGTGTTTTTATTCTTTTTGAGGTCTTCAGTCTGAAGATCCATGTTCATAATTGCTTTCAGCAACTTGAAACCAACTAATTTTTCTGGAGTTTCATCAATATCTTTAGCGGCTTCATCATCGAACTGGAAAGCACAGAATAGTAGGATGTCTGGTTTAAGGTATCGAGCCTCATCCATTGCAAGTTCAACAGTTCTTTGTTCTAATGGGGCATGTTCTGGTCCAAACACAACCAAGACTTGTTCTGGGTGGTCCCCCTTCGTTTCGGCTTGTGCCTGAATATATTTCGTTCCCGGTAATGCTTCAACACGAGTGAAATTTAGTGTTGCTCCACCTTTAGCCCGAACACCTGTGCGAAGTAATTCATCACGCCATTGGTCTTGGCGAAGTGTTTCACCTGAGCGGGAAACTGAATTATCTGCAACCATTTCAGCTTCCAGAATTCCTTCAAGGTCTTTTACAACAGGAGCAGGAATGCTCTCAACGGTAAATGGGCCAGTTACTCTTGTTCTATTTTTATCTATTAATGGTTGATCATATAATATTTCATCTTTCAACGGCATATTGTTAGCTAAATCCCCTAATGTAACATGTGGTACTTTCCTATAATTGAATCCACTACTTACGCCTTCAAAAGGTCTAGCTAATTCATAATAATCAAAGGTTGAAGTTAATAACCTCTGCTTCGCTAAAACAATTGCTACACGAGATGTATCGCAGGTCACCCATCTTCTTCCTATGGATTCAGAAACAAATGCAGTTGTACCGCTTCCACATGTTGGATCAAAAACCAAATCACCTGGGTCGGTACATAAAGTTATGCATCTCTCAATAACCTTTGGATTTGTTTCAACAACATATTTTTTTGCTTCTGAAAAACCACCAGAAGTATCATTCCAGTGATTTGTTAGTAAGCTTACAGGATAATCGTCAAAATAATTAATGAAATAAAGTTTGTTACCTAATTTCATTATCCTATTCTTTTTTATAAGATTCTCAAGGCCTGTTTTAGTTGTTTTCCAGCTTTTACCTGTTTGTGGTTTAAATATTTCGCCTTTAAATTCTACATCATAAATGCATGAGGGTGTATAACCAGAAGAATATGTATCCAATCTGCAAAATAGCTTTGAATTATTGGGAATTAACTTTATATTACCACGCTCCAAATCATTTAGTTTTCTCCTCAAACCGTCAGATTCCTCAATGAAACTGTATTCATTAGTGATTTCTCTGTCTAGGAATAATCTTCTAAATTTCACTTTTGATTTATCCTTTGCAAACCACACAAGATGGTCATACATGTTCTCCAAATGTTTAGCTCCAAGTGGCATTCCTTTCACTCTGAAGGTAATAATGGACATAAAATTATCATAACCAAATATTTCATCCATTAAATTCCTAACAAAGTGTAAGTTGTGCTCACCAATCTGTACAAAACATGACCCTGTTTCATTTAGTAAGGTTTTTGCTAAGATAAATCGGTCTCGCAGATATGTTAAATAAGAATGAATCCCTAATTCCCAAGTATCACGAAATGCTTTAATCATCTCAGGTTCTTGAGTTAAATCTTCATCTTTCCCATCCTTAACATCTCTGTTATTAGTAAAAGGCTGAAAATTACTTCCATAGGTAATTCCATAAGGAGGGTCGAAAAAAAACATTTGTACTTTGCCAGCCATACCCTCTTTTTCCAACAATGAATTCATTACAAGTAAAGAATCTCCGGCAATTAATCGGTTGCTCCAGTTTTCTCTATGTTTGTAAAATTCAATGGCTTCACGTAAAGGTTTGTTCTGAGTCTCAAACAAACTCATTTGCCTGGGCTGGCTATCTTCCTTCTTTACAGTTTCAATTATTGTTTTCGGGTCAATCCTTTCGTGTACGTGTAACGAGACCACCGGTACTTCAAACGAATTGTGTTCTGTCTTTCCTGCCCATTGTAATTGCGGATCAAGATGTGGATCGTATTCGTATTTTTTCCTATTCTGTCCGAATTCCGTATCGGTTTTTTCATTTACCAATCCAACGGGTGGGTTATTTAATCTGTCTTTGTCTGTGTGTTGGTATTGTTCAATCGGTTTCTGATTGGCAGAAGTTGTAGAGTACGGTTTCTTAGCCATAATTATAGTAGAGAAATAGGTTAAAGGAATGATATGTACCAAAAATAGCAAATAAAATCAGGGGATTTCGAATATTAGACAACATAATTTTAATCAATCATAAAAAGAATAGGGTCGGTGTAAACTAACACCTACCATTTTATATTCTCTTTGCAGACTCGATGTTCCTCAAATCACAGTTAAGACGATACCGGATTAGACTACACCCTAATGAGTATTAAAAATAATTGAAATAAAAGGCTGAAACATAGCATTTTATTGGATATTTTTACTAAATTAGCTTTAATAGCACGGTACATATAAATGGTATCATTATGAAAGTATTTTATTCTCGTACAAGCACATTGGAGCAAAATGATGAAAGGCAACTTCAAGACGTATCTGGTTTTGATTATGTTTTCACAGATAAGTGTTCTGGCAGTATTGATTTTTTTGAGCGACCAAAAGGTTCACAGATAAAAGAGTTGATCAATCAAGGAAAATTGACTCATCTCGAAATACATTCTATTGACCGGTTAGGCAGAAGTACTATCGATGTTTTACTGACCTGGCAGAAACTCACAGAACTTGGGGTAAGAATTGTGTGTCGTAACCCAAACCTCACAAATTTCAAGGTTGATGGGACTGAGGATGAGGTTAGCAGTATGATAATTAGTATTTTATCGATTATGGCTAGTTTTGAAAGGAGAATGATCCTTATTCGTCAACAGGAGGGTATTCTTTTGGCCAAAATGAAGGGGAAATACCGTGGCAGGAAAATCGGAACACAAGAAACAAAAATGAAATTTCTTAATAAATCACGCAATCAGAAGATTTTAAGTTATTTAGAGAAAGAATACCCTTACAGCGAGATTAGTAAAATTATTGGATGCTCATTCTCTACCATCAACAAGGTCAAGACAATTAAGCAGGAACTTTGTCCCCAAACATAATTTACTCAAGGAGAGACAAAATTTAGACAGAATGGTGTATTCTACCACCGACCTTTTGAATAATGCTGAAGTTGGGAAAATCTTTAAAAACATCGTGGAAAACTTGTCCAATATGGAAGGAGTCATTCTCTCCCGGAAGACCTGGTCAGGTTCGGTTTGTTTTCTGGGAGCGGATTCGGCTGTTGGTCTGTAACTATGTTAAAGCTTCGATATTTCCATATTGTACAAGGCTCTCTTGATGAACATCGACCAAACAAATCCTCTCATATCACCACTGCCAAGAAATTCCGGATCTGAACAGAACAATTCGTTAAGGTCAGTCTGCCGTAGTTCTTCCAAGATCGGAAATAGTTCAGGCTCGACCACTACTTGCCGGATCTCATCCAGAAAATATTCGTAATTGTTCATGAACCTTTTGGATTCCACTTTATTTTGATAATGCTGGTTTGCCAAAGCTATAATTATGATAATAATGATTATTACCATCCATAAACATCCCTAGGCTACTATACCTAAGACATCAAGTACAGAATCTCCTCTATTTCTTTAAAGTAATCCAATAAGAAATAATACTACTACGACAATTAAGATTGTCTACATTGAACCATGTTTAGTTTAGCAAATCTGCTCACCACACCATTCACAGAGTCGAGTCCTTCGCGTATTTGGTCTTTTGCAGAAGGGACAAGTGTCAGGAATGTGTAACGTCGGTTGTGGAGTTCCTTGTTCATTAATTACTTGTTGGAAAGTTGCATTTGATTGCTGAGTGTTACTCTTCCGTAAACCGGATATTACTTTTACAACCCAAACAACAGCGACAACAATAGCAATAACAATAATAATGGCCAAAATTAGAATGACGTGGGCACCAGAAAGAACACAAATTGGATACATAATTAATTTTAGTTTAAGTTCGTGATTGCAAATTGATTAATATAACGAGTTCATTTTATGTTGTTAACACCAGAATAATTAATAAATTATGAAGGGCAATTATGTTTGTACAGATCCATATATTCAAAAATTATCGAAATCGCTTCCACCTTCATATCCCTGTTCAGTGAGTTGTTATTTCTCACCTCATCAGTTAACTTGTATACCTGACACCGATCACTGAAAATTACCTTTTGGGCATAGATCAGGGCTGAAATCATTTGATAGGTGTAGCTTTTGGGATTCTTCGACAAGGCATACCCGGAATATCGGATGGCATCGGTAACGTCATTGTAATCGTCCATTGCTGTTATATAAGAAAAACATAACAGGTGATCACCCTTCCCATTGTCAAAAAAATCATCCTTGTTTTTGTAAATTTTTTCCTGAATCAAATATTTCAAAAATATGGTGGCATTATTTTTATCTTTTACATTCCAACTCAATTTATTGATTAGAGCCAATTTAACATCCACTGGTTTGGTTTCATCCGTCAGATAAATCATTAACTCATTAGATAATTTACCTTTTGCTTTGGATGCCTTAATAACAACGGGTTCATTCAGATAGGCCTTAGAAAATTCCGTTGATGTCAGTGGTGAATCCGCAAAACAGATGGAACTAAGTAGAAAAAATAAGATTAATGTCAGGATTCGCATATTTGAATTAAAGAGGTACTATCTGTTTTTTGATTCATATTCACATTTGGGAGAGCAAAACTCAGGGACTGTTCCACCGCATTCGTAGATATTGCCATTTTTTATCTCCCTTAAACTTTGTTTTACTTCAGTGGCCATTTGTCCTATCACGTCTACTCCAGCCGCCTTAGCCATTGGTACACCGAATGCTACATATATTCCTTCAAACGCATTAACCAAAGGATTTTCAAATTGTTTTAAAACTGCAACCCTTGATTGGTAGGCCTTTTGATACCTGAAATCCCTTCCACACCATTTGCAGGTTGCTGTTCCAATACCACAGTTTACACCTATTTTACCAGAAGGATCTTCATCATATGAATCAAGGACCTTACGGAGGAAGATATTTTCCTCTGAGGTCAGTCGTTTTTGAATTTTTCCTAAAAAACTATTCTCTCTTTTTTCTGCGACATAGTCTCCATTTACAAAATCTCCTTCATAAACCGTGCCGTCACTTAAAGTTAATTTCCCTTTTCCATTTGGTTGACCATCTTTATAATCCCCTTCATAAACTTTACCGTTTAGCCAAAACATTTTACCCTTCCCTTGATAATTTTCATCTACAAAATCGCCAACATAAACCTCACCTTTTTGACTAGAAAATCTACCTTTCCCATTTACCTTATCATCTTTGAAGTCTCCTTCATAAACGGAACCGTCAGCCCAAACATATTTCCCTTTCCCATTTTTTTTTCCATCAGCAACCTGGCCAATGTAATATGATCCACTAGGATAGTTAATTCGCTGATCCTGAGCGAAAAGAGAACTCATATTTGATACACCAATGAAAAATATGAGGATAAGAATCTTGGTGTATTGATTTTTTCTCATAGTATGAAGCTCAGTTAGCGGTAATTGAAATTCATAATCAATTCCAAAACCCAAATATAATGAAAAGTGATCATATATGATAACCAGTTAATTGAATTAAAATAAAATATTCGTTGACTAATCCGTCAATGAATGACATCCCTTGAATTATCTAAAATTTTGGGAAATCGCATCCGCCAGCTGAGAGAGGATAGGAAAATTTCTCAACAGTCTCTTGCAGAAATGTGCAATGTGGAGAAATCAAACATGGCACGAATCGAGGCGGGACGAACCAATCCGACGCTGCTTAGTTTGTACAAAATAAGTTCCGCATTGAAGATTTCACTTGCAGAACTTGTGGATTTTGAATCCAAGATGGGCAAGGATATTTAAAATAAGTGGGGTCTCAGTCGTTTCTGAAATGTGTTTACTCAACCACTTGAACCCCACAACTTAAAATAATTTCAAAACCACAGACCATAAATGGTGATCATAAATGACAATTTTTCCCGGGGATTTACTAAATGTATTCTGGGGAGGAGAACGGTAGGAAAAGCGACCGACCATTTATAAAACCATTATCTTTGAATGTATTGACCCAGCAGACTTCATACCTGGATCGATGCCCGCACAAAATACCAAAATGTCGGTTTGTATATCGACCAACTTAGGGATATACAATACACTTTTTACCAAAAGTGATGCCACTCCACAAATAGTGTTTCTTTTCCACATCTAACGTATAACCAACTCTTTTAAAGCATATTGTAGGAGTAACACCCCCCAGTTCAATTTTGTGAATAATGTTAAATCCCACCTTACTGTTGAAGACCACACAACCTTCAAATAATGTGTCTGTATCCCGAATCAAGGTTGACTTCGTGGATGGATCATCGAATTTCTTGCGCCATTCGATAAACTGTGGGAAAAATACACCAAAAAAGTTATCAGCATTTTCATCAAAAAACTGTGAAACATAAATAGCATTGGTACGATGCAATTTAATCCTTTGATTAAATCTATTTTGGAAATTCTCCGAACTAACAGATTCAGGATTAATGAAAAACAAAGAATTCATTAATAGATTATCCCGGTATTCATATTCATTTTCACGCCAGTGTAAATTTAATATGGTGAACACCAACTTTTCTAAGACTTGGTTTCTGAAGTAAAATATTTTTTGATTCAAAATGTCGAATTCATAGTTTTTCATCCCCGCTGTACAGATCAGCAGAAATCTACCAAGGACATTAGTGACAAAACCTTTTACCGTTTTATATCCTGAAAATACATCACCATCTATCAGATAACTTTCTTGTCTATATTTATTTTCTTCTCCACTGAGTCCTCTTGACTCATTAGTAAATTTTTTGCCATGATACCTTTGGATTAGTTGGAGGCCTATTAAAACGTTAGATAACGCCTTAATATTAATGACCTGAGTGGGTGTAACTGTTAAAGCCCTTTCTTCATAAAATGATTTCAAATGGCCAATAGCATTTTCATCAAGTTTATGAAAATACCTAATTATGGCATCTCTTTCTTTTAAAGCATTTATTTTTCTTGAACTACTGGTTGTTAAAGCACTCCCTTCGCCACTTTGTTCTGTATCTTCAAGTAGTTTCTGTTCTTCACTCTCCGTGAAATCATCAGACGATCTTTTTACAAGTTCAGAACCAAGTATTCCCAAAAATTCAGCAATTTTTACTGAAGCATGAAACATCTCCCCGGTTTGTTTTAAAAACATTTCATCGCTGATCGAATTAAATTCCTCTGTGCTAAGTGTTTCATATTTATTGGATGTAGTGGTCGCTTTAATATCGTATCTAATTCCTCTACCTGTATGTTTAGAAATATTTAGATTAGTCTCATCATCAGCCCAGTTATATTCAACAAATTCAAGTAATTCAGTAATACCTTCTCCATCAGGGTATTCTTGCTCAAAAAGACTGTCTAATTTTTCTTGCTGTGGATCAGGGTTACATTTAATTAACGATTCTACCCGATGTACAATACAATAGTTAGATATTACATTGTCTGAATCATCCACCAAATTAATTTTAAAAATTTCATCCGGCCATTTAACTCTGGCGATGAGTTTTTTATTGGTTTGTTCGAAAGCAATCTTTTCCAAACAATCAGAATTTCTTGAAAACAGCACAATATTACCGTTAGCCAGTTTCAATTCTTTATTAACATAAACAGATATTTCATTACCCCGAAGTTCCGAGTACATTATCCTGGTAGGATATGGGGTTCGATGTTCAGATTGACTTGATAAATGACTATTCTTTTTTATTGACTCCAGATTAATCGTGTTATCAGGTAAATTAATCTGAAGTTCTTCCAACCAAGTTTTATTAGATAGTTTTCGTCTTATGACCAAACCAGCTTCATGGTTTATTGCTTGATTACTAGCGGTTCCTAAAGCTGCGGTTGATGCATTAGCACTACCAAGCATCATATATTCAGTACCATCAGCAAATAAGAAATGAAAGATTTTCGCATGAAGCCGGTTTACATCCTGATTAAAGTCTTTCATACAACCAGACCAATTATAAAACTTTATTGATGAAGCAGTTTCTTTATCCAAATCAATAGGTAAAAGCCCATATTCTTTGTCTAAAACACATTTAAATTCTTTCGGTTGAAAATGGCTGTTTAATTCCTTTAATAAGTTACCGCTTTGATCGTAGTAAGGTGAAATGATTGTGAGCTCTTTCAGATTATTGATTGGTATTTTCTTAACCAATTCCTGATAAATTGAACTTCCGCTGGAATTGTAAATAAAAGAAATATAGTTATCTAAACTTTCTAAATAGGCTTCACCTATTGAAATTGGTAATTCAGCCAGCCATGGAGAATATTTTCTTATCCACTCAATTTTCTGCGGAATAAACCCATAAGTTTCATTAATAAATTGCTGTAGGTAATTCCATACCTCAGCAAATAAGGTTGAATTTTCGTTTTTCACCTCGTTCAGATGAAAAGCCCCCCAGATTTCATCGTTTGTACTTAATCCTGATGAAGTAATATTACCTGAACCAATGATAAGTAAACCATGTTTAACCCCGGTTAAGAGCATTATCTTTGGATGAAACACACCTCTCGCATAAACAGGTTGGAAATTGTAAGTCTTGTTAAATCTAAATTCATGACCGGTTGTCGCATCCTGAGCCTGTTCAAGAAATTTACCATCGACAAATACATTAACATTTTTGATGTTTACCGCTCTTAATGTGGGTAAAACCCTTTCTTCAAAAAAAGAAAAATCCAATGAGTAACATGTTAAAATACATGAGTGGTACTTACCACGATGCATTCCAATCAAATCCAAAATATTTCGTCTTGTAATCATAGTGCGTTAAGGTTATTTAAAAGTAACACACCATGGTCTGTTAAAGAATTTTCAGGTGTCACCATATGTAGATCTTTCAGAAACGCAATCAAATTTCCAACCCTTGGTCCTGTATATGTTGCTTCGAAATTTCCAAGGAAACGTATGTTTAAATCCTCAATAATAAACTTCTGGGTCGATTGAATTCCACCCCCGATTTTACGGA
>TBL_comb47_HYPODRAFT_10005384_pt1 | contig 14265 bp, 16 predicted proteins | sample TroBogypolimnion_40_FD_10682 | JGI IMG/M metagenome (IMG submission 10682)
GTAGCATGCAAAACAAACTCATGAAGATCAAAGAATATCCAGATGGCAGCAGCAGCTGGCGCATAGCCTGTGACTGCCATGATCCCAATCACGATTGCCAGCTGTGGTTTGAACGGACGGTGGAAGATGTGCCAGAGGTCAAAGATTTAAGCCTCATGCTCAGCATGGAAGTTGGCATATATCCGCGCTTGAATTTCTTGGAAAATCTCTGGCAGCGCATCAAGATTGCTACCAAGATACTGTTCACGGGTTATCACACTACCACAGGTGAAGTGATACTGGATGAGGACGGAATCAAAGCCATGCAGTTTGCATTAAAGCAAGGGCTGGCCAGCGCAAAAGCACGTTGACTACTGCCCTCTGTGTGGTTATAGTGTGATAAACAGTCAACACTGACCCACACAGAGGAGCAAGATCATGAAGACCGTTTACGACAAGCTTGAACCATTCGCAGTGACCGGCGTAAAGCCAGGTGCGCTGGGCGGCGACGATGCCTACGAGACCATCACAGAGCAGAGCTTCCCAGGCAAGTGGAAGATTATCTATTTCTTTCCGAAAGTGGCAACATTTGTTTGTCCGACTGAAATAGTAGCATATGACAAGCTAGCAAATGACTTTGCAGATCGAGATGCTATCCTTCTAGGTGGCAACACTGACAATGAGTTTACACATGTCATGTGGCGTAATAATCACGACGATCTTCGTAAGACTAATCACTGGGCATTTGCGGATACGTTAAGAAATGAACTGAGTTTGAGCAATCAGCTTGGTATTAATAGTGCCTAATGCCGGAGTATGTTTACGTGCAACCTTTATTGTAGATCCAGAAAATGTGATCCAGCATGTAATGGTAAACAACCTCGACGTTGGACGTAATGTAGATGAAGCACTACGTGTGCTAGATGGATTGCAAACAGGAGAATTGTGTGCATGTAACCGTACCATCGGCGGAGACACGCTGTAATCTTTATGGCACAAGATAATGCAATGAGCGATAAATATCATCATGACAGATATCGCTCATACATCATTCGTCTATAAATGGACTCATACTCCAACCGGCAAATGGTATATTGGAGTTAGGACAGCAAAAGGATGTCATCCTGATGACGGATACCTAACTTCTAGCAAACTTGTTAAATCTCTGATCGAAAACTTTCCAGAAGAGTGGGAAAGAGAGATACTTCAAACAGGTGAATCTATTGATATGCTGAACTTTGAGGCATCTCTTCTGGAGGAGTTGGATGCCAAGAATGACATAATGAGTTATAACCAACATAACGGAGACGGTAAGTTCACTAGAACTGGGGTGTCCGTACCATTGGAAACTCGACAACGACAAAGCGAATCGATAAAAAGGATTCATCCTAACAGAGGTAAACCTAGTCCTAATAAAGGCAAGAGAGCGTCGGATGAAACAAAAGAAAAACAGCGATTAGCGAAACTTGGGAAAAGACGGAAGCCATTCTCAGTTGACACAAAGGAGAAAATCCGCCAATCAAAGCTTGGATCTAATAATCCGAGCTATGGGAAGTCGCCAAGTGATGAAACTAGAGAAAAGCTTCGCCTGGCTAATCTAGGTAGTAAACAACTATTAGTCTGTCCTCACTGTGGAAAAATAGGTGGTGGTGGATCAATGACAAGATGGCATTTCGGCAAATGTAAAGAAAATACAATAGGAGATGGTAATGAGTTGGGTTGATCAAGTAAAGGACGCGCTACCAGAATATGCAAAAGATATACGCCTTAATCTCGATGCTGTTATCAATCGCAGTTCATTAGACGCATCAGAGGCTGAATATTGTGCGCTCGCCGCCGCTTTGGCAAGTGGCAATAATAAGCTAGTCAATTTCATCAGTTCAAAGCTCTCAAATGAGGTTGAGAAAACAGCAGCGCTTACGGCTGCAAGTATTATGAGCATGACCAATACGTGGTATCCATATCTGGAGATGGCAGATGATGCCAACCTCAAGGGCTTGCCAGCACAGCTGCGCATGAACGCCATCGCCAGCCATGGTGGTACCACCAAAGCTCGTTTTGAAGCCTATAGCCTAGCAGCCAGCATCGTGGGCAAGTGCCACTTCTGCGTGAAGGCACATTATGAGACTCTGCGCAAAGAAGGCTATACTGTGGAGCAGCTGCGAGACATAGGTCGCATCGCCGCAGTGATCAATTCAGTCAGCAAACTAGGTTAAAGGAACTACAAAAATGGAATTCAAGGACGTAATCAACACACGCCGCAGCTTGCGTGACTTTGACAACAGCGTGGAGATCAGCGATGCAGATCTCAACTACATCATCGATGCTGCTCGCAAGACGCCAACCAGCTTCAACATCCAAAACTGGCGCTTTGTTGCCATCCGTGATCGCGGCATCAAGGAAAAGATCAAGCGTGCTGCCTGGGACCAAGCCCAGGTGGGCATCAATTCGGTGCTGATCGCAGTGTGTGCTGATCTCAACGCATGGAACGACAGTCCCGAGCGCTACTGGGCAGCCAATGGTGAAGAAACTGCCAAGCACATGGCGGGCATGACCCAGGGTTTCTACAAGGATCGTCCGGAAGTGCAGCGCGACGAAGCCATGCGCAGCGTGGGCATGTCAGCTACAGCCATCATGTTGGCAGCCACTGATCTTGGTTATCATTGTAGCCCAATGATCGGCTTTGACCCCACATCCACGGCAGCTGCCATCAATGCACCAGAGAACGTTGTAGTAGGCATGCTGATTGCCATCGGCAAGAGTGCCAGCTTGCCATACCCAAAGACCGAGCTACCTCGCGAGAGCGTGCTGATCTATGACTTCTTCCCAGCCTAATAGGCGAGATTGGGACTATACTAGAAGCTATACCCTGTGGCATGGGGACGTCAAACCTCAGCCACAGGATCTGCCTTATGTGGTTGCGTTCAAACCATCAACTGAAAATGAACAACCGGGTATAGCGCATCTCTATGTGACATGGTGCGAGGAACATTGCACCGAACCCTGGGCATGGTGGTTTGATGCGTTCACCAGCTATCTAGGGTTTGCCAGTGAATCAGAACTCATACAGTTCAAGCTCTGCTGCCTATAAATATCGCATGCGCATACAAACACTCTTAGAATACGACCGAGCACGAGCCATACAGGCCCTGGGTCCTAACCTATGGAAGGCCATGCTCAAGGATCAGCAGGGGCTAACCATGCTAGACTTGGATGAGCTTGAAGCATATGGTGAGAAATACGCTGACTCCCCGCGCGGTAAAATCGTCAAGCAGGTGTTTGCTGATCCCGAGCGTCAAGCCATCTATGCCGACAATGCGCTGACCGCTATCGAGGATGCTGATCCCAGCACCAACAAGAAATACACGCAGTGGATGGCGCGCCAGTTCATCAATGGCAGTGAAGCCAAGCTGGAAGACGTAACTTCAACACTGGCTGACTATGTGGACAAGTTCAACAGGCTGAACCTCAAGCGCAAGCTGCCACCGGGCGAGAACGACATCAACCGCTACAAGACTGCTGGTGCGCTGTATACCGCAATGGATCGCTACGACGACCCAATGGATGATGCTGACCAAGGCAAGGCTGACACAGTATACGAGGATGGTGACGTCAAGGTAGTGATACCACGAGACCAAGCAGCTGCTTGCGCCTACGGTCGCCAGACGCGCTGGTGCACCGCCGCTACCAAAGGCCAGAACTATTTTGATTACTACAACAAGGATGGTCCACTGTACATCCTGCTGCCCAAGAGCCCAGACACTCCTGGCGAGAAATACCAGCTGCACTTCCAGAGCGGCAGCTATATGGATCGAGACGACGATGCTGTAGACATCGGTGATCTGCTCACAGAGCGTTTCCCAGATCTAGGCCAGTGGTTTCTCACCAATCCCTCAACAGCTGATGATCTCAAGGATGAAGTGGCATTTGCCAGCGACGAGACGCTGCAGAAGATCAGCGACGACATCTGGGAAATAGTGCGAGACGTGGTCATGGATGACTACAGCCAATGGGAGAGCAGCGACGATGGTTTCTATGACTGGCTGCGCGAAGAAGGTTATGTGGATGAAGACGGCGACATAGACTGGGACAGGGCACCTCCCTATGAGAAATACAATCCAGATGCTTGGCGCTGGGTGCAAGATACGGAAGAATTCACGCATCTCACTCCAAATCAGCTGAGGCGCGCTGCGATGGATGCTTATTACAGCGGAGATCGAGATGATCGCAGCGTGTACAACCTCGAGAGCGCTATCGCCTGGAACCTGCGTGAGAAGATGAAGCGCGACGAGATCACCGGTGAGGGTGTGGCCAACTGGATAGACAAAAACATCATGATCAAGCGCACCGCAGAAGGTCCCAAGGTGGAAAAAGTGGTGCGCAGGGCCCAGCCATGATGCTGCGATGGTTTGACAGCTTCATGATCGAGCTACACTATCTTATATCTTGTGTGCGGCACTCAGCCTAGCATAAACTATGTGATAGGAGAACTATCACATGCTGGCAGGCACGTTCAAGGACCTAGACCGCGGTTTGCTCACCAAGCTGGTCATCATCCAATCACTGCTGATAACCATCAGCAATTACCTAGCTCATTACAAGTTCAACATCACAGGTTTTCCTTTGGCATACTCAGTTTGGTGCACACCTGCTTTCATGGTGGTCACTGACCTGATCACTCGCTTGAGTGGCAAGCAGCTGGCACGAGCTGTGCTCATAGCCACGCTGATCCCAGGCATCATTGGCACAGCTCTGGGCGCTTGGATATACGGCAGCGGATTGGTTGATGGTGCACGCCTCACACTGGCCAGTGCTGTGTGCTATCTCATACCAATGCTGTTGGACGTGTATGTGTTCAGTTGGATACGTGAAAGGATCACAGCTTGGTACGTGGCGCCAACTGTAAGTGGCATCATTACCACCGTTTTCATGACCTACCTGTTCTGGGGCGCAGCATTCGCAGGTGGCACAGATCCCTTCCTCAGTGCTAACTGGTACATACTGGCCACCAACCAGATCATCATCAAGAACGTGCTCAATCTAGTGTTCCTGTTACCGCTGTATGGCATGCTCTTGGCTTACCTCACACGCAAGGTACAGGCTGCTCATGCAGGAGTATAACGAGTTGTGGGATAGGTACAGCAAGAACTGGGACCTGCTCAAAGCGCCCATGCGCCCCACGCAGGCGGTGATCGACCTCTTGGTCCGTGAGATTGGACAGGGACACATACTGCAGCTGGGCTGCACGCCTGAGATCCACGCAGCGTTTGACAACATCACAGCCGTGGACAAGGATCCCAACATGATCAGCACAGTGTGGCCGGGAGACACTGGTACCAAGCGTGTGATGCAGGCAGAGTGGGAACAGATGTCATGGAGCCACAACATCTTTGACGGCATAGTCAGCGACTGCGGCGTGGTCATGCTCAGCACCCTGGAACGCCAGCGTGCGTTCTTGGCCAAGTGCTATGATTGGTTGGCACCTGGTGGCACCTATGCGCAGCGTTACTTTGAACGTCCCACCGACAACATCACGCTGGATGAGCTTCTAGCTGACATGAGTGGTCCAGCTCGCATAAACTTCCATGCGTTCAAGTGGAAGATGGGCATGTACATCGCAGGTCAACATGGTGCTACCACGCCCAGCAAGCGCATACTGGAACTGTTCCGCGAGATCAGTGGGGATCGAGAAGCACTATGCGATCGCACAGGTTGGCCCAGTGCTCACGTTCACACCGTAGATTTCTACGAGACATCTGGGCAGATAGTGACCTTTGCCAACCGAGAAGAATATCTCAGCACTATACCTGCTGATGCCGTGGACGTGGAGTTCCTCTACACCACTGACTATGATTTCGCAGAGCGTTGTCCAATCATGCGTTGGAGAAAAACTCTGTGAATCTCGAAAACGTGATATGGCCAAGGACCTATCAGGGTACTCACTTGGTCTTGATGGGATTGCTGGCTGAGCTTGATCGCACCATGTGGTTGGATCCCAAGGAGATAGAAGCTGAACAGTTCAAGCAACTGCGGCTGTTGATCACTCACCACATGGCACACACGCCCAGCTTCGCTGCTCGCATGCTTGCTGCTGGTTTGACAGCTAGCGACATCACTGACAGGGATACTCTGCGCAAGCTACCTCCGCTCAAGCGGTTGGATATTCAGCGTGCTGGCGACGAGTTCTACAGCAAGCACATACCCAAGAGCCACGGCAATCCTGGCGAGACTCGCACCAGCGGCAGCACAGGTGAACCAGTGAGGATCCGCAAGACCCAGATAGATGCTCTGTATTGGACAGCACATGCCATCAGAGATCATCTCTGGTCGCGACGTGACTTTCGCCACAAGCTGCTGAGCATACGTGCTGACATATTCAAGTACAGCGAATCCCCAAACTGGGGACAGCCCATATCTGACATATGGCAGACAGGCCCTGCCATAGGCATGCCGGCCACCTACGACATGCGTGAACAGCTAAAGGTCATCAAGGAGTACAAGCCTGGCATACTGCTGATCTATCCAAACAATCTCAGCATCATACTGGATGATATGCAGCAAGATGGTGGTGATTTCAGCTTCATCAAGCATGTCAAGACCATAGGTGAGACCGTGCACCAATGGCAACGTGACAAGACTCGCGCAGTGCTGGGTCGCAAGATAGAGGACAACTACAGCAGCAACGAGATGGGCTGCATGGCCATGCAGTGCCCTGACACTGACAACTATCATGTGATGACCGAGACCGTGCTGGTTGAGATCATCAATGAGGCTGGTGAACCCTGTGCACCCGGCGAAGTCGGGCGTTTGGTAGTCACGGACCTACACAACCATGCCAGCCCGCTGATTCGTTATGACATAGGCGACTGGGCCGAAGCAGGTGCACCCTGCAGCTGTGGTCGAGGCCTGCCTACCATCAAGCGTTTCGTTGGGCGTGAGCACAGCATATTGACCCGCCCGGATGGTACTCGCATATGGCCCATATTCTACGGCGCCAAGATGAATGACATAGCACCCGTGCGCCAGTATCAGTTCCGCCAAAAGACTGTGACCAGCATGGAGTTCCGCTGCTACACAGAAGAACCGTTGACAGCTGAACAGCGTGCGGGATTGATAGCGCTGGTGCAGGAAGCACTGGGTTATCCCTATGAGATGGACCTCATAGAGTACAGGCAGCCTTTGCCAACTACCGCACGCGGCAAGTTCCAAGAATTCATCTGCGAGATAGTGTAAGAAAGAAAGAATGACATGCGTGTAATATTCTGCCTACCAGGACGAGAGTTCAGCGACCAATGGGTGCGCAGCTGGACTGACACCATAACTACCCTAGGCCAGAATGGCATTGAATGGGCCATGAGCATGGCCTATGATCCCGTGGTTTACTATGCACGCAACCGTGTGCTGGGAGGCAACAACGTGGATGGTCGTGGCCAAAAACCATTCGGTGGCACTGTTGATTATGATTACCAAGTGTGGATAGACAGTGACATGGTGTGGCGTGCCAGCGACGTGCTTAACCTATTGCAGCTGAACAAACCAATTGCCAGCGGCTGTTATCTCATGGCCAATGCCGAAGAGTTTCCCATCGTAGAAACGCTGGATTACGGCAAGCTGCTGGAGCAGGGCACGTTCAAGTTTGTCAATAGAGCAGAGATGTCAGCCAAGACCGAACCATTCACTGTGAGCTACGCAGGTTTTGGTTTCATGGCAGTGGCCAAAGGTGTGATGGAACGCTTGGAATATCCATGGTTTCGCCCCCGCTGGGTTGATCAAGGAGACTTCCTAGAGTTCACAGCAGAGGACGTGGGCTTCTGTTGGTCAGCAGCAGAGATGGGTGAGCAGATCTGGATTGATCCCAGCATAAGAGTGGGTCACCAAAAAAGCTTGGTGGTGGTTTAATGAACTGTGCAGCCCAGCGTGAATGCGTAGGTGGTGTCTGCGCTGGTCAAGAATAGAGCAATCAGTTTCTTAAACATCACTTGCTGTCCTTGGGTGGGGTATAGATGATTTCATCCCAGTCAAGATATGGCCACATGCTAATTGCTCCTTAGAAACCGTTTAAGAATGGCTTGCGCTCATTCCAGCTGAGTCGTTCAAATTCACGGCTAAATGTTTCCACATCCAGTATGCTCTGAGGATTGCGGCTCATTATGTAGCGCTCTTCTGGAGTCATCTTGCGCTCATCTGTCTTGGGCTGTGACACGATCTTCTTGCCAACCAGCTTGTTGATCCACTTGATCATTGTTGTCTCTCCTAATGTGTGTGTTGGTGTACGTGGTACACGCTTACATAGTATATGCATATTTACTGCACTGCACAATGATTTAGTCATGCACTGCACAATGGGCTACCTTGCAAAGCCGCAATATCTATGTTATAGTGCATGACAGTTTCGTGACGGTGGCAAACAGAGCATAATTATGCACAGCGAGGTCACATGGGAATCTATCTAAGCACCAAGACATATACTCACAGCGATGGTTCAAGCTGCTGCTACAGGCAGTGGAGAGCCACCGACAGCCGCGCAAAACTACACGGTTACAATCTCAGCATCAAGATGGTTTTTGAATGCCATCACTTGGACGACAGCTATCAAACAGTTGATCTTGCGACCATTACACCTATCGACGATTGGGTACGCAACCAGTTCCATAATACCACGCTCGTAGCTGCAGATGATCCAGAGCTGGACAGCTTCCGTGTCCTAGCTGACAAGGGTGTGATCGATCTCAGGATAGTTGAAGCCACAACTGTTGAAAAATTTGCTGAATACGCATTTGTTTTTGCCAAGCAATGGATAACAGACACTGGATTGCTCACTCGAGCTACAATTCGCAGCGTGGAATGCAGCGAGCATGAGGGTCTCACAGGACTCTACGTTGAATAGCAATCAATCTCTGGTCCATCTTGGCTAAATATCCCAGCATAGCCTGGAGAATCACAAGATGGCCACCTTTTCACCTTTTGCAGCGTATTACAGGATTACCTGGAACCTGACATCGCCAAACAACTACACTGGTAGCAACAGCACCGGGGGTGGTATCAATCCTTTTAACAGCAGGCAATATCACAGCATGATCGCTACCACTGGCAACGTTGACGTTTCAGGTGGGTACGGTGGTACAACTGGTGACGAATTGTTGCTTAACGGCTACATCATAGGCCCATTCACCAACGGTGATACTGTGCCAACCATGGTGCAGCGATTTAATACCATGAGCAACTGGACCAACGTGATGGCCAGTGCTGACATCAATCCAAAATACATCACCTTGAGCTGCGCTTATCCTAGCGTGCAGACTGCTATCACGCTGGCCAATTACGTTGGCACGCCTCTGGCTAGCCTTGGATTCACAGCGGGTAGTTTCACATATGCAAATCCAATCTACGGCGGTACCTTCAGTGCTCCGACCAATAACCAGAACATCGTGATCAACGGTACAACGGTAACGTTTACTACTGCTGGCGGTTTAAGCCTCAGCGGTGTATGCTCTACTATCAACAGCGTCACAGGCGTGACCGATGTGGTTGCTACGCCAGCTGCTGGAAATGTGCAGCTCAACAGCGCCAGCAACAGTCCAATCTACATACTCAGCGGCACTGCTACCAGTGGTTTGGGATTCACCAACGGTACTGCCTATGCTGGTGCGATGACCTACGCAGACGCAGTGGAAAATGAGCAGGGCTTCTTGCGCTGGAAATATGTGGCCAGCAGCATTGAATCTCTGGTCACGCCAACTTACTATGCCGGTGTATCTTACGGTAACACCACAGTACAGAGCACCAATGGCGTCAATCCTCCAGCTCAGTTCAGCTGGACTCTAGGCGTTGAACACATAGACGCGTTGACAACCACAACATTGACAGGCGAACCAGAAGGTGCAGGTGTACAGCTCAGCGGACCTGCCTGCGTGAAGCGTCTTATATCGCGTGCACTGATCAACAGCTACACTGAGAACTGCAACGTGTACAATCCAAATGTTGCTGTCGCAGGTAGCTCGGTGATTGCATTCAATACCAGCCAGATGGTGACTGTACAGGTCACAGCAGGGGCAATTGATACGATAGCCAATCTGGCAAACATAGAAGCAAACATCACAGTTACTCAGATATACAACGTCTGATAGCCTTGACAGGCAGCAATAGGCTGTTACAATCTAAGTTGCTGGCAAGGAGATTCTCATGTTGACCACTCTGCTAATGTTTGTTGCTGCTATATCTCTCAGCGGCGTGGCAGGATACTACTCAGTCATTGGTCTTACCACCATCTTTAGCTCAGCATTCATACCAGTGCTGATCATGGCGGGTACCTTAGAAACCAGCAAGGTCATCACTGCCAGCTGGTTGTACAACAACTGGCAGAAAACTCCGTGGTTGCTGAAGAGCTATCTCACTGGCGCGGTTGTGGTGCTGATGTTCATCACCAGCTTGGGCATCTTTGGATTTCTCAGCAAAGCACACGTAGAGCAGGCAGCAGCAGGTGCAGAGCAGCAGGCCAAGGTACTGCATATCACGCAGAGCATAGATCAACAGAACGCAATCATAGAGCGTGCAAAAACCAAGCTGGCCAACGCAGGCAAGGGTGACGAAGCCAGCAACACTGCAATCAACACACGCATAGACGATGCAAACAAGGTAATAGATAATGCAAACAAGCGTGTGCAGCCTCAGATAGATGAGCAACAGAAGATCATAGACGCTGCAAACGCAAAGATTGAGCTGCGAGCCAAGAGCACTCAGAGCCAGATTGACGACATTGACCGCCAGGTAGCAAACCTTGACAGCATAGTCAAGAGCCTGATTGATCAGAAGAAGACCAGCCAAGCGCAGGCACGCCAGCAGGAGCAGCAGGCAGACAGAAATCGCCTAGCCAAGCAAAAGACTGAGTTGCTTAAACAGATAGATGCTATGCGACAGGCACCTGATCCTCAGATAGATGCTGCAAAAGCCGAAATCGCACGTTTGCGTGCCAAGACAGATGATGAGATCAAGCAGGCTCGTGGCGTGATAGATCAGCTCACAACCAAGCTGAGCCAAGGCAGCGACACTGACAAGCTACAGTCTGATATAGATGCGCAAAACGACAAGATCAAGGCCGCAGAAGCTGAGATTGAATCGCTGAATGCAGAAAAGTTCAAGCTGGAAACCGAAGGTCGCAAGCTAGAAGCTGAGACAGGTCCGATCAAGTACATAGCACAGGCTCTTTATGGTGATGCTGTGGATCAGACTCTGCTGGAACACGCAGTACGCTGGATCATCGTTTTGATCATCGTGGTGTTTGATCCACTGGCAGTGTTGATGCTGATAGCAGCCAACCAAGGTCTCAAAGAATGGCGTGAACGAGAGACAGAGCCCGACAATGACGAAGAGGCGCTGGTCGAAGCCATACTTGAAGAAGTCAAGGAAGAGCCTGTGGTAGTTACGCATCCGCAGGAACATCAGCAGGTCACGCTGAACATAGAGGGCAAGGATGAGCTCATAGCAGTGATAGAAGGACTGCGTAGGGAGATGTCTGCTCTGAACGCAGCCATAGCTGCTCCGCCTGCAGAGTCTGAAACAGAGATTGATTTTTCTAATCTATCAGGCGTAGCACATTCTGAAGCTGAAACACTATCTGAGCCTGTGCGTGTAGAGCCACAAAATCATACTTTCAGCTTTGAGGCCAGCACCATCACCATCGCTAGAGATACAGATATAGCAGCAACGATCCCACCAATTGAAGATGATTCACAGGGCAGTTTTGACTTTGATGCAGAGCCAGAACCTGAAATATTGGTCAAACCTCCCATATCAGCGGATGAGATAGATCCAGAAGACATGGACAAGCTCATAGCCGTAGAAAGCATAGAACCAGAGCTGGACAATGGTAGCCAATGGCAGATCATAGACACGCTGCCAGAACCGCGAGAACCACAGGGCGGTAAGACAGTGCATGAGTTCCTAGATGAGCTCAGAGCAGCTCATCAACAGCGCATAGATCAGCATCTCGCTGGCAAGAGTGATACATAACAATAACGGAGATTGAACAAGGTGGCCAGAGATAATTCACGACCTATCTTCTCCTGCAGTTTCTGCAGCAAGACCAATCTGGAAGTCAGCAAGCTGATAAACGGAAACGATGTCTACATCTGCAACGAATGCGTGGAACTGTGTCACGGTATACTGGTAGAAGAAAAGCACACCAAACCAATACCGCAGAGCGATATCACACCAGATCGCATCAAGCGATTCCTAGATGAGCGAATCATAGGCCAAGACCACGCCAAGATGGCCATTGCTGTGGCAGTGTACAATCATATCAAGCGCATTGCCAATCCCAGCATAGATGGTGTGGAGATTGACAAGAGCAATCTCATGTTCATTGGACCAACAGGCTGTGGCAAGACCTACATGATCCAGCAGGTTGCCAAGATGATGAGCGTGCCAATGGTGATCATTGATGCAACCAGCATCACAGAAAGCGGTTACGTGGGCCTTGATGTGGAAGAAGCCATCGCGCGGTTGTATCAAGCAGCTGATCAGGACATTGAAAAGACTGAGAAGGGCATCATCTACATAGACGAGATTGACAAGAAGAGCCGCAAGAGCGAAAGCAGCAGCATCACGCGCGACGTCAGCGGCGAAGGCGTGCAGCAAGCATTGCTCAAGATATTGGAAGGCTGCGAAGTCAAGGTTCCACCCATGGGCGGACGCAAGAATCCTGCCGGTGAATACATCATGGTCAACACCAAGAACATCCTGTTCATCTTGGGCGGTGCGTTTGTGGGCCTCAAAGATATCGTGAATAAGCGCCTTGACACAGGCAGCGGCATGGGATTCAGTGCAAACCTGAGCAAGCACGACGTTGAATCTGCTGACACTTTTAAGCTGATCAGCCAGGCTAGGCAGGAAGATCTCATACAGTTCGGCATCATCCCAGAACTCATCGGGCGCATACCCGTGATGGTGCCATTCGCAGAGCTTGATGAGGAAGATCTGGTACGCATACTCACCGAACCAAAGAGTGCTATCGTCAAGCAGTACCAAAAGATGTTCCAGCTTGATCATGTTGAGCTGGAGATACAGCCAACAGCACTGCGCGTGATAGCCAAGCAGGCCCTAGCCAACAAGACTGGTGCCAGAGGTCTCAGAGGTATTATAGAAAAGCTGCTGCTCAAGACGCAGTTTGACTTACCGCGCCTTGACAAGGAAGGCGTGCAAAAGGTGGTTATCACGGAAGACATGGTTGCCAACGGCAGTGAACCCATGTTGGTATATCGCTCCAAGGCTGAGGCGGTTGGTTGATGGTGATTTTTGGATAATTAGTTCATGAACCGTGACAACAGCAACACAAACAGAGACGCTTGGTCGCACAAGAAGGGCCTGACCGTGCAGGTCTGGAATGGTAACGTAAACAAGGCGTTGAGCCAGCTGAAGAAGCGTGTGGCCACAGAGGGCATAGCCAAAGAGCTGCGCAAACGCAAGAACTTTGAGACCAACACTGCCAAGCGTCGCAGAGCCATGGCAGAAGCCAAGAGCCGTTGGCGCAAGAAGCAGGCCCAGATAGCCGGGCTGGAAACTGGCAAGAAGCGCGATCGCAATCGTTAAGCAGTGATATAAGGTCGCGGATAGGTTTGTCCGCTGCTAGGACGTGCTCCAACCAGATAGTTTGGATAAACTGCACCGGTAGAATCGGCTTGGAACACAGCTAATATGCTGGTACCTATCGGGCTACCATAGCCCGTGACAGCATCCCAACCAGTGGTGCATTGGTAACCATCCATCTCATAGGCATTGTTGCCAACGGTGATGTCCCGCATCGCGCTGGGGTTGGAGTATAGCTTGGTCTGCATGAAACCTATGCGTCCACCTATGGTAGCATTGATTCGAGCTATCAACGCCGCCCACATCGGAGCGCATGCGCTGGTACCACCGTATTGGCTATAGGTGTTGCTGTTTCCCCAATAGAACTGATAACCTGTGTTGGGATCACTATTGCCTGCGACATCTGGGACGCCTCGCATGGTCAGGGCCGATACCACGTTACCTGGATAGGTCTTTGCAGTTAGCCCGTTCTGCCAGCCGGGCAAGCTTTCATAGTAGCTTTGACCACCACCTGAACCAATCCACGCTGTCTCGCTGGCGATGCTGTTGTTGATGTTCAGCTGCAGAGTAGTACCTCCGCAAGCTAACACGTAGGGGCTGCTGGCAGGATACAACACTTCTTCGGCCAGACCAGCCCATGTGCTGCCTTCGTCTCCGCTAGCTGCACACACCGTAACACCCAACACCACAGCCTGCGCCAGC
>TBL_comb47_HYPODRAFT_10005385_pt1 | contig 14264 bp, 12 predicted proteins | sample TroBogypolimnion_40_FD_10682 | JGI IMG/M metagenome (IMG submission 10682)
GCCGGTAATTATTCGTTCATGAAACAGGATGCAAGTGGTAATCTAACGATTCCTATTCCAAATGATCAATTAACATCATTGATTCCTGGATTTACATTTATAAATGGATCATGTAATCCGTGCGAATTATCAAACAGTCCATCCAATTATTCTTGTCCATATTCGTTGTCAGATAGTAGCGGAAACAATGTCCCGCCAAATCCAATGATGGAATATAGTTGGAAATTAGGCCCATTTGCACCTGTATCAGTATCAGGATCGGTAATGGGGCCAGTAACTGGATCAGTGCCAGGATCAGTAACGGGATCAATGCCGGGATCAGTAACGGGACCAGTAGCAGAATCAAATACATCATCGGTAACGGATAAATTAAAAAATGCATTGTCGGCATTAATCTAATCGCGACGGTTAAGGTCGTTGACAAGTTCTCGTTTCCTCTGTTCTGGGTGGTTCGAACCCAACCAGTCGATTGAAACCACACGTGAATGCATGTGACACGGGAGCATTTTTACATTGGAGGCCGTCATCACACACAAAACCCGGCATATCTACGAGACTACACCTACCCCCCAATTTAACCCCCCCACCACGTTGAAATTTACGTTTTTTTGTATTTCTCCTAATACTTCTCTTTTTATTACTTTTACTATATTTTCGCGATATTTTACTGTGACGAACCATTATACAACTATATATATATAAATAAATAAATATAAATATAAAAAATGAATAGCTTTTTTTATATTTATGAAATCCAACAAACGACAACCAACTATCGCGATATCAATAATTATCAAATGGTACAGAGATGGCATTGGTACATATTGTATGGAATCACCATAACAAAGTCTTATATCACTTATATATTTTTTATTATAAAGATATAATTTTCTAATATTATTATAGGTAATGTCATTAACTATGGAAAACGAATTAGAACCCGAATTGGAAAATCAAATAGAACAAATAGAACAAACGGAAGAAGAATTAGAAGAATTTTCTTCGAAAAATAAAAATAAAATAATAACCTTGCAATTAGGTGATATTGTGCGATTTCACGCACAGTTAAATGAAAATTTGGATAATAAGACATTTATTATTGAGTATATAGATTCATCGAAAATCCAATTGATTAATACGGATGAATTGACTCCGATCCAACTAAAAATTAATGAAGATGGAACATTAGGAGATGGTACAATTACATCTATAATATTATTATATAGAAATGATAAATTAGGATATGCTAGACAAAATAATTTACTTCCTGGAACATGGATTAATATTTATTTTGGTGGCGAATTGCCGACAATAATTACAGGCGAGATAACTAATTTGGAGGAAGATATGATTGAATTTAAAACGTACCCTGATAATGATATATTGTATATTAATTTTGCATATAAAGGGATACCCGAAGATCTTCCTATTGAAACTATTGAGATTCGCGAACCGATAGTCCAAGGACAAGAACTAGAACAAAAAGAAGAACAAAAAGAAGGACAAGAAAAAGAAGAACAAGAAAAGGAAGAAGAACAAGGGCAGCAAAAGGAAATTGAAGAAGGAAAGGGTGGATATATCGATGAAGACGATATTTACTACGCAATCCCAGATGAATCAGTAAAAACTCATATCCGCGAATTCATAATTAGCGCAAATGAACTTCAATTTGGTGAAGAATATGAACCTATCACGCAATTTGTAAATGTCGACGAATCTAAACAACGGTATAATATAGATGTTCAAATAACTGATTTATTAGATGAAATACTTTCAACGATCCCTAATTCAGATCGTACCCCATCGGTATTGAATAATATACATATCATGATTGAACGATTTAAACAATTGCGCGTCGATTTTTCCAAGTTTGATAATCGTGGGACAATAACCGAATTTATAAAAATAGATGCAAATTGGAAACCATTGGTAAATAATATAAATCAAAATTTCAAACAAATGCTATACTGGATGCTTCCGGTAGCAAAAAATATAAAAAATGTATATGATATTGCGGGATCTAGACGAAAATTTGACGGTGACGAAAATAACGAAGAAAGAGAAGAAAATGAATATTTTGGAACGGTATCTCTAGGTGACATGGATGATAATATAGAACAGATGGTTGAAATCATAAACAATTATAAATCAAATGTTCCAGATGGTCAGAATAAATATATTACATTGTTCAAAAATTTACAAACCTATTTTACTTCATTTCAAGATATAGGGAGAGAAAATAATCAATTCATTAAAGAATTTGAAGTTGTTGGTAACCTGAATGCGATTATTGATAATTTAGAGAATTTCAATTCGAATGCAGTTGAAAAAGAGGTGATAAATATTCGACGATTTTTAATGTGTCAATATACTACCGGATTGTCGCGGTTACAAATTACACAATCATCGGGAAGCAAATTAATTACGAACCGTGTGAAATTAACAGATTCTGATACTATGACACTAAAATCGATTGTCACCTTACCCGAACCAACCATCACCTTTTCTCACATTAATCTTCCGGGAACAGATATATTAACAAAATCAAATTTAAATTCAGTACATTTAAATTACTGGCAATTATTAAAAAATGATACGCGTATAACACAAATAGGGGTGGACAATTTAGCAGATGAATTCAAATTCGACGAGGAAAATTATGTGAACAATATTAAAAATTACAGTTTAACAAAAACCGAACAAATGAAAGAATCGAATAATCATGATGATAATGCTATAGCGGATAAGTTTTTAAATATTATAATCCCCAAAACACGCGTATTATTCAATTTAATTAAAAAATATATTAAAGGGAAGTTGTCCTTGGTGGATGTGGTAAAATATATGGAACCATTCCTTATTTATATAAGTGATTTAACATTTATGCAATATCTAGAAATTGTTAAATTTCTAAGGACCGAAATCACAAAATATAAAATAAATTTTAAGAAACGTAATATGACATTTTCTCAATTTAAATCTCTTTTAATGGGATTATCATCTGCTAATGCCATTTCAGCGACATCGATAACCAATTTAATAAAAGAAAGACAATTATCAAATTCATCCTCGTCTAGTGATTCGTCCAATGATTCGCCCAATGATCCAGCTGTAAAAAATATAAATATTTTTCAGGCGGTTTATGCATATGATCCGTCGCAATTACCATTAACCTCGTCTGAATTAATCCGTAAAATGTTAATAACCGATTTCGGCAGTGCATTTAATGCAAAAGCGTCATTGGAACATTTATATCTTATGTTGCCCGAAGACATGGGTGAAATATTAAATAATGAAAAGGAGGAAATGAGTAAAAAGCAAGAAATACAAGAACACGAGGATAAATGTTTAACCTATATTATAGCCAAACAATATAGTTCGTTGGAAGAATTGACGGGAGATAATGATAGAACAATATATTTCGATAAAAAATACGATAATACAATATATAGTATTCTAGATGATTTTCAAAAGGAACAAATAAAATTATCGTCTGGTGAATTTTATGAATATTTGACAAATAAATTATATACGGATAAAAAATATAAATACGATGAAAAGGATTCGCCTAGATTGGCCGAAACATTGATAACCGGTCTTAAAAAAGTAATAAATGGCGATTATGCCGTATTAATATCAAACTACGAGAAATCGATGTATTATAAACGAGAACATAATCAATGGATACTCGACAAAACAATTGACCCCGAGATCATGGCAAATAATCAAAGTCTACTGTGTAATTTCCAACAAAATTGTATAGAAGTTGATAAAAAATATCAAGCCGTATGTCAATCAATCGATTTAAATAAAACCGATCTTAGAAAAAATGCACTGAAAGAAATGATAAACGAATTTGATCATAATTATAAATTAACAAGAGACCAATTAGAACAAAAACTCAAGCAACGCGTAGAATATTATATACAAATATCAGAAAAACTGGCAGAAATAAAACATCTTGGTGCATTTAAATATAACGAAGAACAATATAATATAGGCATAACAACTTTATCAGACGAGGAACATGTAGACGTCATAGTATCTCCCTTTTTTAAATTGCGTGATATTGTTTTAGGTCAAGCGGATTATGTTAAAAAACAAAATGATATTATTCAATTTGCAACTAAATTTACTAGAGAAGCAACGACCGAAACGGAAGATATTCATTGGCGATATTGTATTCAAACATCCGTAAAATTATTGCCATCGTTTTTATATGTTTTGGCCACGTGTTTTGTAAATGATCCAAACAATTATTCGAATGTTATGGATCTAATTATTAAAGAAAATGGTGCGTTAAGTGATGATGGTGATGCAGAGGTCGATAAATATAGTGGATATATTATACGATATAAAGATTTTGATATTGATGAGGGATACGAAGAAGGCCGTAAAATTCGATCACGTGAGATCATGGAGAAAGATGCGGGCGATGCATTGACAACAGTAGTAAAATCGACCACAATAAAATATGATACTGTTGAATCCAAGATGATGTCTAATATTATTTATGCATTGTCGGGATTTATGGGAATTAATATAGAAGATCAGCGCGAATTTATGATGAGAATCATTACATCATCATTAAATGGCGCATTACCTACGGAATCCGAATATAAATTACGAGTTGCTGAAATGTCTAAAAAAGGTAAAGAATTACCGGCATATAAAGTCATTTATAATGAAACTATTTTGTATTTAACGCTTGGTGCGTTTTTAATCGGAGTTCAAGTAAATATTCCGTCGGTTAAAACACGAAAAACCTTTCCAGGATGCATTAAATCGTTTGACGGCTATCCGTTTGAAGGTGCCGGGGATCTGTCGGGATTGATTTATTTGGTTTGTATTGCCTATAAAATTCGCAGTTCAACCGATCCGTGGTCGGTATTAATGAAGAAAAAAGAACAGTCTATTAGTGAAAAATTAAAAATGTTTATAGATACTTATTTTATACAAAATCAAGATGTTATTCGAAAATTCCGGGAAAAAAACGAATACATATTATCAAATCCAAACGACGAGATTCCACAAGAACACAGTATTACAAAATGGACAACGTTTCTACCCCCACTACGTCCATTTAAAATACATAAATTAGAGAATGTGTCTCAAGAATTTAAGCGTACCTTGTTACAAGATTTTAAAATCGCTGCAGGAAGTCAACGAGAAAAAATGCTTATCATTGAATCAAAAATTATCTTTTTCTCTCTTGGGATACAAGAAAAGATTCAAAAGATATTAGATAAAAAGATGCTGTTATTGACGAATGGTGCTAATGAACCGTTCTTGGAAAATGCGTGCTGTAATGAGAAAGGAGATAATTATAATATTATACACTATTTTGAGAATGAAGATAAAGAAATAACAGAATATAATCGCATTGTTCAAGAATTATCAAACATATTAGAAGATATTAACGCAATCACAAAATCGCCATTTTTATTTTGTAGTGAAAACAATAAACGTGTTTATCCCGCAAATGTAGGTGAAGAATTTACCGAAGAAACTATTTATAGAGCATTTATCGTGTTATGTAAATTTAATTCATTTGCGCCATTAAACCCAGAATTACATGCGATATGTAGTGATAAACCGGATTATTTCAGCAATAACGATTCAATCATAGACAAAATTAATAAACTTAAACAAGACGGTAGACATTATACGAATCAATCATTTCTAAGACTTGTGCAAATAGTCAATCGTCAAAACATTGTGAGTAATAATATAGCTATTCCTGTCACGCCGATACAACGACTTCGAGGAATATTGGATACAATAAATAAAAACGACCATAATAGGGTGGTTTCATTAGAACTTAGACAACATTTAGAGGCGTTGGTTGATACATTTGATTTTGTAGTGGAAGAAGATACGGAAGAAATGCGTAATATGAAAAATTATTTAGTTAAATCAAATACGAGATTGAAAAAAGAAGTGTATGAATTTATTAAAGTAAATACCAATTTATCAAAACAAGGATTATCTGATATTGGAAAATTTATTATTTATTTTATGTCGTGGAATGATTTTGATGTAACAAACGCCGACGAATTATTGGAAATTATGGTATCTAAACAAGAAAGAAAAAGAGAACAAGAACGGAAACAAAGACAAAAAGAAGAACAAAAAGGGCAGAAAGAACAAAAAGGGCAGAAAGAACAGAAACAATCTATTAAAAGCATTTCGGATGATATAACGTATAACGCAATTCAATTTACATCAGAATATATAAAAAATATGGTAAATGTATTTCCTCAAATTATTTTGAGCAAGGTGGATTATGAACATACGACAGTTCCGATATATTGGAATTTATCATCTACACACGAAACTGATATTAATAAAATAATTAAAGATTATTATGCAAGATTACGTGTATTTTACGACGATAAATCTATAACAACTGTTTTACAGACCATCGGCCCATCATGTAAGTATTTATTAATGTTGGCGATTGGGACCCCCACTATGACAGATATTTCGTATAAAGAATCAAAAACATATGCCATTTTTGATAAAAGAACGAGTTTGTTATTATATGAAAATTATTTGTTGCAGTCCTTGATGGAATATATTAAATTGGCAGATACAGATGCGATGATTGTACGCGAAATAGATCGCAATCCGGATAGTGGAGCAGATGTAGATGGAGTTTACACGTCTGAATATGCGGAAGATAAAGAACAACGACTTATTCCAAGATTGGAAACTGCCGTTTTTTTAGGTAACAAAAAGGAATTGAAAACTAAAATCGCGCAATTATTAGTTGTTTATTTAAATATTATGAAAGATCATAAAAATATAGTTGATTTAAGTTATGATAAAATTATGGATGCGGTATTTAAATCTAAAGAACGCGAAAAATCGACATTTACAACACGTCTACACGATTTATCAGATGAAGAACGAAATATAGATACAATGCTTAAAATAAATAAATTAGGGGTATGGAGTAAAGGATTGCAAAAAGGGATGACGACATATATGAAAAATACGTACGATGATGAACGCGATGCAATGCAGAGTATGATTGAGTTGGAAAGAACGGTTAGACGTAATCCGGGAGTAACCGATTCCAATTTAGAGCAATTCGAAACGGATTTTTTAGAAGAACAGCGTGGGGCGGAGGAAATCGAAAGAGATGAATATGATATGTCAAATATGAATGCTGATTATATGGATGGTGATTATGGTGGATATGAAGAAGAAAATCAAGAAAATTATGACTGATTGTAACCAAAAAGAAATATTCAAAAATAAAAAAAGAATATAATTATAATTTTGTTATAATTATATTATATGTATAAACCGTTTATTGCAAAAAATCCAACATTGGTATCAATTATACTATTTATTGTTATTTTTGGAACAATTCAATTGGGTAAACCACGATTTTTATATAATCAAGATGGAAGTATTCGAGAATTCGGGATTGGTTACAAAAATAAAACAATTTTTCCCATTTGGTTACTATCGATTGTTTTAGGAATATTATGTTATTTGTTTATTCTTTATTATAATTCACACCAGAATATTTTTTGACGTACAACTACATCAACCATGATTTAGTGTCCAACCGTATATTCGGTTGCACCTTGATTAGCCGCAACTTGATTTGCTTTATCTTGCTCTAAATAACCTTGATACGATGCTTGAACTGTCGCTAAATCTTGGGTGCATGGTCGAGTTGCAATATTATACTGAACAATAGAAGTTAATAACACTGCAGTATAAATATACCATAACCCTTCCCCTACATTATCTCGCTGAACAACAATATCCAATAATTTTTGTTTTAATACACCGTTATCAGAAACCCCGTCCTTCATTAATGGTGTTAATTTTATCCAATATTCCATAAAATTGGCAGGGGTTATATTATTTATTAAAATGGATAGATTTCCACATATTTTAATGATCGCTTCAGCCGCAATTTTCAATTTTGATTGTTCTCCGGCATCCGCGTCCGCATTAGCAATAGCAGTTTCCACTTCTTCGGGCGCTTTTAATAATTCATCCGCGAATAAACTATTTGCGCGGGTTGATACAATAAAATATCCAATAACATTTGAAAACGCCGATTTAAAACCGGGAAACATAATTAAACAAAGAATAACCATCCCGAAAATAAATGTCCATGGAATAAACGTCAATAATGCAGCGGCACCCATATTCTGAGAAATGCTGCCACCACATTTACTACTCATTGCACTAATATTAAATCCGAATTGTGTTAAAATTACGAGTAAGAAATAAATAAATAAGCGGATATAATTAGATTGAGCAAATGCACCATAACCGTCGGTAGTTAAATCCCCGACTTTTAATGGTTTTTTAATGGCAATATAATAAAAAGCAGTGGTTAATAAAAATATTAATATTGATAGATAAGAACTCATAAATTATGAGTATAATTTAATTTAAAAATATAAAAGTAATTATTATATTTATATTTTTTGTTATTTGTTATATATTTATTATATTTTTACTGTCTGTCTATCTGTCTGCCTCTTTTATGAATTTCGATAAACCGTTCCTAATAGAACCAGGAGTTAAATATTTCTTAAATGAAACATTAAAGCAATGTCATGAATTTAAAACCAAATACAACAATTATCTATTAAATATTATTTTACTCGGTGCATTTCTGTTACTAGTAGGGCTCGTATTATTATATAAATATAAAGGAAAACTAACTCCGGCAGAAAAAATTGTTAAAGAAAATCAAAAAAAACAGTACATTTTATCAAAAGTTAAAAACTATCAAGATTCTAAAATAAGAGCACAACAAGAATTAATTACCGGGTTGCCTCATTGGGATACGCATACATAATGCACATCATACCGCACCAATTATTTGGTTTTTTTGAATTGCATTGGACGACCGTCACAATAAATATGTAAATCGCCAATTTTATTAAAATGTGGTAATGCGTAAAATTGTGCATGGTTAGCAATTATTTCAGGACGTTCGATCATACTCTGAAATATGTTACACGCATCATTTACATTATTTATTTTTAAGGGAAGCCCGGATTTATTCAATTCTTGGGTCCCATAAATGTCATATACAACTTTATCTAGTGTCTCAAACAACGCGGGATTATTCTGTTCTATTTCAAAACCATATTCGGTTTTAATCATATTCAACAATCGTAAATCGTGACTTTTATTATGTTTTTTCAAATCAATAAAATAAGCAGATCCGGGCGGATGTTCAGATTGTAGCCAACCAAATCCCGCATTGTTCCCGCAATCTGGTTTACATGCCGCCAGTTTACATAACTTTGTATATATTTTTTTAGATTTTGTGATGGGATTAGCCTTGGAATCTACAAAATAGCCGCGGCCATAATCTATTAGTTTTGCTATATACATTGATTTGAAATCAATACTTTTATGTGCGTCTAGATGATAATGATAATGTATATACATATCATTTGCGGGTTTATATAATAATACATTGTCATAATGTAAATCATAATGCGTATATACTCCAGATAATTGCGATAGTGGTAAATAAATTTGATATAATACATATAATAAGTGGTTTCTTACAAAATTAGTAAATCCAACGGGAATTTGCAATTTTTGATATATAGTTTGCGGTTTACTAATATGTTGAATCAAAATGGCCATTAATTTGGATTGTGTGCACGCCTCTGAAAGCATATCCATTGGCGGAGTAGTTATATGTGTCAAACTATCTCTCATGACATTTGCAGTTATAATTTCAGTATCAAGTACATGCTCCCATTGTTGTTCTGTTTTATAATTATATAATCCATATGTTTCCACAAAACACGGAAATTGTTTTCCCTTTTTATTTAGAAATTGACCAACCATGTATTCGTACACTAAATTATCGGCTAGTTCGGTAATGCTAGATTTTAGTATAGCATATGCATCATATCCGTTCTTACTATATTTGACTTCATTGATAATCCCATTTACAGATTCGGTACCAATTCGTTTAATAGGCGAATCAACAAATTCAAAAGTGGTAAATCCATTAAAAAATTTACGAATCATGTCGCTATGTGTACCAAACGCCAAACACGTTCCCGAATTGGAACAAATCGTTTTCAAAAATATTTCTCGCCAATTTTTTGTGGCGGTATTATGCATAAATTTGCGTATACGTTTTCGGCTAATATTGTTTGCGTCAGACGCGATATTTTTTTTACGCGTGACACATTGTCCAGGAACATTTGTTTTTTCGAGATAATAGGCTGATGATAGTTTACAATATTTATTTTTTTTACCACTGATATAGTTACACATAGATGTATTACATTTTTCTCTTTCTACGCCACGACATGCAGAAAAACACTTCATATAATAATCTAAATATAATAATCTAAATAAAATAAAATAAAATAATCTAAATAAAATAAAATAAAATAATAATAGATAATAGATAATAATAATGGACGAAATAAATGAAGCAATAAATACATACTATATATTAAAAAGTCAATATGCAGATAATATAACCAATCTTAAAAAGAAAATCAATATACCCGGATTAAGTTGGAAAGAAAAAAGGCGTCAGTTTGCAAAATTAAAACCAAAATGTATTAATTGTAAACGACCGGTAGGAACTATTTTTTCGAATAAAGTTATTGATTTGGATCATCATTTAATTGCAATGTGCGGTGATAAAATAAAACCATGTTCATTAAATATTGATATTAATAGAGGTATTACAATCAATATCCATGATTTTTATATTCAAGATGAAGTTGACATTGACGGTTTGAAAAAAGAAGTAATAGTGGACAAAAACAATTTATTGTTTGGATATAACACATCAGAAGAAATAGTTACGAAATTTGATAAAATTAAAGACGAAGTTAAGAAAATAACCGATGATTCGGCTTATTTATTGGAACAATATACTAACATTACAGATAATCCATTAAATCGCGAATTATTGAAAAAAACTCAAACGGAATTGTATTCAAATATTAATGGATTAAAGTTATTAATACAAGAATACGATAAAACACAAAATACGCAATTAGTTAATGATGCTATTGATTTATATATAAATGAACTAACTCCAAAACTTAAAATTATTACACAAAATAAGTATTTATATTCTAATGTTGAAATTGAAAAAGATATTAGACATAAAATAAATACAATATATTTAATACAAAAATTATATACTATAGCTAATTTGGAAACAAATCTAGGTTCTCCAGAAATAGTTTCGATGAAAATGGACTAATAACAACTCATAATATACCAAATAAAAAATAAGTGGATTATATTATAACAACAGAATACAAAAATGAAATATCTCTCTCTTCCTATATTTATAATAAGTTTAGCATTGGGATTATTTATAGTTTATATTCTTGGTCCGGATATTAAAACGGTATACGTCTATCCAACCCCGGATAATGTAGGTAAAGTACAATATAAAGATAATGCGAATAATTGTTTCGTGTACGAATCAACCGAAACTAAATGCCCCGAAAATACCTCGTATATAACTACAATTCCGGTACAAAAATGATAGCATTATCAATATATTTTTGTAATTTATTGGTCTTTGTAATTTATTGGTCTTTGTAATTTATTGGTCTTTGTAATTTATTGGTCAAAAATATATATATTGATATACCATATAGATAATGCAATTGGGGAAATTTTTAAATACTCCAACGGGAAAAATTATGATGTCGATAATATTAGGATTTGGTCTGGCATCTTTATTTAGAACAGTATGTAAAGAAAAAAACTGTTTAATATTCATGGCACCTCCTCATGACGAAATAGATGGTAAAATATATAAATATCAAGATAAATGTTATTCTTATAAATCAGTTTCCGCAAAATGCGATCCGAAAAAACAAGATGTTAAAATGTAACGCGTAAATGACTAATTATTATAATCAACTTAATATAATAATTATGTCGGCATCGAATAGCACAAGTATTAATGATTTACCAACAAATCCTACTGGTGGTGGTAGTGTTGGAGGAAATGTCAGTTTTTCTATAAATGAAACCGACCAACCCCAACAGCAGCAACGGCAACAGCAACAGCAGCAGCAACAACAACAGCAACAACAGCAACAGCAACAACCACAAATGGCACTAGATCAAACGACGATTAATCAAATAGTAAGTGGTCTTCAACAGGCAAGTTCGTCTGGACTTACACAGTTACAATCTCGTGATATTCCACAAAATACAGAAAGTTTGACACAAGACGAGCAAATTCAACCGAATTTTATTCCCGCGACCAGTAATCGCGACTATATTGAGGAAGATGAAGACAATGATGATATTATAGATAATTATAACAAAAAAGCGACATCTGAAAATAAATTAGATTATTTATACGATGAAATGCAAACCCCGCTATTAATCTCAATCTTATATTTTTTATTTCAACTTCCCTTTTTCAAAAGATATTTATTTAAATATATCCCCGCGCTATTTTCAAAAGACGGGAACGTAAATTTGTCAGGATATACATTCACAAGTGCATTATTCGGACTGATTTATTATTTATTGTCTAAAACAATGTTACAATTCAATCGATTTTGATTCTAGAAGAAAAACCCATTATTTCGTCGCCTAGTTCGTTTTCCTAGTTTCGATTTTGTGCGTTTTGTTTTTACCTGTTTTCGTTTTTTTTCGTCCTTTTCGTCCTTTTTATCAGCTGGGCGGTACCTTAAAAAATATTCTTCGTATTCGGGACTACGCCGACTTCCTTTTAATTCTTTATATTTTTCAGACTTTTCTGCACGTAATTCTTCCAATGTTTTCTGGTGTCCATAACAATTTATACTAAATCGTTTCAACAATCCGATCTGATGTAGTCTGTTATGTTGTTGTACCTGAAATAAATACTGTGCCATACATAAAATACGTGAATCGTCGTAATAATCGCGATTTGAATACAAAAACGCCAAATAAAAACTTAACATTGTGTCGATAGTTGCTATTTTTACTTGTTCGCCATGTACGTTAATTGTATTATAACTATGACATGCGGTAGGACCATATACAAATGCAACAGTATCTTCTTCGCCGATAATTATTTGATAATGTGATGCAATAATTTCCCCGATGGCAGGTCTATTAATTACTTTTATTTTTTTAACACCAATATCTGCTAACCTTTCTTTTAATATATCAACGAGCGGTTCAGGATCTTCAGAAATCACATCAAAATCCGCGGCTTTTTTAAATTTAGAGCGCGATTCTTTTAGCATATATCGCGAATATTGTGACATGGCATACCCCCCAAAAAATACACATCCCTGATCAATAAAAACAGTTCTCAGTGTGTCGAATATAAGATCCTCAATCGCAACATCTTCTTTATTTGTGCGTATCAATTCACGCTGAAAATCGCGAGTATCACAATTTTCGCCGTGTAAGGGATAATATTTATTTAATAATGCAATTCGTTTTGCGACCTTTTCCCACCTACTAATATCACCATACGGGCGCGATAATTCTAAATACATTGCCATTCTTAAAAAATTGGCAGGGGCATATAAGATACCCGCTACTTTAATCGCGTCGTCCTTAAGCGCATTGAATATATCTTTATGAAGGTATGTAATATCGGCAATAGGGATAAAATTTACAAATACTTTATATGTTCCATGATGAACCCCCGGTTTCCCTTCAACTTCAATATACCCCGCTTTAACATAAATATCGCACAATTCTTTTGTATCTTTCAATGCATTTGGACTATAAAAATCAAAATCGGGTAATTCAATATCTCGATTATAAAACTGTGCGGTTTTTGGTAAGATTGCGTTAATGGCAATACCGCCATATGGAATTAATTTTTTTGTTCTAATAAAGTTTTCAACAATGGAAAATATTTGTTTAATATCGGGCGAATTAACTGCCAATTTTCCACTAATTTCTTCTGCATTGTCGACCGCTTGACGCAATATTGCTAATTCACATTCTTCAAATGATAATCCCGAACCGCATACATCTTTATTTTTCATTGTGGTTATGTTTGTGTTTTATTATGTTTTATTATTATCCTAATATACATAAATATTATTTATCGCGACAAAACAAATAATATTTATAGTCCATATCTAGAAATCCAATTTCCGTTGCGCTTATTAAATTGTGTACCGTTCCAAAAATCCTTATAAATCCTTATAAATTCTCCATGAAAGTATAAGATATTCCAATTTATAGACTCGTTAAAGTTTATAAGATTTACATGATTTTCTTACCGCCAAGGAACGCAGACGGTT
>TBL_comb47_HYPODRAFT_10005387_pt1 | contig 14261 bp, 12 predicted proteins | sample TroBogypolimnion_40_FD_10682 | JGI IMG/M metagenome (IMG submission 10682)
CGGCGGGGCCTGGCGGGGCGATCACTGGGGCCCGCGGCGGGCCGGGGCCTCGCTTCACCGTCCTCGCGGCGGGGCCTGGCGGGGCGATCATTGGGGCCCGCGGCGGGCCGGGGCCTCGCTTCACCCTCGTCGCGGCGGGGCCGGACGGGGCGGTCACTGGAAGCGAAGGTGCGGCGGGGGCGCTCAGTGGAGCCCAGGGTGTGTCGGGGCCGCTCGTCGCCTTCCCGGCGCGGGCGCGGGGCCCTCCCGGGCGCCTCTTCACGCGTGTCGAAGCGCTTGGCCCGGGCCACACGCTTGAGCTTGTGGTCGTGGCTTTCGGCGGGCTGGAAGATCCCCTCCTCGCCCTTCACCCCGGTGGCGGCCCGGACGATGCGGGCCTGGTTGCGCAGGGCCTTCAGGGCGGCCTCCATGTCCGCGGGCATGGGGGCCGTGACGGTGACCTGCTCCTCGGTGACGGGGTGCTTGAAGCCCAGCAGCTCGGCATGCAGGGCCTGGCGGTCCAGCAGGGGGCTTTCCGTGCCGTAGACCTGGTCGCCCAGCAGGGGAAAGCCCCGGTCCGCGAACTGCACGCGGATCTGGTTGCGGCGGCCGGTCTCCAGCTTCACTTCCACCACCGTGTGGCCCGGCAGTCGCTCGATCACGCGGTAGTGGGTCACGGCCTCCTTGGCGCCGGCAGGCATGCGCTTGCCGCCGCCGGGCCCCTTGCGGGCCGTGGCCACGGACATCTTCAGGGACTTGGCATGCTCGATGAGATGCCCGGCCAGGGTGCCGCTGTTCTCGGGCAGCTCGCCCACCAGGATGGCGAAGTAGACCCGCTGGAGGCGATGCAGCTCGAAATGCTTCTTGAGGCCGTGGAGGGCCTCGGGAGTCTTGGCGAAGACCAGCACGCCGCTGGTGAAGCGGTCCAGGCGGTGCACGATGTAGAGCTCGAAACGCTTGAAGCCGCGGCGGCGGTAGGACTCGGTGATGGCCTCGGCCAGGCTGGGCTCGCCGGCCTTTTCCGTGGGCACCGTGAGCAGGCCCGCGGGCTTGTAGACGAAGAGCAGGTGGGTGTCTTCCCACAGGTTCTCGAAGGGGCCGGCCTGGAGCTTGCGCGCCGGGGGCATCACCTCGTAGGTCTGCTCGGGATCGAAGGCCACCTTCACGGTGTCGCCGGCCTTGAGGCGATGGCCGTGCTTGTCGACGGACTCGCCGTTGACGGTCACACAGTGGCAGTCGATGAAGCCCTTGGCCTGCCGGTGGCTGATGACCATGATCCGGTGCAGCTCCGAGGCCAGTGCCGAGCCCTCGTGTTCCGCCTGCCACTCCCGTTCGATGCGTGCCATGGCGCCGCCCTCCGTCATCGCCCCGCGTCCTGATCAACGCCAAGCGGACATCCAGCAGACCATGCGGAAGGCGATTCTCCAAAGCTTCTTTTGCACTCATCGACTCCTGCGACCCGGTCGATGAGGACTCGAGGGGCGAGGTCCGCCCGGACCTTCGGGGGACGCAAATGCAGGTTCTCAGGCAGTTCGCACTGACGTGTGTGGTCCTGCTCGGCGCCTGCGGCGGTGGGGGCCACAGCAACGGCAACACCAACCCGGGCCAGCCGCCGCCCACCGATACGGTGACGGGCACCGTGCGCTACAACGGCACACCGGTGGCGGGGGCTCGGGTGCTCCTGTTCAGCACCAACTGGAATGTCTTCCAGCAGACGGCGATCACCGACGCCACCGGCACCTACAGCTTCTCCGGGCTCAGCACCATGGGCAATGTCCCGGCGGACTGGCTCATCTGGACCATGAAACCGGGCCTCGGATTCTATCCCTCGGTGGGCAGCGGCGCAGCGGTGATGCGATGCGGACAGAACGAGTTTCTGCAGGGCTACAACACCGGCGGGGTGGGCCTGGATGTCACGGCCATCCACTTCATCTCCCAGCCCAACGCGTCCCTGGCCGGGGCCGACTTCAACGCCTTCGACCAGGGCAACGCGCCAGTCACCCTCGCCAGGACGGGCCAGGTGGCCAGCTATGCCGTAGGCGACGACGGCGACCTGCACCCGGGTCTCGCCTGGCCGGCGAGCCGGTTCACGGACAACCAGGACGGCACCGTCAGCGACCACCTCACCGGGCTGATCTGGCTGAAGAACGCCGCCACCTTCAGTCCCACCACCTTCCCCCTGGCCCTCGCCGAGGTCCACCAGCTGGCCAGCGGCGCCAGCGGCCTGACCGACGGATCCAAGGCCGGGGACTGGCGGCTGCCCAACCTCCACGAGCTGGAGAGCCTGGTGGATGTCTCGGCCAGCAATCCCGCCCTCCCGGCGGGCCACCCCTTCACGAACGTCTCCGGTGGCGTCTACTGGTCTTCCACGGGCTATACCGGCATCACCTGGGGGAACGTGACCGCCTGGGCCATCCGCCTCAGCGACGGCCGCTACATCAATGACGGCCTCACCAATGTCGAGGCCACCAGCACCAACGGCGTCTGGGCCGTGAAAGGCGCCGGCGGCGGAACGATCAAACTGCAGGCCACCGGGCTCTGGTCCACCTACGCCGCCGGCGATGACGGGCAGGTCCAGAGCGGGATCCACCTCACCTACCCGCGCTGGGTCGACAACGGCAATGGAACGACCACGGACACCCTCACGGGCCTGATCTGGATGCAGCAGGCTGACGCCATCAACCTGCCCTGGGCGGAGGCCCTCGCCGCGGTCCGGGCCCTGCACAGCGGGCAGTACGGGCTCAGCGACGGGTCCACGGCGGGCAGCTGGCGGATGCCCACCCGGAACGAGATGCAGAGCCTGGCCGACCGGCAGCAGCCCAATCACGCCGACTACTTCAACAACACCTTCAATTTTGCCGCTCCCTACACCGCCACCCTCGGCACGCTGTACCAGGCGGCACCCTTCACGGGCTTCGCGACCTACCAGTACTACTGGACCTCCACCACGGACGCGGCGGATCCGACCAGGGCCTGGACGGTCTTCAGCTGCGATTTCGGGGTGTACGACACCCTGAAGACAGACAGCGGGTACACCCTGGCCGTTCGGTAACCAAGCGGCCAGGGACCCGCCTTGAGGACTACTTCTGAGCGGCCTTGGTGAAGTCGCCGGCCTTGACCACCACCAGCCTGGCGGGGTCGAGGTACCTCCGCAGCGCGGCGTTGACCGCACCTAGCCCGAGGGCCCTGACCTTGGCTTCCAGGTCAGCCTGGAAGCGCACGGATCGACCCAGGTACAGGGAGCTGTTCAGCCAGCCAGCGATCTCCCGGTCTTCCTGGCGCTGGGCCTCCTCGCCCTGGAGCCAGGTCTTCCGGGCGAAGTCCAGCTCCTCCTGGGTGAAGCCCTCCTTCAGGGCCCTCTGGAGCTCCTCCTGGAAGGCGGCCTCCAGTTTGGCCCCGTTCTGGGGGGCGTAGATGGCATAGGCCTGCCAGGAGGTGACGGGGTCCTGGCTGCTGGTGTTCAGGAAGGATCCGGCGCCGTAGCTGAAACCCTCCTTCTGGCGCAGCCGGTCGGCGATGCGGTTCTTGAGGGCGCCGCCGCCGAGGATCTGGTTCGCCATGAGGAAGGCGGGGTAGTCCGCGTCGGTGTCCTGCATGGCCCAGCGCTCTCCCGCCAGGAAGAAGGCCATCTGCTTGTCCGGGGTTTGGATGACCTTCATCTGGCCGGCCACCTCCTTCAGCCGCGCGGGGATGCGCTCGTAGGCGGCCGGGGACTTCCAGTCACCGAACAGGTCAACCACCAGGGCCTGGAGCTCCTTGGCGTCGAAGTCGCCGGAGGCGGCAAAGGTGGCGTGATCCGCGCCGTAGAAGGCCGCGTGGAAGGCCTTCAGGTCCTCGACCCTGGCCGCCCTCAGGTCGCCAACCCGGGTGTCGACGGAGCGGTAGGCCGAGGGATGNCCCGCGGGGAACGCATCGAAGGTGCGGCCCATGAAGTCCATGACCAGGGCCTGGGGTTCCTGGCGCTGGGATTCGATNCCCGTGATCTGCTGCTTCACGAGGGTGTCGAGCTCGGCCGCCGGAAAGGCCGGTTCGCGCAGCACCTCGGCCACCAGCCTCAGGGCTGCGGCGAGATGCTCCCGGGGGACNNTGATCGTGGCACTGGCCGAAGTGGCGCNCCCGTTGACCATCACTTCGGCCTTCAGTTTGTCGAAGGCATCCGCGAGTTCCTGGCGGGTGTGCTTGAGGGTGCCCCGCAGGAGCATGGCGCCTGCGAGGCCGGGGATGGCCCCCTTATCCTGCAGGGTTGCCGCCTGNCCGAAGTGGAGGGTGAGNTGCACCGAAGCCATGCCGCCCTTGGTCCTCTTCGAGAGCAGGGCTCCCTTCAGTCCGTCGGGNGCTGTGAAGCGCANGGTGCGCTCGTCCACATGGGCGGGACTGGCGTCAAAGGCCTCCCCCTGGCTGATGGTCTGCTTGCCAACGTAGGATCTGGCGTCGGCTGCGACGTCGGGCACGGCAGGCACGAGGGTGCGGTCCGGCTTCTCCGTGGGGAGGTAGCAGGCGAGNGTGCGGTTGCTTGGCTTGAAATAGGCTTCGGCAGCCGCCTGCACCTGGGCGAGGGTCGCCGCCATGGTGCGGTCCCGATCCAGGAACCATTCGCGCCAGTCGCCCGTGGCCATGGCTTCGGAGAGGCTGATGGCCATGCTCTTGGTGTCGGCCAGGGCCTGATCGACCCCCTTCTGGGCCTGGACCTTCGCCCGGTCCAGTTCCGCTTGCGTCAGGGGGTGCTCCCTCAGCCCCTCCAGTACCTGGAGGAGCGCATCCTTGGCCCGCTCCACCTGGCCATCCTTCGCCAGCACCGCGCCGAACATCTGGAGACCCGGGTCGTAGGTGCTGTAGGAGTCCTGGAAGACCTCCGCCGCGAGCTTGGTTTCCACGAGGGCCTTGTAGAGTCGCCCGCTGGGCACGTCCGCCAGGATCGAGGCCGCCAGGTCCGTGGCGCTGCGGTCAGGATGCGCGCCGGGGGCGATGTGGTAGCCGACCATCACGAGGGGGACGCCGCCCACCCGGCGCACGGTGACCTCGCGCTCGCCATCCTGGGTGGGCTCCACGGTGTAGGTGGGCTCCAGGATGCGGGTCGGCTTGGGGATGCGGCCGAAGGTGGCGTTGATGTGCGCCAGGGTCCTGGGCGCGTCGAACTTGCCCGCCACCACCAGCACGGCGTTGTCCGGCTGGTAGTACTTCTGGTAGAAGGCCCGGAGGTGGTCGACGTTCACATGTTCGATGTCGCTGCGGGCGCCGATGGTGGGCTTGCCGTAGTTGTGCCAGTCGAAGGCCACGGCCTGCAGGCGTTCCATGGTCACCCGGAAGGGGCTGTTCTCGCCGGATTCGAACTCGTTGCGCACGACGGTCATCTCGCCGCCCTTGCCGTCCTTGCCCCACAGGGTCTGGGCCGTGAAGGTGCAGTGCAGCATCCGGTCCGCTTCCAGTTCCAGGGCCTTCTTCAGGTTCTCCGGAGAGGATGGGAACGTAATGTGGTAGTTCGTGCGGTCGAAGCTCGTGGTGCCGTTGAAGTCCCCGCCCAGCTCGTTGAGGATCTTCACCGTGTCCGGCCGGGCCTTGGTGCCCTTGAAGAGCATGTGTTCCAGCAGGTGGGCCATGCCCGTCTCGCCGTAGTGCTCCATGCGGCTGCCCACCAGGTAGGTGATGTTGGTGGTGACCGTGGGCTTGCTGGCATCGGGATAGAGCAGTACCCGGAGGCCATTGGCCAGGCGGTATTCGGTGATGCCCTCGACCGAGGCCACCTTCAGGGGGGCGGGCAGGGCCGTTGCATTGGCCACCTTCGCCCTGGCAGGGGAGGTGGGGGCTTCGCCCGCCACTCCCCCCAGGGCCAGGAGTGCACAGAGGGGCAGCAGGAAGCGACGGGTCAAGGACATGGTGTCTCCAAATTCTGAGCGGTTCCCCTTGGGGGAGGTCCGAAAAGCGCCAATCAGGCTGATCATGGCTCCGACAGAAGAGTGATGAGGCGGACCTGCCATTCGTTTCGAAGATCTTCCAGGCGGAGCCCCTTGCCCCGGTTGGGTGCCCCCTGCAGCAGCCCCTGGGCGCTGGGATGGGGCAGCGTATGGAGCAGGATGGGAGGGGGGGGCGCCAGCCGGCCAAGCACCCAGGCGGCCCGCTTGCCGAAGGCGATGACGCGCAGGGGCGAAGTCCGGTCCAGCGCCGCCTGCGCGAGTTCTGCGGACAGCCGCACCAGGTTGGCGGGGGCCAGCAGGTCCCGGTTGGAGGGGGCGTGGAAGTGGTCCCCGTCCTTCGTGGGGCAGGCAGGGTAGGCGTTGCTGAGGGCCGTCCCGGACAGGATCGGCCGGAGGCCGAGGGTCTTGAACCGAGCGCCATTCCAGTCCGCCCAGGCGGCCTCGGGGACCAGGGCCCGACCGGTGGCGGCCAGGGCGCGGTAGACCGTGATGCCCGCCCCGTCACCCCAGAAGGGAATTTCCGACTGGTCCGCCCCCCGGGGACCCGGGGCCTCGCCGAAGAGCATCACGGACACGGGACCCGAGTCCGGGAACAGGGCGGGGACGGGTCGGCCGTGGATGCGGGGCATGCCCCCAGCCTGCGGGGGAAGGAAGCCCCTTGTCCAGGGGGTGGCCTCAGGTCAGTTTGAAGGGGCAGGGAACAGCAGAGGGGGGATCCCATGACCGACTTCGTTCTCGTCCACGGTGCCTGGCACGGGGCCTGGTGCTGGCGCCGGGTGCTGCCCGCCCTCTGGCAGCGGGGCCATCGGGCCTTCACCGTGAGCCTCACGGGCGTGGGCGAGCGGGCCCACCTGCGATCGCCCGCCATCACCCTCGACACCCACATCGAGGACGTGGTGTCCGTGCTGGTGGCGGAGGAACTGGAGCACTGCGTCCTGGTGGGCCACAGCTACGCGGGGATGGTGATCACCGGGGCCGCGGCCCGGGAGCCGCGGCGCATCGGAAGGCTGGTCTACCTGGACGCGGTCGTGCCCCGCCCCGGCGAGGCCTGGTCTTCGGGTCATCCGGAAGCCACCAAAGTGGAACGCCGGCGCCTCATCGGCGAACTGGGCCTGCTGCCCCCGCCGGACCCGGCCATCTTCGGGCTGGAGGGGGCCGACCGGGACTGGGTGGCCCGGCGTCTCAACCCCCAGCCCGGCGGGGTCTACGACGCGCCCCTCGCCTTCGACGAGGCCGCCTGGCGCGCCCTGCCGCGGACCTTCATCGACTGCCACGCGCCCGCCCTGGCCTCCATGGCCGCCATGCGGGAGCGGGTGCGGGCCCAGCCTGACTGGACCCTCCTGGAGATCCCCACGGGCCACGACGCCATGATCAGCGCGCCCGAGAAGCTGGTGGAGGCGCTCCTCGCCCAGGCCTGAATCAGCCCTCGGGCTGCCCCTCCTTCATGAGGGCCGACAGGGCCTTGAACTGGGGGTGGTTCTTGTCCCGGGCCCACTCGAAGGCCACGGACTCATGGTTGGTGAGCGTGGCGCCGGCGGCGGCCATGCGGTCCAGGGCGTGGCGGCGGTACTCCTCGCCCCGGCCGCTGACCGCGTCCCAGCAGAGGTGGACCCCGTGCCCCGAGGCCAGCAGTTCCAGCACGGTCTGCATGACGCAGACATGGGCCTCGATGCCCGCCACCACGATCTGCCGTTTCTGGGTGGGCAGGCCTGGCCGGGCTTTGTGGAGCAGGGCTTCGAAGCCCGAATCGCCGCAGCAGCCGAAGGCGGTCTTCTCCAGGAAGAAGGTCGGCGTGGAGAGGCCGTCGAAGGTGGCGCGGATGCTCTCCTCCGTGGGGCCGAGGCCCTTGGGGTACTGCTCCGTCAGCACCACCGGCACCGCAAAGAGGTCCGCCAGCCGCATCAGGCGCCGGGTGGCCTCCAGCACCATGCCGGGGCGGTGCACCATCTGCACGAGCTTGCCCTGGAAGTCGATGACCACCAGGATGCTGCGGTTGGAATCGAGGAGGGGCATGGGAGACTCCCGGGACGCTTAAAGCATAGCCTGTAGGGCATCGGCGGCTGACCGGAAGGCTCGGAGGTGCTTCCCGAGGCCTACCAGATCCTGACGCGCTCGGCGGGGGGCAGGTACAGGGCCTGGCCGGGTTTCACCTGGAAGGCCGGGTACCAGGCGTCGAGGTTGCGGACCGTGGCGGGCCGATAGGCGGCGGGGGCATGGCCGTCCGTGAGGATCTGCCGGCGGAGCAGGGGCTCGCGGGACTTCTCCCGCCAGCTCTGGGCGTAGCTGATGAAGAACTGCTGGTCGCCGGTGAAACCCTGCACCACCGGGGCCGGCCGGCCCTGGAGGGACAGGCGGTAGGCGTCATAGGCGGCTGCCAGGCCGGCCACGTCGGCGATGTTCTCGCCGAGCGTCTGCCGTCCGTTGAGGTGCAGGCCCGGAAGCGGCTCATAGGCGTCGTACTGTTTCACCAGCTGGGTGGCGGAGGCTTCGAAATGTTTCAGGTCCTCCGGGGTCCACCAGTTGTTGAGCTTGCCGCTGGCATCGAAGAGCGATCCCGAGTCGTCGAAGCTGTGGCTGATCTCGTGGCCGATCACGGCCCCGATGGCCCCGTAGTCCATGACCATGGGCCGCTTCGGATCGAAGTAGGGGGGCTGCAGGATGGCCGCCGGGAAGTTGAGGGCGTTCATGACGGGCAGGTTCACGGCGTTCACGGTCTGGGGCGTCATCACCCATTCCGAGCGGTCGATGGGCCGGCCGAGCTTCTTCAGGTTCCGGGCGTATTCGAAGCGCTCGGCGCGCTCGGCATTGCCGAAGGCATCGCCCGCCACGATCCTTAGGCCCCGGTAGTCCCGCCAGCGGTCCGGATAGCCCACGCCCACCTTGAGGGTGTTGAGCTTGGCCAGGGCCTTGGCCTTGGTCCCGGGCGACATCCAGTCCAGGCGCTCGATGCGCGTGCGGAAGGCGTCGAGGAGGTGGGCCACCATCGCCTGGGCCCGGGCCTTCTCGGCCGCGGGGAAATGGCGCGCGACATAGGCCCTGCCCACCACCTCGCCGAGGGCTTGGTTGGTCTGGTCCACGCCGTACTGCCAGCGCTCCCGGGGCTTCGAGGCGCCGCTCAGCACCCTGCCGTAGAAGGAGAAGGACTGGTCCCGCACGGCCCTGGGGAGCACCCCGGCCCGGTGCTGGATGGCATGGAAGGCCAGGTAGTCCTTCCAGGTCTGGAGCGGAACCTCCGCGGTCAAGGCCGAGAGGCCCGTGAAGGCCGCGGGCTGCCACACCACGAAGACTCCGGGCTGCTTCAGTCCCGCCGCGGCGAAGAAGGCCTCCCAGTCGAGCCCCGGGGCCTTGGTGCCGAAGTCGGCGCGGGACCAGTGGTTGTTGCCCTTGAGGACATCGCCTGACTCCTCGCGGCCGGCATGGGCCCGGGCCATGCGGGTCTCGAGGTCCAGCACGCCCGCGGCGCGGGTGGCCGCGTCGGGAAGACCCGCGAGCCTGAGCATGGCCGCCACGTGGGCCAGATACTGGGCCCGCACCGCGGCCATGCTCTCCGAGGGATCCAGGTAGTAGCTGCGCTCGGGCAGTCCGAGGCCCCCCTGCAGCAGGAAGGGGGCGTAGCGGCTGGGCTCATCCAGATCCTGCGCCACCCACAGGCCGAAGAGGTTCGCGGTGTAGAGGTTGGTGGCGTTCAGCACGTCCACGTCGGCCCGCAGGGTGGTCCCGAGGTACTGGGCCAGGGCCCGGCGGTCCGAAATGGCTTCGATGGCCTGCAGGGTGGGATTCAGGGGGCGCAGTGCCCGGGCTTCAATGGCCTTTTCATCCACAAAGCTGGTGTAGCAGTCGCCGATCTTGCGGAGGTCCGAACCCTCGGGAGCCCGGGAGGCCGCGGCTGCCTGGATGAGGGCGGCCGTCCGTCGGTCCGTGAGGTCGGCCACCTGGTGGCCCACCCCGTAGGAGCCGCGGTCCGCCGGGATCTCGGTCCGCCGGAGCCAGGCCCCGTTCGCATAGGCGAAGAAATCGTTGCCGGGGGCCACCGAGCGGTCCATCCCCGCGAGGTCCAGGCCTGCCGAAAGCGGCGCCGGGAGGCCGACCCTGGGGGCGGCCGCCGCCAGGGCGGGAAGGATCAGACAAAGGGCCAGGGGAGACCGGACTCGGCGCATGAGAACCTCGGAGCCCTCCAGGGTGGACCAGCCGGCCCGTTCCGGGAAGGCGGAAGCTCAGAGCAGGGGGTCCGGCGCTCCCGCCGCCCCCGATTCAGTCCGGCCCGGGAAGGACCCAGGCAGGGAGGCAGGGATCAGAGCCGCAGGGAGGTTTCCGCCACCACCGGGTTCTTTTCCCGCATCTGATCGAAGAGCATCAGATACCAGCCGAAGGCCGCGAGCAGGGCGCTCCGCGGGTGGGTGGAGGCGGCCGGCGCCAGATCCACCTGGCACTGCTCCAGTTCGGCTGAGGACCTGGGCTCCCATCCGGCGGAAGCACGAAGGTGGACCAGGGTCCTGCCGTCGGGATCCAGGAAGGCTCCGCCGAACTCCCCCCTGTGGAGCCACTTCCAGTCGAAGGTGGCCCCGTCGAGGAATTCCAGTTGCCCGTGCCGCAGGGCGTGGGGGTGGAAGGTGGCCACGTTGGTCGTGCCCCCCGCCTCCCGCAGGGTCACGGCCGGGGCCAGGACGCCCAGGTGCTTCAGGGTCCAGAGCCCCTCGGCGGTCCGGACACGGGCCAGGGTGTGTTCATCGTCCAGAAAGGCCAAGGTGGCGAAGACCCCACCGGCTCCGAGCAGCTCGAAGTCGGGGGGGGTGGCCCCGCAGCGGCGCCACGTCAACGAGGCTGCCGGGTGTTCAACGAGGGATTTCATGGCATTCCCCTTTCTCGCGGGGATGCGTCCGCGCAGGGAAATGTACGCCCCAAGGAGCCGTCGCGTCAGGCGCGTGGGGTCGAAATAATCACACCTGGACCACGCCGCCATCGAGATTGAGACACTGGCCTACTTGCATCGTGTTCGCCGGGTCCAGCAGCCAGGCGACGCCGTGGGCGATCTCCTCGGGCTGGAAGAACCGTTTCACGGGCACCGCCGCTTCGGCCCGGGCCCGGAATTGGGCCTCGGTCTGACCCGTGGCGGCGGCGATCTGCCCGATGCCGGTCTTTGCCATGTCGGTGTCCACCCAGCCCGGCGCCACGGCATTCACCACGATGCCGCGGTCGATCAGTTCCAGGGCCAGGGCCTTGGCGAGGCCCAGCAGGCCATGCTTGGCCGCACAGTATGCTCCGTAGCCCGGCACGCCGAACCGGCCCAGCACGCTGGAAACCAGCACGATGCGGCCGCCGGAAGTCATCCGCGGGAGGAAGGCCCGCACGGTGTTCCAGGGCCCCGTGAGGTCGGCGGCCAGGATTTCATCGAAGAAGGCATCCGAGGCGCCATCCACCGGCGTCATGCCGGAGATGCCCGCGGCGGCCACCAGTCCGTCCAGGGGCCCCAGGACCCGTGCCACCTCCGCCAATCGGGTGCGCTCGGTCACATTGGCCACGAAGACATCGGCGGTGCCTCCATGCTCGCGGACGGCTGTGGCGGTATCTGCCAGGGCCCCGGCATCCCGGCCCAGGAGGACCAGATGGGCCGCCTCGGCCCGGGCCAAGTGCAGCGCACAGGCCCGGCCGATGCCACGGGATCCGCCGGTGATGAGAATGCGTCGGGTCATGGGAGCCTTCCTCCCCAAGAGGGTCGCAGGTGGCGCGGGTCGCCGGGAGGCCTATCTTTTAGATTCCACAGGAGAAAGATGATGATTCGCGAACTACAGGGGGAGCGGCGCCAGACCTCAGAGGCCCGGGAAGCCGACACCCGGGGGGGCCTCTGGTCGCTGCCGGACGGCCGGCGGCTGCCCAATCTGCTGGCCGCCAGCCCCCTGGTGGTGGGGGATCCGGCCCATCCGGCCCGCCTCCTGCCCTCGGACCTGGAGGATCCCCAGGAGTTCCACCTGCGCCTCACCGCCTGGCTGCTTCGTCAGGGCTGAAGCCGGAGGCCGAGTCCCGCCGAACCGTCGGAGGGGTCCCGGCAGTCCACGCAGCGGTCGTGGAGGCGGGGTATCAATTCCCCCAGCCTGGATTCGGGTACCAGGAAGGCGATGGAGACCGTGCTGCTGCCCGTGAGCAGGCCTCCCACGGGCTCGTGGCCCAGGGCGGCGAGGTGGCGCAGGGCCGCCACGGGGTCGGCCCGCAGCCCCTCGCCCACCAGGGCGACCACGGCCCATCCCGCTTCGCAGATGACCCCCGAGGCGGCCAGGGTGCCCAGCACCTCCGCCGCCGGGTGGGTCTCGGGCCGGACCGCCAGCAGGGTCCCCGCCGGGCTGGCGATCAGTCCGAAGCGCAGGGCCCCGGCCTCCTCCAGGCTCCGGGCGGCCTCCATGGGCGGTTCGAGCCCGGCCGAGGCGGGGAAGCGCAGCAGGTAGATGCCCTCCTTGTAGGCCACGGAGGTGACGGCGCCGGCTGCTCGGGTGGGGGGGACCGGCAGGATCTCCGTCCGGGAGGCGCCAGGACGCAGCGTATTGGCCACCACGAGCCGGAAGCCCGCCCGCCCTCCCGGGGCGAGGGAGTCGGCGTGCAGCACCTTGGCGCCGAAGGCACTGAGGGCCTCCGCTTCGCTGAGGCTCATCTGGGGAATGGGCCGGGCCCCGCGAACCAGGCTCGGATCCGCCGTGAGCACCCCGTCCACGTCCGTCCAGATCTGCACCTCCTCCGCATCCAGGGCTTCCCCCAGCAGGGTGGCGGTGGTGTCCGAGCCCCCCCGGCCCAGGGTGGTGGTGACGCCGTCCGGGGTGGATCCCAGGAAGCCCTGGGTCACCCAGAGGGGGCCCTTGGCAAGGGCCGCAAGCCAGGGGGCCGCCGCATGGCGGATGGCGCCCAGCTGGGGCCGGGCCTTGCCGAAGCGGGAGTCGGTCTTCATGACGTCGCGCACTTCGTGGAATTCACCACCGAAGCACCGGGCCGCCAGGTGGGCCGAGAGGGTTTCGCCGATCGCCAGGGCGCCGTCCCGGCCCCGGGGCGTGGACTCCCCCAGCATGGCCATGCCCGTGAGGACCTGTTCGAGCCGCCCGAAGAGGGGCTCCCATTCAGGCTGGACCTCCTGGAGATGTCCCAGCTCCGCGGCCAGGTCCTGGTGCCGGGACCGGATGGCCTCAAGCACCGCCTGGGCCGAGGCGAGGTCCCCCTGGCCCGCGGCCGTGCAGGCCCCGAGGATGCTGTCCGTGGTCCCTCGCAGGGCCGAGACGACCACCAGGCCCCCTGCCGGTAGCTCGGTCTGGACGATGGCGGCGGCGCGCCGGAGCGCCTCCGCGTCGCCGATGGAACTGCCCCCGAACTTGAGGACCTTCAGGCTCATCTCGGCGCTCCTTCCGGCGGGATGGGGACGAACTCGTAGGGCGTCTCCTGGTAGACGAAGTAGTTCAGCCAGTTGGCGAAGAGGAGGTTGGCATGGCTGCGCCAGCGGACCTGGGGATCCCGGGCGGGATCGTCCCCCGGGAAGTAGTTCTGGGGTATGCCGATGGGCAGCCCCTTCCCGATGTCCCGGGTGTACTCGCCCTGGAGGGTGCAGGGGTCGTATTCGGAATGACCCGTCACGAAGACCTGCCGGTGGTCCGCGGACTGGGCCATGTAGACGCCGGCCTCCTCCGACTCGGCCAGGAGCATGAGCCGCGGATCCGCCAGGATGTCCTCCCGGCGGTTCTCCGTATACCGCGAGTGGGGGGCATAGAAACGTCATCGAAGCCCTGGACGATCCGCTCATGGCGCGTATTCAGGCGATGGGGGAAGACGCCGAACATCTTCTTCGACAGGGGGTACTTGGGGATGCCGTAGTAGTGGAAGAGGGCGGCCTGGGCCCCCCAGCAGATGAAGAGGCTGGAGAAGACGTTCGTGCGGGCCCAGTCCAGCAGTTCCGCCAACTCGGGCCAGTAGTCCACCGCCTCGAAGGGCAGCGTCTCCACCGGCGCGCCCGTGACGATGAGGCCGTCGAAGGACTGGTCGCGGACTTCCGCGAAGGACACGTAGTGCTCCAGCAGGTGCTCCGCGGAGGTGTTCTTGGCGCTGTGCGAGGCGGTGTGGAGCAGCGTGACCTCCACCTGCAGGGGCGTGTTCCCGAGCAGGCGCAGGAGCTGGGTCTCCGTGGCCACCTTGGTGGGCATGAGGTTCAGGATCGCGATGCGGAGCGGGCGGATGTCCTGGTGGAGGGCGCGGCGTTCCTCCATGAGGAACACGTTCTCCGCCTCGAGGATGCTGCGGGCGGGCAGGGTGTCGGGAATCTTGACGGGCATGGGGGTCAGGCTTTCGAAAGCGCGGCTTCGAGATCCTCGATCAGGTCCTCGATGTGCTCGAGGCCCACGGAGA
>TBL_comb47_HYPODRAFT_10005388_pt1 | contig 14259 bp, 11 predicted proteins | sample TroBogypolimnion_40_FD_10682 | JGI IMG/M metagenome (IMG submission 10682)
GGTTGACGGGATATCGCTGTAGGATTGGGCGGCATAGTCATTTCCGCCATATTTAGTTGTGAAAGGACCACTCTCCTTTTTGAACGCTTTACCGTCAAAGTTTCCGATCAGATATTTTCCGTCGCCGCCCCAGAAGACCCATCTGGAGTTCGATCTATTTCCATCGACAGGCAATTCAAACATGTCGGGACATTCGCTGCACCCCACGTTTTTAATGTCACACAACTTTTCCCAAATGATCAGATTCGAAGAGGAGAACAAGGCATAATCCTGTCTGTCCAGATAAAGCGCCATTACCCAATGACCGCCGGAGGAGTTTGGTTGATTTTTTTTCTCCTGATACCAGAATACTTTGGGGTCACGATTCCCACCTATCAGATGGGGGATTACCGGGTTCCCGGGATAGTTGAGCCAGGTTTTTCCTTCGTCCAGTGAATAATTCATGGACTGGGAGGCCAACCCTTTTCCGCGGTCAGCTGCTATTGAAGTATGAAACAACACCAATGGCGGATTCTCTATTTTCCCGTTCCTATCTTTCACCGGGTTAATTTGCAATCCCGAAGTATTATTCCAGTCGACGACCCCTGAACCTGAAAATACAACCCCATTTCTGTCGGGGAGTACCGCATCCGATTTTTCGGACCAGTGCAGGAGGTCTTTACTCTCGGCATGCCCCCAGGTCATATTGCCCCAGCTTGTTCCCCAGGGATTGTGCTGAAAAAAGAGATGGTATGTCCCTTTATAAAACAGCAAGCCATTGGGGTCGTTTGTCCAGCCGCGACGGGGGGCAAAATGGAACTGAGGTCGGAGCTCCTCTTTGTAAACGAGTGACTCATCTGAAAGCTCATCCGAAATTTTGATCAGTTCAAGCCATTTCGAGCCTGAGGTTATCTTCTCAGCGGTTAGGGTTAGCTTTTGGCCAATCCATTGTCCCACTTCAAGAGATGCATAAAAATCAGGATGATCGGGAGCAAGTTCCACTTCAAATTCATGTTGTTTCACTCCATCAATATTCACCGTTACCCAAGTCTTAGGAGCACCGGCTTTTACAGGCACATGGACAAATTTCTTACTGATCTTATTGATCTCAAAGGATTGAGAGGTGGTTTGGGCCGAAAGAGCAGGCACAAGAAATGTAATTCCTAATAAACACAGGGAAAGAAAGATTGTGATTGTCTTCATTCTTTTCTCATAAATTATTTTGATTTAGCTTGGTCTTTTATAGTTGTCCCTGTAAGGCCTTGCGAGCAATTTTGAAGCCTCTTTATTATCAATTATCACTCTTTTTGCTGCATCCCATTTGATCTCGCTTTTAGTGTAGTAAGAACTCATTGCAAGCTGCACCGAGGCAGTTGACTGGAAAGCATCCTGAATGGTGCAACTCAACAAACTCTTATCTTTGGCTTTAACCGCATTTAAAAAATCAGCTACATGTTTTTCACGTATATCCGGGGTTAAAATATCAATCTCTTCCTGTTTTTGGTTAATCCCGGCAGGTATTATAATAACTTTATTTTCAGAGGTGAAAAGTGTCGCCTTTTCACCATAAAAAAACACCCCATTATTAAACTTTTCATTAATATCGCCGGTTCCCCAAAGTCTGTGCTGCCAGATCAGCGAACACTGTTCGAAATTCATTGTGGCATTCAGGGTGTCAGGGGTTGTTATTTTTCCTTTAAAAACATTTAAGTCTCCACTCGTGCTGAATGAAACCGGCATTCCCAGATTTAATGTTTTCCGGACGATATCGATATGGTGGATACCCCAATCTACGAGATGTCCGTTTCCATACGCCTTTTCGAGTCTCCAGGTTTTATGTCCTATGCTTGGCCTGTAATCGAGTTTTGGGGCAGGCCCGCACCACTCTTCCCAGTCAAGCGACGCCGGCGGAGCTTGTATCGTTGAGTCTGCGGGTGTTAGACGGAAATGAATCTGTGCGGCTACATGGTGTATCTTGCCGGTAGTGCCGTTTTCGATAAGTTCTTTTGTTTTCTTAAACGCATTGTTCTGCCGTCTCTGAAAACCAATCTGTACAATATTTCCGGCTGACTCGGCAGCCTTCATCATGGCAATACCCTCGCTGACATCATAACAGATCGGTTTCTCGCAGTAGATATCCAGCCCCTTTTTGCATGCTGCAATAAACTGAAGCGCATGCCAATGGGGTGGTGTTCCTATAAAAAGAGCTTCCAATCCTTTTACATCAAGCAACTCCTGGTAGTGTTTAAACTCTTTGGGTCTGCTCCCCTGAAGTTTTTCAATTTCATCGGCACTACTTTTAAGGTGCTCGCTATCCACATCACAAAGGGCAATGACCTCAACTCCTCCGACTTTAAGCGCCGCATTGATATCAACCATCCCATACCAGCCACACCCGATAAGCCCAATTTTTAATCTTCTGGTTTGTGCCGCTGATTTATAAGGTAATCCGGCAGCTAAAGCAACTGATCCAACAGCTGTTTTTTGAATAAATGATCTTCTTTCCATTTTTTTATAGTTTATCGTTTTAGAACTCTCTGATACATATTTTTTGGTTTTTAATTGAATTATATCGCGCCTTAAATTACTATTATCTGAGGAATAATTTACATCCACAATCATAACAATAAATCTCATTTTGCAATCATTAAATTCACTATTTTCGTCATCCATACCAGCTAACGAAATATTCAGGATGAAATAGCCATGATAGGAATAACACCAACCGAAATGAATATATCATCATCCATCAGTTGACGGATTCCATTTGGCCACTAAAAAACAAATTATATACAAATGAAGTATTTAAAGAGTCTTTACCTGCAGGTGATAATTGCCATCCTCACAGGCATTCTGATCGGCACCTTCTTCCCTGCGTTTGCAATTCAGTTAAAACCCCTGGGCGATGGATTTATCAAACTGATCAAGATGATGATCGGTCCGGTCATTTTCTGCACCATCGTGAATGGTATAGCAGGAATGGAAAACACCAAGAAGGTCGGACGTGTAGGAATTAAAACCATTATATATTTTGAAATCGTCTCAACCTTTGCCCTTTTGATCGGCTTGGTTGTGATCAATATTCTAAAACCAGGCGTTGGGATGAATATTGATCCAAAAACCCTGGATATGAAAGCGGTAGAAGGGTATATGAGCCAAAGTAAAAGTGTCGGAGTGCAGGATTTTATTCTGAATATCATCCCTGACAATATCGTCAATGCCCTATCTACCGGAAATATTCTGCAGGTTCTGTTCTTTGCTATACTTCTGGGTTTTGCAATGTCCAAAATCGGAGCGAAAGCCAAACCGTTGTTGGGTGCCATAAAATCTATTGAAGAGGCCCTGTTCGCCATTATCCGGATTATCATGAGAGTTGCCCCGCTGGGTGCTTTAGGCGCGATGAGCTTTACGATCGGAAAATATGGATTAGGATCACTGGTATCACTTGGACAATTGATGGGATCGTTTTATCTAACCTGCCTATTGTTTATCTTTTTCATTCTTGGGGGCATTCTGAAATATACCGGTTTTAGCCTCTGGCAACTACTCAAATATATCAAGGAGGAGATTCTGATCGTTCTGGGGACCTCTTCCTCGGAAGCCGCACTGCCCAGTTTAATGGACAAACTCCGGAAGGCAGGTTGTTCGGAGCCGGTAGTTGGATTGGTGGTCCCCACTGGTTACTCATTTAATCTTGATGGCACCTCCATCTATCTGACCATGGCTGCCGTATTCCTGGCGCAGGCCACGAACACCCCGCTCGAATTTTCGCATCAGGTGACGTTATTGCTTGTGTTAATGCTTGCCTCAAAAGGGGCGGCAGGGGTAACCGGAAGCGGATTTATCACATTGGCAGCTGTTCTACCAATTGTGGGAAATATACCCGTTGCAGCAATTGCTCTGATCCTGGGAATCGACCGTTTTATGAGCGAGGCAAGGGCAATAACCAACCTGATTGGCAATGCAATTGCTACCCTGGTGATCGCCAAATCGGAAAAAGAGATCGATATGGTTAAGGCAAAGGAACTATTCGGCCGGTGATAAATCGGTTGATCCTATGCGTTCACCTCAGAAAGCTTCTCCTCTTTCCGGGTCATCTCTCCGCGGAAATGCATTCCCCAGGCAAGCAGCTCTTCCAGCAATCTGTTCATCGATTGCCCTAGCGGAGTTAATGCATATTCGACGGTAACAGGCATCGAGTCGTAGAGCGTTCTGGAAATCAATTTATTCATTTCCAGCTCTTTCAACTCCTGCGATAACATCTTGGGAGAGATATCTTCAATATCCTTCCGGATCTCACCAAACCGTTTGTTTCCATAGGTCAGGGATACAATAATCGGAATCCTCCACTTTCCCTGTATAACTTCCAGCGCATCCCGCGATGCTCTTAATTTGACCAGACATGCTTCCTTCCCGTGTGACTTCTCCATAATCTCTTTTTATAAGGTTACCCGAAGGTAACTAGTCACCATTAGGTAACTAGTATACTTTAGATAGCAAAGATAATTACTTTTGACACATTAATTATAAAAAAAAATAAACAATGAAAATAATAGCATTTGCTGCGAGTAACAGCTCCAACTCGATCAATAAAAAACTGGCAACCTACGCCGCCTCGTTATTTCACGGAGAAACAATAGAGATCCTCGATTTGAATGATTACGAAATGCCTCTGTTCAGTTCCGATCGCGTTGCGAAAAACGGTATTCCCGGGTTAGCCAAAGATTTTGCCCGGAAGATTGACGAAAGCGATCTGTTGATTATATCATTAGCCGAACATAATGGTTCCTATTCGGTTGCCTTCAAAAATATCTTCGATTATATTTCACGCCTTCCAAACCGAAAAGCATTTGGTGAAAAACCGGTATTGCTCATGGCAACTTCACCGGGTGGCAGAGGCGGAGCCACCGTTTTGGAAATGGCCAAAAATAATTTACCATATTCCGGTGGAAACGTAGTGGCCACATTTTCCCTGCCGGGCTTTTATGAAAATTTCGATGATTCAAAAGGGATAATAAATGAAAGGCTGAGGTCAGAACTTGAGAATAAAATCAACCTGGTAAAAGGGCAGGTTATTAATGGGCAGTTTGAATTACATCCAAACTGATAATAAATTTAAAATCTTAATCTTTTAATAATTAATTCAAATATCATGAAAATACAATATCTTTTAAAAACAGGTTTAATTGCCGGAGTTGTGGTTGCATTTCTTAATGTACTTATTTATTTGATTTCAAAAAGCGCAGGAATTATAAGCGATACTATTCTCGTGGCTGGAGGAGAGCCCCTGACTCTGTTTCCCGTTGTCATAAGTTCTATTATACCAGGCATTGTGGCCGCCTTACTCCTTTGGGTAATATCAAAATATTCGGGAAACCCAATCCGCGTATTCTCGATAATTGGATGGGTTTTTCTTTCTATATCCATGGGAGGACCATTTTCAGCCCCGGGTTTGCCCACGGGAATGAGAATCTCACTGGCTTTAATGCACTTAGTTGCAGGAGTCACAATCATTTTTCTACTGACCAGAAAAACCAGCAAATAATCTAAAAGGCAATCAGGAAAAATATGATACACATACTCAGAAAGAGCGATCAATACAACACCTCGATCTTCAATGGGAATTTGGTGGCAAACAAACCGGTTGTCAGCGGATATACTTCAACTGTTGCTCCTTACTCCAGTTTGTTTTACTGGAGTCATGGTATCGCAATGAACGATTGCGAATTTGGTTTGCATCCGCACGAAGGATTTGAAATAATGACTTTCATTCTTGAGGGCAACGTTACCCATTACGATACGGCTACAAAAGTCTGGACACCTTTGGAAACCGGAGATTTCCAGGTCATTCAATCGAACAGCGGGATTCAGCACCGTGAAAGGATTACTAAAGGGACCCGAAGTTTTCAGATCTGGTTCGACCCAAACTTTTATGAAGCAATAAAAGAGAAACCGGCTTATGTTGATTATCATCGCAACGATTTTTTGGCTGTTCCTGAAAACGGCATAAAGACCATTACCTATGTTGGGGAAAGCAGTAAGTCATTTGCACAAACCCCTCATCTGGTAATAAAACGACTTATCCTGGATCAAAGTTCAAACCATAATTTAGTGCTGGACAAAAACAGCAGTTACACCTTCTACATTTTAAAAGGTAATGGTTTATTGGATAACAACGATCTCCGGGAGAATGATGCGATCAGAATCTCTGACCTTGAGACATTAAATATCGAGTTTGGAAACGGAGGAGAGCTGTTTCTTATTAAGACTCCTCAACAACCTGACTATAAAACGGTGTGGAACTGATCCACCCGTTTTATTACCGGGTCGTTATAATTGAATACATACAATTTTAACGATTCCGGATTCTCCTATTTTAGTAAAGTCAAAGCCTTCTCGGCAGAATAAACCGGGATATTGCAAACCTTCTCCTCACAAACGTAGATCACTGTTTGATTGGCAATTAAACGGTTTTCGAGTACCGGAAGGTTTTCGGTTAAACCTCCGGCAAACAGCGAAGTGGGAAGGTATTCCCGTTGAATTTTACCCGTTTGCTCAAGCGCTTTTTCACCCAGGATAGCAATTTCATAGCACGGGTAGGTCAATTTCCCCAGAAGCATGCCCCAATTGGCGTAATAGGGACCGTGACGGATAATCTCATCCCTGAAATTCAATGTCATTTGGATCGCCATCCTGGAATAGTCTGAATTAGAAGTGAGCAAACCCAGTTTGTATAATACTTGAGCCAGAACGGAGTTGGAGGCAGGAATAACATTGTCCGAAGTCTCATGTTTTCGGGCAATCAACTGTTCTGACTGATCAGAAGTATAGAAAAACAGGTTGTGTTCCTCATCCCTGAAATAATTCCACATTTGAGCAGTTAATAGCTGGCTCAGATTTAGCCAGTGGATATCAAATGTAATTTCGTAAAGACTAATAAATGCTTCGGCTAAAAGTGAGTAATCATCGAGGAACCCACTAATGCATACCTTCCCGTCCTTGAATACCCGGTAAAGTAATCCATCCCCGGTGAGCATATATTTTTCAAGGAACCTTGCAGTCTGAATCGCCCCATCCAAATAAACAACTTTCCCAAGGGCTTTAAATGCATTTATATAGCCGGAGAGCATCAGCGCATTCCAGCAAGTCAGAATTTTATCATCTGTTGCCGGACGGATTCTCCGGTTTCGGTATTCAAGTAATATTTTATTCGATTGGCTCAGGGTCTGATTGAATTCCTTTGCAGGAATTCCATTCTTTACAGCAAAATACTCTTTGTCGGAATTATAAAAAAGGATATTCTTCCCCCCTTCCCAATTTCCACGACCGGTTATTTGATAAAAATCAAGAATCAGAGCGGCACTTTCCGGATCCAGTACAGATTCCAATTCCCCCTTTGTCCAGACATAAAACTTCCCCTCCTCATGCTCACTGTCGGCATCTATTGAAGCGTAAAAGCCCCCTTCGGGATGGCGCAATTCCCGTTCTGCAAATGCAATGGTTTGCTCCACAATTTCGGCATAAAGCGATCTTTTTGTGAGCTGATAGGCGTGGGCATATAGTGAGATTAACTGTCCATTATCGTAAAGCATCTTCTCAAAATGGGGGACCTTCCAAAACTGGTCGGTTGAATAGCGGGCAAAACCTCCGCCTATCTGATCATAAATTCCCCCGCGGGCCATCGCGTCCAGACTGATCGTTACGGCATCAAGCGCCTGCTGATCGCCGGTCAGGTAGTGATATTGAAGCAGAAATTCAAACCCGGTTGGCAACATAAATTTTGGAGCGCCATTGTAACCCCCAAGCTTAAAATCAATTGTCTGGACCTGGTTTTCAAAGGTCTCCCGATATTCTTCCCGGGTAAATGGCTTGGGATTGACAATTTCAGGCAAGGTATTGGCCCGAATTCCCTGGGTAAGTGCTTCAGCCGCCTGCAGAATCCGCGGAAAGCTGGTTTGATAAAGATGACTGAGCTGGCTAAGGGCGTCAGTCCATTGATCTGGCGGGAAGTAAGTGCCTGCGTGAAATGGCCGGCCATCGGGCAGTGCAAACGCGTTTAGAGGCCATCCACCTCGACCGGATATTAACTGTGCCGCTTCCATATAGACCCGGTCGATATCGGGACGCTCCTCCCGGTCAATTTTAATACAGACAAAATGGTCATTCATAAATTCGGCGATCGCCTCGTCCGAAAACGATTCATGAGCCATCACATGGCACCAGTGGCCTGCGGCATATCCGACACTAATGATCAGTGGTTTATTTTCTATTCGGGCTTTTGTCAACGCCTCTTCACCCCATTCATACCAGTCGACGGGATTGTCTGAATGTTGTCTGAGATAAGGGCTGCTTGCCAGTGATAATCGGTTTTGTTTGTTCATACACAATAGAACAAATCTTAATTGAAATGGTTTGGCAAGCTGAAGAAAATGAACTTTATTTTTTTGTGAATGACCTTATCTATTAATTCCGAAATTGACTTTTTTCCTAAAGGTCCAAAATAAAAAAATGCCACCAAAAAATAATTATCGACTTACGGATTTAAAGCTTTAGTCAGTAACAATTGGAAAGTTTTCTGGTAAATTCAATTTTAAAACAAGCCGGACTAAAATATGGTCAGGTAAAATAGTGCAATTTATGGAAAAAGCGATTATAAACATCTATTATACAGGCAATAACTTCTGCGCAGAAGCTCCTATTCTGCCTGGTTGTGTAAGCACCGCTCCGACACTTGCTGAAATGAAGAAGAATATAAAGGAGGCGATTACATTTCATATTGAATCAAGTATTGAAAATAAAGACACTATTCCTGAAGTATTTAAAGGAGATTATCAATTTGAATTTAAGTTATCCATTGAAGCGCTGTTAAATGCTTACAGTGATATCTTTACGAAGGCTGCATTATCACGTATTACCGGAATTAACGAACGGCAGCTTTGGCATTATGCCTCGGGGATGCGTAAACCGAGACCTGCTCAACGAAAAAGGATTGAAGAGGGATTGCACCGGCTCGGAACTGAGCTTTTAACCATTGGGGTATAGCATCAATAGCTTTAAACCTCGGTTTTATATTAAGCTTTTAAAAATTCCAGCAGGGATATAATATGGGCAGAAACCAGGTTAATACATATTGGTTTCGTCCCGGACGAATGTGATTAAGTAAATGATTTGTGATTCTCCCTACTCTGTTAAACTTAGAGACTGAATAAGAATAATATTTAAACTTAATTTGCCCGTAAGGCATCCATTTCAATAGAAAAACAAATCTAAGAAATACCATTGTCCTTTAGGACATTAACAGATAAACGGTTAATTCCCTACGGGAAATTTATTTACTGAATTATAATCTTCTATGGATATCAATCTCCTAGGGAGAAACTTGAACAGTTTCTTCATGCATTGTGGCTTAATGGCTATTTTTCTCGTTACATAGACAACGAGGTTAGTTAACTTAACAGTATTGCCTGGACAGGACGAAACAACACTGAGATAATTTGACTTCTACCCATAAAATTCACTAAATACTATTCCAAATAATCCCAATATTTTGTAAATTTAGGAGACAATTCACATTCCTGAATGAGCGAACTCTCCGATAAGTTGCATAGCGCACCGTTTGTCAGGCTTCTTGTCCCTTTTATTGCAGGAATTGTTTTAGGCGATCATTGTCCGCCTGAATGGGAATGGTTGTTTTTAGCTTTGGCGTTTGGTTTTTCGTTACTCCTCCCCTTTCTGATCACCGTTTCGTTCAGGAGGGAGGCGTTGTACGGAGTCTCTCTTTTATTCACCCTGTTTTTCCTGGGAATATTTATTGCCACAGATCTTAAATACCGCCCGGAATCGCTGCCCAAAAAGGAATACTTCGCAATTGTGAATCAATATCCTGAGGAGAGGGAGAAATCGTTCAGGATCGTAATCCGGTTAATTGAACCCCATATTAAGGTTCTTGCCTATTTCGAAAAAACGGATTCATTTCCCAAGGTTGAACCTGGAGCAATTGTATGGTTTCGGGGTAAACCGGAGCTTTTACAAAAAACAGGCAACCCCTTTGAATTTGATTACCAGGCCTTTGCTATACGAAACGAGATAGGGCACAGAATCTTTCTCAAACATTCAGATTACTATTTTTTATCGGTCAAAAGAGCACCCAATCTTGCTGAGGAATCGTTGGTTATCCGTGACCGGCTGCTAAAAATCATTGAAAAATGTGGTCTTAAGGGTCCGGTTTTTCATCTGGTTTCGTCAGTTTCGCTAGGGGCACGCGAAGAACTGGAACCTGAGATTACCCAAAGTTTCTCAAAAACCGGGGTGACCCATGTGCTGGCCGTATCGGGGATGAATGTTGCGATTATTTATGTCGTACTGGAGTTTTTTCTTCGGTTTCTGAATCGCAAAAAATGGGGAATTCTTATTCAAACAATCATCATACTGGCAGGTGTTTGGGGTTATGCGTTTATTACCGGACTATCTGCTTCGGTCCTGAGGGCTGCCGCGATGTTTTCGTTTATTATGATTGGCAAGAGCCTTAGCCGTAACTCCAATATCTACAATACACTGGCAGCTTCAGCATTTGTTTTGCTCTGTTACAACCCATCGCTGGTCTATGATGTTGGTTTTCAACTCTCGTATGCGGCAGTATTTTCAATCGTTTATTTTCACCCGTTTATATATGGTTTACGCTATTTTAAATTCTGGATAGCCGATCAGATCTGGCTTATGCTTACCGTTTCAATGGCTGCCCAAATCGCAACAATTCCATTTCTGCTGCATTACTTTCACCAGTTTCCAACCTGGTTTCTGCTGGCGAACCTGATGGTGATACCGTTGGTGACCGTTATTTTATATCTTTCGTTTATTGTTTTTGCTGTTGCTCCAATAATCCCGATTCTGGGAGTCATTATGACCAAGGTACTTGAATGGGCAGGCCAGGGGATGCTTTTCTCGGTTCATTTCGTGGAAAGGCTACCCTACTCCGTAATTGCAGGACTTTATCCCTCAGACTTAACCTTGCTTTTAATCGTTCTTTTTGCGGTTTTATTCACGGTTTTTATCGTTTACAAGTCGCATGAAGCCTTGTACTTTTCTTTATTTACAATAATCATACTTCTAATTTTCAATACACTAAGTACCACGCAAAAATTATTCCGGCAGGAAATAGTGGTTTTCAATCTGCCCGGAAAAACCCTGGTTGCCTTCACAACGGGAACAGAAACAATATGGCTTACCTCTGACAAAAGCGGCACAATTGAAAATCTAAAATCATATATTAAGCCTTATGAAGGATACCGGGGGATTAAACGGTCATCAATAATCTGTTTATCGGATTCCTCGAATTTAAATTTAGAACATTTCGCAATTCGTCAAAACTTCTTAAATTTCAATGGTTTTTCAATCTGTGCCTTAGATGACAGAATGATAAAAAAGCACTGGATGAACCATTTCCCCTCTTCAGATCTGATCATCCTCTCAGGAAAAAAACAGAAGGATCCGGCGATAATTGATAAATACCCATCCAATACTATACTTGTTGACAACAGAGCAGCAAAATGGGGGGTTGACACCGATAGTAACTCCGAACCCCCATCCAATGAAACCAATCACTTCGATACGAATCTGGGAGGAGCAGTTTTGATCAGTCTTTCCAACACAGTCATGGGAATTTCCAAAATCGTCAAATGCGGCTACTTCAGCACAAATTAGTATTTTTTTTTATCGCGCCTCAGGCAATCGGGAGTTGTAAAACTCCAGCCTTCAAAGAGATTGCATTGGAAAGACAATTTTGTCGATATCAAACAAGGCTAAATTATCAAAGTCTTTTTGAAATTGGCTTTTCAATCCCGTCAGGGATCCGTCAGCTCACGGATGGGTAGAAACAGAATTATATGCAAGGTCTCGTCCCATCCGGGACGACATATTTTACGCTATTTTCATCTTCTACCCATCCTACGGCTGGCGGATGCCTACGGCACTACAACAAGGATGAATAGTCTATTTTTAAAGGCAAGTCCTTAGCTCTTCATCAGATCAGACTGAGGAGAGCCACTTCGCTTGGTATTCACAGGAAGTACGCCACCCATTTCACCCATGACATTGACAAGGTCAGAACCGGTTGGAACGACAATCTTGGAATTATCCTTTAGTGAAGTCTCCATAGCCTGGATCCTGCGCAACAACTGAGCATTGCCAACAAAATATTTTTCTGCAGCTTCGTTCACCAGCTGGATAGCCTGAGCTTCCCCTTCGGCACGAAGAATAGCTCCCTGCTTAATCCCTTCAGCCCGACGGATCTCGGCCCTTTTCTCACCATCTGCCTTGGTTTCGGTGGCTGTAGCAAAGTCGATTGCTGCAATCTTTTCATTTTCAGCTTTTACGATCTTGTTCATCGTCTCCTGTACATCTTTTGGCGGATCGATCTCCTTGAGTTCGGTACGAACGATCTCAATTCCCCAGTTGTGGGTCTCCTCCAAAAGGGTCCCGTGCAGCTCTTTGTTGATTTTACCGCGTTCGCTGTTGGCCGATTTAAGGGTCATCGTTCCAATAATATTCCTCAAAGTGGTGCGCGCCAGGTTAACAATCTGATATTCTATGCTGTTTACATTGTATTGTGAGTTTTTCACACTGAGCTCATCCGATTTAATCTTAAAATAAACCTGGGCATCGACCTTAGCATTCAGGTTGTCATTGGTAATGATTTCCTGGGGCTCGGCATTGATCATCTGCTCGGTGACATTAATTTTATACATCATATCAATACCCGGAATGATCCAGTTAAAGCCGTAACCGGCAAAACGATGGTACTTACCGAACCGCTCGACCAAAGCCCGGTGTGTAGGCCTGACAATTCGAATTCCTGCAAAAAAGAAGAGGACAAGTGCAATTAGGACCGGAAAGAGAATTGGATTCATAATCAATGTTTTTAGATAAATTAATGGATAAAAGAGACACTTAATTTCTTATAAATGTACACTTTTTATGATTACCATAGTAATACTTATCACAGGTATTTGTACTTTTTCCGAGGATTCCTGGCTGAAAATCAGAATTATCTAAAGATCTGACTGACTATTCTTTCTGTTTTTAAAATGAATCGAGTCTCCCCATTCGCCAAAGCCAATTTCCCCATCCGCTAAAGCAATCCGTGCTTCCAGACATCCCCTACACTGCGAAGGTTCCTCGTCTACGCATGGTTTATTTTCGTATAGGAGGTAATCGTTGCGATAGAGCCCCGGGGTGATGTTGGGCATGATGATATTTGCTCCCGCTTTGATCCCCTTTTCCCTGCCCAACGGATCAATTGCCTGCAATGCCGTGGCGGCAACAATATTGATATCTTTCATCAGGATGCGGAGTATGGCGATCATTTTCAGGGAGAGTTCAAACCTTTTCTGAAGAGGCAACAGCTCATTGCGGAACTCATAAAGCGGTGTTTGGGAATGCTCCAGATAGGGGCCCATACCGACCATATCAATCCCGAACTGCTGAAAAAAGAGGAGATCATTTGTCAGATCGCCCAAGGTCTGGAAAGGGAGCCCAATCATCACTCCTGTCCCGGTCTGATAACCAATGCCACGCAGTGCATGAAGGCAATCAAGACGGTGGAAAAAATCATGTAAGGGATCCTGAGGATGAATTTTACTGTAAAGCACAGGATTAGTGGTTTCGATCCGCAACAGATAGCGGTGAGCGCCGGCTTCATACCACTGATGGTAAATCTCCTCAGACTGTTCTCCAACCGAGAGGGTAATCCCCAGGCGGTTGTTGCTAATGCGCTTTATTTCTGTGATTAAATTCGTGATCCGTTTAGCGAATGCGGGGGAATTGTTTTCACCGGATTGTAAAACGACAGAACCAAAATTATTTTCGTCGGCAAAACGGGCTGCATCGAGAATTTCATTGTCGGTTAAGTTGTAACGGTGCACGGCTTCATTTGACCGCCTGATACCACAGTAATAGCAGTCTTTTGCGCAGATATTTGAGAACTCAATGAGTCCCCGAAAATAGACCTTATTGCCTATGTATAATTCCCTGATTGCCCTCGCGGCTTCAAAAAGCAGATGGTTATCCTCCTCACCACATCGGAGAAGTTTCTCAAGGTCTGAATGTGAAAAGTCAGGTTGGGCTAGAATTTCAGGTATATTACTCATTATTAAAATATAACAATGATAAAATAGCAGTTCAAAATGAAAAATAAAAATTGCAAAATGCAAAGTTCAGGTTGCATTACAATCTAAAAAGGTGCTCCAAGACCATTCAAAGGGCCCGGTTCATTTTGCTCTTTGA
>TBL_comb47_HYPODRAFT_10005389_pt1 | contig 14257 bp, 12 predicted proteins | sample TroBogypolimnion_40_FD_10682 | JGI IMG/M metagenome (IMG submission 10682)
AAGGAACAATTGTTGAGCTTGGGCGATTATCACTTGGTGGCTCATTAAAGGCTGGTGTATTTAATAATCAAGCTACACAAAGTAATGCTGTGAGCATTACAAAAATAATGTATTTGACTAGTGCGAGCACTAATCAAGTTGCTTATTCAGGGGAGGGGGTTCTCCAGTTGAAATATTCAATTACGGATGACTTATCAATAAAGATGGGCTACCAGTTACTCTGGTTAGATCGAGTGGCCTTGGCGCCAGGGCAGATACCCTATGTGTACTCAGGAAGTAGCCCTACCAGCGTTACTGCTAGGGGTGTTAATGCTGGATCAAGCATTCTTTTCCAAGGAGGCACTTTTGGGTTGGAGTACTTATTTTGAACTATGCTCCTTGCGATAAATGACTGATTCGGGTCGTTTTATGACTATGCACGCCCATCTCAGGGAGTGAAAGCAAGTAAGGATCTTGGTCGGGCGACATCAATCATTAAGGTGCTGGTGGAAATCGGTAAATCAAGTTTAGTCAACCTAAACTAAAAAGATGGTCTATCACTAGGTCCGAGTTGGGAAAAATGGCAAAGCAAAGATTGCATGCGTTATTAAAAATTGCACCAGATCTAATGTGGCCGATATACGCTGAGGATGGAGTAGGGCAGATTTTGCCAAATTTTGGTTAACAAACAAGGTTGATATTGACCGATATCTTCACCATTTGGTAAGTAAATTACGCGGTAAAAGTAAAAAAGCTCTCAGGAATTAATCTGAGAGCCTTATAGATGCTTGGTGGGTCGGGCGAGATTCGAACTCGCGACCAACAGGCTCAAATTAACGCATTAAAACTTTATACAACTTATTGATTTAGGGGTTGCCATATGCCGCAACAAACAAGCTAAATCGATATCTTGGGTCCGCTCTATCTAATTTAGTGATGCATAAATACTCAGTTTGAGTGGATTGAGTGAGGCAATCAAACGCTATCAATATAGTACGATCAAAGGATTGCCGAATTTCTTTGGGCTGGTATGATCAACTCACCTTTTGAGTGCTAGAGCTCAGGGACCAAAATGAATGTGCGGTATATTCCGGAGTATTTTCATACGCTGGCTTTAGAGGGTTTGGCTTGATGGGTTTAATAGATAAATTGAGAGCTCTCCTGCTGATCTCATTGGGATTGCTGCTCTTTTGTATAAGTCTCAATGATGCGCAAGCATTGCCATTATTTTCACGCCAAACGGGGCAAAATTGCGTCTCTTGTCATGCTGGTGGACAGTACCCAGAACTTACTCCCTTTGGCCGCTACTTCAAGCTCACTGGATACACTATTGGCGAGAGACAAAATATTCCAGTGTCCGTGCAGTTTGTTGGTGGTGCTGCCACAAGCACCAATGGAAACAACGACACTGGGCAAGTGCATCAAAGCGGAAAGCTGGAGCCTAATTATCTTTTTCTAGATGTCGGTGGAAAGATCGCTGATAACTTTGGCGCCTTTAGTCAATGGTATTACGCATTTGATGAGCAGGTTAGCGGCAAGGGAAGTATTCCTAACCAAAATCAGTTTGCAGCAGATATACAAGACTGGCGTTACGCAGATCACTACGTTGGCAATAGCGTAGATACAGTTAAAGATTTTATTTGGGGCGCATCCCTGAATAACTATGCAGGCGCTACCGATGTATGGAACTCCTCTCCGATGTGGATGTATCCCTACATGGGATCCACTAGAAACTATTCAACTTATGGACTGCCGTATAACTCAAGGCTATCAGCATATTCTGTTCACAACCCAGGATTTGGTGTCTATGGTTATGTGAACCAAAATTTTTATGGTGAAGTTAATCTGTATCAGTCTGGCGGTGCGGGGGCTCTTTCTTGGATGACCTATCCCGCATCCAATAGCAATCCCAATAGTTCACCAGTCTATTTGCAAGGCCTTAATCCCTATTTTCGGTTTGCCTATCAAAGCGATGAACATGCTGGCCATAATTGGATGATTGGGTTCTTAGGTGCCAATATCAATCAATACTCCAGCTGCAATACAGTGGCGGATAGCAGTTCATATAAAGGTGCAGCACCTACATGTAGTGGGCCAGTGAATTCGCCCGCCTTAAGTGCTGGGACGGTGAAGTATCAAGATAGAGCAATTGATGGGCAGTATCAATATTTGGTTGACCCGCATACCGTAACTGCACAAGCCCGCTTCACCAAAGAAAATATCTCTGACCCAACTGGTATTTTGTATAGCAACCCCAATAACAAAACCAATTCTTTCCTGTCCAAGGTGAGCTATGTCTATAACGCAACCTACGGCGCCGCAGTGGCATTTCAGAATATTACTGGTACAGGCGACGGACACTACGGAACAAATGCCTTAACAGGCGCTAATTTAAATCCAAATTCCACTGCATGGATCCCATCTATTTGGTATCAACCCTTACAAAATATGCGCATTACTTATCAGTACACCGCATTTACCAAATATAACGGTGGAACAATTAGTTATAACGGCTCTGGAACTAATGCTAGTGCCAATAATGCGAGTTGGCTCTATTTATGGTTGGCAATGTAATGAAAATTTTTGTTAGAGCCACCTCAATTACCGTGCTTCTATCCGTGGCTATTCTGGCTGGGTGTACCTATTTCAATAACATTCCTCCAGTGACCGCATTAGAGAATCCAACAAGAAGTAGGGCGCTGGGTGATTATGAAGTTGCAGGCAATGTTGTCGCCATACAAGTATGCGCCTCCTGTCATGGAGTCAATGGGCAATCACAATCACCGATGGTTCCCAATCTGGCGGGGCAGCAAAGGGAGTACTTAGTAAATCAGTTGCGCGATTACCGTGATCATACTAGGAGCAATAAATACGCTGTGCAATATATGTGGGGCATGGCTGGCCCATTAACCGATAGGCAGATACAAGAATTAGCAGATTATTTTTCTAAGCAAGCGACTGTTAAGTCGATCAGTATGAACGCTGGAGATCCACAATTAGCACGTGGTAAAGAAATTTTTGAGAAAGGAATTCCTGCCCAAGGCGTCATTCAATGCAATTCTTGTCATGGCCCTAATGGGGAGGGTATGGCTACCTTCCCGAAAATTTCTGGGCAGCATACCTATTATCTAATACAACAGCTCAATGTTTGGAAAGAACCAGCTCAAAAAGAATTCATGGAAGTAGGCGGGAATACTTGGGCGCCTCGAATGATTAAATTTGCTAGACCACATGGCGAACTAATGCAGAACGAAGAGAGAAATCTATCTAATGAGGATGCAAAAGCTGTCGCTGCTTACCTGAGCGCTTTGTAATAGGTTTAAAGAAAAAGCCCCGTAAAAGCGAGGCTTAGTAATGCTGGTGGGTCGGGCGAGATTCGAACTCGCGACCAACGGATTAAAAGTCCGTCTTAGACAATACGCCAAGCTATTGATTTAATTAAGAAATGCATTTATTAATGGTGAATATACGCAACCTTCGGCCCGTAGCAATATCAAGGACTTAGCTCGCTTATATTTATGTTTATTCACCACTAAGTTTGCATTAAATCCGCTGGAATTTAGGGCTGTCTAACTGAGAAGAGTTTTGGCTATTTGTATAAAAATTTGACGAGCCTCTTCAAAGCTGATCGGATCTCCATATACCAAATCTGCTAAAAACCTTTGATAGCTTTCTTCAGATTTGACTGAGTCAGAAAAACTATCTAAAGCCGTTAATAATCTCTTCTTTGGATCATTCAAAAAACCAGGATATTGATTTTGGTATTGCAGTCCATCGGCTTTGATCATTTGATCAAATAATCCCTTTGGCAGCTCTTTCAATAAGCGCGGTTGTTTTCTATGAATGAATAGAACGTCATAGACATGCCTGATCAGTCGCCCATCGAATTCTTCCTGGCTTTCAAATTCAAGAGATTGCGCAGTTCTACGTAAGAAAGCGAGTACCTTTTCTGCCAAAGTTTCTGAAACATTAATGCAAAGAATTGAAAATTTGGAATCCTCTAGAGCCAAGACTTCATCTGCTATGGATCTAATATTCAAAGGTTGGCACTCGAGTAGCGGTGTTCTAGCGTGAATCTCAACCTTGAGTTCGGGCCGAAGACTCACTACTTGCGGAAACTGGCTCTCATAGCGAAGATTAAAGAGCATTGAGCTATTTCCGTCTCCAGCAACTACATCTTTTTTGGAGGCTAAAAAGCCAAGTTCTGAAAAGCCAGCTATCAGAATATCTTTGTAATTACTAAGCAATTTCTTTTTGGCATTTCCAGTCAAGCCTTCCGGAACAATGATTTTGAAGTCCAAGTCCTCCGACATTCGCTCAATAATTCCATGAGCTTTTGATAGGCAAGTTCCGCCGCAAAATACCAACTGAAGATCTGTTGTATCAGCGGCACTTAAATATCTCAATGCTTCTGTGAGATGAAGATCTTTTTCAAGTACACCAGCGGGCAGGCTTGTTAAGCCTTCTGCGCCAATATCTAGAATTAACTCACGCTGATGCGCTGTAATTATTTTCATAGCTAGCCGTTCTATTGCCTACGCTGATCTTTCTGCTAATACGGCGACGACCTGTATTAAAGACTGCTTGCATTGGAATTTGAGTGGTATCACCCTTAGCGTAGTCAGCCTGAGCTTTTCCTAGTTCAGGTATGACACCCAACTTCTTCAAGGCCTCTTGCGTTAAAAATTCTAAAGGTTGGCGTGGGACTGGCTTTCCAGAAATACTGCTTTGTTTAGCCTTTGCAAATACCCCATAACCAATGCGTACGATACGACCTGCCTTGATAAGATTAGATAAACCTCTGCTCACTTGAGACTGACTTCCCATATCTTCAAAATCAGCGCGCAAAAAGACCTCTCCTGTGCGATTGGAGATCGAGCGAATCATCCGGTCTTGAATATTAAGTTTTGTCATGTCTTCTTATGCAAATAATGCCCATTTACTTTATCATAAAAAAGACTTAAACCTATATATCAATTGACTTTTATAGTGCAAACAATGCTCATTTACCATATAAAAGGTAATATTTGGAATATGTAGGGCGAAAGAAGTTGATTGAAGATGGTCAGGGGCTGCTTTTGACGGTATTCCAGACGTTAAAAGTGATTTAACCTGAAGTGTCCGAGAGGCAGAGAACGGCCATATGCGGTCATTAAGGGCTCAGAGTTCAGTTGGTTAGAGCAGAGACTCATAATCCTTTGGTCCCAGGTTCAAGTCCTGGTGGGCCCACCAGAAAAGTAAACTCTCACTAGAAATAGTGCAGGTTTTGTCTTTTTAAGAAATGAAGGTAAGCTAGGCTATATATTCGAAATGAATAATTCTGCTAACCAATAAGAAATAACATCTAACGCATGTCGTCGCAATCCATTAGTCTTTAGGTAAGCTTATATGGAGGTTAAATTGAAATTTTTACAACACGCCAAGGCTTATTTGATATGCCTACTTGCCTTATTTTTTTCAGTGTCTAGCCATGCCGCCTGGCCTGACAGGGATGTGACGTTTATAGTCCCATTCCCACCAGCTGGCAACACAGACGCAGTGGCAAGGCTCATTGCTACAAATGTTTCATCCAGTATAGGCAAGCAAATCATTGTTGATGATAGGCCTGGCGCTGGCAGCATGATTGGCTCGCAAATCGTAGCGCGTGCCAAGCCTGATGGTTACACGTTTTTAGTTGGTAGCATTTCAAACGTGCTCAATCACTTTTTCTATAAAAAACCTTTGTACGATATTACAAGCAATTTAATTCCGGTTTCACAGATCATCAATGTGCCTAATTACATTGTTGTTGGAGAGAAATCAGAAATCAAGACCTTCAGGGATTTGCTAATTTATGCTAAAGCATATCCCGAGAAAGTAAGTTGTGCCACAACCGGTGTTGGCACTAGTACTTATTTAACGTGCGAGATGATTAAAGTAATGGCAGGAGTGAGCATTACAAATGTACCTTATAAAGGAGGGTCAGCTGCAATGCAAAGTGCAATGGCTGGAGAAGTTACTTTTGCAGTAGCAAATGAAGCCTTGCCATTTATAAAGGACGGAAGATTAATTGGCTTAGCCGTTACAACTCCGACTCGCTCAGCTTTCATTCCTAATATTCCTGCCGTATCAGAATATATTCCAAAATTTGATGTCACCTCTTGGTACGGAGTTTTTGCTCCCGCAGGTACATCAAAAGAGATTGTAAATGAGCTTGCCTCCAAGATTCAGGACGCACTCAAACAGCCAGAGGTGATTAAAAAGCTAGAAGGCCTTGGAGCTATTCCTGTTGGCAATTCCCCTAAGGAATTTACTAAGTATATAAATCTAGAGCTCAAAAAATGGGAGCTTGTTATTAAACCCTTAAACGTCTCTGTTGATTGATTTTGTTGGATCGCCAGAACCATATTTCTGTAACAGAGAATATTAGCAACGAGATCGCTAAGTGGGCTCAAATACGACCTGATAGTGACGCTATTTACGATGGAGGAAGCGCATTAAGCTTTCATGAACTAGAAAATGCCATTGTGCGCGCTCAGTCCGAGTTAAGGGAATTGGGATGCAAGAGTGGCGATCTAGTCCTGGCCGTCGGAGAGAATAGTGTTGGTTTCGCTGTATTTTTATTTGCGGCCGCTCGGATGTGTTTGCATGTGGTGTTAGAAAATGCTCGAAGGGTCTCACCAGAAATCCAAAAAATTATTGACCATTCTGAGCCGGTTACCCAATTTTATTTTCATGATAATTCTTTGGATTGTGTGGGGCACTCAAGATTTTTTAAGGCATCTGTTAGGCATTCATCAGCATTTGGTGAGTATGGGTTCATTAAGGGTAATGGTTCTGACCGTCATCCTATAGATGCCAATGTTTTTGCAATTATTTACACCACTGGTACTACCGGTACTCCAAAAGGTGTAATGCTGACACATTCTAATTTGCAGTTTATCGCTGGGATGATGCAGCAACTTCGAGAAATAACCCCGGATGATCGGGTATTGGCAATATTGCCAATTTCACATGTTATGGGTTTGGCATCTGTTTTTTTGGGAACTCTTTACTCAGGTGCTACTGTGTATTTTCTGCCCAAATTCTCTCCGGAAAAGTGTTTGGAACTCATCTCAACAAATCAAATAACGGTCTTGCAGGGTGCGCCCATTATGTTTGCAAAATTGGTTGATTACATTCGGAGCTATAAATTGACTGGGTTTACTTCCTTGAGGTTTTTAGGATCTGGGGGAGCGCCAATTGATGAAAACTTAAAAAAAGATGTGAAAAATATTTTCCAATGTGATTTGCAAAATGGTTACGGGCTTACAGAGATCCCATCCATTTCTTGGACAAGGTTTGGGGATGTAGTTTTAGATGATTCCGTTGGGTTGCCGCTTCCAGGTGTTCAAATCCAATTTAGGAACTCTGATGGAGCGCTCTGTGGTGCCGACGAAGTTGGGGAACTTTGGGCAAAAGGCCCAAATCTGATGAGTGGCTACTTTAAAAACCCCAAATTAACCAATGAAGTTGTAGATAAAGAAGGTTGGTTCAATACTCAAGATCTGGGGTATACCAATGCTGATGACAGGATATACATTGTTGGCAGGACAAAGGATGTGATTATTCGATCTGGATTTAAAATTTATCCGCTTGAAGTTGAGTCTGCCTTGCTCAGCCATCCGCATGTGCTCCATGCCGCTGTACTGGGCCGCCCCATTTCTGGAAATGAAGAAGTGTGGGCTTTTATTGAGCTAGATAAGGAATGTTTATTGAATGCCGATGATATTTCTTCCTATTTAAGCATTCAACTTTCGCCATATAAAAGACCGAGCAAAATTATTTTTTTGGAAAGCCTACCTCTGGCCGCAAATGGGAAGGTGCTAAAGTCCAAGTTAATTGATCAATTTCCCCAATAGGATGGATAGAAAATGTCACAAGCAGTTACCTATGAATCAAGCAATAATATCGCCCTTATCACTATTAATCGCCCTGAGCGCCTAAATGCGATTAATGAGGAAGTTGAAGTTGGTCTAGCAAATGCATGGCGCAAATTTAACCAAAGCAATGACCGTGTTGCCGTATTGACAGGCGCTGGAGATAAAGCATTTTCAGTCGGCAAGGATCTGGAATATAAGGCTTTCCCAGAATATAGGCGATTTGTGCCAGGTTGTGATATTGAGGTGAGAAAGCCCATTGTGGCTGCTGTTAGCGGTTGGTGCATTGGTGGTGCCATTACCTTGGTGCAAATGGCTGACTTATGTGTTGCATCGGAAACGGCCAAGTTTACCTACCCTGAGGCAAAATTGGGTTTCGCGGGCGGTTTGATCGCTGGCTTAGTAAGTCGTATTCCTCACAAAGTCGCCATGGAGTTAATGTTACTTGGCGAAGAAATTAGCGCTGAAAGAGCTTATCAAGTGGGGCTTGTAAATAAGTTAACCCCTCCTGGCGAGCATCTAAAAGGGGCTTTGATTTATGCTGAGAGATTGGCAAAAAATGCGCCATTGGTTTTAGAGATGCTAAAAACTTTTGGAATTCGAACATTACCCAAGAGTCCTATTGAGGAGGCTAGCTTCGCTTTGCGAGAGGTAGACTTAGTTAAATATAGCGCTGATAGGCTTGAAGGTCTTGATAGTTTTTCTAGTAAGCGCCAACCTCAATATCAAGGGAAGTAACTTATTTAACTAAGGGCTTCAAGAGTCCCCCTCCGATTTTTGGTGGGTGGGCTTTAATGGCCTCCTCGACAGGATCAGTTCCCCAGCCTGGCCGACTAGGAATAAGCATATGCCCCTCCTGGTATTCGGGCGCATGTGTGAATAGTTCATTTTCCCAAGCAATGCGATCAATATCTGTTTCCATAATTCTTAGATTGGGAATAGCGGCAGCAAAATGAGCATTCATAAATGTGCTTAGATGACCATAAAAATTATGGGGAGCAATATTCACGTCGTGAATATCGGCAAGATTGGCCATCTTCATTGATTGCCAAACTCCATTCCATACTGTATCGATAATTGCTACATCTACTGCATTTTTTTGAAGAAACGGAAGCAATTCCCTTCCTCCAAAAAGGGTTTCGCAAGAGCTTATCGGGTGAGGGCTTTTGCTTCGAATAAATGCTAGCGCATCAGGGTTATAGCTATCGATTTCAACCCAAAAAATATCAAAATCTTCTATTGCTTTGAGAATTTTAAGGTAACCCTCTGTTTTGGCATTGAAATTCAGATCGATCAATATATCCATATCGGGACCAGCGCCATCTCTTAGTGCACCAAGGTGATCTACTAAATTTTTGATTGCAGCTCTATCAACATTTAACTCTGGATAGAAGGGGGACGCAAAGCCAGGGCGCCAAGCTTTCAATGGCGCTTTATGATGATTAAACCAATTGGTTTTAAGGGCGGTAAATTGACTTTCTTTGGCAATTTCACCCATTTTTTTTACGCCATCAAGATCAGTAATGGCTGGCCCATAATATGTTGGGTGATTAATTCTCCAAGTTGGGCAATGAGACCAGTAGACCCTGATCCTGTCCCTTAGCTTGCCGCCGAGCAATTCGTAGCACGGCACGCCCAAGGATTTAGCTTTTGCATCTAGTAGGGCGTTTTCAATTGCGCCTATGGCCTCAGAATTGATGCCTCCGGTTGCTGGCCTAGTTCTGCAATAAGCGTCGTTAAAAAAACGCTCATGATTTGCGATATCTGTCCCAACAACTACAGGTGCTAACTGCTCTATTACGTTTGTCACTCCAGGTGAGCCAAATCCTTCGTCATATTGACTCCATCCAACAATTCCATCATTAGTTGTTATTTTTAAGAAATAGTAATTTCTCCAGCCGGCATCGCAAGCCAGAGTCTCTATTCTGTCGACTAAGATTGATTGTTTTTGCATAGATTTATTTCCGAATTGCCGTTTATAAGACCATCTTAAGTGCTTTGTAGATCTTAGACTATGATGGTCCTGCGTAGACACTAATTACAGATTATTTTATGAAAATATTGATAGTTGGAGCTGGAGGCGTGGGCGGATACTTTGGCGCCAAACTTTTAGAGTCTGGAGCAGACGTTACCTTCCTATTAAGAGGTAAGCGGCACGAGCAGGTTCAAAAGAGTGGTTTAACAATTGAGGCGGATGGCAATAAGTCGACAGTTTTTCCAAAGATTATTACTGCCGACGAATTAAGGCCATTATTCGATTTAATAATTTTAGCTTGCAAAGCCTATGATTTAGATAATGCGCTTTCTTCAATTAAGAATGCATCAATTTTTGGTGTAATACTTCCATTTTTAAATGGCTTGGATCATGTAAACATCTTAGACGAGAGATATGGTCGCTCAAGAGTAATGGGGGGTATTGCCAACATTGCGGCTACTATAGATCCATCAGGAGTTGTCCAAAAGCTAACAGACGTCAATCTCTTGACAATAGGCCCTCGAGCTGAAGAGCACCTAGCATTAGCTAAAGAGTTTTACGGATTATGTGAAAAAGCAGATTTTAACGCCATGTACAGTGAAAATATCACTCAAAATCTTTGGGATAAATGGATCACATTATCAACATTGGCAGCATTGACAACTTTATTTCGCGCGCCAATTGGAAAAATTGCCGCTTCATCCTTTGGCCTAGTTGTAATAGAAAAAGCATTTTCTGAAGCATGCGCAATAGCAAGTTCTAGTGGGTATGCCATTTCAGAAGAAAAGCAAATTAAGGGGCTCGAATCACTAAGCAAAGTTAATTCACCTTTAACTGCTTCTATGTTGCGGGATTGGATGGGTGGCCTGAGAACCGAACATGAACATATTCTGGGGAGTTTGGTTAAAAGAGGCGTTAATTACAATTTAGATTGCGATCTCCTTAAAATTGCTTATACGAATTTGGAGATTAATTCTAACTACTAAGTGCCATAGGCTGATGAACTGACACCTAAAATTTTGACATCACGTCTAACTAAGGGGGGGGTTTTATGCGGTGACTGTCAGCTTTGGGTCGAAATTTGCCTGCTGCGCTCAATTAGTGTGAATGACTGGCTTATAACTCATAACTGCCTAATAGGGAAATTTGGCTTCTGATCGATTGGGTTTTAAGGCGGAGATTACCAAAAAACTTCCACGCTATTTCAAGCGCTCTTCTAGAACTTCAGCAGTAATAGAAATTGCTAGACTAGCGAGAGGGTAGAGGATCAGTTGCAATTCAGGAAAAACCTTGTAAAGCCAATATGAGCAAACAGTAACAACCAAAAGAGCTCCATAGAAAATAGTGCAAAGCACCCCCCGAAGCAATGGATTAAATTGGTGAAGGTTAAGGGTGAGCCATACTTTGGAGGTTAGGGTGAGGGTCCCAACTTGAGCAAGTGCCAAAATTGCGCCGTGAATAGGACTAGTCTTGGATACGTCAATGACAGTTTCATGAAACCAGGTAATCATTAAGCAAGAGAGTATAAAAATCACCGCCATCATATGGCTGTAACTTCTCTTGCTGATCTTTCCTGGGGTAAATAGGATTAACCCAAAGGACAAGAGAATCCAGAATATAAAGAGTTGATCATTAATTGATGTCATGGGGTCTGAGTTTAATGAATTGAGATGTTTCTCATGTGAAATATAATTTATTGATGATAGCTAATACCACTCCTCAAAGTTAAATCTAGCTTCTATTTTGAGCTTCCCCTGTATCAATCCGGAATCTTCTAACTAACTCAGGCAGGATTTGGCCGTCCGCTTCGGGTCGATAGTTACCTACTGTGGTTAGTTGGGGCGAAGGGCAGTTCACTATCCGATAGCTGCACAATGGAGAAATTAAAGTAAATAGGCTGAGTACTGCTAACAACTGCTATTCCTCTAGTGATATACCCTTACCATTTACAGCTTATCAAGGGGTTACGCTTAAATACAAACAATCTCTTCCATTGGTTTATACAAAATCAATATAGAGTAGGTCAACAGACCTTTGAGCTGACTTAGCCTCTTGCTAAGACTATCGCCCCAGATTTCGAACATAGTTCAATCACGAGGGCAATTCAATGAATCTTAAATTAGTTCAAGGTAGAAAAATAAAAGAAAATCAACATCAAAGTGGATCCCAAAATCTTGTAGCTGATGAATTCGATATTTTTGAATTGCTGAGTAATGGCGATCATAGAGAAAGATATGTCAATATCTTAGATTCGCTCTCAAAGAACTTTGAAGGTCATTTGGTAACCTTATCGCGGCATGACTTTAGCTCAGGTCAAGGGGAGGTTTTATATCAACATCCTAGTAGCTCAAGTTTTTCTAAAGATTATCAAAAGAACGCCACACATAACCCATGGTTTTTATCGGCGAAAGAATATATAGAAGCTAATGTAATGCTGAGTCAAAATTTACTATCCAGTAATGAGTTAGTTAAGACTGATTTTTATCAAAATCTACTTGAACCTCATGGAATATTTTATGCGCTTCATAGTGTTCTTCTTCGGTGCGAAAATAGAGTTTATTTAGCGAGTATTTACCGTTCTCAAGTTCTAGGATGCTTCACTGAGGAGGATAAAACAAAAATTAAACCATTTGTCCGACTGTTTTCAAGAGAGCTGTTAAAGGACTTAAATTACACTCAGGCTTCACATTTAAATATGGCCCTCAAAATGGTTTTAGATCAAGAGAAGCATCTTGTATTACTTATGAATCAGGATGGTCGGGTGATCTATTGCAATAGAGAGGCTAATTTTCTGAGTAGCAAAGAAATCAACATTGAAAATGGCATGCTTCTTAAAAATTCCACAATGATCTCTACTGCCATATTTAATGCCGTAAATAGTAATTTAGAAAAAAGAGCTGCTGATCAAATGCAGACAGTTGAATTGGTATTGCCAATACCGAGATCAAACAAATATTTGACCTTATCTCTTTTTCCAGTGGGTAAAATTTATTCAGAACAATCTGGAGGGGATGAAGAGGTTGTCTGTATTACAGCAAAAAACGAACATCATGATCTGTCGCAACATATTTGTAAGATAGTTATGCAGTTTAATATCAGCCCCGCTGAGCAAAAGGTGTTGAGTAAAATTATTAATGGCCAATCAATTTCTGCTGCATCACAGAGTCTTCACATCTCAAAAAATACCATTAGCTCCCATCTGAAAAATATCTTCCACAAGACTGATACACATAGCCAAACTGAATTGCTTCATTTTCACAGTGTTCATTGTGATTGCATTTCGTAGGCAATGTAGTGGTACAGAGCTATTTTATGTAGAGTAGTACTATCAATCGGCTACTCATAATTAAAGCCAAATATTGCTGCACTTGATGCGCAAATATATTCCGTGCTCATTTAATTCAATGAATAAAAAATAACCCAATTAAGGGTCTCAAAATCCATGCATTAGGTGGTGCTTAGCCAGACCAAACTCTTTAAAGTTTGTTTTCAGGCCCTATTTAGCTCATTTTTATCAAGGCTTGTTTCTTTGATTTTAATTCTGAGGAAGAAAAGCAATGGCTACATATGAATACCAGTGCGAACAAGATGGGGTATTGGAAATAAGTCGACCTATAGGTTTAGCTCCAGAGTCTATTACTTGTTCAACGTGTGGCGGTAACGCTGTACGGATGATATCGGTGCCGATGATTAGGAATAAAGCGCCAATAGCTTTCACAGCAGCAATTGACCATGCTGAAAAAAGTCGTTATGAGCCGGATGTTGTTACTTCATTGCCGCAAACCAAAAGATCCAAGTACCCTCCTAAAATTCTTCAGAATCCGGCTCTTAAAAATCTTCCTAGACCATAGATTATTTAAACGCAATTCGTATTACTTTTGTGTAGTTGCTTCATTTGTTGGCTAACGTTATATCAATTACAAGGAGTTTCAAATGCCAAAGAATCTTTTTCCGCTTGATAATACAAAGAAATTCACAGACCAAAAGCTTGTAGGACACAATCGTTGGCATCCAGACATTCCTGCAGCAGTTACCATCAAACCTGGTACAACTTTTAGAGCAGACTGTAGGGAATGGTTTGATGGCGCCATTAAAAATGATGACTCAGCAGAAGATATTCGTCATGCACCTTTGCCTGGGGTTCATGTCCTTTCTGGGCCATTTCACATTGAGGGAGCCGAGCCTGGCGACCTACTGATTGTTGATATATTAGACATTGATAGTTGTCCCCAAGAAGATTCTGGACCTTACTCTGGGATGGGTTGGGGCTATACAGGGGTATTTGCAAAGTCAAATGGCGGAGGCTTTTTGACTGATCGTTTTCCAGATGCTTATAAAGTAATTTGGGATTTCAACGGAGACTTTGCTACATCACGACATATTCCAGAAGTTTCTTATGCTGGTA
>TBL_comb47_HYPODRAFT_10005391_pt1 | contig 14252 bp, 11 predicted proteins | sample TroBogypolimnion_40_FD_10682 | JGI IMG/M metagenome (IMG submission 10682)
CCCGCAGCACTAGACTGCCGCCATAGGAGACCAGCACCAGGGCCGAGAGCCCGCCGATGAGGGCCGACAGAGGCGCATAGGCGCTGAAGATCACGGACTGCTTCATGCTGAGCGAGGCGTGGCGGTGGCTGAGGGCGCTGAACTGGGCCACCCGGGCCTCCTCCAGCCCGAAGGCCTGCACCACCCGCTCACCACTGATAGTCTCGTGGCTGAAGGTGGACAGGGCCGAGAAGGCCAACTGCAGCTTCTGCTGCACCATGTGGCTCCACTTCCCGATGATGTAGAAACCCAGGGCCAGGAAGGAGAACGGCAGCATCACCGCCACCGTGAGGCGCCAACTGGTGTGGAACATGAGGCCCAGGGTCACGGGCAGGATGCTGAGCACTTGCAGGAAGCTCATGAGGCCGGGCCCCGTGGCCATGCGGACCGTGCCCACGTCATCGCCCAGGCGGGACATGAGATCGCCGACCCGTTGCCGCTCGTAGAAGGCGAAGGGACGGCCCAGCAGGAAGAGGTAGAGGCTCTCCCGCTGCTCCCGCTCCACATCGCGGCTGAGACCGATGAGGGTGTTCCGCATCAGATAGCGGCCGATGCCCGCGACCACCGTGAAACCGAGCATCCAGACCAGGTTCACCCGGCTGCCGTGCCAGTCCGAGCGGACCAGGGCGTTCACCGCCCGGCCCGACCAGTAGGGCACCACCGAAGCCGCTACGCTGCACCAGACCGTGGCCGCCAAGCCCCAGTACAAGGTGCGCCGGTGATGGGCCATCAGGGGCCACCACCACGCCAACTTCGACTTCGAAAGATCCACCACCAGGCCTCCAGCATTCAGAGTAGCAACACCCATTGGAAGGCCGCGTATTTTCAGGGGCCGCGAAGGCTCAGCGCGGCGGGTGGCAGCCCAGAGGTTGGAACTCCCCAAGCCGCGCTAAGTCAGGCAAGGTGTTGCTCGGTCATGTCTGCTTAGATGTCGTTTCCCGACCAACAGGCGTCAGACACCTTTTTATACCTTGTATTAAAGAACTTACACATTATGTCAAATAGGGGCCCGCCCTTTACCTCCGGAGCAGCGGTGACCATGCTGGGCCCAAATCGGGATCGCTCATGCGTCGCCTGTTGATGGTTTTTTGGCTGCTCCTCGCTGCCTTTGTCGCTCCTGCCCAGGTGGTGGAGGAGTCCATGAGCCGAGGCCCCGGCCCTCTGGACTTCATCCAGGGCGAGGGCTATGAGCAATGGGTGTTCCAGTCTCTGGCTGGCGACGCCCTGGTGGGTCTCGATCCCAAGGGCGAGCCGGTGCCGCGCCTGGCCCCATCCCCTGGGCACGGACGACCTGGGCCGTGACGCCCTGGTGCGGCTGCTCCTGGCCGCAACCCGGAGCCTGGGCTTCGCCAGCGCCTGCGCCCTGCTGTCCCTGGGGCTGGGCCTAGGGCTGGCTTGGTGGAGACGCCGGCCGGAGCGTGCCCTCTCGGCCCTGCGGGGCCTGCCACCCTGTCCGCCTTGGTCCTTGGGGCCACCCCCCGGCCACGACAGCCTGTGCCGCCTCCTGGCGGAGGAACTCCCCCCTGGGCTGGGCCGCCCTGGCCATGGTGCTGCTGCTGACTTGGCTCTCCGCGCCTGGGCCCAGCCCGAAGGTTGGCCCCTCCCATGGTGGCTTCCGGCTTTGCCGGAGGTGACCTTTTTCTACCTCAGCCCTGCCCGAGCTTGGCCTGCATAATGTCCAGGATCTCGCCATCGGCGCCGGCCATGCCGCGCTGAGCCAGGCGGCCCAGGTTCACCAGGGAGGAGCTGCCGTCGAAGCCCACGATGCCATCGGTCTCGGGAATGCCGAAGCCGGAGAGCGCCAGGGTGGCGGCCCGGAAGGCAGCCTCAACGCCGGTCATGGCCTTCATGGCACAGCCGATCTTGGCGCCATCGCAGATGAGGCCCGCCAGGTTGCCCACCATGTTCTGGATGGCCAGGTCCATCAGGGGGACGCCCCCACCGCCCAGGTGGACCAGGCCCACGGCGAGGCCAATGCCCGCAGCGTTGGAGGCACCACACACGGCCGACAGGGTGCCCAGACGGTGCGTGGTGGCCGTCGTGAGGAGGCAGGCCAGGGCCAGCGCCTCTTCGATGCGATTTTCAGGGTAACCCTGGGCCCGGGCCCAGAGCGTCAGGGCCACGGACACGGTGATGCCCTTGTTGCCGGAGCCCGCCAGGGACATGACCGTGAGGGGCTCCCCAGACATGCGGCCAAGAACCCCGGCGCTCACCAGGCGGGGAATTCGCAATAGGGGCTCCTGCCCCGCCGCGGCCACGAANCCCATCGGCAGNTGNTCCACNCACTGGGCGGCCATGGCCAGGTTCAGGGTCATNCCTTCCCGCAGGCGCACTCGGTCCGCCTCGCTGAGCGTGGCCGCCAGGGCCAGCAACTCCGGCAGGCTCAAGGTCCCCACCTGTTCTCTCACGGAGGGCCCCGACTGGATGGCTTCGGGGTCCACCGCCACGGGCACGACCACGCCATCTACTTCCAGGCGCGTCACCCGGGTGTGGTCCTGTTCCAGCACCGCCCGCCCCACGCCGCCCACGCAGGCCACGGTGCAGTCAATGTAGAGGCCATCCCGGGAGGCGTCCACGTCCACGTGCACGGCCCCACGGTCCAGGAGCCGGCCGGCCTCCGCCAGGGCCTCGGGACTGATGGTCCGGAAGATCTGGAGCCCCGGCGAGGCATCCATGAGCACGGCTCCCAGGGCCAGGGCCCAGAGCACGCCGGTCTTGTGGCCGCTGTTGGGGATGCCCACGGCGTGGCAGTTCTTGTAGGTGCGCACGTCCAGCACCAGCCGGGCCATGCGGGGCTCGCCCCGGCCCAGGCCCGCGGCCAGGCAGGCGGCGTAGGCCACGGCGGCAGGTTCCGTGCAGCCCAGGGCAGGCTTCCATTCAGCGGTGAGGTATTCGGTCAGGTCCATGGGCTTCCTCGATCCCATTCTGGCGGGAACTGGACCCGGCCCCGGTCACGATTGCTGCGCTATATTGGCCCCATGAGCGACCACCTCGGCCACCCCTTTCCCGCCTTCTCCCTCCAGGACGACCAGGGGGCCCTCGTCACCAACAAGGACCTCAAAGGCCACTGGACCGTGCTCTACGCCTATCCCAAGGACAGCACCCCCGGCTGCACCACCGAGGCCTGCGACTTCCGGGACAACCTGGCCCGCGTGCAGTCCCTGGGCGCCGTGGTCTACGGCATCAGCCGCGACAGCCTCAAGAGCCACCTGAACTTCATCACCAAGCAGAGCCTTCCCTTCCGCCTGCTTTCGGACCCCGACTGCGCCCTGCTCAAGCCCCTGGGCGCCTTTGGGAGGAAGCTGATGTACGGCAAGGATATCGAGGGCATCATCCGCAGCACCTACCTCATCGACCCCAAGGGCATCCTGCGCCATGCCTGGCCCAAGGTGAGCGTGAAGGGGCACGTGGAGGAGGTGCTGACGGTGCTGGCGGGCCTGCAGAAGAAGTGAATGCCTGGTGTTTTCTTCCACAGCAAAAAGGCCCGCATTTTCGCGGGCCTTTTTGCTGCAGACGAAGGGCCCGATAGGATCCCTACCCCGCCATGATGCTGAAGCCACCATCCACATAGAGCACCTGACCGCTGACGCCGCGGCCCATGTCGCTCAGGAGGAAGACGCCGGCATCGCCCACTTCCAGGGTGTCCGTGTCCTTCTGGAGGGGGGTGATGGTGCGGTGGTGCTTGAGCTTGGAGCCGATACCGGGGATGCCGGAGGCGGCCAGGGTTTTGATGGGGCCTGCCGAGATGGCGTTCACGCGGATGCCCTGGGGGCCCAGGTCCGCGGCCAGGTAGCGCACGCTGGCTTCCAGGGCGGCCTTGGCCACCCCCATGACGTTGTAGCCGGGCACCACGCGGGTGCTGCCCAGGTAGCTGACGGTGACGATGGACCCGCCCTCGGCCATGAGGGGCAGGGCCGCGTGGCTGACGGCGGCCAGGGAGTAGGCGCTGATGTCATGGGCCACTCGGAAATCCTCCCGGGTGGTGGCCACGAAGCTGCCCTCCAGGGCCTGCCGGGGCGCATAGGCCACGGCATGGACCAGGAAGTCGAGCTTGCCCCACTTCTTGCGGATCTCGTCGAAGGCCATGACGATCTGGCTATCGCTGCCCACGTCCATGGGCAGGAGGAGGGGGTTCTTCAGGTCCGCGGCCAGCTCCCGGACGTTCTCGCCCAGGCGCTCGTTCTGGTAGGTGAGACAGAGCTGGGCACCGGCTTCCGCCGCCCGCTGGGCCATGCCCCAGGCGATGGAGCGCTTGTTGGCCACCCCGATGATCAGACCCCGCTTGCCCTCCAGCAATCCGCCCTTGCCAACCATGGGATCTCCTTTAGAGTCATGTCCGAACAAGCACTTAGGATAACCGAAAGGCCCGCAGGGGCGATATACCGGGAGTCAGGGCGCGGCTTCGACGTTGGCTCAAAAGCTAGTCAGCAGCTGATCCAGGGCCGCGCGGAGTTCCCCTTGGAGGTTGACCAACGGGCTGAGTCGGCTAATGGTCTGCACGCCAGTCCTCTGCCGACATGGACCCTTGAACCAAAAGTCAAATTTGAGCCACAAAGGACACAAAGGACACAAAGGGCACAAAGTAAAAGCCCTTATCTTTATCTGTGTTCTTTGTGTTCTTTGTGGCTGACTCTTTTATTCTGCCTTGAGGCCCCTGCCCCTTCTGCAGGAGCGGTATCCAGCCTCACCCATCCTTGTGGTTTTAACCGAAGGTCCCCGTGCACCCCATTCTCCCCGCGGCCCTCCTGCTTTTCGCCCCGGCTCAGTCCCCAGACTTCCGGGGAGACCTGGATGCGGGCCACTACCTGAAGGTGCTGGCTGAAACAGATCAGCACCTGCGCCAGGATGGCAAGGACTCCCAGGCCTGGGCGGCCAAGTCCCAGGCCCTGTCCAGCCTCATGCGCTTCAGCGAGGCCAAGGCCGCGGCGGACTGGGCCCTGACCCTGCGACCCGGCCTGGCTGACGCTCTGCTGGCCAGGGGCCTGGCCCGCGCGGGCGAGGCCATCAAGCAGCGGGATCTGGGCAGCCTGCGGGGGGCCCTGGGGGCCATGGACGACCTGCGGGCCGCCACCCAGGCGGATCCCAGCCTGGCCCCGGCCTGGATGAGCCTGGGTCTGGCCTACGAGCTGTTGCCCGGCATCCTGGGCGGCTCCACCCGCAAGGCCCTGGACTGCGCCGAGCAGCTGCGGCGCCTGAGCCCAGCCCGGGGGGACCTGCTCCAGGGCATCATCCTGTCCGAGGAGAACCGCTGGCGGGAGGCGGAGCCCTATTTCCTGCGGGCCCTCACCCTGGCCCCCACGGATCCCGAGGTGGTGGGCCAGTGGCTGGACGCCCTGGACAACCGCCCCGCCAAGAAGGCCCTGGGTGAGGCAGGGAAGAACGCCCGCCTCCTGACCGAGGCGCCCCGCCTGCTGCCCGGCGTTCGCACCCGGGCCCGAGGGGTGGTGGCCGTGAGCGACGCCTACCTCCACGCGGGCCAGCCCGAGACCGCCTGGAAAGTGGTCCAGGACCAACTACCCCATATAGATGCCCCCAGCCTACTGCGCCTCCAGTTGGGCAAGGTCGCCGCCAACGGGGGCGTCCACCGCCCCGAAGGCCTGGTCGCCCTGGACCAGTTACTGCGGGAGCCCCTGGAAGGCGGTTCCTCCGGCTACCCCGGCGCCTGGTGGCGCAAAGGCCAGATCCTAAATGCCCTGGGGCGGAAGGACGAGGCCCGACGGGCCGCCCAGGAGGCCCTGAAGCTGGATGCTAAGCATCGGGGGGCGAGGGAGCTGCTAGAGAACCTGGGTTATTGACCCACCCGTTGGCTGTGCCTCCCCTTCCGCCCCAACTGGCAGCTTGAGGCACGGATCCAGCTAGGATAGGGGTATCCACTGACTCCTCTCGAAAGGTTCCGTATGAAGGCTACACTTTTCCAGAGGCTAAGGTGGATGCTCGGGGTGGCCACTGTGTGGGCTGCAGCCTGGGTCCTGCTGGGGGCAAGAGCTGCCACCATCATTCGGGAGCAACCTCACCCCTTCCTCAAGGGGGTTAAGCTCACGGGCATCATGCTGGAGGCCGTCCTGGAGTGGGCTGGCACCGCCTTGGGGGTGATGCTCCTCCTGGGCATGGTCCTGGGCTTCCTCACCCTCCTTCTCATTGGCAGTGAGGACCAGGAGCACATCTCGTACACGCGGGGTGTGGTTGTCGGGTGTGGCACCATCCTATGGTTTCATGGTGTGCTGTACCTCCTGGTTCCAGTGGCTATGGCCTCGCTCCCATTGGTAAAATACCTGCCAATGTCTTTGTCTCTCGCACTGCTCTTGGGTGGGGGTGGCACCATCATGGTGTTCGCCGTTAGGGCCGACGCACCAAACCGCTGGTCACTGCGGTCCCTTGCCCTCCTGGTGGTCATCACGGGACTAGTATTCCTGCCCCACGATCTCTTCCGGCGCTTCATGGCAGGCCCCAAGCCCCTGCCGCAATCCGAGAAACGGCTGGTGATCGTCTCTGTGGACGCCCTGCGCAAGGATGTCCTCGAATCCATCCTGCCCGAGTGGAAGACCCCCGGTGGTGCCACGGCCATCTGCGCCCTTCCCGCCACCCGACTCACCTGGAATATCCTTCTGGGGGCGCCCTTGGAGACCATGCGCTATTCGAAGGTGATGCCTTCAGAAAGTGAAATGACCAACCAGGTGGATCTGGTCCTGCTCCGGGCGGCGGAGACCCAGGGGATAAGGACGGCCTTTGTCATCGACGACTCTCTTACTCCCGCCTTTGGCCTCCAGCCCAACCGCTTCACTACAGTGCTGGAGCCAGACGGGGGCTGGAAGTATTGGTTCACCCTGGGCTTCGGTTCCTGTTGGCCCGTCTACTCCTGGGCCCAGAATTATTTCTCACCAGTCGAGACCAGCAACGTCTGGTGCGATACAGATGCCTACTTCCGCGATATTGACCGGCAATTGGAAACCCACGGCTGGGTCTCCTCCCACAATTGCGAATTGCACGCCCCCATCACCCCCCGAATCGAGGAACTTCGAATCCTATCCGGGTGGAAGTGGCTGTGGCGTACCCCCCTCTCCTACAAGCCCTATGCCACCATCGATGAATTGAAACGGGACCAGGGCAAGCGGGCAGGACCGAGGTCCGACGCAAACCGCCATTTCAATGCCCGCAGCATGTTCCTGCTGCAGCACATGAAGCCCTTCATCCTGCGCTGGGAGCAGCGGTACCCGGCCCTGTCCGGCGTGGTCACCGCCGACCATGGAGAGTTCTTCGCTAACATCGGCGACAAGAACGGACACACCCTCTCCCACTTCGGAGGGGTCCACGGCTTCAACCTGGGACCAGATACGGTCTTCATCCCCATGCACCCCTTCGGCCAGGCCCAATCCAATTTGAAACCCGAGCAGTGCTATTCCTGGTTGGATCTCCACACGGACATCTCTGACTGGATCCAGGGGCAGGGCCCATTGCGCCTTCAAGGCAACGCTTCGGGACACCTCATCCAAATGCCCACCATCCGTGCCGTGCACCTTGAAGCCGGGGCCAGCTCCACAATGGAGGGCAGTGGATCTTCGGATCTCACTGGTGCCGATGGCACCAACGCGGCGGGCATCCACCCCAAGGACATCCTTGGGAACACAACCTTCCTGGCCAACGGGATGTGGTTCTGCCGAGACACCACCCCTGAGTCGATCAAGACCATTCCCATGTCCTCAGCCATTTCACAAGGCAAGCGGCTAGTCACCTACAACCCGGATGGATTGGGAACCTATGCCCGCAGTGACTACGAGGGATACCATTGCCTGGGGATCTGGAAAACCACCAAGGAGACTATGGGCCAGGATCTGGCCCTCTACCTCAAAGAACGCCGACTGCCGCCTACCCCCACCGGGCCTTCCAAGTGAGGGCAGTCACGGATCTCATGGCCCGTCCCTTCCGGCAATGCGGACTTCGCAAATCCCTGTGGACCCTCGCTGCCATGTTCGTGGCCACAGGCTTCACGGGACTCCTGGCGGAGCAGAGCTTTGAAAAACTGCTCGCGGGACTTCTGGGTGCGAGCACTCCCGCAGCCGCCGTGGTGCTGGCTGTGTATTTTCTCGGCCTCACCTTGGGTGCTGGGGCCTACCTTCGCTGGGGCTACTGGTTCGGGAATCCCATCCACCTATATGGTTGGCTGGAAACGTTTGTGGCTTTATGGTCTCTGCTGCTCCTCGTGGGCTCTCAGGCCCTGGTGACAGTCCTGGTGCCCTTGCTCCGTCTGGGAGTAGGCCACTTTTGGCTGCTGCAGTGCCTGCGCTTGCTAGTTGCCGCACTCTGGATCCTCCCCCCGACCCTGGCCATGGGAGCCACCTTCCCAGCCATGGCCCAGGCCTTGTCGAACCTGCGGGTACCCCAGCCTCGCCGGGCCATGTCCCGGTTTTACACCCTCAACCTTATTGGAGCCATCCTTGGGGCCCTGCTGGGCCCTTACCTTGTGTTCCCCAGTTGGGGTCTGGCTGGGGCCCTGGTCTTGACCTTCGGCGTGGATAGCCTCATCGGTGTCCTGGCCCTAGGCCTGGGAACCGCCAGGGGCGCAGGAAGGGCAATTAGTGTGATATCCGCTTCGGTTGAACCCCGGGCAAATTCATTAGGGGCTGCCCACTGGGTCCTTCCGGTTGTGGCCTTTGCTTCGGGCTTCATCTTCTTTTCCTTGGAAGTGGTTTGGACCCATCTCATCGCAGCAGTGCTCGGCAACAGCGTATATGCCTTCGCGGCCATGCTCTGCCTGGTGCTAATAGGCCTAGGCATCGGGGGCGCCCTGGCCACCCTACTTTTTAAGGACCGTAGGCCCGCCCCGACCTCGGTCGTGGCCGGCCTGATCCTGCTGGGAAGCCTATCCCTTGTGTGGCAGCACGGACAATGGCCCGGCCTTCCCTCCCTCTTCATCACCTGGGGCAGCAATCTGACCCGCTTCCAGGATGGCGAGTTGTTGCGGTGGATCCAAGCAGGACGCCTCCTACTACCCCCCGCCTGCCTCTTCGGCATGGTCTATCCCGCCCTCTTTCGTCTGGAGGTGTTCCAGGGGGAGTCCATGGGCCGCCTGGCGGCCAAGGTGGGGGCCGCCAATTCCATCGGCTGCGTGCTGGGCGCCCTCGGCACGGGCTTCGTACTAATCCCGGCCATGGGCTCCGAGGGCACCCTCATCTGCCTGGGCTTCCTCAGCACCATCATGGCCCTGGGCTTGGCCCTGGGACAGTCCCGGGCCCGGTCCCGCTGGGCTCTGGCAGGCCTAGCCCTAGTGCTCTGCCTCCAATGGAGTTCCCGCAGCGACTGGAATCGACTGGCTCTGACCTCAGGTGGGCATGTCTACTTCGCGCCCGGACATGTGGGGCCCCAATCCAAACTCCTTTTCTTCCACGAGGACACCCTTGGGGGCATCACCACGGTCATTGAAACGCCGGACGCCACCAGGAAAGACCACCCCCTATACCGCACCCTACTCACTAACGGGAAGTTCCAAGCCAACGACTCCGGCGAGACCGAAGCCCAGACAGGCTTTGCCATGGTGCCCATCCTGCACGTGCGGAACTTCGACCGGGCCCTCGTCATCGGCCTGGGTTCAGGCCACTCCGCCGAAGCCATCCACCGCTTGGGATTCGCTCAGATGGACGTGGCTGAGATTGCCCCGGGCATTGTGGAAGCCGCCCGGGACTTCTTTCCCCACATCAATGGTCGGATCCTGGAGCAACCCAACACGCACCTAATTCTGGAAGATGGCCGCAACCACCTGCTACTGACCCGCAACACATACGACCTCATGACCATGGAACTCACCAGTGTCTGGTTCGCTGGCTCCACCAGCCTTTACTCCCGGGAGTTCTACCGCATCGCCAAGAGCCACCTGCGGCCCGGGGGGGTATTCCAGCAGTGGATCCAGATCCACCACATCGGGGTAGAGGAAGTAGGCTCCGTGGTGGCCACTCTACGCGAGGTATTTCCCCATGTGGAGTTCTGGATCGTGGGGGGTCAGGGCATCCTGTTGGCCTCGGACACTCCGCTACAAATCCAAGGACCGACCTTAGAGCGAGTGATTCAGCGAAATCCCTGGGCAACCCCATCCCAGGAGGTCACACGGGAGCGGTTGCGCATCCTGCTGGCCTCCCGCTTTCTTGCCTCCACGGACATTGACCACTTGCTTGGCCGATCAGACTTCCCCATAAACACCGATTCCAACCGCTACTTGGAATACGCCACCCCCCGCTACAACCTAAGCCGCCTCCCCCATGAGCGACTTCTCGCCCTCGAATTCGGGCGATTTGCCACCTTTCCACCCTTCCAGGTAGAAGCAACCACCAACCGGGAATTGATGGAGGGGGCGCCCACCCAGGCTCGCATTCGGTTCCAAGTGCCCGCATTGGGCCCTAATTCGTCACCCAAGTGACGCACTGGGTCGTGAATATAGATTATGGGTATTTTTTACCCTATTTGGTTAATATTATTCACCCTTTTGACCCACCCTATTTGCATAGATGAATTCGTAGACCGTGTCCATGGAGTCATCTATGCAAAAACAAAAGGGTTTCACCCTCAATAGAACTACTGCTCGTACTGGCAATCATTGGGATCATTAATGCCATCGCCATCCCTGCCAATAGAACCTAGGACAAAAAGCCAAGATCAAGGCGACCCAGTCCCTGGCGGCCAAAAGGGCCTCTTAGATGGTGCGAGTCAACCATGACCTCCGCGCAAAGGCCCCGGTCGGCATTTTCGTTTGCCCCCCCGGCTTGTCGGGGCCTTTTCTTGCAGATGCAGGCACGAAGGTTGCTGATGATTTCTCACATGGCCTCGTGGCCAATTTCCAGGAGGTTCTCTTGAAGCGACAATCCGGTTTCACCCTCATCGAGCTCCTGCTCGTCCTCGCCATCATCGGCATCATTTCCGCCATCGCCATTCCGGCCCTGCTCAACCAGCGCCAGAAGGCCAAGGCCAAGGCGACCCAGTCCATGGTGGCCAACGTGGCCTCCGAAGTGGTCCGCATCAACGATGACCTGCGCGCCAACGCCGCCGCTGGGGTCATCCCAGGCACCGCCTCCGTACTCGCCGCCATCGCCCTGGTTCCCAACTACCAGTATCCCGCTGTCAAGAACCCCTATGGTGGCATCGTGACCCCCTATATCTTCAGCGGCGCCGCCACGAACCCCGGTGAGGTGGGCTTGGTTGGCAACGATGCATACGTCGATCCCGCCACTGGAAACGTCGCGCATGCCGTTACTATTAATGGCGTCTACATCAACGACTCTGGAACAACTGTTTCTGCCACCAAGGTCGTGGCGCTCGATTAGGCCGAAACGCAATCGGCTGCCCCCGGTGCAAGCCGGGGGTATTTTTTTGGGGCGGCTGGACCCTAGCCCTTGGCGAGGGCAATATCCACGCATGCTTTTTCATCCAGGCACAGTCCTTAAGTTATGGCTTGATCAAGCCCTAAGTTCGACCTAAAAACCTGGCACGGCATAGGACTTGCTCACATTTTCTTACACGCATTCGCGTCCATTCCCCTAGGAGGTTCCATGAAGCGCCAGTCAGGTTTCACCCTCATCGAACTGCTGTTGGTCCTTGCTATCATCGGCATTATCAGTGCCATTGCCATCCCGGCTCTTTTGGGACAGAAAGAACGAGCCAATCAGAAAGCCACTGAAGCCACGGCACAATCCCTAGTGGCTGAGACCACCTCCGCTGCCAAGCTCATGACCGGCGCCACGACGGCTCTAGTGAGCACCTATGTGACGACCACCATCCCCAACTTCATCTGGCCGCGCTGCAAAAACGCCTATGTCCCCACCGAGACCGCCGTCACCACGGCTGCCACAGCCAAGGACGGCCAAGTATCCATTATCGCCGGCGCCTCGGCCGATGCCAACGGCACTGCAGTCAATGTTCTGGTGGTCTCCTACCAGCACAAAGGCACCACCCCCGCCTCCACTTCCACCGTGTTGGCGAATGTGCCCGTCGAATAAGGGATGCTAAGTAGATAAGGGGCCCCCGCTTGCGGGGGCTCTTTAGTTTGTGGGGAGAAGCTTTGTTTCCTTCCGGGCCGTTAGAAGCCAGGCACCCCCCTGAATTGCACCTATAATATTCCACAGGGTGCGAAGCGCCGTAACCATTCATAACTACTGAATAATTCAATGAAAATGACGATCAACTCAAGGCCTACTGCCGGAGATTCGCATGAGAAAGCAGATAGGATTCACCTTGGTCGAACTTCTGGTGGCGCTGGCCATCATCGGCATTGTTGCCGGCATAGTCATCCCTATGCTGACGGGGGAACGGGACAATGCTCGACGGAAGTCCACGGAGGCCATTGCCCAATCGGTGGCTGCGGAACTGGACTCGGCAGCCAAGATGCGGAGTGGGTCCACCGCAGCTGCGGTCATCACGTATGTTCGGGCGCTGCCTAATTTCACCTACCCCGCCTGTAAGAATGCCTATGCTGGAGGCTCTTCTCCCATCGTGCTGGGCACGGCCGCTAACGATGGTGAAGTGGGCTTACTTGCAGCCACGCAGAACGATACCAGCGGCCAGACCATCACAGTGATCACGGTTAGTTACAAGCATGCCGGCATTCCTGCTCCCATTACACTGGCTAGCGTACCAGTGGAGTGAAGCATCGAGAAATGAATAGGCCCTTCAAGGGAAGGTCTGCTTGCCGTTCTGGTCTGTGCCATAGATGTGCCCGGCATGGCCCGTGCGATTGTCAGCGGCATCTAGGGAATAGGTGAGGCCCCCCGCAGCGATGACAAGGGTGTAAGTCATCTTGGAGGAACCCTTAACCCCAAACTGGGGGACGAGGGTAGCATCACTGGCCGTGATGGTGCCGTCGGCCGCTGGTGTCCAGGTATAGGTCCCGGCAGTGCCATAGACCCCCGCATCGGCCTTGCGAGTCTCCAGCATCATCTGCAGGTTCTTGCAGTTCTGCTGGGCATCACCAATCAGGTCCGCATTGGTCTTCTGGCCCAGGAAGGCCGGAATGGCAATAGCGGACAGGACCCCGATGATCACGACTGTCACCAGCACCTCGATGAAGCTGAATCCCTTCGTTGTGCGTCGCATCGCGTCCTCCAGAACTTAGAAGAATTGCAATTCATTGGCCAATTGCTTCAGCTCTTGTCGAAGGCCGCCGCAAGGCCAAAGATCGGCATATACATGGCCACCACGATGAAGCCTACGATGCCGCCCAGGATGGCGATCATGATGGGCTCCATGAGGCTGGTCATGGACCCGACAGCGTTGTCCACCTCGTCCTCGTAGAAGTCGGCCACCTTGGAGAGCATGGCATCCAGGGCACCGGTGGCCTCGCCCACGCCCACCATCTGCACCACCATGGGGGGGAAGACCTTCGTCTCGGCCAGGGGGGTGGAGATGTTGCGGCCCTGCTCCACCGCGTCCTTGGACTTGATGATGGCGTTCTGGATGACCAGGTTGCCCGCGGTCTTGGCGGTGATGTCCATGCCTTCAAGAATGGGCACACCGGAACTGATGAGGGTGCCAAGGGTACGGCAGAAACGCGCTACGGCAACCTTGCGGAGAATGTCCCCCAGGACCGGCAGCTTCAATAGAAGGGTATCGATCTGTAGGTGCCCCATAGGAGTTTTGTAATATTGGCGGAGTCCAACTGTCACCATGGCCACGCCGATCAGGATCAGCCACCAGTAGCCGATGATGGCATCCGAGAGTGCGATGCACACGAGGGTGGGATAGGGCAGTTTGCTACCCAGACCTGAATACATGGCAGAAAAGACAGGGATGACCTTCACCATGATCACCACCACCACGATGACGGCGATGCTGATAACCGCCACAGGGTAGGTCATGGCGCTCTTGACCTTGGCCGTGAGCTTGACGGACTTCTCGATATAACCCGAGAGGCGCTGCAGGATGATGTCCAGGATGCCTCCGCTCTCCCCGGCGCCCACCATGTTCACGAAGAGGTCGTTGAAGGCCTTGGGGTGCTTGGAGAGGGCCGTCTGCAGGGTGGAGCCCTTTTCCACATCGTCGCGCACGGACTCGATGATGCGCTGGAAGCCTTTGTGGGCCTGCTGGGCGCCCAGGATCTCCAGGCACTGCACCAGGGGCAGGCCCGCATCGATCATGACGCTGAACTGGCGGGTGAAGATGGCCAGTTCCTTGGGCGGCACCTTGCCCAGGGACTTGCCACCCTCGGCGGCCATGACCCGGACATTCATGACTTCGAT
>TBL_comb47_HYPODRAFT_10005392_pt1 | contig 14251 bp, 10 predicted proteins | sample TroBogypolimnion_40_FD_10682 | JGI IMG/M metagenome (IMG submission 10682)
GGATTTGATTCGGCTACGGCAGTAGCTCAATTGGTAGAGTAGCGGTCTCCAAAACCGTTGGTTGGGGGTTCAAGTCCCTCCTGCCGTGCCAGTCTGCGAACTTGGAGAGGTGGCAGAGTGGTCTATCGCGGCGGTCTTGAAAACCGCTTTGGGCGAAAGCCCAACGGGGGTTCGAATCCCTCCCTCTCCGCCAGTCTGGCGCAGGGGCTAGAAAAAGCAGAAAAATTTTTTGTGAACAACTGGATAAACATCGTAATTTGGGCGGCGTTAATTGGCGGCGTTTTTGGCCTGCTCTGGTGGCAGGGACAAATTCAGCGCTTAGCCGTGTACATCACGGAAACGCGGGAAGAGCTTAAGAAGTGTGCTTGGCCGAGCTGGGACGAATTGAAGGGTTCGACTGTGCTTATCATCGTCATGGTGGCGATTCTGGGTGGCTTCATCGTGCTGGTGGATATGGTTTTGTTTAAGACCTCATTTCATCCGTTGATTCAAGCGGTGGGTATTTTGCTGGCGGTGGGACTGCTTAACTTGAAGTCCGTGCGCCAATAAATTAATAATTTCATGCGCAACCAGTGGTTCATCATTCAGACGCTTTCCGGCCAAGAACACAAGGTCAAGGACAAAATTGAGAAGCGGGTCAAAACCGACGAGATGCAGGACTTCATCAAGGAAGTACTGGTTCCGATGGAAAAGGTTGTCGAAGTGCGCAACCAGAAAAAGACCGTTTCCAATCGCAAATTGTGGCCCGGTTATGTTTTTGTGGACATGGTTTTGCTGGATGACGAGCACCGCGTGATTGAAAAGCCGTGGTACTTCATTCGGGAAACACAAGGCGTCATTGGCTTTTTGAGCGATCCGCCGCAGCCGACGCCGACCGATGAAGTGGAAGCCATCAAGGCGCAGATTTCCGCGTCCGAAGACACGGAAAAACCGAAGGTCAATTTTGCGGTCGGCGAAACGATCAAGATCAATAACGGTCCGTTCTTGAATTTCAGCGGCGTGATTGAGGAAATTGACCCCGAGCGCGGCAAGCTAAAAGTCACGGTCAACATTTTTGGTCGCAATACGCCGGTGGAACTGGAATACTGGCAGGTCGAAAAAACCTGATTCGTGGATGTGCTGAATCGTTAACGCGGTTCGGCAGTGGAAGCTGGTTAAACGAATCATTTATAAACAATTTAACGAAGAAAAAACATGGCAAAGAAAATTACAGGACAGATTAAGCTGCAGATTCCGGCCGGTCAGGCCAATCCCGCTCCGCCCGTCGGCCCCGCGCTCGGCCAGCACGGCGTGAACATCATGGGCTTCTGCAAAGAATTTAACGCCGCGACCAAGAACGACGCCGGTTTGGTGATCCCCGTGGTCATCACGGTATATCAAGACAAATCGTTCACGTTCATTACCAAATCGCCGCCCGCTTCTGTGTTGCTCAAAAAAGCTGCAGGCATTACCGCCGGCAGCAAGACGCCGAATAAGGACAAAGTTGGCAAGGTCACGCGCAAACAGATTTTGGACATCGTGAAAATGAAGTCCAAAGACATCAACGTGAATTCCGAAGATGCCGCCGTGAAGCTGATTTCCGGCACCGCGCGCAGCATGGGAATTGAAGTTGTCGGTTAATTCAAACAAACAATCGCGGGAGAGCCACCAGCTCGTTTGCACCGCACCAAGATAAATGCCCAGCAAAAGATACAAAAAGGCACTGGAAGTGGTTGACGGCAAGAAATCCTATCCGCTCAAGGAGGCCGTTGGCGTGCTCGCCAAATTCCCGAAAGCCAAATTCAACGAAACCATTGACCTCGCGTTCCGCCTCGGCGTGGACCCGAAGCAGTCCGACCAGATGGTTCGCGGCACCGTTCCGTTGCCCCACGGCAGTGGCAAACTCGTGCGCGTTTTGGTCTTCGCCAAAGGCAGCGCGGCCGACGCCGCGAAAGCCGCCGGCGCGGAAAACGTTGGTTTTGAAGACATGATCGCCAAATGCAACGGCGGTTGGTCTGATTTTGATGTCGCCATCGCCACGCCCGAAGCGATGGTGGAAGTGCGCAAACTCGGCAAAGTGCTCGGACCACGGGGTTTGATGCCGAATCCGAAAACCGGCACAGTGACGGACGACACGGCGAAAGCGGTGAAGGAAGTCAAAGCAGGCCGCGTCGAATTCAAGGTAGACAAAGCCGCCAATGTTCACGTCATTGTGGGCAAGGCTTCTTTCAAGCCGGAACAACTCGAGGAAAACGCCCGCGCCGTCATTGAGGCCGTCTCGAAAGCCCGCCCGAACAGCATCAAGGGCAGCTACATCCATTCTTGCACGCTGTCGGCGACGATGAGTCCGCCCGTCCGCGTGGACATCCGTGAATTTGCAGCCAACTAAAAAGGATTTGAGCCATGCGTGCTGAAAAAAAATTATTGACGAGTGAATATGTCTCCCGGTTGAACGGCTCGCCGTTCTTCATTGTGGTGGGCTATCAAGGTTTGAAGGTCGCGCACCTGAACGAGCTGCGCAAACGTCTGGTCCAGGCCGGCGCGGAGATTCACGTGGTGAAAAACACCGTGTTCCGGGTCGCGGCCAAGGAAGCGGGCGTGGCGGAATTGGACGGCGCTCTGGCCGGACAAATCGCTGTCGTGACCGGTAAGAAAGACATTTTCGTCGCCTCCAAAGTTCTTAAAAACTTTGCGGCGGAATTTGACAAGCTGAAACTCCAGTTCGGCTATTTGAACAACCAGCGTGTGGATCAGGCGACTATTTTGACGTTCGCCGATCTACCGAGTTTGGACGTGCTCCGGGCCAAGTTGCTGGGCTTGTTCAGCGCTCCGGCCTCGCGCCTCGCGCAAGTCATCAAGGCCAAATCCGAAAAGGCCGAATAACCCCTTTCGTCCGCCGTGTGGGCGGACGGAGCAACCAACAAACCAAAACGTAAATCGTCGGTTCGCAGGCTGTGAACTGAAAATTGCCGGGGCTCCGGCAGACGACGAGACGAACAGAAAGCAATAGTAATATTATGGCAGACATCGCAAACATCGTAGAAGAATTAAGCAAATTGACGGTCATCGAAGCCGCCGAACTCGTGAAGCAATTGGAAACCAAGTGGGGCGTCTCCGCCGCCGCGCCGGTGGCCGTTGCCGCTGCGGGTGGCGCTGCGGGAGCTGCGGCTCCGGCTGCGGAAGCGCAGACCTCGTTTGACGTGATTCTCGTTTCCGTTCCCGCCGACAAAAAGATCGCCGCCATCAAAGCGGTGCGCGAAGTCAAGGCTGGCATGGGGCTCGCTGAAGCGAAAGCTTTGGTGGAATCCGCTCCGAAGCCCTTGCTCGAAGGTGCGAACAAAGCTGACGCCGACGCCGCCAAGAAGAAGCTTGAAGAAGCGGGCGCGAAGGTTGAAGTCAAGTAATTCGGTTTCGTTTGAGGGGCGGCGGTTCCGCTGTGCGGAGCTGTCGCCCCCGTTTCATCCCTGCGAAGGGCGGGAAAAATTGACAATTTATCATAGTTAGAACCGTTGGTTGCCGGTATGGCAAGCTGGCCGTTGAACGCGGCGGGCTTGCCTTGTGTCGTTAAGTCTAAATCGGTGCGGCGTGTCGCCGTGCCCAACAGAAAGTAAAAAATGCCATCGCGAGCCACAGAACGTATCAACTTCGGCAAGATCAAGGAAATCGTCGTGCCGCCGAACATGATCGAATTGCAGACCAATTCCTACGCGGAATTTCTGCAGGCCGATTTGACGCCGTCCAAGCGCCAGAAACATGTCGGTCTCGAATCCGTTTTCCGCGAAGTCTTCCCCATCAAAAGTTATGATGAGAAGATTGAGCTGGATTACGATTCCTACGAAATTGGAGAACCCAAGGTTGACTGGCTGGAATGCCTCCGGGAAGGCACCACCTACGGCGCGCCGCTCTACGTCACCTTCAAATTGAAGGAAGAAAAAGGCGCGAAGGAAGAAAAAGTTTTCATGGGCGAACTGCCCCTCATGACGCCGCAGGGCACGTTTGTCATCAACGGGGCCGAGCGCGTGGTGGTTTCGCAGTTGCACCGCTCGCCGGGCATTGCTTTTGAAGCCGCCCAACATCCGAACGGCAAAATGCTCCACAGCTTCCGCGTGATTCCAGATCGCGGCTCCTGGTACGAGGCCATGTTCGACACGAGTGATTTGCTTTACGTCTATCTCGACCGTAAAAAACGCCGCCGGAAATTTTTGACCACCACGTTTTTCCGCGCGCTGTCCTTCCTCGACCACGAGGACAAGGAAAAAGGCAGCAAGTCGAAAGACAACGGCGGGCTGACCCGTGGCACGGACGAGGAAATTTTGAAGTTGTTCTACACCATCGAAGACCTCTCGGTGAAAGAAGCGGAAAAGCTGGAAGATTTGCAGAACCGCGTGCTCGTGCATGATGCGGTCGATGAAGAAAAAGGCTTGGTCGTGGCGCGCGCTTTCGAGCCGCTTTCCAAGGCCGTCGTCAAGCAAATCGCTGAACTGGGCATTAGTAAGATCAAGGTCGTGGACACCTCGGTGGACGAGGGCAACATGATCAAGTGCCTCAAAAAAGATCCGGCGAAGAACGAAGAAGAAGCACTGAAAGACATTTACCGCCGGCTGCGTCCCGGGGATCCGCCCACGGCGGCGAATTCCCGCGCCTTGATCAAGCGTTTGTTCTTTGACGAAAAACGCTATGACCTCGGTCGCGTGGGCCGTTACAAGATCAATCAAAAATTGGGCATGAAGGGCGACAGCCGCATTCTGACCAAGGAAGATTTGGTCGCGGCGACGAAATATTTGCTCAAGCTTAAGAAGGGTGACGGCTCGCTGGATGATATTGATCATTTGGGCAGCCGCCGCATTCGTACCGTGGGCGAATTGCTTTCCAACCAGTGCCGCGTGGGCCTGTCCCGCACGGAACGTTTGGTGAAGGAGCGCATGACGCTGTTCGATCAGACGGTCGAATCCATGACGCCGCAGAAGCTCATCAACCCGAAGGCGCTTTCCGCCGTGATTCGCGATTTCTTTGGCCGGAGCCAATTGTCGCAGTTCATGGATCAAATTAATCCGCTCGCGGAACTCACGCACAAACGCCGCTTGTCGGCGCTCGGACCAGGGGGGCTTTCGCGTGATCGCGCGGGGTTTGAAGTTCGCGACGTGCATCCGTCGCATTACGGTCGCATTTGTCCGATCGAAACGCCCGAAGGCCCGAACATCGGCCTCATCGCGTCGCTCGCGACGTTTGCGCGCATCAACGAATTCGGTTTCCTGGAAACGCCGTATCGCAAAGTCGAGAACGGTCGGGTCACGGAAAAAATTGAATACTTGACCGCCGACCGCGAAGAGCAATACACCGTGGCGCAGGCGAATTCCGTGATGGATGACAAAGGTCATTTCACGACGGACCGCGTGGTCTGCCGTCAGCGCGGCGAATTCGTGGACGTGGAGCCGACCCATGTGCATTACATGGACGTTTCCCCGAAGCAGCTCGTCTCGATTGCGGCGTCGCTGATTCCGTTCTTGGAGCACGACGACGCGAACCGCGCGTTGATGGGTTCTAACATGCAACGCCAAGCCGTGCCGCTCCTCGTCACCGAGGCACCGCTGGTGGCCACCGGTCTCGAAGACCGTGTCGCCCGCGATTCCCGCGCCGTTTTGGTGGCGGAAGAATCTGGCAAAGTTGCATCCGTCACCGGCAGCCAGATTATCATCACCGAAAACGGTCAGTTGCCCGAAGGCAAAAAGAAAATCAAGCACGACCCGGCAAACGGCGTTTCCATTTATCCGGTTCGTAAGTTCATGCGCTCCAACGCGGCGACCTGCATCAACCAGAAAATTCTGGTGAACAAGGGTGACCATGTGAAAAAAGGTCAGGTTCTGGCGGACGGTCCCTGCACGCAGGGCGGCGAGCTTGCGCTCGGTCGTAACGTGCTGGTGGCGTTCATGCCGTGGAACGGCTACAACTTCGAGGACGCGATCCTCATCAGCGAGAAAATCTGCAAGGACGACATCTTCACCTCGATTCACATTGATGAATTTGAAGTGGCCGCCCGCGACACGAAACTCGGACCGGAAGAAATCACGCGCGACATCCCGAACCTCGGCGATGAAGCGTTGAAAAATCTTGGCACCGACGGCGTGATTCGCATCGGCGCGGAAGTGAAGCCCGGCGATATTCTCGTCGGCAAAATCACGCCGAAGTCGGAAACCGAACTCGCGCCGGAAGAACGTTTGCTCCGCGCCATTTTCGGTGAAAAAGCTGCCGACGTGAAGGACACTTCGCTGAAAGTTCCGTCCGGGACTTACGGCATTGTCATGGACGTGAAGGTTTCGGCGAAGAAAGACGCCGACCGCGTCACCCGCTCGGTTTCCAGCGAGGAGAAACGCCACGCGAAACAGATCGAGGAAGATCACAAGAAAAAAACCGGCGAGTTGCAGGACCAGTTGACGGAAGCGTTGAGCAACATTTTGCTCGGCGAAAAAATTCCGCTCGACGTCGTCAACAGCGAGACCGGGGAAATCATCATTCCGGCCAACCGGAAGATCACCAAAACGTTGCTCCGCAAGCTCGCGATGGTCTATGACCGGATTGAAATTGATCCGTCGCCGATCCGCAACAAGATCAACGAAATCATCGGCCAGTTCCGCAAGAAATTCGACGATTTGCAAATGCAATACGACGAAGAAATGGAACGCGCCGAAGCGGGCGAAGGCGTGGAAGCTGGCATCGTTAAGTCGGTGAAAGTTTACATCGCGTCAAAACGCAAATTGTCAGTCGGTGACAAGATGGCCGGTCGCCACGGTAACAAAGGTGTCGTCGCCAAAATTGTCAAAGAAGAAGACATGCCGTATCTCGCGGACGGAACGCCGGTGGAAATCGTATTGAATCCGCTGGGTGTGCCGAGCCGTATGAATGTCGGACAGGTTTTGGAAACGCACTTGGGTTGGGCGGCGAAGCTGCTCGGCTTGAAGTTCGCCACGCCGGTGTTCGATGGCATGAAGGAAAAGGATATTCGCGGCTACTTGAAACAAGCTGGGTTGCCCGAACACGCCAAGACGCATTTGATCGACGGTCGCACGGGCGAACAGTTCGATCAGGAAATTGTCGTCGGCTACATCTACATGATGAAGCTGGGGCACTTGGTGGCGGACAAGATTCACGCCCGCGCTGTCGGACCGTATTCGCTCGTCACCCAGCAACCGTTGGGAGGCAAAGCGCAATACGGCGGTCAGCGCTTCGGCGAAATGGAAGTGTGGGCGATGGAAGCCTACGGTGCGGCGTACACGTTGCAGGAATTGCTCACCGTCAAGTCCGACGATGTGCAAGGCCGCACGCGCATCTACGAAAGCATCGTCAAGGGCGACAACTCGCTGGAGGCCGGCATCCCGGAATCCTTCAACGTGCTCGTCAAGGAAATGCAATCGCTCGGTCTCGACGTGAAGGTTGGCTACTCCAACCCGATTGAACACGCCAACAGTGACAACGCGCAGCAGGCTGCCGTTGCCGCGCTGACGACCACCGAATCCTAAACGAAACTTTGCTGAATAATACCGTATGACTACTTCCAAAGAAAACGCCCGCGAGATTCTCGGCCTTGAAAAAGTCAACCAGGTTGACTACGTCGGCATCACGCTCGCGTCGCCCGACGCCATCCGCTCGTGGAGCAAGGGCGAAGTCAAGAATCCTGAAACGATCAACTACCGCACGTTCAAGCCGGAAAAGGGCGGCCTTTTCTGCGAACGCATTTTCGGTCCCGTCAAGGACTGGGAATGTTCCTGCGGCAAGTATAAACGCATCAAGCATCGCGGCATCGTCTGCGACCGTTGCGGTGTCGAAGTGACGTTGTCCCGCGTTCGTCGCGAACGCATGGGCCACATCGAACTCGCCGTGCCGGTGCAGCACATCTGGTTCTTCAAGTGCATGCCCTCGCGCATCGGTTTGGCGCTGGACATGACCGCGCGCCATTTGGAACGCGTGATCTATTACGAGGATTATCTCGTGATTGATCCGGGCACCACGCCGCTCAAGCCGCATCAGTTGCTCACCGAAGTGGAACTCCGCGAAGCGCGGGAAACTTACGGTGCCGAGGCGTTCACCGCCAAGATGGGCGCCGAAGCCGTTCGTGAAGCGTTGGAACGCGTGGATCTCGCCAAGCAGGCGGATGAACTCGCCATTGCGATGACGGAAACCAAGAGCAAACAGATCCGTAAGAAACTCGCGAAGCGCATCAAGCTGTTGCAGGGGCTCGCGTCTTCGAAGAGCCGTCCGGAATGGATGATTCTCACGGTGCTGCCGGTGATTCCGCCGGACTTGCGTCCGTTGGTTCCGCTCGAAGGCGGACGTTTTGCGACGTCCGACTTGAACGATCTTTATCGCCGCGTCATCAATCGCAACAACCGTCTCCGCACGTTGCTGCAATTGAAAACGCCGGAAGTCATCATCCGCAACGAAAAACGCATGTTGCAGGAAGCCGTGGACGCGTTGTTTGACAACGGTCGTCACGGACGCCCGGTCACCGGCGCGGGCAACCGCTCGCTGAAATCTTTGAGCGACATGCTCAAGGGCAAGGGCGGCCGTTTCCGTCAGAACTTGCTCGGCAAACGCGTGGATTACTCAGGTCGTTCCGTCATCGTGATCGGACCGGAACTTAAGTTGAACCAGTGCGGTCTGCCGAAAAAGATGGCGCTCGTGTTGTTCGAGCCGTTCATCATCCGCCGCTTGAAAGAGCTCGGGTACGTTCACACCGTTCGCAGCGCGAAGAAAATGATCGAGCGCCAGACGCGTGAAGTGTGGGACGTTTTGGAAGAAGTGACGAAGGGGCATCCGGTTCTTTTGAACCGCGCGCCAACGTTGCACCGATTGTCGGTTCAGGCATTTGAGCCCCAACTCATTGAAGGCGAAGCGATTCGCATTCACCCGCTCGTTTGTACTGCTTACAACGCGGACTTCGACGGCGATCAAATGGCCGTACACGTGCCGTTGTCCGTGGAAGCGCAAATGGAAGCGCGGTTGCTCATGATGGCGACGAATAATATTTTCTCGCCGTCGTCGGGCAAACCTATTATCACGCCGACGCAGGACATTACGCTCGGTTGCTATTACGTCACCGCCGAGCCGCGCAAGCCGATGCCGGCGGATGTGAACACGCTGCCGTTGTTCGGTTCCAAGGAAGAAGTCATTTACGCGTACAGCGACGATGGGGTGAAAACTCACGATCGTATCCGCTTGGCGAATCCGGATTTTGGCAAGAAAACCGTGCTCGGCAATGGCGAGAAAAAGGTGATTGAGACGACCGTGGGCCGCGTGCTGTTCAGCGAAATCTGGCCGAACGAACTCGGCTTCCACAACAAGCCGGTGAAGAAGTCCGACCTCGGCGACCTCATCTGGAAATGTTACAAGAACGCCGGCCACGACAAGACCGTGGTCATGCTCGACAAGCTGAAAGAAATCGGTTTCCGCGAGGCGACCAAGTCCGGCGTGTCCATCGGCATTGACGACATGATCGTGCCGAAGGAACGCGACGAACAGATTGAATCGGCGCACAAGGACATCCGCGAAGTCGAGAAGCAGTATCGCAAGGGCGTTATCACCTCCGGCGAGCGCTACAACAAGATCGTCGACATCTGGACGCACTGCACGGACAAGATTTCCGGCGTGATGTTCGATACGCTCAAGGCGAACCAGGGCAAGAAGGAATACAACCCCGTCTATTTGATGGTGGATTCCGGCGCCCGTGGTAACAAGCAGCAGGTTCGCCAGCTCGCGGGTCTCCGCGGCCTCATGGCCAAGCCCAGCGGCGAAATCATCGAGAAGCCGATTTTGGCGAACTTCCGCGAAGGTCTGTCCGTCTTGGAATACTTCATCTCGACGCACGGCGCGCGCAAGGGTCTGGCCGATACGGCGCTCAAGACCGCCGACTCCGGTTACATGACGCGCAAGCTCGTGGACGTGTCGCAGGACGTGATCATTCAGGAAGCCGATTGCGGCACGACGAACGGCATCTGGGTTTCCGCCGTGTTCGAAGGCGAAGACGAAGTGGTCAAGATTTCCGACCGCCTGGTCGGCCGTTTTGCCTGCGACGACATCGTCAACCCGACCAGCCCGAAGGAATTCCTCATCAAGGCGAACGAAGAACTCGACGAGGTCAAGGCCAAGGCGATTGACGTCGCCGGCATTGACCGCGTGCGCATCCGTTCCGTGCTCACCTGCGAAAGCAAGCACGGCATCTGCCAGCATTGCTACGGCCGCAACCTCGCGACCGGCGCGAAGGTCAAGCTCGGCGAGGCCGTCGGCATCATCGCCGCGCAGTCCATTGGCGAACCGGGCACGCAGCTCACGATGCGCACGTTCCATACGGGCGGTGTCGCGGCGGGCGTGTTCAAGCAGCCGCAGATCAAGTCCAAGCACGACGGTATTATCAAGTACAACGAACTCCGTGTCGTGCCGCTGGAAGATGGCAGCAACATTGTGCTGAACAAGAACGGCACCATCACGATTCATGACGAGGATGGCCGCGAATTGGAAACCCACACCATCGTCATCGGCGCAGTCGTTTCGGTGAAGGACGGCGGCAAGGTGAAAAAGAACGACACGTTCGTTCAGTGGGATCCGCACAACGTTCCGATTCTCTCCGAGAAGGCCGGCAAAGTGAAATTCCACGACATCATCGAGGGCGTCACCATGAAGCAGGAAGTGGACGAAGCCACCGGCGAAGAAGCCATGGTCGTTATTGACCACAAGGAAGATTTGCACCCGCAAATCATCATGTCCGACGAGCACGGCGAAGTCGTGGCGAATTACCCGATTCCCTCCGGCGCGCACATCGTTGTGAATGAAAACGACAAAATTGTGCCCGGTACGCTGCTCGCCAAGACGCCGCGTAAACAAGCCAAAACGCGCGACATCACCGGCGGTCTCCCGCGTGTTGCCGAATTGTTTGAAGCTCGCCGCCCGAAAGACGCGTCGGAAATCTCCAAGATTGACGGCATCGCGGACTTCGGTCCGAGCGTTCGCGGCAAGCGCTGCGTGCTCATCACCGACCCGGTGACGAAGTTGCAGGAAGAGCATCTCATCCCGATCGGCAAGCACGTCATCGTGTTCAAGGGCGACTTGGTCAAGAAAGGCCAGCAGCTCACCGAAGGCCCGATGGATCCGCACGAGATTCTCGAAGTCTGCGGCGCGCAGGAATTGCAGGAACATTTGGTCGGCGAAGTGCAGGAAGTGTATCGTCTCCAAGGCGTGACGATTAATGACAAGCACATTGAAATCATCGTCCGCCAGATGCTGCGCAAGATTCGCATCACCGAAGCCGGCGACACTCAGTTCCTCTGGGGCGAACAGGTGGATAAGCTGGAGTTTGAAGCCGAGAACGATGCCATCGAGAAGAAGGGCGGCAAGCCGGCGGAAGCGTCGCCGGTGCTGCTGGGTATCACCAAGGCCTCGCTCGAAACCGATAGCTTCCTCAGCGCGGCGTCCTTCCAGGACACCACCCGCGTGCTTACCGAAGCCGCGACGCGTTCCAAGATTGACAGCCTCCGGGGCTTCAAGGAAAACGTCATCATGGGTCACATCATCCCGGCGGGTACCGGCTTTGACCGGCACCGCAAAGTGGCCCTGCGGCCGCTCGTGGAATTGCCGGAAGAGGCACCGATCGAAGAAGTGCCGGTGGAAGCGGAAAATCCGCTGCTCGCTTAAACGGTAATTGAATTGAACATCCGGGCGTCCCGCGCAAGCGAGACGCCCGTTTTCATTTTTGTCCGGACCGTCCGGCGTTTCGTCGGCGTACTGAAGGCGATTCAAGCTTGAAAGTTGCCATCTGAAACTTGAAACTTAGTTTGTGTCCGTCGCCACTTTCAATTTTTCAAAACCCAGCCGCCGCATCGTCCTGTTGGCGGCGGCGGTGTTTGTGCTCGACCAGTTCACCAAGTGGCTGGTACTGCGCTCGATTTACGAGGGCGATGAAAAAGTGATCATCCCCGGCTTTTTCAACTTCGCGCACCGCGCAAATACCGGTGCGGCGTGGAGCCTTTTCACCGGCAATAATTCCCTGCTCGCGCTGGTGGCGCTGGTGGCGCTGGTGGCGCTGTATTTCACGCGGCACCATTTTAACGCCCACACGCTGACCGGACAGGTCGCGTTCGGATTGGTGTTCGGCGGCATTCTCGGCAATCTCACCGACCGCCTGCTGCCGGGGCGTCACGCGGTGGTGGATTTTCTCCATTTTTATCTCGCGCGGCGCGGCAGTCCGGAGCCGCTCGATTTTCCCGCGTTCAATGTCGCGGATTCTGCCATCTGCACCGGCGTCGCGCTGATTTTTCTGATCACCTGGCGCAATGAAAGTGCGCCGCGTCCCGTGACGAATTAAAAGTCACATGGGCACGCGCACTGAAACTTTGACCGTTGAATTTTCTCGCCCCGGCGAACGACTCGACGTTTACCTCCGCGAAAAATTTCCCGCCGCCTCGCGCGGAGCCATGCAGCGCCTCATCGAACAGGGGCACGTTCGCGTCAACGGCAGCGTGGTAAAGCCGACGCACACGCCGCGCGCCGGCGAACAAGTCGTGGTGCATTGGCCCGAAGCGCGGCCGGCCGCAGCGCAGCCGGAAGCCATTCCGCTGGCGATCTTGTTTGAGGACGAAGCGCTACTGGTCGTGGACAAGCCCGCCGGTTTGGTCGTGCATCCCGCCGCCGGTCATGAGGAACACACGCTCGTCAACGCTTTGCTGCACCATTGTCACGGCAGTCTCAGCGGCATCGGCGGGGTGGCGCGACCGGGCATTGTTCACCGGTTGGACAAGGAAACCAGCGGTTGTCTCGTGGTCGCCAAGAACGACGCTGCGCACATTGCTTTGGCCGGACAATTCGCGGCGCGCACGGTGAAAAAAATTTATCAGGCCATTGTCTGCGGCGAGTTGCCGCTGGCCGCCGGCGAAATTCACGCCGCCATCGCCCGCCATCCGACGCACCGCAAGCGCATGGCGGTGCCGGATGACGATGTGGGGCGCGCCGCGCACACCAGCTACCGGGTTTTGGAACGTCTCCGCTCTGCCACTTATGTGGAGGCGCAAATTCACACGGGCCGCACGCATCAAGTGCGCGTGCATTTTCAGCATCTCGGGCATCCGCTTGTGGGTGACGTGACCTATGGCGCGAAGGCCAACCAACGCTTGCAAGAGTTGGTCAATTACGCCGGTCCGCGCGTGCTTTTGCATGCCCATGAACTTTCCTTTGTCCATCCGGTGACGGGAAAGGTCCGGAAATTTACCGCGCCGCTGCCGGCCGATTTTCAGCAGGCTTTGCAACAGTTGCGGCCACCTGCTTAATTTTTATTTCCGCAGGTCGTCTTCCGAGGTGCAAAATTCCTGCATCTTTTTCAGCAATTCGGTGGCGCGGACGACAGCGGTGTCCTGTGTTTCGCCGGGAAAGGATTTGAATTTCATGCGCACGGCGGCAATCGGATCGCCATTACGGTCGTGCAATGGCAGGGCGAGTATCACTGCGCCGCGTTCGCGGCCGAAAGAGATTTTTCCATCCTGAATCGCCGCGAGTTCCGCCTCGGTGCCGGGTTGACCAATTTCGGCCAACTCCTTGCTGGCAATAAGACGCGTGGCGTTCGTGCCGGCGAGCGTGTAGATGCGCAGCCCGAGGATGCGCGGCTGCTCGCGCAGGATGGTGTTGATAATGGCTTGCGCAGCGGGGATGCGCGGGGTGTAAACCACAGCGGCATCGGTAAAATGGGTGACGGCGTCGGACTTAGTCCAGAAACCAACTTTCCCGTCGGGGGGAGATTTATCGGTGATGGTGGGTAGGGCTTTGCGGCCGTCGAGGGAACATTCGATGTAGATGCCGGAGCAATCCACGGACAATTCATGCCAGACGTTGGTAGCGATGGGCAGCGGCAGAATGACGGGCGACTGGCGTTCGCCGTTGACCACTTTGTAAAAGCCGAAACTGTTGCCCAGCGCGCTGGCGCGGCAGACGTAGAAGTTGGAGGCGTTTTGGTAGCGGAAGACGAGGCCGGCCATCTGCTCATTCACGCCGCTGATTAGCTTGAAGCGGGCAGTGAATTTGAAATCGCGAAACTCCTCGTCGTTGTACACCAACAGCGGAAAACGCTCGTCGGTTGCGTCCTGGCTGGTTTGCGCGAGGACGAACTTGCGCGTCATGACCGGTGACTGGCCGGCAAAAGCTGCAAACGCCGAAGGCACTTCATCCGAGACGATTCGCCACGCCGGCGGGGCGCCACCGCCGAGCAGCGCGCTGGTGAAATTCGTCGGAAGGTTGCCGC
>TBL_comb47_HYPODRAFT_10005394_pt1 | contig 14251 bp, 14 predicted proteins | sample TroBogypolimnion_40_FD_10682 | JGI IMG/M metagenome (IMG submission 10682)
AATTATATAAATTTTAGATTTGTTGAAATTCAAAACAATTTAAATTTTAATGAAACTGACAAATGTGATTTTAGTGTTTTGAAGGTTAAGTTTAAATATGATAAAATTTTAACGGAAAATAAGAAATTGTCAGTTAAACAATTAAGAACCGATAAAATGAAAAAAATAATAAGTGGTGAATGAAAATAGTAATAGTGAATGGTAGCGGTAGTACAGGTAAGACCAACTTTTCTAGATTTTTTAAAAAACATTATGAATATAAATGTATCAATTGGTCAACAATTGATAAGGTGAAAAAAATTTCAAAAAGAAATTTTGGTTGGGATGGTAAAAAAACCAACGAAGCCAGAAAATTCCTATCTGAAATAAAAAGGTTATGGATTGATTATAACGATGGACCTTTTAAAGATATGATAAACCAAATATCCAATCATTATTCAAAACTAAATAAAAAAGAAAAAAAGAATTTTATTTATTTTATAGATTGTAGGGAACCATATGAAATTCAAAAATTCGTAGATAAGTATAAGAAAAAATGTATCACAATTTTATTAAAAAGAGAAGATAGGGAAGTACCTGACAATGACGCTGATAAGAATGTAGCAAATTTCAATTATGATTTTATAATTGAGAATAATGGTAACAAGAAAGATTTAGAAAAAGAAGCCATTAAATTTATAGAAAAAATAAAAAAAGCCTCGTAAAGAGGCTTTTTTATTACTGAACCGTTTCAGGTGTTGCTTCAGGTGATGGAAGTAAACCCTGTGGCTCTACTTCATCCTTAGATGAAAGTTTCACTAATTTTACTTCGGATAAAGCCTTATCATATCTTAACGATATCCTATCGCCAGCCTTTACTTCATCATTGATAATTGCATCGGTTAGACGATCTTCAATGTGCTTTTGAATAGCCCTTTTAAGAGGTCTCGCACCATAATTTTCATCATATCCTTGTTCAAAAAGATAATCTTTGAGTGATTGTGTGATATTCACTTCATAACCAATATCTTTTAACCTCTGCATTGTTGTTTTGACTTCAACATCAACAATCTTGCCAATATGTTCTTTAGTTAAAGAATTAAACATAATAATTTCATCAACCCGATTTAAGAATTCAGGACTAAAAATTTTCTTCAATTCTTTGTCAATAACACTATTTTTATCCTTCTGTGCATTTTCAGTTCTAGTCTGAGATGCAAATCCAATACCGGAACCAAAATCTTTAAGTTTCCTTGAACCAGCATTTGAAGTCATAATAATAATCGTATTCTTAAAGTCAACCCTACGACCATAACTATCAGTTAAAACACCATCATCAAGTAACTGAAGAAGAATGTTATAAACATCAGGATGAGCCTTTTCAATTTCATCAAGAAGAATAATTGAATATGGTTTACGTCTTACTGCTTCTGTAAGTTCACCACCATCTTCATAACCAACATATCCCGGAGGTGCACCAACTAAACGAGATACGGTGTGTTTTTCCATATATTCGGTCATATCAATGCGAATCATAGCATCTTCTGAACCAAAAAGTTCTTTTGCCATAACTTTAGCAATATATGTATTGTGAGTTACAGTAAAATCCCCCAATAAATATAGATGATTACCATCAATTTCAAACCCATAATAATCATCAATACCGATATATTCAACATCAAATCCTGTCAAAGAGATATTCTTCTTTTGTTTTCTTGTCGTCGATTTTTTTCTATTTAAGATGATTTCGAGATCACTTAAATCACCACAAATATTTACAGAATAATAGGTTTTACCATTTATTATTTTTGGCGTTGTTGATGCTCTATATCCCAAACTTCTAGCTAAAAATAAAATTTGTTCTGATAATTTAAAGTATTTAGTTGAAATTAAATAACAATTGGTAGTATCTTTTTCTTTATATTTATTCATCAAATTGTACTCTCTGAATGTATGATTTTGCCAACCATCACTATCGATGAGTCCTGCTAAAACACTTTTTCTAATGGAAGAATCATTATATAAATAGTCATTCGGAATAAACTTACTATTAGTCATTAAGTGATTGTCATGATATTCTCCTCCTACATTACCTGTTAAAACATAAGTATTAGATTTATTATTTTCAAGTTCATCTTTTCTGACATTAAGATTCCAATCTTTAGCAATTTTATAAATATATTCGACAATTTCTGGATCTGCAGTTGTTATACCACAATTATGACTGTTTCCATCACCCAACCACAAGCCCATAAAATATGGATCAATTTTTACCATTTTTGATGGAAAATCAACATTAGTTCTCCACATTTTATGTGTATGTTTATACCACTTATTTTTTTCTAAGTATTCATTCAATGGTATATTTACAACCTCATAAGAACCTGTCTTTTTAAGAGATAAGATATGTGGATTATTACAAGTCCAAGGATTACCACCATTTAAAGGCGTAATTTTATACATTTTATCTTTACCACGAGCTAAAGATAATACTGTTCTTGGTTTTGAATCATCACCCATTAACAAATCACCAACCAAAACATCTTCAACATTCTTTATGGATCCATCATACATTAATATTTTTGTTCCTTTACCATGACATTTTCCCACGCCTGTTGCACCTAAGAAAATGAATGAACCAACAGGCTTTTTTGGATCTTTAATTCCAATTCTTGCTCTTTTAACGGCACGGATAAGTTTATCAACTGCCTCATCTTGACCAATAACAATCCCTTTGACTTTATTTGACATAAGTTTAAGCTTATTGTTTTCGTCTGTTGACACATTATCAACTGGAATTTTTGTCATTAAAGCAACAACTTCAGCAATATCATCCTTTGTAACCAAATCACGATTCTTTGCCTGGTCTGCTTTCCATGCTTCTTTTTCCAAGGAAACTTCTTTAATCAATTCTTTTTCAAGATCTCTCTGTTTTGCAGCATCTTCAAACTTCTGTTCTTCTACAAACTTTTCCTTTAAAATATAAATCTTCTTAATTTTCTTTTCAAGATCTTCAATTTTTTTAGGAGTTTTAATAATTTTATTCACATGAACCTTAGAACCAGCTTCGTCCATCGCATCAATTGCCTTATCCGGTAAAAATTTCTCTGACATATATTTATCAGTCAAATCAACACAAGCTGATAATGCATCATCAGTATATGTGACAGAGTGAAAATCTTCGTATTTTCCTTTGAGATTTTTAAGAATTTCTAAAGTTTCAGATTTAGTTGTCGGTTCAACAACAACTTTTTGAAACCTACGTTCTAATGCGCCATCTTTTTCAATATATTTTCTATATTCTTCTAGCGTAGTGGCACCAATACATTGGAATGCACCACGACCAAGAGCAGGCTTTAACATATTAGATGCATCAAGTGAACCTTGTGCAGATCCAGCACCAATAATAGTGTGAATTTCATCAATGAAAAGAATAATATTTCTATTTTCGTCCATTTCTTTAACGATACCACGAAGTCTCTGTTCAAATTCACCTCTATACTTAGTACCAGCAACTAATGAACCCATATCAAGACTGATAATTCTTTTATCTTTCAAATTTGAAGGTACTTTTTCTTCGAAAATTAATTGTGCTATACCTTCAGCAATTGCTGACTTACCGACGCCAGGCTCTCCAATAAGAACTGGATTGTTTTTCTTTCTGCGAGAAAGAATTTGTGAAATCCTTTTAATTTCATTTTTACGACCTACAACAGGATCTAATTTTCCTTCTTTGGCCATTTTAGTTAAATCTATACCAAATTGATCAATCAGTTTTGTTTTAGAATTTTTATTGCTTTTTTCTTTCGAATTGCTATCTCCCATCTCTTCCATGTCTGATTCCTCGTTTTCGTTACTATAAATTTCGTCTTCGTTTTTGATTCTCGCTTTAATATTTTTATATGTATCTGGTGACTTATTGAACAGTTCAGTAACCACGTTGTTGTTGTTTTCTAAAATAGAGAAAAAAATATGATGAGAATCTATTTCATCATCTCCCATCTCCTTTGCTATTTCCTCACATTTTTTTAAGATTTTATCAGTTTCAATATCAAGTGGTACTACATTTTCTACTTTCTGTTTAAAAAATCCTATTTGAGATTGAACACTGATTGACCAATCTTTTATGGTTTGTTTTATTGCATCAATATTAAGATTCATATCATGCAATAAAATATAAACATTTGATTGTTCATTCTTAATCAAAGCAAGAAATAAATGTTCTGGTCTAATTGTTTTAGATTTTACTTCCAGTGCAATTATCTTACTTTCTTTAATAGCATTCTCTACATCTTTTGTGTATTTCATCTTATCTTATTTAGGTTATATATTGATTATAATTTATATATTTCTATCATTTTCTTTATTTCTGATTTATATTTTTCTTCAAATATCATACCAAAAATTAATATTGGAGAAAAAACTATTGATGCGATCCAAACATATATACTACGAATATTCAATATTACATATATAAATGGTAATGCCCATTTTTTGTATATATCCATATCATCTTCTTTAATAAATTTAAGATAGATATATAATATATATCGTGCAATAAATTCTCTCATTCTTATTCCTCGATTGACACGGTCAATCCCCTTTCTTCAAGTAATTTTTTGTATGGTTCTAAAGTTTCTTTTGATCCTGTTTTCACAACTTCTTTTCCTTGAAGATGTACTGTCCAAGCAGCCTGTTCGGCTTTTTCTGGTGTAAAATTTAAAAAAGTTATTAAACAAACAATAACCCATTCAAAAGAATTATGATCATCGTTCCATAAAACGAGTCTTTGTTCTTGTTCTGAACTTGTAGAAATTCCGGATTCCGCCAAAATTTCCTCCAATGTTTTAGTGTCTTCTTTTACATTGCTCATACCAATTCTATTATATACTATATAAAATTTAAAGTTTAATTAAAATGATTAAAATGAATATATTTCATAATTTCAACCATTTTAGGATCACCAATTGCTTTTCCTGGTGAGTCTGACAATTTGACAACTGGAATATTATCAATCATTGTCAACTTGATTACCATATTCATGGGTTTACTTTTCTGTGTAGGATCACTAACTTTCATAAAGTCCGATGTAAAGAAAGTACCAATTCCAAAAGAACAACGAATTTTACCTTTACAATATTCATTGAGATCAATTGCAGTTTCAACATCTAAACCATCACTAAAAATGAGAGTTTTTGTTGTAGTGTCAATTCCAAGTTTTTTATAGTGTTCAATAACTCTATCAGTAAACATATAAGGATCACCCGAATCGTGTCTTAAACCGTCCCAAAGCTTCGCTTTTTCTAAAGTAAAATCCTTTAAGAATGAATCAAGACCATAGGTATCTGGTAACATTGTACCTAAACTACCTTTATAAGTTTCGGCCCATCTTTCCATAAAGATTTTATTTGGATGATTAATACTTTCAAGAGCGGCAACAGCACCAATTGCTTCGTGAGCACAAGTACCTAAGGCTTTAACATTACATTTCATTGCTAAATAAGGATTGCTTGTACCAGCAAAACCTTTATAATTTTTCATTACACTAACAACGATGTCCTGAGTTTCAAAATTTCTTCTCCGTCTTGTACCAAAATCAGCAAATGTACAACCAGCATCACTTAAAAGTTTTGATTTTTTGTGTGCTAATTCTACTTGTCCATCCATAGTCCAATCAGTATCCATATATTTAAAATATACTTCAGATATAATCGCCATTAAAGGAACTTCCCATAAAATGGTATCTCTCCATTTTCCTTTAATGGAAATTTCTAATTGCCCAGTAATTGTAAGATGAATGTGAACCTGCGAAGGATTAAATCGGTAATCGGCAAGGTACTGACGATAAGCAATAGGTAAAAAATAAAGATTATTTTTCATCCAATCATATTCCATATCAGTGAGTTTTAATTTACTCATTAACTCAACCTGATGTTTAATTTTATCAACGGCTTTCTGATTGAAAATCATTGATTTATCACGATTATTAAATGTATAATTAACATCAAACTCAGGATAGTGCTGAAGCACGAAATACTGTTGTGTAAATTTATATAAATCACTATCTAATATATTTTTAATAATTGTTTTCATCTGTTTTTTATTTATAAGACAAATTTACGAAATTAATTTGAATAAAAAATAATTTAATTTAATTTTTCACATTTCCAACCTTTATGATGCTTTCTTTCACCAGAAGAAACCTTGTTTAATAATGATCTTTGTAAGTTATTACTGTTTGCAAATTGTGTTAAATTTTTTACAATATATTCATTATTATTAGGATCTGTTAATTTACATGTCCAAAAATTGTCTGTATGTTCCGTGATAGATGAAAACATTCTCAAGATGTTCAGCACCCTGTGAAATTAAATATTCATCTAATTTTTAGTTTTTTCAATATCTTCTAAATCATAACCTGCTTTATCTTCTTTCCAGGCATCTTCATATTCTTGAACAAAACCACCAACATGGTATCTACCAACACCATCCTCTACAAAGGCACCAGAATTCATTCCACTTGTATCAATTGTTTTAACTAAATTCATTTATTTTTTAATCAGGTAATACTTCAATATCTGTAAATGAGTTTACTACAATGACCTTATAATCATCAATTAGTTTTGTAATGTAATTATCAATTTCTTCCTGTGTTCCAATTCCTCTTGAACCACCAATGTTAAGAATAACTTGAAATCCAGCATTAGCAAGATCAATACAAGTTTCACCAACACAAAAATTTAAAGCTAGCCCAGCAACAATTACAGTTGTGATACTCTTTGAATTATACCATTCAATGAGACCTGTTGAGATTTTTTTCTCAAGATCTTGATAACAAGAAGAATATGGATGCATTTCAGGTTCAGTACCTTTAATTGCTACAAAATCAAAATCGTTAATTTTTCCAATTCCATCAAGAAGTTCTGCACCTATTGTACCTGACATACAATGTGAATTCCAACGAATATCAACATTTTTTCCTTCAACAGGTGAAAATTGGGGTTTATCAGGAGTTGCTAACCAAATAGCATTTGATGGATGAACATCTTTGGATACCGTTTTATAAGCAACAATACAATTCTGACCATTAAGTTCAGATACGATATTATCACCATCAGGTACAGGAAGTTCATTAGGACAAAGAGGAGTAAATCCTTTTTGAGGATCTACATTATGTGAGGCAGTCTTATCAAAGACTACTGTTACTTTTTCGAGTTCGTTCAAATCTAAGTTCATAACGTTTAAGTTTTAAGTTGAATACAAAATTAAGGAAAAATTTTAAATAAAAAAAGAGAAATATTAAAATTCAGTTTTATCTACTGATTTATACATACTGTCCCACACAAGATATTGATCTACAATATCATAAACATCTTGTAATGTGATTTTATTGATGATAGATTCAACTAACCATTCATCTGGGTCGATATATTTTCTTATACTAGCATAATTGAGAATTTCAGATTCTTCAATTTTTGTGAGATATTGTTCTTTAATAATATCAAATCTTTCTTGTGTTAAGAATTTTTCCTTATTTTCAAGAACATATTTTATTTGTTTTTGAACGATTTCAATATTTTTATTGGACGTATCTGTTGATATAATTATCATAGAACTTTTTTCATTTAAAGCATCATTAGAACAGTCAATATTATACACCAATCCTAACTTTTCACGAACTTCTTTATAAAGTGGTGAGTTTAATCCGGAACCTAACATTTCACAAAGAAATTGTACGTAGTTAAATTTCTCTTTGATTACAGGTGAAAAGTTTATAATACTAACTTTATTTTTATATTCATTAATAATTTCTAGTGGTATCATACCTTTTGGTACTAAAGTATTATCATCAGATTTTATAATATGAAGGTTTGTATAATTTTTAATTTCGAAAGGTTTAGGAATTATTTGTTTTCTAAATTTAACAGGGTGTTCAAAATCATTAAACTTTGAAATATTGATGATTCTTGTTGGTTTTTTATAGAATTTCTTTAAATAATCTTTACAATCTTTTAATGTAAAGTTTTCAATATCAGATCTTAAACCAATAGCACTATAATAGTTGAACATTTTTCTTTGAAGATTTAAATAGTGCGAGTCTACCTGTGAATTGAATCTCTTCTTATATTCTTCTAAGACAATTTTCTTTTCGTTATCTAGTTGTTCCTGAGTTGGTTCATAACTTAAGATAAGATCAAGAAATTCTTTTTTGTGAGTATTAATATGACGATCAAGTCCTCTCATAAAAAAAACTACTTCACTATTTCCAGTGTATGCGTTCCATTTAATATTTTTTTGTTGAAAAACATTTTGTAAATGTTCAAAACTTTTACAAATTAAATGCTCACACAAATGTGACAATCCCCTATGTCCATTTTTTTCATTCATTGTAGATCCTTCAAATATTATATAAAATCCGGATAATGCGGTGCTACTCTTTACGTTTATTATCATAGTTTATTTATTTTTTTGTTTTTAATTAAATCTTTTCTAATTAATTCTTCCAAGTATTTTGATTTGTTGTAAATTTCATTTTCTTCTAAAAATTCATTAAACAATCTATTAACATCAACATCAATAGAAGTATTTAATTTGACTCTTTTTTTATCTTCTGGTATTCTTGATCTGGTCATTTTAAACCTATTCATTTTATTATTATAGAAAAAAATAATAAAATGTTTAATTTATTATAAAAAAGATACAAAAAAGATAAATATGACTTTAAAATATTTATATATACAATAAATTTATGTTATTAGACAAGATTATAATAGTTAAAGTTTCTAATAGAACAAAAAAATATTTTTTCAATAAAGGATATGAGGATATTGATGGTTATTTTATGGTTAAGCCTGAAGATATGAATTTTACAAATAGAACCAAGGTTAATTGTAAATGTGATTATTGTGGTAAAAGTAATATTATTACTTGGGCTAATTATATTACACAAATGAATAAAGAAAAAATATATTGTTGTCACAAATGTCATTATAATAAGACTAAAATTATATTTTTAAAAAAATTCGGGACAGAAAATCCAAACGAATTAGAAAAAATTAAAAATAAAATTAAAAAAACTTGTTTAGAAAAATATGGTTTTGAGTCACCTTTTCATAATGAAAAAGTAAAAAATAAAATCAAGAAAACTTTATTTGATAGATACGGAACAGATATAATAGTGAATATTAAAGGTGTTAAAGAAAAGATTGAAAAAACTTGTTTAGAAAAATATGGTGTAGAACATGTACTAGATAGAAATTCCATTTTAAGGAAAGATATAGATATCAAAGCGAAGGAATCATTTCTTGTTAATAAATTTGAAATTAATGAAAAAAAGAAGAAAACATGTTTAGATAAATATGGAGTTGAATACAGCACTCAATCAAATATCATCAAGAATATGGTGTGGATCATTACACAAAAACTAAAGAATATTCTGAAAGAGCTAAAAAACCAGGATAAAAACGGGAATACAAATTCCAGATGAATTAAAAACAAATTTTGAAATCTACAGAAAGAAGGTTGATAATTTAACTAAAAAACTAAAAAAGCAGTTATTTGAAAATTGGAATGGTTGCGATTATTATGATAATGAATATATAATTGATAATTTTAAATATAAATATCATTCTAATCTATATAGATCATAAAATTTCAGTATATTATGGATTTTTAAATAATATTACACCAGAAGAAATTTCCAATATAAATAATCTTTGTATTACAAAAAGAAAAATAAATTCTTCTAAACAATCTAAAAATGAGAATGTTTATATTATTTTATAAATGATTTTTATTTGAGTTTTCTAACTTTATCATAAACTTTTTTAGCCGGTTGTTAATCCTTTTTTTTAAAAAGGAATTTATCATAATATTCAGATTCCATTTGATGTAAAGTTTTTAATACAATATCTATAAAATTATCACTCAGACCATCTTCATCATTAGATTTTTTAACAGAATCAATTTCTTTGATCAAATCCTCTAGTAATATATAGGGCTTACCATCTTCTCCTTTAATTGTTCTTACAATTCCCATAATTGAATTTTAATTAGTATATAACTGATAATGAACTTATTAAGTTTTGATCTTTTTTTATATCTATCAGCATGTTATGATTTACATTGTTTACATGTTCTATAATAACAATTTTTCCAATTTTTGTTTTTATATCTTCAAGAAAGTCCATAAATAATTGAACAGATTCATTATATAGCTTACCTGTCAATTCATCCATGAAAATGAACGTAGGTTTAGATTTTATATTTAAAGTTCTTAGTGCTATCTTCAGTGACAGGGAGCAAAACGTTCTCTCCATACCCGAACTACAAATTGCTGGCTGCTCTGCATCTAATCTATCATTCGCGCTCATTTTTAATATTAAATTTTCGTCAAAAAATAATGTAAAATCAACATTACTCAATAACTCGATTAATTCTTTATTAATCAAGTGAATAGATTTTTTTAATAAAAACGTTGGCAAACCATCTCTACCAACACATCTCAAGTATTCTTTGAATATCTCATCTTTTTTCTTCTGCTTTAAATATCTATTAATTTTATTTGAGATTGTTTCTATTTCTTTTTCTTTTATTATAATATTTTTTTCAATATCACTATTTTCTTGATATAACTCCTTAATATTTTCTTTTGTAATTAAAATTTTCTCATCAATTCTGTCAATAGAAAATTGTATAGTTTCATTTTCTTTAATTTTAAATTTATTTTCTTCAAATTTAATTAATTCCGCTTGAAGTTCATTAATTTTAAGATTAAAATTTTCAATAGATAAATGTAAATTATCTTTTTGTGAGATTTTTTGTTTTCTTAATTCAAAGTTATTTCTTGTTTTTTCTTCAATTTCGATGTTATTTTCTATACTTTCAATATCAAATGATCGTAATTCACTTTCTATATTTTTGATTACTTGTGAATGATCATTTTTTTGATTTTCTACTAATCTAAGAAGTTCTGTACCTTTTGATATATTGTCTTTTAATGATATTACATTATCAAATATATTATTTTTTATATCATCTGTGATATTTTTAATGTTAATATTTTCTTGCTTCAGTTGTTTAACACTACCGACTAATTTTAGTTTTGATTTAATTTCATCTGAATACAAACCTTGTTTCAGGTTATCAATATGATTTTTAAGTTCAGTAACCTTTGATTCTGACGATGGTAATGAATTTTTTAATTTTTTATAATCATTTAAGAATTTTTGAATTTTAATTTCATTTTCATCCTTCTTTGTTAAAAGTTGATTAATCTTTTCTTCTAGGTGTGATAGATGATCTGAGTATTTAGGATCTTCCTTATCATAATCTCTTCCACATATAGGACAAGAAGTTGAGTCTTGTAATTCTTTAATTTCAATATCAATACTATCGTTTACGCTTTTAAGATTTACTCCATCTTTTTGTAAAAGTTTCATCTTATTAGAAATTTCACTTTTTTCTAATTCAAGTTTCTGAATTTCAGATGTTATGTTCCTAACCTCATCATTTATAATATTTTCTTTTTGATTCTTGATAATTTCAATTTGAAGATTATTANTACTAATTTTTATTTGCAATCTCTTGATTTCATTATCTTTAAGTTCTTTGATCTTATTAAGAACTTTATCTCTTTTATTATCTTGTTCGGTTATTAGATTTTTAATTTTTGAAATTTCTTCCTTTCTTCCAGAGATTTTATCATTTGTTTCTTTTAGTTTTATTTTTAGTAAATTAAGATTTTTAGTATCAAATTGATCGGGTAGATTTCTTATCTCTCTATCTAATATAGTTGTTTGTATTTTAGATTCTTCAATTTTAAAATTATAATTTTTAATTGATTGATTATTTATTGATTCATCAAAATTAATTAATGATTCATCTATTATATTCAATTTCTTATTTAATTCATCTCTGTTGTCATTATGTATTTTTTGTTCTTTCTCAAATTCTAAAATTTGTTCATTATTTGTATTAATCTCTTCTTTTGAATTTTTAATAAAAGTATTGAGATTAAGTATTTCAGATTCAGATTCTTGTATGTCAACAATTAATTTTTCTTCGTTTAGTTCTTTTCGATATTCTTTAAATTCTTCTTGTTTAGCTTCAAATACATCAAATCCAGCATCTTTAATAATATTATCCATAAAAACACTTCTGGTTTCTGAAAGAACATCATTCAAATTATCAGCGTTCGTAAACGATAATCTAATAAAATCTTTAAAATCACCTAAGATAGTATCTAATTTAGCTTGAGTTTTTTTTCTAACCTCACCAGTTAATTTATTTTCATCAGATATAACATCAGTTTTATAATATTCTAATGTTGTTGAGCATTTTGTTATTTCTGTTTTATTTCTGTTCCACGATCTTTCAGTTTTTCTTTCAATGACAAATTTTTCACCATCAACATCTATAATTGCACCACCTGAGCAGTAATCTAATTTTCTTTTGTTATTTAAAAATCTATTATCACCAAATTTTTCTGGTGATAATGTAGTTGTGGTTTTACCATAAAGAATATAAGTGATAACATCTAAAATAGTAGTTTTACCTTCTTTATTTAATCCACTTATTTGAATTATTCCATCAATATCTTTCCAATCGACCACATTATCATCACCATACGATTTAAAATTTGAAAACCAAAATTTATCAATAGACCATTCAATATTTGTTTTTTGATTATTTAAATGTAATCTACTATTAATAATTTCATCAATTTTAAGAATTTCATCAATATCATCTTTTTTATATTTTTGTTCATCTAAATATTCTTTAAATATATTTGTTTGAACTTGTAAATCATTTAAATCTAAAGATTCAGAAAGCATTTTGGACGATAAAACATCATTGTAAACAAAAGTTTTTTCAAATTTAATCTTATTAGTATTAAATTTATTTTTGATGTAATCCCTGATTTTCTTTTCATTAACTGTTGTAATATTTGAACTATAATCTTTCCAATGAACCTTAATTTCGGAATCTTTGAAAATTGGTGCAGTTAAATTTAAATTATCATAATTAGTCAATTCATCGACATATAGATCAATGAAAGCGTGATCATTAGGTATTTCTATAAATTCAAAACTTTTATTACTTATAGACCACTTCAGAAACCCGTGATAATCAATACTTTCCCCAAAATTTTGCTGAAGAAGACTGGATGAATATGCTTTTGTATTATTATCAAATGATTGAAATAAATGAATATCATTAAGCATTGAAATATCACCTTTCAAATCTTTAACAGATATTAAATTATTTTTAGTATAATTCATACCATTAAATAATTTAACATTGTTAATTGGATTATGATAAAGGTCTATATAAGTTTTAGTTTTATCCTTTTTGTGTAATATATCTTTCCAAGGATTACCTTTATCCGCATGTCCCCACACGCACCAAACAACATTTTCATCATCATAGAAACCAGTTTTATTATAATATGTAATATTACTATTATCTAGTAGTGTTGTGATAGTTTTAATTGTGTCGGTTTTATTTAGATTTTTAGGTGAAAAATCATGATTTCCAAGACATACAATAACTTTAGAAATATGAGATAATTTATTGAAAAAGTCACCTAATAATAGAAAACCATCACTTTTAATATCTAACCAATCATTCCATGTATCTCCATTTATAACTATTCTATCTGGTTTTATATCTCTTAATTTTTGATAAAATTTATCAAATACTTGTTTATATTCATCAATTCTAGTGTCTTTATGTATATGAACATCACCTGCGTGTGCTACTATTTCTATCATTCATTTTAATTATTTTTTGAAATATTCCTTTACCACATTTTCTATAAATTTGGATTTTTTTATTTTGTTGTTTTTACAATGTTTTTCAACAAGATTTAGAAGATCCTGATGAATTGATATACTTATATTTCCTTTTTTCTCTTTTTCTTCTTTATTCATTGATAATTTTTATTTTTTATATTTTAATTTATCTATAAAGTTTCTTTTAAATATTATAGTAAAAAAATATGTTAAAAAATGTTAAAAATAGTAAAAAATACTATTTTTGATTTTTAAATATATACTAATAAAGAAAGATGTTATGAAAAATAAAAATGAATTAAATAAAAGAAAAAAATTATCAATAACTATTGAACCTCAAATAATCAGGCAAATAGATCATCAATAATAAATTGGATTTTAAAGGAATATTTCTATAAAATTGGTGAGAATGTATCAAAAATAAAACTATAATATGAAAAGATGTGTTTATTCATATGAGTTTGAGAATGGCTTTG
>TBL_comb47_HYPODRAFT_10005395_pt1 | contig 14249 bp, 11 predicted proteins | sample TroBogypolimnion_40_FD_10682 | JGI IMG/M metagenome (IMG submission 10682)
CATCCACACGCCGCTGATAGCGATGAGCAAGGCGCAGATCATCCGCACGGGCCTCGGCCTCGGCGTGGACTTTGCGCTGACGAGCAGTTGCTACGATCCGCGGCCCGACGGACGACCGTGCGGCGGCTGCGATTCCTGCGCGCTACGTCGCAAAGGTTTTGCCGAACTCGGCCTGACCGATCCGCTGGAGAAATGACCGAACCGTTTTCTGGAGAGCACATGGAAATTTTCAAGACCGTCCACTTTGAAGCCGCGCACTGGTTGCCGCTTGTGCCGGAGACGCATCCGTGCCGGCGGCTGCACGGCCACGGTTACAAAGTGGAAATCCACGTCGCCGGTCCGGTGGCGCAGGAAACCGGCTGGGTGATGGACTTCGGCGACATCCGCCAGGCGTTACAGCCGGTGCTGGCGCAGCTCGATCATCATTGCCTGAACGACGTGGCCGGGTTGGAAAATCCCACGAGCGAAAATCTGGCGCGCTGGATCTGGCAGCGGCTCAAACCCGCGCTGCCGCTGCTCTGCCGCTTGGTGGTGCGCGAAACCGATTCGACCGGCTGCGTCTACGACGGCCGCGACTAGCCGGGGAATGTCGCGGTGACGCGGATGGCGATGCCGCCGCGCGCGGCGAAGTCGCCGGTGACGGTGGCGCGGCGCGGCTGGCACGCCTGCACGACGGCGTCGAGCAGTTGATTCACAATCGTCTCCGCGAACGCGCCGGTGCTGCGATAGCTGAACAAGTGGAGCTTGAGCGATTTGCTCTCGATGCACGCGCGGTTCGGCACATACTCGATCACAATCTTCCCGAAATCCGGCTGGCCTGTCACCGGGCACATCGCGGTGAACTCCGGGCAATCGAAGCGGATCGTGTAATCGCGTTTCGGTTCCGGGTTCGGGAAAACTTCCAGCCGCGCCGCCGCCGGTTGCGCCGGATAGGCTTGCTGGCTGCGCTTGAGCAGTGTCAGACCGCGAAAAACTTTATTTTTTTTCATCATGACTCCGCCGCAGAGATAGCAAACCCGCCGCCGGGAGTCAGTCGCAAAAATCCGCCGCTCTTGTTGGGCGACGTTTTCCAAGCATTGGAAAAATTAGTGGTTCCCGTTTCCAATGCTTGGAAAACTTTTTTTCCGGTCGCGCTGGTGGAGCGTGCACGTGCGGTCGCTTCGGTGCACAAAATCATGGAACATTGAGTTCTCGTCAGCGTGATTTTGTAAACATAATTTTGTGAAAACTCTCTACGAGACCGGTGTTGGGTGGGGTGGGGTTCGCGGGGTTGAAAACCCCGCCCACAAGAGTGTGGTGAATTTGGGTTGGCTGTAACCGGGGCGGCGATTTTGGCTACAGGGGAATTTTCTGGATTGCGCGGCGCGGTTCAGGTCAGGCCGGATTCCCAGCCGGTGCGGTTGACGCGGGCGAGGAAGCGGTTGACGTCGGGCAGGTTGGTGCAGCGCATGTTGGGGCCGTCCCACTCCAGCTTTTTGCCGAGGCCGGCTTTGATGGCGAGGCAGCCGAGCAGTGCAAATTCGGTCAGGCGCGCGGAATAGTCGAACGCGGCGCACGCGGCGGGTCCGCCTTTGCACGCGCGGAAGAAATCGCCCTGATGGGTGCCTTTGATGCGCGGAATCGAGGCGGCGGGCATCGGGAACGCTTTGTGTTTTTCCTCGGGGATGATGCGTACGCCTTCGCCGTAGCAGCCGGTGTACATGATGCCTTTATCGCCGATATAAAACGTGCCGTTGCCGCCGAAGTCGCGGCCGTATTCTTTTTCCAGTTTCTCCACGAGGGGCGGGCGGTTGCGCGCTTCCTTGGCAACGGAATCCTCGGTGTCTTCCTTGTCGGTGCCGGCGTGCTGCATGCCTTTGCGTTTGCCGTCCCACCAGAAAATTTTCACCGGCGGCATCGCGCCGCGCGCGGGCACATCCCAGCGGATGCGCGTGCCGGTGGGATAGCGCTCGTCGCTGCCGCCGGCCATTTCCTCGACCTCGATGCTCGTCGGGTGCTCGATCTTCAGCGCCCAGAACGCGCCATCCATCACATGGCAGGCCATGTTGCCGAGCGAGCCGTTGCCGAACTCGTGCCAGTTGTGCCACTCGTGCGGATGCAGAGGATTGATTTTCGTTTTGCCCTTCTCGGTCTTAACGGAGTCGGGATGATACTCGCGAAAAGGCGCAGGGCCGATCCACTCGTCCCAGTGCAAACCTTTCGGCACGGGCATTGGCGCGGGCCGCGGGCCGACGCCGCCGTTGGAGCGGTTGCACCAGTGATGCACCTCGGTGACGTTGCCGATGGCGCCGGCCCAGATGTATTCACAGAGGCGGCGATAACTTTCGCCGGAGTGTCCCTGGTTGCCCATCTGCGTGGCGACCTTGAAACGCTGCGCGGTGGCCGCGAGCAGGCGCGCCTCGGCAATCGTGTAGGCCATCGGTTTCTCGACATAAACGTGGATACCGCGTTGCATCGCCATCAAGGCCGGCAACGCGTGGTGATGGTTCGGCGTGGCGATCATCACAGCGTCGAGATCCTTGCCGAGCGCGTCGAACATCCGGCGGTAATCGGTGAAGGTGCGGATGCCGCTCTTTGCGCCGGCTTTTTTGAGCGCCTTCGCGATGCCGTTATCGTCGGCATCCACGAGCGCGACGAGCCGCTCGCCGGCAGCGGGCCCGACGTGCGCGCTGACGCCGCGGCCGCCGCAGCCGATGACGGCGACGCGCAACTGCGAAGCGGGTGACGGTGTGGTCTGGATGGCGGGTGCGCCGAAGACGCGCGAGGCGGCCAGCGCACCGGCGCCAGCGACCGCGGTCTGGAGGAACGTCCTGCGAGTGTGTGTCGTGTTCATCAGTCGCCCTTCGATATGCGCGGGATGATGGCAAGGTGCTGCGCGGGTGTCAACGGGTTTGGCGGACTCATTCGGCGCCCTTGCCGACGCGGAAGAAATTCGTTTCGCCCTCCAGCACGAGCTGCGCGCCGTTCTCCTGGATCGCGAGGATGCGTGCGCCGGCGACGGTGTCGCCGACTTTCAAAATTTGTCCGTTGATGAAAACGATGGCGCCGCCACCGGCGCGGCCCATGATGCCGGTGACGTTCAGCTTGGGCCAGTTCACGTGCACCGGTAACGCTTTCGGCGTCGGCGCGGAAGGCGGCGGCGCGTTGATGCTGATCGCGCGTTCGTTCGTCGCGAGAATAATTTTCGCCGGCGCGTTGGTCGGCGCGCTCGCCATCTGCGGCGGCGGATTGGTCTTGTCCAAAAGCGGCGCGGGCTTGTTCGTTGTCACCGCCGTCACCGGCGAAGGCGGCGGATTCGTTTCGCCCAAGATCAGTTCGCGCCGCTCCGGTGTCTGCGTCGCCGCTTCGAGCGTGGCCCTGACGTGAGAGAGAAGGTTGCTGCGCGAAGGCAGCAGCGAGGCGATGAGCGAGGTGTTCGTCGCCGCGGGCTGGGCCGCGACGGTGCGCGCTGCGGGTTTCGTGAGTACCTGCTCGGCGGGCGGCGGCGGACGCAGGTAATACCACCAGCCGCCATAACCGAGCAACGCGAGCAGCAGCAGCGTGAGCACGATGCCGGGCCCGCGCCGCGGTTTGTGCGCCGGCGGCGGGAGTTCCGGCGGCGTGACCAAAACAACCGGCACGGGTTCCCCCGTTTCGGTCTCGCGGCGACGCAGCGCTTCCTGAATCAAGCTCATGTCCACGTTCCCAAATCTTGTACGGCGCGTTCCGCTTCTGCGCGCGTGATGCGCGGCGCGCGCGCCACATAACCGGCGAGCAGCGCGCGGTCGGCGAGCGCGTTGATGACGCGCGGCAGGCCGGCGGCGTGCTCGTGCAGCAACTGCACCGCTGCGTCATCGAACAAGCGCGGCTCGGGTGCGCCCGCCACCTCCAACCGGAAAGCAAGATACTGGCCAACCTCTTCCAGCGTCAGCGCGCGCAGCTCGCAGCGGACGAGAATTCGCTGGCGCAGCGGACGCAACTCCGGCTGCGCCAGCCGCGTGTGCAGCTCCGGCTGGCCGACGAGGACGAGCTGCAATAATTTTTGCTGGTCGGTCTCCAGATTGGAAAGCAGCCGCAACTGCTCGAGAATATCCGTCGTGAGATCCTGCGCTTCGTCGAGGATCACGGCGATGTTACGGCCCGCGGCGGACTCGCGGAGGAGAAACGCGTTGAGCTGGCCGATGAGCTGCAACCGGTCGCGCGACGTGGCCTCGCAGCCGAGGTCGCGCAAGATTGCGCGCAGCAACTGCGTCGCCGTCACCAACGGATTGAGCACGAGCGCGGCGCGGACGTTCGCCGGCAGGCTCGCGAGGATCGCGCGCGTCAGCGTCGTCTTGCCCGAGCCGACCTCGCCGGTGAGCACGATGAAACCTCGGCGCTGCTCGATGCCATAGCGCAGCAGCTCGAACGCCTCGCGGTGCTGCGAGGAAAAAAACAGGAAGCGCGGATCGGGCGTCACATTGAACGGCGCTTCCTTGAGCTGGTAGTATTCGAGGTACATGGGCGTATGTTCTCCCGGCATTTTCCAAGGTTTGGAAAATATAGCGAGCGGTTTTTCCAAGGCTTGGAAAAGTCTGCGGCGAGATTTTCCAATCCTTGGAAAAACAACGTGTTCCGGTTTCCAATGCCTGGAAAACCGGATGAACATCGAACGCCGAATATCCAACATCGAACATCGAAGTGCAGCCGCGGCAGGGCAGGGTGGTCTGGAAGCTGCTAATAGGGTGTCGCTATGAACAGAACATATCAGCGCGGTTTCACGTTGACGGAGGTGATGGTGGCGTCGCTGATCCTCGGGCTGTTCATGGTGGGCTGCTACAAGATGGTGACGGGCGCGCTCTGGATGAACCAGCAGGCGCGCGATCACTATGTGGCGGTCAATCTCGCGGACACGCGGCTGGAGCGCGCGCGGAATCTGCAATACGCGAGCTACGGCTCGCTGGCGGAGACGCAGCTCGTGATGGCCGCCGACGGGACGCCGGATGTGTCGGGGCCGTTCCGCCGCTCGACGCTCGTCAACACCAACTACGGCACGATCCTGACCGAGTTCGTGGTGCAGGTGGATATTCGCAACCACAAGACGGGCCGCTTCGATGGCGCGAACGAAACGTTGGCCACCGTACTGCCGAGCAAGCCATGAAAACGCAAAACTCCAAAGCGGGTTTTTCCCTCGCCGAGCTGCTCTTCAGCGTCGTCATCACGGTGATCGTGGTGACGGCGAGCATGACGGGCTACGTGTATCTGCTGCAAGGCGAGCACCTCAATTCGACGCAGGCGCAACTGGACGTGAACGTGCGGATCGCGATCAACGCGCTGCGGCACGATCTGCGGCTGTCGGCGATGGACAAAATTATTTTTTATCCGGCCGGTTCCGGTCCGTATTCCGCAATCAGTTTTCCGATGACGACGCCGAACGCCAACGGTTTGTTGAACTACGGCACAAACGGGCTGATCGCGTGGGACAAGACGGTGGTCTATCACATCTGGTCAGGCCAGCCGAATCAGCTGCGCGTGACGACCTTCAGCCCGCGCAACAATGCGCTGACCGATGCGCAGCGGCAGGCGCAGCTCAACAGTGTGGTCACGACGGGCAACGGCAGCAATACCTATGATTCCGGCACGGCCACGACGCGCGTGCTGTTCGACAACCTGGTGCAATGGAACATCTATCCGCAGCACGCCATTTTCGACGGTTACAGTTCCAACACCGAGCGCGCGGTGGACTATCAACTGGGAACCTATGTGATGACCGCCGGCACGCACCTGTTCAAGTTCACGGCGGTCGGCAAGAATGCGTTGAGCAGCAACTACACGATCGGGCTGGACACGCTGGTGATGTCGCCGTGCGGCGTCGAGCGCGAGGCGGAAGCGCAGACGGTGAGCGCCGGCACCGCGACGCCCACCTATATGGCCAGCGGCGGCTGGAGCGGCAACTATCGCCTGCTCTCTAGTTGCACGGCGACGGGCCAGTATTTCACGTTGAGCATGGAGAATGATCGCTGGGAGGAAACGAATTTCCGCGGCACCGGTGCTGTCTGCGACGGCACTACCGTGCTCTTCGATCAAAGCACCAGCACCAACGATTTTGTTGTCATGCTGGAAGGCCCTGGCTACGCGTGGACGGCGGCGGCGCAGACGGGCGATCCAGTCGGCGGCTCGACGCAGGGCGATGCGCTGCGCGCCTCGGCCGTGCGCGTATTGTTGCGTGGTTCTCAAATGGTCAGCGGGAACAACATCCAACTCGATGGTTCGATGAATTATGTCTGCTTCATGTCGGCCACCAATCAAGCGCTCCGGATTGTGGCCGCGTACATGTCGGAATGCAGTTCCACCGACAGCATTACGCCGGACGCTTTGCCCACCAACAGCGTGCAGTTGTTGTTCAACGGCACGACGGCGAGTTGCGATATTGCGGCGAACTCCTATGCCTGGGCGTGGTCATCCCAAAAATATCAGGTGGATCGCGATAAGAGTTATCTCGTGTCGTTTCTCGTGGACAACGTGGCCAATCACAGCGACGCGCTCCGGTGGAACGAGACGCACACCAATACGCCGGCCTGCTGGGTGCTGCCGGCGGCGCAAACGCCTACGACGACAATGACGAGCCAGGCCGTGTGGAGTTCGTTGAGCCCGCAAGTGCGCACGCAACTCTACGGCGTTTTCGGTTTGTATACGACGTGTCCGACGAACGGCACGTTCACCTCGCAGATCGTGGACACGCATCAAAGTCCGACGACGTATTCCGACGCGAGCTGGTCTGCGACGGTGCCGTCCGGCGCGTCGGTGATGCTGCGCGTGCGCGCGGGCGATCAGCCCGATCTTTCCGACGCGCTCAATTGGACCAACGTGACTGCGCTAGCCTCGGCCGGAACGATCAGCCCCGGCACGGGCCGCTATGTACAGTTTCAGGCGCAGTTGCGGCCCGACAGCGGCACCTGGAATTCGCCGAAGCTCAAAGGCGTCACCATCCGCTGGGCCGGTGTGACCAAAGCCGTGGATATCGGCGGCACCTTTTCCAAAGGGCCGGATCACGGCATCTGGGAGCTGACGGTGGATGGCAATCCGCTGGTCAAAGGCTGTTCGATGGATCTGACCATTTATAAAGATATGTCTGCGCTGAACGGCCAGACCCGCCGCCTGACCTCGACCGTTTCCATGGAGATGTATCCGCGCAATACGGGGAAGTGACGAGGCGTCTATGAAAACCATGTCTTCCGACAAAAATACGCGACGCGGATCGGCGATGTTCACCGTGCTCATCACGATGGGCGTGCTCTCCGTGGTGACCACGAGCATGGTCTATATGGCGTTGCAGCAACCCTTCAATGTCCGCCGCACGCGCGACACGATCCGCGCGCAAGCCATCGCCGAGGCCGGCGCGAACATCGCCTACGCGATGCTCTCTACGAATTTCAGTTTGAAAGACAACGCCGCGGCTTTTCCCGCCACGGCCTATCGCGGCGGCACCTTTGATGTCACGGTCACCAGCATCAGTTCGACCACGGCCGTAATCAATTCCTTGGGCACGATGAACAGCGGACGCGCCACCGTCGCGCTCGACATTCTCTGCACCACCTCGAATCTGCCCAGCGGCCAGCCCGCGCCGACCGGCGCCTATGCGTGCGCCGTGATGTCCGGCGGCATGATGACGTGGAACGGCAACAGCACCGTGAACCTCGGCGGCGGCAAGGTGTTCAGCAACACCGGCCTGCAAATTTCCGGCAACGCCGGCGTGGTCGGCGATGCCGGCACCGTGGGCAAAATTACGATGAGCGGCAATGCGCTCATCCAGGGGAATACCTCCGCATCTTCCTATAAAACCTCCGGTAATGTCACCATCACCGGCACCAAATTCACCGGCACCGTTGCTCCCATCACGATTCCGGTGATTGACCTCACGCCGTACTACAACACCGCGCTGGCGAACGGGCAGGTTTATAACGGCAGTCAAAGTTTTTCCGGCAACTACGCGTTCAATCCTGCGGGCGGTGTCATCTGGGTCGTCGGCGACCTTTCGTTCAGCGGCAATGGTGTGATCAACGGCTGCATCATCGCCACCGGCAACATCACGATGAGCGGCAATGTGACGCAAAATCAGTATGCCAATTATCCCGGGCTCGCCAGCCAGAACGGCTCGATTACGCTCTCGGGAAATTACACGCATAACGGCTTGCTCTACACCAAGACCGGCGACGTCACCATCAGCGGCAACGTGAATCTTTACGGCTCCATCATCAGCGCCGGCCTCTACACCGTCAGCGGCAACTTCAGCGCCTTCTCCTATAAAAACTCCACGCCCGTCGCGCCCGGTGGTGGCGGCAGCGGCGGTAGCACCCAGACCGGCGCGACCATCAGTGGCTGGCGGCAGTAACGGATCTGTTTCCGGCCATGGCAGCAGTTGGTTGCACTTTTCCAATTCAGGGCAACAGCACGGCCAATGGGCTTGTCTACGCGATGAACGGCAACATTGATCTCGGCGGCAATTTCACGATCTACGGCTCCGCGATCTGCTCGCAAGCCATCACCAACTTCAGCGGCGGCTCCAGCATCTACTACCAAAACCCCACGCCCGTCCCGCCCGGCAGCGTCACACCCGTCAACAACGTCGGCATCAGCGGCTGGCGGCAGTAAGCGCTGTGCAGGCAGCGGTCAGAAGTCGGCGGTCCGAAATTCTGGCAGGACGCGCGCTGCGTTCGCTTATCCCTCTCCGAAAGCAGTCCGCTCATTCTACACAGAGTTATCGTTCAGGGCTGCGATGCAAAACAAAAAGATGACAAAGTTCGGAACATGTAGTTTTCGACGTATGTGAAAATTTCTAAAGATTTCCTCAAATAAATCGGCATTCGGAAATTATCAATCGGCAATTCCGCCAGTGGCGGAAGGGGTGGGATTTGAACCCACGGAGGACTTACGCCCTCTCCGGTTTTCAAGACCGGTGCAATAAACCACTCTGCCACCCTTCCGAAGTTATTGCTTACGAGCTAAAAGAATCAAGTTCGGCGACACCATAAACACGTCGTAAAAATGACTTGTCACCAACTTCGCACCGAAGTACACTCTTCCGCGACGGGCAACCGTGGCAACCGGTTGCTCGCTGGAGAGAAAATATGAGCACAAAGTCATGGCCGGAAATTAGGAGACGGAAATACCGCGTGCAAGACAAATCCGGCAAGGTGTACGAAGGTGAATCGTGGTTCATTGACTGCCGGCTGTCGAACGGCAGGCGTTACCAGCGTTCATTCAAGTTGAAAAAAGACGCCGAGGATGACGCCAAGCGCCTACAACAAGAACGTGCCGTGGAACAAAAAAACCGCACTGTTCGCTTGGTGAACTTGGATGACGATCAACGCATGGATGTCCTGAATGCCCTGAAAAAGCTTGCAGGCAAAGCGACGCTATTGCAGGCCGCAGAATTCTATGTGCTGCACAATAATCTACCCGCCGGGGAAACCCTGACCATTGAAGAGGCTGCCGAGCGGTACATCAAAGCGGCACAGGAAGACGGATTGCGCCCCCGCAGTATCCAAGATTTGCAAACCAAGATGGCGGCATTGCGAAAGAAATTTGGCGACCGACCTGTGGCACATATCAGTCGGAGCGATGCAGATGATTGGTTTATGGGGTTGCACCAACACAGCGGGCGAAAATACTCCGCGCGGAGCAAGCGCCATTTCCGCACGGTGGTCGGCGGACTGTTCAACTGGTGCATCGAAAAAGGGTATTCAACGCAGAACCCGTTCGCCGCCCTGTCGCGCGGTCGGCGCGGCAAGAAGGTCAATCAAGATCAAGTGATGCCGGGCATCCTGACCGTGACGCAAGTGCAGTCCATTCTTTACAGCGCGCAGGCCGAAGCTCCCGCGCTGGTGCCCGCGCTGGCGTTGGCCTTCTTCGCCGGTCTGCGCACGAATGAACTGCGACAGATCGAATGGCGCGACATCCTCTTTGAACATCGGCTGGTCAAGGTGCGCCCGGAGATCGCCAAGAAACGGCAGGCGCGCAATGTGGAGATGCAGGCGAATCTGATGGCGTGGCTGCTGCCCTATCGCTGCGAGTCCGGCTTTGTGGCCCCGCAGGGCAGCGAATACCGCTCGCTGTTTGATCGCGTCCGCAAAGCTGCCAAGTGTTTCGCCGAGTACCCGCAAAACGGCGCGCGCCACACCTTCGCCACGATGCACCTGCAACAATACCAAGACGCCGCCAAGACCGCCCTGCAACTCGGCCATGTCGGCGGCACCGGTATCCTGTTCGACCATTACCGCGCTCTGGCGACGCCGCAGGAGGCGGAGCGATTCTGGCAGATTATCCCCAAGACCGGCGCGCAGGTTGCGACGCTACCGCTCGCCGCCAGTGCGTGAGGCCCGCGCCCGCCGAAAAGATTTTCCTGTCGCCGCTATTGCGGCCCGCTGTTACTATCCGCCCTCGTCAGTGGTCATGCACACTGAACGGGGAAGGATACGCGGTTCATGCCGAAGCATCAGAACGAAGCGTTTTCGCGGCTGCTGATTGACAAGGCGTTGACGGATAGCGGATGGAAGTTGCTCGACCCGCGACAAGTCAGCGTCGAAATCCAAGTCAAGGCCGGGCGGGTGGATTACCTGCTCAAGGACAAGCGCGGCCATGCGCTGTGCGTGCTGGAAGCGAAACGCGAAGACCTCGACCCCTACGACGCCAAGGATCAAGCGCGCGGCTACGCCGAAAACGCCCACGCCCCGTTCATCATCCTCTCCAACGGGCGCGAACATTGGTTCTGGAATTTTCAGCGTGCCGACCAGTGCGACGCCTACCGCATCGAACGCTTGCCCTCGCGCGAAGATTTGGAGCGCCTGCTCCTCAAAAATCTGCAACCGCCGAGATCCCTCGCCAGTGAAAATGTCGGCTCGGACTACCTGCGCGCTGTGTATCCCGAGCGCTCCTTGCGCGGCTACCAGATCAAGGCGATGGACGAAATCGCCCGCCTTTTCGACACCAAGGCGCAGCGCAAGTTCCTGCTCGAAATGGCGACCGGCACCGGCAAAACCCTGTTGTGCGCCGCGCTCATCCGCCGGTTCCTGCTAACTCGCAACGCCGAGCGGGTGCTGTTCATCGTGGATCGCATCGAACTGGCGAAGCAAACGATGGAAGATTTCGAGCGCGTCCTGCGAGAATTCAAACCTGTCATTTATAAGACCGCCCGCCGCAACGGCGAACTGATCGGCTCGTGTGTCGTTGTCGCCACCATTCAATCGCTGATGACCGACCGCCGCTACCGCGAAGAATTCACGCCGTTTTATTTCGACCTGGTAGTGAACGACGAAGCGCACCGCTCGATCTATGGCGACTCCCGCGAGGTCGTGCAATTCTTCCAAGCCACGCGCATCGGCCTGACCGCCACGCCCAAGGCTTACCTCAAGAACGTGAATCAAGCGCAACTCGCGGCGGAAAATCCGCTCGCGCTGGAAGCCCGCCAACTGCGCGACACCTACCACTATTTCGGCTGCAAGCCGGGCTTTCCCTCCTACCGTTACGACATCATTGACGCCGTCAAAGACCCGGAAGGCCCGTTCCTGTGCCTGCCGAAAATCTTCGACCTGCGCTCCGACATCACGACGAAGGCGCTGGCCGAGGATGGCTGGGCGGTCTATGTCAACGAGCAGGAAGAGAACTTCAAGATTCAAGACTTGGAGCGCAAAATTTTCACGCCCGCGCGCAATCGCCTGATGTGCGAAGCGTTTCTCAAGGAAGCGCAGAAAGACCCGACCGGAGCCATCGGCAAGTCCATCGTCTTCGCCGTAACTCAAGACCACGCCACCAGCCTGACCAAACTTTTCAACGAGCTTCGCCCCGGCATTGCGCTCACCATCACCTCGCGCATCACGGGCGCATTCGCGCGCGCCAAAGAATTCCGGGACAACAAGCGCAGCGAGCGCATCGCGGTTTCTGTGGACATGCTTTCCACCGGCTACAACTGCCGCGACCTGCTCAACATCGCGCTCATGCGCCCCATCTTCTCGCCGACGGAATACATCCAGATCAAAGGCCGTGGCACGCGGCTCTTCACCTTCCGCATTGGTCACACCGAGTACGAAAAGAAAAACTTTTTCCTCCTCGATTTCTGCGCCGTCGCCGAATACTTCGAGGAACAGTACGACTATTCCCTGCCGCTCAAGCTGCCTGCCCCGAAGACTCCGCCGCAACCCTATCCGCCGCACCAGCCGGGCAAGCCGGGCGGTGTTCGCGAGCCAACCGGCACGCAACCAAACCCGACACCGCCACCGCCGCGCAAAATACCAACGTGGGAAGGCACCGACACGCTCGTCAGCCGCGAAGTCCATATCGTCGGGCCGGATGGCGAGAAGGTGGACGTGATGACGTTCCGGGGCGGCTACGAACGCGACATCAAAGACTTCGTCGCCAAGACGCCCGAACTGCAAGCCGCCGTGGAAGCCGAAGACGATGACGCCGTCGAAACCATCGTCAACGAACAATTCTATCATCAGCCGACGATGTACTATTCACCCGACAAGCTGATTATTTCCTACGGCGTCCCCGCGACCACGTCCGCTTTCGTCTATAACGCCGTCGGCAAGAAATCTCTGCCCACCAAGGAAACGATCATCGCCGACACGGTGGACTCCATCGCCGCCCGGTTCAATCTGCGCTACACCGAGCAGAAGTGGGTGGACGCCACCGCGCAACTGCTCGCCGATGACCCCGCCGCCCTGCGCAAATTCATGCAAGGCGACCCGACCGTTTTCACCGCCGGCCAATTCATCCCGCTCGGCGGCGTCTCCACGCTCGCGCAATTTGAAAACCGCGAACTCGTCTTTGAAGCCTTGCGCCAGTCCACCCTCATCCGTCAAACCATGATCGGAAGCGCCGCATGACAGAACCTGTCGCCAGTAATTTCTTCTCTTCCGGCCTGCGTCAGAAGGTGGACCAGTTGATGGACATCCTCTATTCCGGCGGCGTGAACAACCCGATGGACTCCATCGAACAGATTTCCTATCTGCTCTTTCTCCGCCTGCTCACCGAAAAAGACAACGACTTCGCCGCGGTCGGCGGCAAGAATTACCAGCGCATTTTCTCCGGCAAGTGGGCCAGATTCGCGTGGGGTAATTTCGTCACCCTGACCGGCGACCAACTGTTCGAGGCTGTGCGCAGCGCCATCGAAAGCTTCCACGAACTGCCCGGCCTCTCCGCCACCGGCAAGCTGCTCTTCCAGCGCGCCACGCTCAAAATCTACGACCGCCCCACCTTGCGCGCCGTCGTGCAGGGCGTCCACCAGCTCGAACTCGCCGCCCACGAAGGCCACGACTTTCGCGGCGACATGTATGAATATCTCTTGAGCCGCCTCTCCGCCTCCGGCACCAACGGCCAGTTCCGCACGCCGCGCCACATCATTGACCTGATTACCGCGCTCGTTGACCCGCAGCCGAACCAGTGCATCTGCGACCCCGCCTGCGGCACCGCCGGCTTCCTCATCTCCGCCTTCACGCATATCCTGCGGCAGCACACCAAGCCCGCCGACCTGCGGCGCGGCCTCGCCGATGGTGCGCTGCTCAAACCCGCGCAGTGGAAATTCATCGAGGAGCACGCCTTCACCGGCTTCGATAACGACGCCAACATGGTGAAGATCGCCATCCTCAACCTCTACCTCCACCAGTTGGAAAAAGCGCAAGTCTCCCTGCATAACCCGCTCACCATCGGCTTCGGCGGCGCTTATCCCGGCAAGACGTTCGACGTGATCCTTGCCAACCCGCCGTTCTCCGGGAAGATTCAGGAAGAAAGCATCCTCGCCGACCTCAACTATCAACTGAACACCCGCGCCACCGAACTGCTCTTCCTCAAGTGGTTCATTGACCACCTCGCGCCCGGCGGGCGCGCCGGCGTCATCGTCCCCAACGGCGTCCTCTTCGGCTCCACCAACGCCGCCACCAAACTGCGCGAACTGCTTTTGACCGACTGCGACCTGCAAGCCGTCATCAGCCTCCCCAGCGGCGTCTTCAAACCCTACGCCGGAGTCGCCACCGCCGCGCTCATCTTCCAGAAATCCGGCACTGCCACAGAGTCGGTTTGGTTCTACGACATGACCGCCGACGGCTTCTCCCTCGACGACAAGCGCACGCCCATCGAGGCCAGCGATATTCCCGACATCCTCGCCAAGTGGCCCCAGCGCGACGAAGGCCCCAACAGCTACCGCGTCCCCATCGCCAAGATCAAAGAGAACGACTGGAGCCTCGCCGCCGGCCGCTACAAGCCCGTCACCACCGAGAAGGTGAACCACGACGCCC
>TBL_comb47_HYPODRAFT_10005398_pt1 | contig 14243 bp, 7 predicted proteins | sample TroBogypolimnion_40_FD_10682 | JGI IMG/M metagenome (IMG submission 10682)
GTACTCAATCCAAGAATCGGAGAATCCTCCGGATAACCTAAGATTTTAAAAGCTTGATTGTTAACATAGGTAAGGTTTCCTTTCGTATCGGTTTCGAAGACAATTTGTGGCAGCAGGTTGGCCATTTCCCTGAATTTTGTTTCGCTTTGTCGCAAAGCACCTTCGGCCTTTTTGCGTTCGGTAATATCCTGCCCCTACGCGATCGTGGCTACAGGTGTTTTCCCATCAGCTGCAAAAAGAGTGGCCGAATTCCAAAGAACAGTTTTTATGGATTTATCTTTGTTCTGAATCTCAATTTCAACCGTTTCCCAACGTTCACCCGTAAGGGTTTTCCGAATCAATCCCATAGAATTTTCAATATTTCCGACAGGAAATAATACATCGAGGGTTTGTCCGAGAACCTCTTTCTCAGTGATACCGGTTAAATGGGAGAAGGCATTGTTAAACCGTGTAATATGGAATTGCGGATCCCAAACAATGATAGGAGCATTGGCATAATTGATCAGGTTTTCGAGATAGGAGTTGGTTTCATGAAGTGATTTCTCTGCTCTTTTTCGTTCAGTTATGTCCAAAAAAGTTACAACCGCACCAATTATATTTCCTTTTGTGAATTGCGGATACGACCAATATTCGGCAGGGAAACAGGTGCCATCTGAACGCCAAAGGACTTCAGTCTCAACATGAGTATTTTCTCCAGATTTAAAAGCCAGGAATATGGAACAATTATTGATATCAAAAAGGGTTCCATCGGCATGGCTATGGTGGATCTGATGGTGCATGTTTTTGCCCAGTAATTCGTTTTCGTTATTGTATCCCAGAATTCTCAGACAAGAGGAGTTGCAAAAGGTGCAGTTGCCATCCAGATCGATACCATAAATTGCTTCGGCGGTGGAGTTAAGGAGAAGACGGATCCGTTCTTCACTCATGCGAAGCGCATCCTCAGCTTGCTTAATAACCGAAATGTCAAAGCAATGTCCGATATATCCAACAAATTCATTGCTAATATTATAGTTAGGGGTTCCCATATCCATCAGCCAGGCATATTGGCCATTGGCTTTTCGGAGACGGTATTCCATGCTGAACGGTTCGTGTTTGTCGAAAGCCTCAATATAAGTTTTAAGGCAATGTTCAAAATCATCGGGATGGACACCTTCTGCCCAGCCATTTCCCATCTCCTGTTCCATGGTCCGCCCCGTAAATTTCAGCCATGGTTGATTAAAATAGTTGCATAGCTTGTCGGTTCCCGATTTCCAGATCAAGGCTACACCGGAGTCGGCAAGGTTGCGGTATTGGATTTCTTTTTCTCTCAACTCGATTTCTGCCTTTTTGCGTTCCGTAATATCACGCACGACATAAAGCACCCCAATTGGATTATTTTTCGCATCGCGCAACAGGTTGGCATTTGATTCGGCAAAAAAAGTACTTCCGTCCTTTCTAACCATCAGGTAATCATTTGCACCGGTCAAGTGGCCATTGAACATCTCATCTACATAATAATACGCCTTTTCATGATAGCTTGGGTAAACAAATTGCATAGAATTCATCCCGATAACCATTTCTGCAGAATCATAACCGTACATTGATGCGATCTGAGAGGTAACAAACTGAATTGTCCCGTCCAACGATGTAATGGAAATACCATCGGGAGAAGTCTCTACCATTGTCTTGAATTTCTGTTCACTTTCGCGTAAGGCGTTTTCTGTTCGTTTCCTCTCTTCAATGTTCCGGCTAACACCCAAAACCTCTATATCGCCTGTGGGGCTAAAACGGAATTGTGTCGATACTTCGACCCATTTGACTTGCCCATTTTTGCAATATTGTTGAATTTCATTGATATAAGAGTTTGGTAGCTCAGGATTTGCCAGAAAAAGTTTTATATTTCTTTCGATAGCATTTTTTACAAGTTCGATTGAACCAGGAGTGAGCGAATCCTCCAGCCGTTCGTTCATGGCTTCCTCGGCAGTAAAACCCCTTAAATGAAAAACAGAAGGGCTGATATAGGTAAATTTCCCGGAAGTTAAATTCAGGACCCAAATCACATCGGCTGTATTTTCTGTCAACAGCCGGTATTTGGCTTCGCTTGCACGCAGGTCGTGCTCAACCTTTCTTTTTTCAGTTATATCACGGACAGAAATCATGTCGGCTTTAATCCCTTCGTAATCAACGATTTTACCGATACTTTCCATCCAGATCCTGTTTCCCTTTGCGGTAATGCCACAACTCTGAGCCACACCAGCCTCAATGCCCTGAACAACTTTCGAAAAATCATCCAACGTTTGGGCCACATATTCTGGTGCGATAAAACCAAAAATATTTTGTCCCACAATTTCCGCAAGGGTTTCATATTCAAATGTTTTGATTATCGATTGGTTGGCAAACAGGATATTGCCTTCAAGGTCGATAATAACGATCCCTTCAAATACATTCTCAAATAGCACACGGTACTTTTGCTCGCTTTTTTGGACCGTTTCTTCAATCTGTTTTTTCAAGGATATGTCAGTTATCGAACCTGACATTAACAATGGATTACCTTCCCGATCGCGTTTTGTAACCCGCCCCCTTGTCACAAACCATTTGTAATCACCCTGCTTTGTCAGCATACGCAATTCAATTTCGTAGGGTGTTGCCTGACTGAAGTTTGCGGTACGGGCAGAACGCACCTTTTCCAAATCATCGGGATGAATAAGTGACTCGAAACCTTCCAGTGTTTCCTCTATTTCATCAGGAGCATAGCCTAACAGTTCTTTGTACCTTGGGGAATGATAATCCTCTCCAGTCTGGATATTCCAATCCCATATTCCATCGAAAGTTCCATTTACCGCACGTTCATACCGCTGGCTCACCTCTGAAAGTGCTTTTTCTGCCTGCTTGCGTTCGGTGATATCGAGGAGGCATAATAAAAGGTTCAGCTGGCCATTGGTTTGTATCGGTGCAGTTGAACCAAGAAAGTAAACTTCGCGGGCTACCCCATTTTTCAAAAGTGTTGTCGCATATTCCACATTGTAATGGCGGGTTCCGTTTTTAAAAGTATCCTCCATCGCCAATTTTAAATTACAGACATGGCAATTTTTACCAAAACCACAGCCACGTATGTCGTTCAAGGCATTGATGCAGCCAAAAACCCCACATGCATGCCCCCCTTTTAATAGATCTTCCGGAGTTCCTGTTAACAAAGTAAAAGCAGGGTTCGCATATAATACCCGCCGATTGGAATCCACAACGCACATCATAACCGGTGAGTGGTCATAAATTGCCTTTAATTCAGCCCTGTTTCTTTCCAGATCCTGTTCAACAGCTTTGCGTTCAGAAATATCCCGGGTAATACTGATAATGTGTGGTATATCTTTAATAATTACAATCTTGGCAGATATCAGACAATTAAGTAAGCTTCCGTCCTTGCACCTAAATTCAGCCTCGAAATTATTCACATACCCTTTTTCAACAAGTACTTTAACCATCTTGTGACGGTCTGAAATTTCTTTCCAGAGATGGAGGTCATACATTGAATTTCCAACAGTTTCCTCAGAGGTGAAGCCCGTAATAGAGGTAAACCCGTTGTTTACATCTATTACAACACCATCGTCAAGACGACTGATCAGAGCCGCATCAGGACTTGTATTAAAAATCAGCTCAAAAAAATCTTTTGTTTCCTCAAGGTTCTTCTCAGGAATTGATCTGTTCATTTCCTGACACATATTCCCTACTACCCCATTACCGATAAGCTTTCTTAAATCAAGGTTTTCATGCTTGAGCTTTTCAACTTCCTCAATGAGTTCTTCTTTTGTTTTGACAGTATAGTCCATTGTGAGAATGAAATGTGTTGATCGTTTTATTGGTTCAAAATTAATTTTTAAAACGGTAAAAAATGGCACAAAGACAACCGTTTCAACCCATTTCAGGTTTAAGATTCCATATTGCGTATATGAAATTCATTTTGACATGACCATAACACTGATGGTATGGAATATTTGTTGAAATAGGAACCACATCCCACACTGGCCGTGTAATCAAAATGTGTTATTTAGATTAAATTACAAATTCGCCGCAATGCCAAAGCTGGTCAAAGAAGGTAACCTGACGTCCGGTTTCTTTTTTGACCTACTCCGGTCCCAAAATATCAACTGCGCTATCTCCATTCAGTGACAAAAACCTCCCTTCGGGTGATCCTATCCCATAACATAGAGATTTCATTTTTTGACCTGTTGCCCTCCTCTTATTTTTGATTTCATAAAAAACAAAGGAAATTAAAAATTCATGGAAACAACAAATAAAAAGACATTGTATTCAAAAGTTAATCAAAACTGTTTTCTATCAGTTTTGATAGGTGCTATAATTCTTCTGAATATGAATTTTTCAGGGTGTAAAAAAGATGATAATTTAACAAATGCTGTTGATATACAGATAATTGCACGTACTTCTGCCTCGAAGGGCAGCTATCCAATTGTTGGAACCAATCAAACCGGATGTTGGGACGGTACCGGCAACAAGATTACCGCTCCTGCCTCAAGTGCCGCTTTTTATGGTCAGGACTCCCAGTTTGCACACACAACTCCTGTTTACACCAAAAGCATTGATGGATTGACGGTAAAAGATGAAGTTACCGGATTGACCTGGCAGAAAACTCATGACACCGGAACCTATTACTGGGGTGCTTCCCAAACTGTGGCAGACAATCTGAACAACCAAAAATATGGTGGCTTCAGCGACTGGCGATTGCCGACCATCAAGGAACTTTATTCGTTATGGAATGCAAGTGTCGGCTGGCCCTGGATTGATACAAACTATTTTATCATCACCTACGGCAGCGAGCAGGAACTCAGCCACGCAATATTCTGGAGTAGCGACAAATATACCGGAGTAATGGGCAATGTAATCGGGGAAACGCCCGGAGCAGAACTTGCCTTTGGTGTGAATTTTGGCACCGGACATATTAAATCGTATAGTATCAGCGTAGGTCCAAAGCACTTTGTTCGTTGTGTACGCGGCAACCTTTCGTATGGCGTAAATTTATTTCAAAACAATAATGATGGTACTATTTCCGATTTGGCTACCGGCTTGATGTGGCAAAAAACCGATAACGGTTCGGGAATGGATTGGGAACACGCATTAGCCTATGCTCAAACTCAGAATAAAGCCAATTATTTGGGCCACAACGATTGGCGTTTGCCAAACTCAAAAGAACTTCAAAGCTTGGTGGATTACACACGTTCGCCCTATGCAACAAACCAGGCCAATATAGGTCCTGCAATCAATTCAATGTTCAGTTGTACTGCAATTAAGAACGATGGCGGAAAGGCAGATTATCCATATTACTGGACAAGCACATCGGCAATCTCACAGGCAAATGGTATTTATGCTTCTGCGTGGTATGTAGCTTTCGGACTTGCAGAAAATGGAAGTGGCGAAGACCTTCATGGTGCCGGTGCAGTGCGTTTCGACAAAAAGATAGTAGGAACCGGTGAAGGTGAGGAACGGGTGTTAAATTATGTGCGGTTGGTAAGAAATATCAAATAAGAGAACAAACATGAAAAAATACACTTTTATAATTGTCCTGTTTATAAACCAACTCGCTTTTGCTCAAAACAACAAGCAGAATATACGGGGAGTTGTGATCGACAAACTTTCGCAGACCACACTGCCTGGGGCAGCTGTTCAAATCGTCAACAGACCCGAAAACAAAGGAACTGTGACCAATGAGAAGGGAAATTTCGTAGTGACCGGTTTGTCACCCGACAGGTACGAACTGAAAATCTCCTACCTTGGTTACAAAGATGTAATTGTTCCCAATGTCGTTGTAACGTCAGGAAAAGAAACCATTCTCGATATTACAATGGAAGAGAATGTGACTAATATCAACGAGGTCGTGGTAACCGGCAATAGCAAGGTCAGGTCGATCAATAACCTGGCACCGATTAGTGCAAGAACATTCTCAACCGAAGAGGTGAACCGCTATGCCGGTGGGCGGAGCGATCCTGCCCGTCTTGCCGCCAATTTCGCTGGTGTAAGCGCACCTGATGATTCCAGAAATGACATTGTGGTCCGTGGCAATTCACCGGTAGGTGTCTTGTGGCGTATCAATGGGATGAATGTCACCAATCCCAACCATTTCGCATCGGTGGGAACTACCGGTGGCGCAGTCAGTGCCTTAAATACCAATTTGTTGAAGAGCTCAGACTTCTTAACATCGGCTTTCCCTGCAGAATATGGCAATGCAACTGCTGGTGTTTTCGATCTGGGTTTTCGCAATGGAAATTCACAAAAGCGGGAAACGACCTTACAGGCAGGTGTGATCACCGGACTGGAAGCTACGACTGAAGGGCCGATCAACAAGGAAAAAGGTTCATCCTATCTGTTGGGTTACCGTTATGCCCTTGCAGGTGTTGCCCAGGCAATGGGTGTCGATATTGGGACTACCGCTTTGCCCTCATATCAGGATTTATCATTTAACCTGAATAGTGGAAATACAAAATTGGGCAGGTTTACCCTGTTTGGGATTCTGGCAACAAGCAGCATCAATATTGAAGGTGGAAGTACAAGTTCGCTGTATGGCAACGGAAGCGGTCATGATTTGAGCAGTCAGATTGGGATCATCGGGTTAAAGCATTTCATCCAACTGAACAACAGATCGTACTTTAGTTCCAACATTGGGATCAACTATTCAAAAAATGACCAGACCAATTCTGATTTTGACCGTTTGACAAACGCCACCTTCACGAAAGAAGAAAACAAAGTCGCCAAAACGGGGTACAATTTTGCGACAAGTTTTAATTCCAAAATCAATTCGAAACTGTTTATAAAAGTGGGTGTTCAGGATGAGCTGATCGGATTGAACCTCTATTACAGGGATAAAAAAGATATTCAGTCGGACTGGAAACAGGTTTGGGATTACAACAGCAATACCAATCTGGTACAGGCCTATGCCCATGTCAAATATAGTTTTAACGATAAGCTGACGCTGAATGCCGGATTACATTCGCAACTTTTTTTCTTAAACAATTCCATATCAGTTGAACCGCGTCTGGGACTGAAATACGAACTCAATAGCAAGAGTTCACTCAATTTTGGTTATGGTCTTCATTCCCAAATGCAACCGATCAATGTTTACTTCCTTCAGACCCAAAATACCGATGGCTCTTACAGCTACAACAACAAAGGCCTGGATTTTACAAAAAGCCGTCATTTTGTTTTGGGATACAATATTCAGCCTTTCAACGACTGGCGCATAAAAACGGAGGTCTATTACCAGTCGATCTTCAATGTGCCCGTAAATACCTTTTCAAGTAGTTACTCGATGCTGAATACAGGGGCGAGCTTTAAAACTGACCTGGAAGACAACCTAACCAACAGTGGTACAGGTAAAAACTATGGAGCAGAATTGACGATCGAGAAGTTTTTTAGCAATGGTTATTACGGACTGTTTACTTCGTCTGTTTACAGCTCAAAATACAAAGGAAGCGATGGCATTGAACGAAACACCGCATTTAATGGAAAGTACGTTTTCAATATTTTGGGTGGGAAAGAATGGAAAGTCGGGAGCGAAAAACGGAACAGGATTTCGACAGACCTGAAATACACTTACGCCGGTGGAAGGGCTTATACCCCTATCGATTTAACGCTCTCAAATTCAACAGGTCGTGAACAATTGTCAACTGATGCTTATTCAGCCTTCTATCCCAATTATTTTCGGTTAGACTTAAAAATGGGTTACACTTTAAACAGTGCGAAAAGAAAATTATCCCATTCATTCTCATTGGATCTGCAGAATGTGACCAATCACAAGAACGTTTTCTCGCAAAGCTATGATGACAGGAGCAGGTCGGTCAATACAACGTACCAACTTGGTTTTTTCCCAAACTTTATTTATAAATTGCAGTTTTAAATGGTTTATTATTTTTTGACAATTACTTATTTCCTGAAAAATATTTAATAGAAATTTGTTATGCAACTGTTTAATAATCAATTAATACATCAAAAAGGCATGGCATTTTCCGAAGGTTGGAAGCCAATAATACCTTCGGTAGAGGTCTTGTCCATAATGGCCATAACCCTGGCAGCAATCAGTTTAAGGTTAACCTTCAGTTTTTCTCAGGAGCTGATCTTAGGCATGGATGGGGGCTATTATCCTTTACAGGTTAGGAATATCTTAAACACAGGATTTCCAGTTTATCGTGATGTTCCGTTCTATTTTTACTTTTGCGCATACCTGATAAAAAGCATCTCATTTTTAGGGTTAACGGTAAACGATGGAATGATCATTTCAGTCATCAAGATCGTTGACAGTGTAGCGCTCCCGTTGCTCGCCATACCTTTATACAAGATTTTTTCAAAAAGCGAAAGAAAAATTCCTTTGATCGCCAAATGTGCGATCGTATTTTTTGCCGTTTCCTCGGCAACCCCTCTCATCATCCTAGGTGACCTGCAGAAAAATGCCTTTGCCATTCCGTTCGTTTTCCTGTTTATCTATCTGTTTGAAATCTATTTAATCACACCTGAAAAACGGAATTTAATAGTTGTGACACTTTCACTGGTGATAATTGCCCTTATCCATTTTGGTGTTTTTGTTTTTTGCCTGGCATTCCTGACAATATCCTTGTTGGTTGTTTACCGAAAGAAGGCGATTCTCCCTTCAATCCTGGTCCTGTTCCTTGGATTTACAGTTGTCCTGATGTTTGATTCTAACCGGGCCTACCGATTGCTGACATTCTGGAAGGTGATTTTTGAGCACCCGGTTCTGTTACAGGTACCATTGCCGTTACATCTACTATTCAATGCCTTCATCTCCCTATCCCTTGCCACTACAGGGTTTCATCAATTCCAACAATATAGAGGAAGTAACAAAGTCACTGCATATCTGGTCCTTATATTATCCATCAACCTGGTTATATTTGCATTACCGGTTTATGACAGTGAATACTTTAACCGGTTTAATGTTTTACTCTTTGTCCCTCAGAGTTTGTTGGTTTTGTATTTGATCAGGATGAATCAAAAATTTGCGGTTCCCTTTTCAATCCTACTTATTCTTATTACTTCGATTTCAATATTTACCACCATTTCTGAAGGCAAACAACCCTGCATTGACGAACTGGCCTATCAGGATTTGCAAAACCTCAAAAAGCACCTTCCTGAGAATAAAGAAAATTCAATTGTCATAGCGGAACATGGCCTCGAATTCTGGACGGCATGGGCATTAAATGTAAAGGTTGGACAGGAGAGGGGGATGAAAAAAATTGATTCGGATAAATACGGGAATATTACTATTTTGCGTCAGAAAAATGAATTTGGGAGAAGGAGGCCAGGGAATAGACCAATGCCCGGACAACCGTTAAAAAAAGGGGAACATCCGCCAGTTGGGCCATCCATGGAACCTCCACCAGGAGTTCCATCGGGACAACCGAATGTACCCCCAATGGGTCCGCCACTACCGGAAAATTTCAAGTTGGTTTATAGCTCATCCTATTTTAATGCTTATCAAAACGCAAATTAAAAACGATGTTTAAAACAAGAAAAGTGTTTCTCCTGCTCTATGCCATCATCTGGGTGCTTGTGCTTATATCACCCTATTTGAGATACATGCAGGATATTGGCCCGAACAGCTGGAACAGGATGATTGGCGACTGGACAAATCTGGGACTGCTTTTCTTTGTCTTTCTCGTCAATTTATTTGTGTTGGTGCCAAAATTGCTCCTAAAAAGTAAGCGATCACAATATGCAGTAATCGTGATGGTTATGATCGTAGTGGTCGCGGGGGTCAATGTATTGCTCCATCCGCCGATTATGCCGCCTCCTTCACCCGGACTGGATCTTCATCCTTCTGAACTGCAACCTGGCGGACCACAAGGGTTACAATCTTTGCTGGGTACAATTTTGAACAACCTGATCACTGCCCTGCTGATCATCGGAAGCAGCACGGCCCTTGAATTGGAGTATAAATGGCTGAACGAACAGAAATTGCGAAAAGATGCCGAAAAGGAACATCTCAAAACCAGCCTGGCACTACTGAGGCATCAGGTGAGTCCCCATTTTTTTATGAATACCCTCAATAACATCCATACGCTTGTTGAGGTGGATAGTGAAAAAGCGCAGAATGCGATTGAACGATTGTCCATCTTAATGCGCTATTTCCTTTATGATTCAGTGCGTGGCACAATATCGCTAAAAAAAGAGGTGGAATTCATCCGAAGTTTTATTGATTTGATGCAGTTGAGGTACTCTGACGAAGTGGAGATTATCCTTACTTTTCCGGGAAAGCTTCCTGACATTGAAATACCGCCGATGCTTTTTATCTCCTTTCTTGAAAATGCCTTTAAACATGGGGTGCGCTATCCGCATAAATCGTTTGTTTACTTTGAGTTGCAATTGAATCACGCGTCCTTGAATTGTTCGGTCAAAAACAGCAAACACCCTGTGACGGCTACAAAAGATGAGGAATATTCAGGTCTGGGCCTTGAGAACATCCGCCAAAGTCTGAACCTCTTGTACGGCGACCAATATCAACTTGATCTAAAAGAAAGTGACAAGGAATTTGAAGTTAACCTTGTAATTCCATTATCATGACAATCAAATGTTTAGCCATAGACGACGAACCTTTGGCCGTACGAAAAATTGGATCCTATATTCAGAAAACCCCTTTTCTGGAACTGGTTGGCGAGTGCCGGAATGCATTTGAGGCGATTGATCTGCTCAATCAGGAAGAAGTACAACTTTTGTTTGTAGATATTAACATGCCGGAACTCAACGGGATGGAATTTGTTAAAACACTAACGATCAAACCTTATATTGTTTTTACAACCGCTTACAGCGAATATGCAGTGGAAGGTTTTAAGGTTGACGCAATTGATTATCTGTTGAAACCTGTCGATTATTCCAGTTTCCTCAAAGCTGCCAACAAAGTGAAAGCACTTGTTGACTTGAAAACAGCAGGTTCTGTTGAAACATTAAGCACTTCTCCCGAACACTTGTTTGTAAAATCAGAGTATAAGCTGGTTCGGATTGAACTGAATGACATCACTTACATCGAAAGCCAGCACGAATATATCAAAATAAACCTGATCAATCGTAAGCCTGTCATGACGATGGTGAGCCTGAAAGCCATTGAAGATCAGTTACCTATAGACCAGTTTATGCGGGTCCACCGGTCCTTTATCGTGAACCTCAAAAAAATTACGACCATTGAACGGAACCGGATTTTATTCGACGACAAGGTGCTGATCCCTGTGAGCGACCAGTACAAGGATAAATTTCAGAAGTACATTGATGAGTATTTTATTTAGGCCGGTTCTGTTGAAAAACCAAAACCCAATTCAATTTATAATGCCGATTGTCTTCCTGGTTATGCAAAGTTAATCCAAGGTGCAACCGGGATCCGCGATTTTCAATCGCGGGATAAAAGGCAAAGTCGATTGAAAATTCGCCTGACCCAAAGGCTTAAATATCAATTTTGACCCAACTTAATTCTAATCAGTATTTTACTTTAAAATAAACTATTTTAACCTGTACATCAATCCCAACCGGATACCCGACTCCAACAAATGCTGCGGATACTGTTCTGAAGAGAATGGAACAAGCGAATGATATTTTGTATAAGGGTTCACAAAAGCAGTAAACCCACATTTAAAATTGTATTTGAACCCTAGACCAAGATTGAACCCCAATCCGGTCTGATTGCTGATCGGCATTGACTGACTGGCATCCACATCAAAAATCAATCCTCCATTGACAAAAAAGTACCTGAGGAAATTCATTCTGATTCCTAAAGGTATGGTAATCAACGAGAAACCGGAACCATAGGACGGATAATGCTCCGGTGAGACTCCCGGAGTAATGGTGATTTTATGGTCTGCGTATTCGATACCGGTTTCAAAATCAAAGATCCGGTTCAATGAATATAAATAATCGATTCCAAGATTATAGAACCGGTCGCCTGAATAGCCTGCTCCTCCGATCAGTTCTTCCTTTCGAAAAACATCATTGCTCCCGAATGAAGAATAAGTAATCCCAATCTGCGCTTTGTGATAGGTCGGTTTTACTTCCTGGGCGGATAAACTGAAGGATCCAAAAAAAACGGCAAGCAAAAACATCAGTGTTAATTTTTTCATAAGATTATCAAGTGATGTAATGATTATTTAAAAATAAGATAGGTTGTTTGGATGAATGGTTGCTTCTTTGGTCCTGTTTTCGATTATCCCACATGATTTACTGAATTTCCATTCACATTGTCGATGATACGAACAATTTTCCCGACCTGCACATCATCAAAAACACCTGTGATTCCCTGATCGTTGATGTTTGTAAACGGAGGTTCAAAGAGCATCTCTTTATCGAGCGTCCCATTCTTTGTCAGGAAGTTGATGATGTTGTTGATGAAAGTGATCTGGTCGGCAGAGAGGTTTCCGGTTTGGATAAAATCTGCAAACAACTGATTGGATGTGGCTTTGTCCAAACCAAGAAGGCTCCTGATAAACTTCCCCAATGGCAATTCGCCATATTCTTTCTGAAAATCAGCTTTTGTGCCGAGATTGCCTTCAAACAGCATCTTTTCGAGAAGATTGACCTCCTCGTAGGTCACCTGAATATTGTTCAGAAGTTTATGGATCACAAGGTAATCCTGGTTTTTGCGGATAAAGCTCTCGACCCGGTCCTTGTAACTTTGCAGGTTTGAATAGGTTGGGATAATTTCCTTCTCATCGGCCTCGCCTAGTTCATCCTCAAAATTGGTATAGACGTTCATCTGATGTTCATTATCTATAAACTTGATCAGGTCGCGCAAATCCAGTCTGATAGCTTCCAACCGTTGGATTGACACCTCTTGCCAGAATTCATCTGTCTGAACTGCCTTGATCGTCTCAATTTGCTGATTGACAGCGGGAATATTCTTTTTCTTCATCAGTAACATACCCACTGTGCTGATCCTCCCGATCAGGTTGTTCTGTTTATTGCTTTTAAACAGAAGCGCAAGTTGCAGGTTAAGCACGATCAGATCGAACCTTTTAGCCGCCTCATCATCATTTTCGGCAACGGCAGGTAATCCCGAAAGGTGGTTGCAGAGTTCTGTAAAATCGCCCTTGCCGATATTTTCCCATCTCCCACGAAGCGTGAACTGATCGACCAACCGAAGCTCCTTCCTGACAACGAACCTGTTATGATCAAGATTGGCAATCAGTTGGTGAAGTTCGTCAATGGTTTTCTTTGCTGCTTCAAGGTCATCCGCAGTCGATTCATTGTTGGCGCGAAGTTCCAATGCAACCTCAAGTTTGGTTTCAAATATCCGTTGTGACAAAGACCTTGGATTGGTAGGTGTTATCCCTTGCGGGAATTCCTGGAAATACTCAAAGTTTTCGCAAAAATCGAAGATCATGAAATAAGATTTGTTTTGCTCCGGCCCAAACAGGTTCGGGCACAAACGTGTACCCCTCCCGATCATTTGCCAAAATTTTGTGGCCGATTTGACCTGTTTGAAGAACACAAGGTTGACCACCCTTGGCGCATCGACACCGGTGTCCATCATATCGACAGAAACGGCCATATGTGGCTCAATTTCTTCCTGTTGCATACAAAATGATTCGAGCAGGTCCTGGGCTTTGGGTTCGTAATTGTCGATGACCCGCAGGAACTTGCCACTGTATTCGGGGTAGTTCCTGTTAAACCGCTCCTCAATAAACAGGGCATGTTTATGGTTACGGGCAAAGAGGATGGTTTTCCCCAGTTTATCGCCACCCTGGGTTTTCAGGCCGTTGGTCATCAGGTAATCGAGCACTTTGTCGATTGTGTCGGCATTAAAAAGCCACAGGTTGATCGCGTTGCTTTCGATCCCTTCATCCTCTTCCTCTGTCGTGGGATCGCCAAACTTCTCTTCGTATTGGGCTTTTTCAGCTGCCGAAAGGTCTTTGTACATGATCCCCCGGTTCGGAAATTTGATCGGCACGCTGATGGCCCTGGGCGGGACAAGGTAATGGTCGCGGACAGCCTGGTCCAGTTCGTAGGCAAAAGTTGGATTGTTGTCTTCGATATCGAACAAACCATAGGTATTGCGGTCGATTTCCGTTTTTGGGGTGGCGGTAAGGCCAATCAGAAGGGAATCAAAATAATCGAAAATCGTCCCATATTTTTGATAGACTGAGCGGTGCGCCTCATCAATGATGATCAGGTCGAAATGGCCCGGACCATAAAACCGGCCATCTTCAGTTTTCAGGCTGTCGATCTTGTTCATGATCGTCGGGTAGGTCGAGAAAACCAGCCGTGTCCCA
>TBL_comb47_HYPODRAFT_10005399_pt1 | contig 14243 bp, 11 predicted proteins | sample TroBogypolimnion_40_FD_10682 | JGI IMG/M metagenome (IMG submission 10682)
CAACACCAGCAGCTTGAATTGTTACACCGCCAGTGTAGGTATTACCGATAGTGACAGAGTCCACGCCCGTACCACCAGTAATAGTTACTGTACCTTGTGCACCTGTACCACCAATGCTGATTGCAGCGTTGGTACCTGTATCAGTAATTGTTGTTACAGCATTAGTTGTAACTGCCAAAGCTGCAGAGCCTGTGCTGTTCAAAGTCAATGTATCAGAACCACCGCCGCTGTTTACCAACAAGCTAGAAGTTGGAGCAGATGTCAACACGATTGTGTCGTTACCTGTACCACCAGTAATTGTAGTAATACCAGCTGTGAAGGCAGTTGCGCCAATAGTGATGTTATCTGCGCCAGTGCTACCGACTAAGCTCAAGATTTCCACACCAGTTACATGCGCGAAAGCCGCATCTGTTGTTGTTGTAATAGCGTTTCCAGTAATGAGGATTGTATCGTTACCAGATCCACCGCTAATTGTGTCCAATGCCAGGTCAGTTGCTAAGGCATAGCTAAAAGTATCATTGCCAGTGCCGCCATTCAGGGAATTTCCACCGGTACCAGTTGCAGTAATAACATCATTCGCCGATCCACCGGTGATGGTATCGCCACCAGCTGCAATAACCGTAACAGCCCCAGTTGAATTTGTAGCATTTAAGGACTGAGCGGTATGCAAGCTACCCAAGTTAATAGCTGTAGCACCAGTAACTGTTACTCCCAATGTACCTGTAAATGTGCTAATTTGAACTGAGTTTGCAGATGTACCAAGGGTTGTTATGGCCAAAGACTCATATCCTGCGTCCATGTTAATTGCAGCAGCATTTGTAGCATTGCTTAATCTAACATTCGCAACATCTGAAGATCCGGCTATGGATGCGGCTGTTTGCGTAATCGTCATACCAGCTGTTGCATTTTGCAACGTAAAGGAAGTTGGCACTGTATTTAAGTTAGCAACAGTCATTACCACCGCATTGTCGTGAACAGTTACAGAGCTAACCTTAGTTGCATTAGTAAGATCCAATGTTGAACCAGAAGTTTCGCCGGTCAACGAAATATTTTGCATATTTGTAATGGCGGCAGGCTTAACGTTTGTTCCGCCAGTAAGGTCAGCATTCAAAGTATTCGTGCCGGATCCACCAACCAAACTATCAACATTTTGTAATGTGTTAGTCAAGGTCCCGCTGACGCTAAGTTGAGCTGCATTGAATACGTTGTTTCCGGTATTACCAACAAAGTAATCCTGGTTGAGAGTGAGGGCCCATGTAGTACCAGCCGCATTAGCAACAGCTAATTCAGCAGCTGCTACAGAGGCAGTATCAGTTGTAACTGTGGCATATGCATTTTTGAGAACATCTGAAGATGCGCTGGGTACATTTTGAGCAACCCATACACCTACGGCGATTTTATTGTTTAGCAAAATACCATCGGCATTCGCTTGTGCTGTTCCAGCCCATGAAGCGTATTGCAACATTTGCACAACCACATTTGAAAATGGATTTGCTGTTGTTACTGTAGACGTCCAGTAAGCTAAACCGGGCGCATCTGCTGGACGGCCAAATACGTTTGTGTATACCTGACTAACCATCTGCGAGGTTGTCATTCCAGGGAAAGTTTGCTGACCTTCAGGAAGAGCAAAAAATGTTGCTGCCATGTTATAGAGCTTGGTCTGTGTGCCATCGTCTTGACCTGTCCAATAAGCAAAACCGGTGCTATCGGGGGCACGATTCCAGAATGCCTCGTATAGACCGGAAATATCGTTTTGGATCTGAGTTGTTACAGCCATTTGTTTCTCCTGAAAAATTTGTTTCGTACTGCCAATTTAGTAGCCTAAGTGCATTATTCCGAATATCACAAGGGAAAGTTGTGATATAAATCACATTTATCCCAAGAACATTAAAATTTGCAAAAAAACAACATTAAAAAACATTAAAAAAATGCGCTTGAACCTAAGCTTCACTTACATACTAAAAACCTTAAAAAGGCCTTTAGATACAACTTTAAGCGTAATTGGTGCACAGTGCACCAATTTCGCCCGTAAACCCTTGTGTTTGGGGCTTTCAATTAAAAATATCAGCCCGATAAAGCACAATTTTTTAAATAACTTTGTAATTGTAGGCGATGCTAACTTTAAAAGGCATAATTTTTCAAAACTACTGTATAGATTAGCGATGATTTTTAGGCTAATTGGCGCAATTTCAGGGAAAACACTGGCTCCTCAATTTCAAGGCAGGCTTTTTTGTCGGTGCTTTTTCTCTCAACTCTCTATTTATTAAGCCTTTATGCCCGTTGAACACGCCTTACTCAAGTCCATTCCCTTGTTTACGGGGTTATCAGATCAAGATATTGCTGCGCTCGCCCAAGAGGGCCAATTACGACAGTTTGAGGTTGGTAGAACGATTGCCGCCCATAATTCGCAATTAAGTTACTTGGTGGTCGTAGTGACGGGCCTCATTCAAGCAAGTATCGTCAATGCGGAAGGACAGGTAATCAGTCTACAACTGCTCGGTGGTGGTGAAAGTATCGGCTGGCTCTCCATTATCGACGGTCAAGTCTTGTCTAAAAATTACACCGCCGCAAAAACCTCTACCCTATTGCTACTGCCAATTGCTGTTGCGCGTAATTTACTGATGAATAGACCAGCCATCACTCAGAAAATTTTGAAAATGCTAGCCCATACAGCGCGCCAATCAGATAAAGAGCGGGTCATTCAGAATTTACCTAACGCATTTCAGCGTATCTATGCTCATATGGCGCATTTAGCGCAATCTAAACAACACTTACATGAGCCCCCAGCATTACCCAAGCAACATGAAATTGCCGTGATTGCCAACACTAGCAGAGAAACAGTATCGCGCGCCCTGCAAGCACTCATTAACCAAGGAATCGTGATCAAGCAAGGTCATAAAATTATAATTACCCAGATTGAGCAGCTGCAAAAATTTTCTGAGCAAGACCCCTCCAATTCCAATTCCAATTCCAAGGATGATTAATTTTTCAAACTAAAAAATGATTTTTAATCCCTAGGATTGCAATAAATCGGCCGCGCTCTTGAGAATCGATTTGCTTGAGTCTTGCCAGGAGGTGGCTCGATAGTTGGCCAAAATCCGCTGTTCTTTTTCATGCAGTGCTTGTGGGTTCTTGCAGTACCAAGCAATTTTATTCGCCCAGCTAGGAACATCCCAAGCATTGAGATATTCTACGTAATCTTGACCCACTTCAGGCAATGAGGAATTGTTTGAAGTCAGACAAAATTTTCCATGTGCCAAGCTCTCAGCAATCGGCAAACCCCAGCCCTCATACAAAGATGGGTAAAGAGTAAACAGGGCACTTTCATACAACACAGCGAGCTCTGCATCAGTCACATGATTTAGTACTTGAATATAAGAGTGCGTGCGGGGATCTAATTGCAAATCTTTTAAAAGATCATCTACGCCCCAACCAATTTTTCCAACAAATAAGAGCTGCGGTAGATCAACTACACCTTGGTTAATCAACTCGACATAAGCGCGATAGAGTGTTTCATGATTTTTGCGACGCTCAATGGTAGAGACAAAAAGTAAAAAAGGTTTTTCACATAGTGTTTTTATTTCAGGTGAAATATATCCACTCGCCCTTTGGATGTCACACCCAAGATGAACGACTTGCATTGATTTTTGTGGCGCGCCTAACTGCGTTAATAATGTAGATAAATCATTTAAAGAAGACTGGGAAATGCACAAAATTCGATCAGCGCACCAAGCAACATTCGTAAAATACAAAGCAAAAATAGCTGCTACGTCACTCACACATGCTTGGGGTAACTTCACGGGAATAATGTCATAACAAAAAAGGGTTACCTGAAAACCAATCTGACGCTTTTGAGCGTACAGATATTCAAGGTCTTTGCGCTCCCAATCTAGACCCATAGATAAATACACGTCGCTTACATCAAACGGAACGCGCAGCTTCGCGTATGGTTTGGCAGTAAAGCCGCTACTACCAGCGACAAAGGGTTTGGGGAAGAACAATTGGCGCAGCGCTACACGGCCCTCGCGATAGGTTCGAAGAGCAGCAAATACGCCCTCTTGGCGAGAGGCTAAAAACTGCCAAATCGCTTTTTGAAATGCCCCTGGCAGATGCTTTAAAAGTGATCGAATAAACGCTTTATACATAGCCAAGCGACCATGCCCACCAAGCGCCTGCCTATTGAGAGTGGGTGAACCTAAATCGACTTGCTCAGGCGAAACCATTAAACGCTTGAGCGTTTTCGCCAACTCCTCAGTATTTACTTCTTGATAACCTTGAAGGCGATCAAAACGACAAAAACGCATAGCCCCATCACCTTGCGCCAGGGCATATCGTGCGCATTCCATCTCCACTCGCACAATCCCTACTGCCGTACTCCTCCAATGCCATAGGGTAGTGACATCAAGCCAAACCTGCTTCATGAAGCTTGCCTTTTAGCCATCAATACTTGAACCGCTTTTGGCATATGTGATAAACATTGCGACCACTGTAAGCCAAATCGCAAACTGCCTAATGCTGGCTTGACATTGTGAGTAGGGCTTGCCGGCTGACACAGCACTGCTTGAATCGCCGCCTGAAACTCTTGCGGTGAGCGCGCAGTAAATACCTCTGGCAAAGACATCAAATCTTCAAAGCCGCGCAAAGCGGCCGGGGTAGCAATCACGTAAGCGCCTGAAAAAAGCGCTTCAGCTGTTTTAATATTGGACCCCCCGCCCTGCTCAATCGGCAACAAAAAAGCATGCGCTAAATGCTTGATCGCCGCTAAATCTAAATCTGACACCTCACCTAGCACCAGCAATCGGGAGGTATTGAGTTTGCCCCAACGGGTTTTCTCAAGGACCGCTTGCAAATGGGGTCCCACACTGCCAGCTACGACCAATCGAGAATCTGGTGGTATTGCCCCCAAAGCCTCCCCAACACAATCAGTAAAGCCCGTAAAATTAGGTGGATGCGCACTAGCAACATAGAGTAGCCATGGGGCACTCGGTAAGCGAGCACGCCAATAGTCCACTCGCTCGGGTAAAGCAAACCAAGGCGCAATACCATTTTTGGCTAATATCACTTCTGTAGCGCCATAGGATTTTAAGACTTCAAGATCAGCAGAGGTTACCGCTAAACACAAGTCAGCTTGCGCACAAATTGCTCGCTCTAATTGCTCAATTTCCCTCACAAAATCGTCGGCATCAGCCACTTGATAACTATCTAGAATGGCTCTTTTTAACGGCGCTTCAATATTATGAGAGCTATAGACCAAAAGCGCATTTGCGTATTGGGGCAGCTGGCGAATCGCGCAAGCTGCTGGCCACATCCAAGGCTGCTCGACCTGAATGACATCGATACGAGAGGGTAAATTCTTACATAAGCGCTTAAACCCAACGCCCTCAGAGGCGGCATAGCGACCGGATAAATAATCTTTTGCAAATGGGATCTTTTTTCCGTTCACAAGATCATAAGGCGCCTCATTGGGAAAGTAAAAATCGTGAGGTCCTAGATCTGCCCCAACGCTAGCGCTAGAATTTGATTCACATACGGCAACACTTGAAACAAGCCACCCCATCGCTTCATAGGACTTTACAATATTGGCTAATCGAACCTGGCCGCCATGGCGCGGCTTGGCAAAAGAGTAGGTGCTTAAAATTAATACGCTAAGGTGCTCTATATTTCTCATTTTTTAAAGGGTATCAATCTATCGCCAAATTGTTCTGGGGCTTATTGGTTTGAAGCGTGATCTGGGGGTCTAGCCAACTACTCCCCTCAAAATAGGGAAGCTTTACATTAACTACGCCAAATATTAAAGCAAGTTCACGCCATTCATAATTATTAGCTAAATGGGTATCTGTACTCGTTAGAGCGGTTTGAATGGAATACGTACCTGGCCCCAAGTTCATGAGAAAACAACTTTCCAAAAAAAACTCATCACCCGCTTGAACATCGAGTAAGGGCTTATGCAAAATCTCGGTATTTGTGCCAAACATTACACGACCAAAGCGATCCTTGATACCATAACCGCAAATCAAACGCTCAATTGCTTGATGCGCTTTAAATTGAATACGCAGTACCACCTGCTGCCCTACATTCACAACTTCAAGCGCCTTGCCAGACTGATCACATAGACTCACCCGTAGCACACTCGCTTCGGCGCTTCCGGAGATCGTTTGCACCCGACCATCCTCGCGCACTAACTGTTCAACCTGTTGATTTTGGTGGTCGGCCAACAGCGCATTGTAGTAATCCATTACCAGCTCAGGAGAACCCTCAATAGCCACCTTTCCCTGGTTAAGCAAAATGGCGCGGCTACAAATAGACATGATGGCATTTTTGTCATGACTAACAATCAACAAGGTAGTGCCTTGCCGATTGAATTCGCGAATACGCTCAAAACTTTTATGTTGAAAATAGGCATCTCCAACCGAGAGCGCTTCATCAACAATCAAAATATCTGGACGAATTGCTGTTGCCACACTAAAAGCTAGGCGCATTTGCATGCCACTGCTATAGGTTCGAACAGGCTCATCCAAATATTCACCAATTTCAGCAAAAGCTTCAATTGCTGGCATGAGCTCTGTCATTTGCTCAGTACTATGCCCCAATAACTGACCAGCCATGAGGACATTTTGACGTCCCGTAAAGTCGGGATGAAACCCCATTCCCAATTCCAATAGGGCCGCAATTTTTCCACAACACTCTACAGAACCTATCGTAGGCCCTGTAGTGCCGGTGATCATTTTTAAAAGAGTACTTTTACCGGCACCATTCATACCAATAATGCCTAGCGCTTCACCTGCCTGAACTGAAAAATTAAGATCAGTTAGCACCCACTTTAGAGTATGTCGAGGTTTAGCATTTGGGATAAACCATTCAAGCAAACGTCCCCAGCGATGCGGGTATTGCTTATATGCCTTGGAAAGATGGTGCGCTGTAATAGTCCCCATCAGAGCTCATCCACCATATCGCGTGCGCCTACTCGAAAGACCTTCAATGCCGCAAGCATTGCGGCCGCAGAAAGAATAAACGGGTAGAGTAAGCGCCCCCAAATAGGCCACTGCCCCAATAAAATAACATCCTGGAAGGCTGCCACCAATGGAGTCATGGGATTGATGAGCATCCATTTTTTTAGATTTTCCGGCAGGACTGTAATGGGATATACGATAGGCGTAAACCAAAACCAAAACTGCATAAATAAGTTAAAAAATTGACCTACATCCCTAAAAAAAACATTTAATACCCCCACCAGCAATCCTATTCCAAGAGCCATTAATGACACCAACAAAATTAATGGGATCAATGAAATCATGACCCAGCCTGGAAACTGATTGGTAAAAATTAAAAAGAAAAAAAATAATGAAAAAATTACACCAAAATTAATAAGAGCATTAAGCCATAAGACAATCGGCAAACAAATTCTTGGAAAGTTAATTTTTTTTAGAAGGTTGGCATTTTCTAGGAACAATGATTGTGAACGGCCGATGATTTCACTAAAAAATCCCCAAATGAGAATCCCCGAGCAAAGATATATGCTGTAAGAAAATTGTCCAAGTACGCCAGGCAATTTTGCATGCATCAGATGCGAAAAAATAATGGTGTAAACAACAATCATAGCAAGCGGATTGATTACCACCCACAATACGCCCAAGATGGTATTGCGATACCTAGCCTGAAACTCTCGCTTAACACTGGCGCCGATAAAATCTCGAAACGCCCAAATAGGTGCAATTGAAATCAGCCGCATAGTTGCTTTTCACCTAATTCAGGAAATGGAATAAAAAGGCTGAGCTCATCAGCGATAACAGATGATATCGCAGGTGACCACCCCACCCCCATTTCGCCAGGCTAACCACAGTCAGACTAGACTAATAAAGTCCAAGTAAAAATCGTAATTTCGCGGCAGGCGACATTCCACTTTATAGGAATAAATTCGGCCTGAATTTGTATTTCTCGCTCCAAAACAAGCTTGGGGTGGCGATAAAACCACAAGATTTTTTCAGCCCACAATTTCTCATTCAAGGGGTCTAAATACTCTACTAATGCCCCACCCACTTCTTGCAACGATGGCGCAGTTGAAGCAAGACAGAACTTACCAAAAGCCAAACTTTCAGCCACCGGCAAACCCCACCCTTCGTAATGGGAGGGATATACCGTAAAAAGGGCATGGCAATATAGCTGAGCTAGATTGCCATCGTCCACATTTTCTAAAAAAAGAAAATATTTTTTAATTTCCTCATCGCCCTTAATCTCCTTGAGAAATTCCTCCACCCCCCACCCGGGCTTCCCCACCAAAACTAGCAAGGGTAAATCACGCACTCCTTGAGACAATAAATGTCGATAGGCTAAATATAAAATTCGATGATTTTTGCGAATCTCTATCGTCGAGACAAACAAAATAAAAGGACGATCAATCCCCTCTGGCAACGTAACCAGAGCCTTGCTTTCATAGGACTTTTCTATCTCACATCCCAAAGGAACAACATAGGTTTTCGGAATTGGAGATCCTATGTCTTTTAAAAAATGCTTCAAGTCCATCTCGGTAGTTTTGCTAATACAAAATATGGCATCGGCCGACCAGGCAACGCTCGATAAATACTGAGGAAATAGATCGGCTAGCCACCCCAAAGTAAATGCAGAGTGAAAAATTGGAATGGTGTCATAGCAAAACAGCGCCACCTTAAAGCCTACCTGCTGCTTTTTTTCATACAAATGAATTAAGGGCCCTTTAAGCCAATCGGCCCCCATTGATAAATAGATATCACTATCTGCAATTTGATTCTCAATCTCATTTTCAAGATTGACCACATCAACTTTAGCTACAGAATGAAATGGCACGCGATCAAATGAAGTGAGTATTTTTTCTAACGCAAGCATAACCCTTTGCCTGGGAATGGCCTCCAAAACCCCGCCAACAAAAGTACAAAAAACAAAAGAAACAGGCTTATATTGAAGGAGATAAGCGGCATATTCCGCCTCGCAGCGCACCACGCCATTGGCGGGTCGATCCCAATGAATAATGGTTCCTACATCAAACCAAAGCCTAGTCATTGAAAAACTTTCGAAATGAAATAAGATCAAATAATAATTTGATCATTGAACAACACCAATGAGGCCATCAGATGCAATAAAAAAAATCAACATGGAACTCATAGAGACTATGAATAAATGATTTAAGAAGCATGAATAAACAATATTTTCAAGACAGTGAAATGGCCGCTGAAGCTTGAAAATTAATAAGTTGCAAGCTCACTATAACACCAGTTATCCCTTTCGATTTGAAGCAAGCGAGAATACTCCCTTACAATTTCCATATCAAAGTAACATTAGAGCTACGCTTAATCATGCACTCCAGCAAAAAGGCTACATGTGGGATATTTTAGATTCATCTTGGCTTCCTTAGTAGCCCTTTCACATACTATTGTGTTGCCCTTAAATCTTGGTATATCAGCTGTTGTGGGATTTTATTTTTTAAGCGGCTACTTAATGACTGAGTCGTTTGCAAAGTTTCGCATAACCCATGAAAATCCAATTCGAGCATTTTATTTAGATCGATTTTTTAGAATTTTCCCAATTTTTTGGGTGATGTTTGCACTCTCCGCGCTTTTGCTTTATCAACGTCATGCGCTCAATATTGATTATAAATTTTTTCTAGAGTCAGCAATCATTCCGAATAACTATTTCTTCACTTTCAAGCTCTTATCAGATCAGGTAATAGAGCCATCCTGGTCTCTGGGGGCAGAAATTCAGTTCTATATACTCATTCCATTGATCTTATTGTTAAGCAAAAAAACGCAAAGTATTATCGCCATGATTTTTCTTGCTGGCCAAATTTTTGCCCTAGCAATGCCAAATAATATCGGATACATGTTTTCTAGCTGCTCAAATTATCCATGGCTAATATGCGATGGAAAAGTGAGTGATTTATTTGGATATCGTTACCTCAGTTTTGCGCTAGGAATTTTTTTGATGGGCTCCATTTGTAGACACTGGCATATGGGCTATAAATTCGGAAAATCTCTCGTGCTATCGATATTTTCGATGCAACTTATTTTTCTATTTTTTATACTACCAATTAATGGATTAATCAATAACGTTCACACATTTCCGGTTTCCATTGGATTTTTAATTACCATTCCCGCATGTTTAGTCTTCTTGCATTTTCTAAAAGCCGGATTCTCATTTGGAAGATTAGATTTTTATCTGGGTAAATTAGCTTACCCTCTTTTTCTTTCGCACATGCCGGCAATTGCAGTGGTGAAGTACTACCTAGGAGACCATAATGTCAATATTTTCTATGCTCCAGAGTGCTTGCTATGCGCGATAGCAATAAGCCTATTACTTTACTTTATTCAGGGCTATATTGATTTGTTACGTTACAAAATTCGTGGGTTTGGGCGAATTACTGGACAATAAAAAACAATTTCCAAACCACTTAAGAGGCTGGCATCTGAAACCACTTATGCGGACTTGATAAAAACGTGGTGTCATCAAACACCCAATCCTCACCAAGCTCAAGCGGATCCGCAAAAAGTAAGTTATTTAAAAATTTACCCGTTAGTTGTACGTTCGAGGGATATTGCTTTGGAAAACCGCCTTCATAATCCAGAACAAACATAGACAAGCCAAATTGAGCCATATAGTTTCTAAGTGAATCTAGGGACTCTCCATTTCTTCTCAAGCAGTGAGTGGCGTATTCTACAATCCAATATTTAACAATCTTTTTCTGAAGTAGACTTTTAGCCCCCCTCAACACGGCAGCCTAAAACCCTCAACATCAATCTTAACAAGTTTGATTTGCTTGATGTCTACCAGCTCTGAATCTAAGGTGTGGGTGGGCAGCCGTCGGCAATCTAACGCCTCATCAATGTCGCCAGATACTGCATAAGAATTGCCACTGTCATTTTGATCGTAGTAAAAATTTGCCAGTTCATGAATATTTTCACCCATTAATTTTTGATGGACCACAATATTTCCAAAATGATTTTTGGCAATGTTGCCAATAATTTCTGCCACGTTTTCTTCCGCTGGCTCGAAAGCATGCACAGCCCCGACAGGCGTCACCAAAGCGGAAAGTAGCATGGAATAAAAACCGATATTAGCACCAACATCAACGACTATGTCACCAGGCTTCACGATTCGCACCATAAATGAACCTACGTCACCTTCATTTAAATAGCCCTTAGCCAACTGCGCCCCCAACTTATCATGTAAGGGTCTATTTTCAAAAAAATTGAATTCAAACACTCTGTTCGTCAGCGACTTTACGTAACTTTGCTCTACGATTGCATAAAATTCTTGCTTAAACTCAATCTTTACGGTTCTCATTAATAATATCAATCTACTTTAAATTGGGGACAATCAATTGGCTTGCAGACATGCCTTGAATTGCGCGATCATGCATTATTTCATAAGCCCTCTCAAGATCACAGGTAAATAATGTGGTATTGAAAAGGGTGGATTTAAAACGCTCCTTCTTTAACACATCACGATAATCATTTAATTTAGCAGCATTTTTAGCAAGATCAATTGCTATCGACTTGTACTCCCCCAGCGTTGCGGCCACCAACTCTGATAAACCAACCGTTGCCAAGAGACTGGCCCCCATGCGACTTGCGAAGGTTTCCCCCATGCGGGTGATCACAGGAAGTCCAGACCATAGGGCATCACTAGTAGTTGTGCCGCCATTAAATGGGTAAGTATCCAAAAAAAGATCGGCTCTTTGAAGGCGCCTCAAATGCTCTTTATATGGCAGACGTGGTGAAAAAATTAATCTACTGGAATCAACCCCTCTTTCACTACACTCTCTAACTAAATTTATTTTTGCGGCCTCACTATCTATATACAGCCATAAAACGGAATCTTGTACATGCTTAAGTATGTACATCCAAGCGGTAAATATAATTGGAGTAATTTTGTAGCTATTATTCATGCAACAAAAAACAAATGAATTGGAAGCAAGGCCGAACTCCGAGTGCGGTAATTTCTCACCCAGGTCGGGCCTTTGATCATCATTAGCCTGAAAGGTATGTGGTAAATATACGATTTTTTCAGTATAAAATCGCTCTTTATCAGGCGATATAGCAATGGGATCTGCAATAATGTAGTCCATAAAAGAAGCTCCCATGGTAGCCGGAAAACCGAGGTAATTTACCTGAACAGGCGCAATCCGCATTGCAAAGATTTCTGCTCTGCTACCTGCGGTATACCCCCCTAAATCAACTGCAATGTCCAATCCGCCCAACTGAGAAATATATTGTACTAACTGCGAATTTGATAAATTCTCGACTTCAAAAAAAGCATCCACTCCTTGCTCGATCCGTTTTCTCATGTGGTCTTTAGAGGGTATTTTTCCGAAAGAAAAAGCAAAAACCTCAAATTTTTCGCGATCATGATGCTCGAACACGCCAGCCATTAGCAAAGTTAGGGCATGAGCTCGAAAATCAGCCGAAAAATACCCAATGCGTATTTTTTTACTCTTTCGAGTTGATTTACATACTATTGAATTATAGTTTTCTGAAAAATATTGATCTTTAGTCCAGATAAGAGATGCAGACATCTGGATGCTTGCTTGATCTGTCAATGAAAGGACAGAAAAAGGTGTGGCAACCCTTTCTCCATGGCTAATTTTTCCAATTAACTTTTGTTGATCTTCTAGAAGACCGTCCCAATCGCACAAAAACATCTTAATGTGCAAATAACTACCGAGTAAATAAGGGGTTGAAGGATCTAAAATTAGCGCTCGCTTAAAATCATCCAACGCAAGAGAATAGCGACCAGTCTCTTGGAATAATTTACCTCGATTATAAATTGCATCAACGGAATTGGGGGCTATATTGATTGCTTGATCATAACCCTTAAATGCTTCGTCAATACGCCCAAGATCTTTGAGGATGTTTGCGTAATTATTCCAAGCCTCAGCATAAAGAGGTCTTAACTCTATAGCCTGGGAAACGCTAGCTAATGCATCAACTAAAAGATTTAGTGACTGCAGCACTAAAGCACGATTATTAAGGGCCTCAGGATAATCGGGCTTTAAAAAAAGCGCCCGCTCAAATTCACTCAGAGCCAGCGCTAATTGAGCTTGCTTTTGATAGACCAAGCCTCGATTTCCATGTATTGCCCAATTTCCTGGATTTAACTCTAAAGCTCTATCTAGAAAGACTAAGGCCTCCAATAAATCTCCCTCTTGATACGCAATGACTCCTAAAAAATGAATAGCTTCACCATGCAATGGATTAAGCATCAATATTTCTTGATATTGGTTTTTCGCCAACTGCAATTGGCCCGATTGATGCAACTGAATGGCATTAGTTAATTTTTTATTTATTAACAAATTTACAATTTCCAATGGTCAAGATATTGTTTATACAAAAAAATTATTCATAAGGCGTATAGCTAATTCCATGAGCAATGGCTGTACCCACTAATCCCGCCCCTTCAGGCAAAGTAGCAAACAACTCCAATACGGCTGCTCTACTCATCAGATGATTGTCCAGCTGCTGATTCCAAAAAGCGACACCGCCCGCCTCACCAGTACGGTGTAGAACATTTTGATAGAGGTTATCAACAAAAGAAGTATTACTTGAATTGGCTCCGTACTTAGCCACAAACTCAGGAGAATTCACAAAGTAATTGGCTACATCATTAATAATATCTTTGCCGCTGTCTAACTGAGCAATCCAATACCCCAAACCAGCAGCATCTGGAGTGCGGTTAAAGGTTGCTTGATAAAGCATATAAGCACCACCAGCAGCTTGATTGGAGCCAATATCTAAAGCAACATTGGTATCGGTAAATTGGAGGCGCTGGATATTTAGTACACTATCTGTTCCATTGCGACTTGATTGAGAGTCTGCGACTACCGCATTATCTGCTGCGCTGACATCAATACTATAGGCACTTAGCTTGCCATCATAGATCACCGTATGAATTCCAGCGCCACCAACAATTAGATCATTTGCCGCAGATGTATGCGCAGCGGTATTGCCATTTCCTAAATTAATAGAGTTAGTCAGATTACTTAGGGCTGCGCAGGCAAGCCCTGTCTGATCTGAAAAACTGAGGTACTCGGCTGCACTGACGCTATCAATGCCGTCAACACTAGAGATGCTATAAACACCATTCGAATAGGACACCGTATAAGTGGCGAGTGCTCGGCTAAACGTAACCGTATCTACCCCAGCACCACATGAAATTACTTCATTGCCAAGATTGGTAACAATGGTGTCATTACCACTTCCACCCACAATCGTTCCACT
>TBL_comb47_HYPODRAFT_10005400_pt1 | contig 14242 bp, 10 predicted proteins | sample TroBogypolimnion_40_FD_10682 | JGI IMG/M metagenome (IMG submission 10682)
GGAGCTGCAGAATAGACGGGGGATGCAGATTGGCCCTTAGTTAACTTAAGAGACCCTTAAATCTAGGACTTTTTGTATTAAAAAGCTAGGGTGGAAATGTTACTCTATGAGCAATATGCTATGTCGCGTTGAGATAGATTACTCAACCCTGTCTTGGGGCCAAAATTATTTTGACAATGGAAGTGAATATTCCATTGCATGAGGTGCCGCTTTGAGATTTGCTGTAGAACCCGCAAGGGCCCTCAGTACGCTTGCTACACCTAGAGGCGGGTATTCTAGGCCTTCAACTTCACGTGCAATGTCGTGAAGATTGATAACTATTTCGGATAATTGCGCACGCATGGCAAAGGAAAGTCTACTTGAGGATTCTTGCATTATTTATTACCCAATTGTTTTGACCTGGAGCCTAAATACCATCACCTTTTTGGCTTGATTAATGACTTTAGGTAGCACAACGTTCAGGCTATCAAAAATTGGCAGCAATTGGCATCCCTAATAATGGGGATATTTTTAAATGAAATGATCACTTTCGTGGTTATCTTTTGACATGCTTAAAAGCCACGGAAAAAATGGTGTACACAAATCGGAATTTCATTTTTCTTATGAATTGGCGGGCAGACTGCGATCTTGGAAATAAGCATTTAAAAAGAGGTTGCTAGACTAAGGCTATGATTCTTAATTACCCCCTCTTTTTTATTTGTCCCGAATGATTTTTGCTGGCGCCATCAAGTTATCAATAGCCTGCTGTTTAGCTTGGGTAATGAGATTTTTAATAATTTGTAGCCTAAGGACTTCAAAGTCTGGCAATTTATACGGTCGAATAGAGAGGATCTTCAGGATGCACCAGTTACCGCCGATGGAGATAGGTTGATTAGTAGTATTCCCATTGCTTAAACCAACGATGGCAGCAGATGCTGCTGGCACCAGGTTGCTTGGCAATTGCCAGCCAATAAGGCCTCCTGTTTGGCGGCTAGATTGGTCTAGAGAATATTCTTTAGCCAAGTACTCAAAAGAGGCGTGATTGTTGATTTCTAAAATGAGTTTGGTGGCCTCAGCCTTGCTGCTCACAACAATTTGAGATAGCTCGTACTCATTCACATTGATGGGGTTTTTGCTTGACGCAATAGCGCCATCATATTGAGATTTGATCATGCCATCTGTAACGGGATGGCTTGCTAGATAGCGGTTGAACCATAGGTCAACCAAATTGTTTTCGGCGGCTAAGCGAATTTTAAGTTCATTATTCTGCTCGGTTGCCAGATTAGTCTTCTGAGCATCTTGGAGAATTAATTCCTTGACAATCAGGTCTGTAAGCCATGTTTCGCGCAATTGAGAATTATTTTTGGCGCCATTTGATATCGCAAGATTGACCGCCTCATCAAGTTGTTTTGTAGTAATTTTTTTGCCGTTTACTGATGCGGGGGAATTTAGCTTAGTAGATGCGGGTGCGGGAGTAGATTGAGATCGCAATGAAAAATCATTTATAGCATTAGCGCAAAGTGGTGTTATTAGTGCCAATACAACCATTACCGAGACTATGACTTTAGGGCATTTGGGGGTAGCCGTTAAGAGCTGCATGAGTTGTTTATAAAAAGATGAGATTGGATCGGCCGATCCATTATTATTTTTCAATCGGATTCCATCCCATAATTCCCATTGTCCCTGAGGCAATGAATTCGGCGGATGCACTAATGACTCCCGCCCTTAAGGTCGCATGAGAGCTTGCAGATATCGTTTGATAAATAACATGAAAGAGCCCATCATTAGCCAGGGCTACATAAACAGGCTCACCATTATTTTGGTGCATTAATATGTTTTTCATTTCGAAATCTTTTTTCGCTAAAAAATTCCTCGCATTTTGAGTGAGGTACAGAGTGTTCAATATCCCAGAATGGGTAAGCTCTTTGAATGTCAACTGCCATAGCTTACTGAAATAAACGCTATTTAACACCCCTAAATTCTTGGGGTATTTCAATTGTGTTTTGCTCGCTCGAGGATGCGTCCATCAACTTTTTACGACCCACTTTATACAAAATAACCCCTAAATTACGGGGTATGTTTATGACTATTTTTCGGAGATGATGATTATAGAAAAGCAAGGACTTGTCTTATAAAGGCACCTGTTTTTTATAAGATAATTTCACGAAAAGAGAGCGTCATTTCTGAGGCGTCAGAATTAAATGATTAAGCTGGTAAATCGAAATATATGTAGTTGGGTCGCCACTCTAGTGGCCTTGGTGTGCAGCTTGTTTGCATAATTTCTGGCGCTCCATGGGTGAATCGAAAGTCTTCCTTTGCTTATTTGGAATCAAAAGGCACCAGCTCGGTAAAGGCTAAGAATGCCCAATATGCCTATGCTGCACAAATGAAGATCTACGAACATATACCTTGGACAGTGAGGTATATGTTAGGGGCCCGTGCAGCATAAGCAAAGGGCCATTAAAGATCGCGCACCTTCTTTGCGGGGCCCTGTAAACCTAAAAGTGCATCCTAATTGTAGGCAATGTAGGAGTTATGACCAAAGAGGGTCAGCGCATTGCAGATTATGCGGGGCAAGGATGTCTACTGCTTCGATTATTGCCCTGATTGTATTGGCACTTTATGTTTTCTATCTGATCCTGTGCGGTGTAGTAATCATGCTTGGTTAATAGACTATTCATTCTCTGCCTAGACCTCGTCTAAGGCCCGAGCAAGATGCGCATAGGGTTTTGATATTGAATGGGTACTTTAAAAGTAAATCTAAATAAACACCTCAAAAGAGTGAGTGTCAATATCGTAATTACTATTTGATGTTTGTGGCGGCAATACGGTTGGTTACCGACAGCTTTCGATAAATATTGGAGATGTGCTCATTTAAAGTGTGTTTAGAGACATTCAAATTGATTGCGATAACCTTGGCTGAATCAGAGCTCGACAGCAGTAACAAAATCTCATGCTCCCTAGCGGTTAATGTTGAAACCGCAGATGGGATTAAGTCTTGATCGGACAATAATGCGGGAAAACTTTTTTCTCTAGACCCCGATTTAATTTTTGAGAGAATATTTTTAAATGTACATTGGGAAAGGCAACCGTAGACGGGTGCGGTATCTATAGCGACCCCGCTCATTTGACTGGCAATTTGATCGGTCAACAAAGCAATGCAAATATCTTCTTTGTTTTGTGGGCACTTTTTGTATTCGGAGCTTGAGTCAGAATCTACCAGACCAATGGCCGGCAAAGGACTGATTGCGTGTGTATCTACTTCGTAGTGAATTTTAGGGGGCATCGGATAAGAGTAGGCTCTTATGTTGAGTATTCATACCCCCATTACTGGGGGTATGGCATGTGCTGGAGCTACTTATTTGCAGCTAACCCCTTTAAAACAAGGAAAATAGCCCTTTTTAGACTATTTTCCTTGTGGAAAAGATCTTGTTTCTAATGAGGGCGGTCGCTAAGGAGCGCCTATTACCCAAAGTTGTAATTGGTTTTATGGCTAGTCGCAGTGGTGTTGGGGATGAGTAGGGTTTGGGGTTGTTGAGCTTTTCTAGGCCATTAATTTTGATTTTTTTTGACTGAGCTAAGAGTGTTGAAATAGAGCTATTAGAGCCATTGCTATCTTGGGGTCGCAAGAATTCTTCAAAAAGTAAGGATGCCTTCTCAATTTTGACGCTAGAAATTAAAACCCCACTCCCGACTGCTGGATTAGCGCTTGCATTTGTTGCAATGGTATCGTCTGCGGTAGATTTGGTCATGACACTGGCAGGCACATTATCGGGAGTTAGTTTCGCGCTCAACTCCGTCATGTCTCCTTTGTTGGCATTATTGATGTCTGAAGGCATTGGGCTAGGAAGACTCTTTCTTTGTCTTTTATTTAAGAGTCCGAAGGTGACTATTTGTAAAAAACTGAATACGCTCAGAGCCCCAGCAATAAAGCGTAAATTATTCACCGCTATAGATTGTTGTGCCTCGATGCTTTGCATGGCTTCACCAAGTGCATCGCCCTGCTTTTTTAACTGATTTAAGGCCGCTCCTTTATCTTCAATTGCTGCAGTTTGTAAGCTAAACCCTTTGTTAATGAGCGACTTTAATGTATTGATATCCTGTTGGGTTGCTATGGGCTTTGCTTCAGGGGGCTCGCCTACACCCAAAGTTTCTGATGCTAAAACACAGCTTGTGGATATAGATAAGAGTGCTGGGAAGAAAAATTTAAAAGACATTGATAAATACGTCTAGGCTGAACAATGGCAAATGAATAAACTCAGATCGGCAGCTTAAAGTCAAAGAATTGTGAGCCAACATGCAATCTCAACTCTAGATTCAGATTACTATCTTCGAGCTGCTGTAGTTCAAGGCTATTTACAGTTAATCCCAACCTGTCTTGATTTAAGCGTATCCAGACAGGAACAGGGCTACCGTCTAACAATGAAAGGTGGGCGCTCATGCGTGATTCGTGACTGCGTAATTTTTGTGACAGATCAACGGGGAATGAGATATGAGTAACGGTTTGCGTCGGAACTCTTGGTGATTGAAAGTTCTTTGGGCCGGCATCAGCATTGCCTGGAGATTTAGAGGAAACCTGCTTGAGCTTGCCGGTTACAGTACCCCCGCTTTCTATTGCCAATGATGAATAATTGAGGTCGCCCTCAATGGTGGCATTCTCACGAACAATAACATTACCAGACTCTATCAAGCCTCGAACGTGGCCGGAGATATCTAACTGAAGACAGGTGACATTTCCAATAACCGATGCGCCACTTTCAATGACAATCTGACTTGCGGAGACATTCCCTTCGATTTTTCCGGAAATGATTACAGCGCCAAGACCGTTGATATCTCCCTTGATTTCAAATGTATTTCCAACAATGACCACTTGATCTTCATTGCTAATTGATGTCATTGGGCTAATTTTTTTTTCGATACTCACGGTTGCTGCTCCAGCTTAAAGAATATAGGGTTGTTGTATTTTTGAATCAAGCAATCATAAAAAATCTAGGCGTGCAATTAAGGCGCCACATTACAGGTTGTTTTTAGCATTTACACAATGGCTTGCAAACCCCTAAAAATAGGGGCAAAAGGAAATTCCACGACCTATGCCTGAGAGCGACCTATGATCTCAGAGGGTCCTAGGGTCGTAATCGCCCTCTCCGATAATCACTGCAATGGATTTAACCAGTCAGCGCAACACCAAGGTAGCCACATTAAAATATGGAGGCCTGCAATCGTAAGGCTTAAGGGTGGGGATGTTACTCGAACGAAAAACAAGAATTTGGATAATGTTGCAACGGGGTCTCAATAAGTCTAAGACGCTCTAATTTTCTATCGACCGAAGGGTGGGAGAAAATGCTCGAGGCATTGACAGCCGATCGAGTGCGCGCAATATTGCTAGGCAGCTTGGTGGCTGTCTAGCAATATTGCCGGATTACACAGAATCCATTTTCTCCATTGAGCCACAAATATCTTAAATCAAGCCTATTTTTGACTAGCGACCAAATGCCATATGCATTTTTTAGTGTAATTGGTGGATTTTCGCAACCCCAATGACTAGGTGGCTTAGGGGTAAAGCACCCCCAAGAACTAGGGATTTTAAATCCCCAAAGAAAAGTCTATAAATAATTGCTAAAAAATTAAAAGTATTAATGGGGGCCGGAGGATACAAAGTGAAGAAGATTTTAGGGTTAGACTTTATTGGGACCATAAAAGAGCCCATTTTTGTAAAGAATAAGTTAGGTTTATACGTAGATTGTAATCTGGCATTTGAGGGGTTAATTGGTATTCCGAGAAAAAAATTGATTGGTTCTACGGCTTTTGATGTTGCTGAAAATCTATGTGCAGAGATCTATACAGAACAGGATAAGGCTTTATTTGAAAGTAAAGAATTACAGAACTGTTCTGCCAATCTAACGTCTCTCAAAGGGAAAAAATATAAGATAAATTTTAGTAAAGTATTGCTTTACTCAAAGCAGGATGAGTGTTCAGGTTTTATAGGAATAATTACTGAAATTTTGAACGATGAATTGGGCTTCACTGAAGCATCTAGTCAAGGCTCTACTTCGCCCAGGCAGACTCATTTAACCCCACGAGAAATTGAATTGCTTAGACTTGTGGCAAAAGGATATGCGACAAAAGAAATTGCACGAGTACTTCTGATATCACCCCATACCGTGACACATCATTTAAAAGCAATTTATATTAAATTAGGCGTCAATAACAAGATTTCTGCTTTGATTGGGGCGGCGCAACTTAATTTCATCTAGGAAAATTTAATTTCAAGCGAATTCAATCTAAGACAGTGGATTATATAGATTGCGCTTTAAATTAAATTTTAGTCATCCCATGTTTATGTGATTACGCGATATATCTTCCACGGGGATACTTGAATTAATTTTTTTTAACCTAAGTTCAGAACTCAAAGCTTAGGCATACCCCCTGCCAAAAAGGGCGAAAAGTGCATATGCAATCGATTGCTTATTTGGTTTGGAATAAATTTAAGTGATAGCGAATGCGTTGCCCAATGCTCGCTAACGCCAAGAAAGGATGTTGGGGATGAGAAATATTCATTACATTCTCCCAGATATAGATTCGCCCTCATTTTTGGTGATGTATTCACTTCTAATTCGCTTTCATGGCTCCAAATCTCAGGCGGAGGAAATTTTGCATGCCGTGCAAAAAAATTATGATGATTTTAATATTACGGATGCTTTAATTTATTCTAAGCTAGAACACTTTCAAAGCAGGCTGGTAAAAATCGCAGCGGATAGGTTGGAAAATATTCCAGACATAGCGATTGCTTTTAAAAATACTGGCCATGCTTGCCTATTGAAAATAATTCAGGATGGATTTGTTATTCAAGTAGCGCAAGGGGAAATTAAAAGGCTAACTAAAGAAGATTTTTTAAAGGAATTTAGCCAATATTTTTTCCTTACAAAATCACGCTCTTCAATTTTGGGGTCGTTGGCAAAGTTCGATTTTTCATGGTTTATTCCTTCGATTATTCGTTATCGAAAAGAGTTGCTACAAGTTCTCCTAATGTCGTTAATTATTCAGTTGATTGCCCTTGCCACCCCTTTATTTTTCCAGGTGATTACGGATAAGGTACTTGTTCATCAGGCAACAACTACATTAAATGTAATTGCCATGGGGCTCTTAGTCACTATTATTTTTGATACCTCATTAAGTTGGATAAGATCTTATATCTTTTCTCATACAAGTAGCCGCATTGACGTAAGGCTAGGCTCACAATTATTTGGGCACCTGAGTAAATTGCCAAGCGCCTATTTTGCAGTACGTCGTGTGGGTGACTCTGTATCAAGAGTACGTGAATTAGAAAACATTCGCAGTTTTCTTACAAACAACTCGATAACGCTAATTTTAGATGTCCTATTTTCATTTGTATTTATTGGTGTAATGCTTCTCTATAGTCTGAGGTTAACTCTTGTCGCCACTGCCTCGCTCCCATTGTATGCATTAATCTCCTACCTTATTACTCCGGTGCTCAGGAAAAAACTAGATGACAAATTTAAGAAGGGCGCTGAAAACCAATCATTTTTAGTGGAGTCTCTGTCTGGGATTGATACCATCAAATCTCTCTCATTGGAGCCAAGTTTTCATAAGTCTTGGGATAAGAAGTTAGCCGCTTACGTACAAAGTTCTTTTGCAGTCACTACCCTTTCCTCTTTTGCTGGCACTTGTGTTAATGCTATTTCTAGGTTGACAACTTTAGCAATTATGTGGATTGGTGCCTCGATGGTGATGGACCAGCGGCTTACGATTGGAGAATTAATTGCATTTAATATGCTCGCTGGCCAAGTGGCAAACCCCATTATGCGTATCGCGAATTTATGGGGCGAATTTCAGCAGGTAGGCGTCTCGATGGAGCGATTGGGGGATATCCTAAATACCTATCCTGAGAACGATATTGGTAAAACCCCGATTAATCAAATGCGCGGGGATATTATCTTTAAGGATGTGCAATTTAAATACAAGATCGATGGAAAGCTTATCCTTCAAGGAATTAATCTTGATATCCCATCCAATCACACGATTGGTTTAGTGGGGCGTTCTGGCTCAGGGAAATCAACTTTAACCAAACTCATTCAGGGTTTATATGCGCCATCTGCTGGCTCTGTTCTTATCGACGGATACGATATTGCATCTGTTGATCCTACATCACTGCGCACTAGAATTGGTGTAGTACTTCAAGAAAATTATTTATTTAACCGCTCTATTCGCGACAATGTCGCATTAGCAAAACCTACAGCCACAATTGATCAAGTAGTGGCTGCTTCAAAATTAGCGGGAGCGCATGAATTTATTGGGGGGCTAGCCCAAGGTTACGACACTATCATTGAGGAGCGCGGAGTTTCGCTTTCGGGCGGCCAGCGTCAGCGCATTGCCATTGCTCGGGCACTTATTACTAATCCTAAGATTTTAATCTTTGATGAAGCAACTTCTGCGCTGGATTACGAGTCTGAAAAAATCATTCAGGACAACATGGCCCAAATTAGAGAGGGGCGCACCGTCATCATCATTGCGCATCGTTTAAGTGCGGTTCGCCATGCTGACATGATTTACGTAATGGATGCTGGTGAGGTGAAAGAGTTTGGAAATCATTCTGAGTTGCTTCACAAAGACGGTTTGTATGCCTATTTATCTAGAATTCAGGATGGAGTAGGCGATGCTTAGAAACACTGCATTGATAACTCTACTTTCCCATTATTGGGATGTTTTTCAGCTGGCATGGAAAGGTCGACATTTCGACCACCGTGAGCTTGCAGAGCGATATGAGTCAGAATTTCTGCCGGATGCTATCGAGCTACAAGAAACTAATTCTTCGCCGATTTTGGCTTGGATTTCCTACCTTCTGATTGTCATGATTATGACGGTTATTGTATGGGCATCCATAGGTAAGGTCGATATTGTCGCCATCGCTACGGGACGTCTTATTAACAGTGATTACACTAAGAATATTCAATCTCTTGGGACTTCAAGAGTTAAAGCGATCTTAGTACAAAATGGCCAATCAGTAAAAGCTGGACAACTCCTTATTCAGCTGGATGACGCAGAAGTGCTTGCCAATATTCAAAAACTGAACGCGCTTGTTCCCCTCTTAAGTAAAAAAGTCAACGCCTATAAAGCCCTACTTTCAGATGGTTATGCGTCAGAACATGATTATTTTGATAGGCAAAAAGAGCTGCTTGAGGCGACCTCGCAACTTCAGCAGGCTAGATATACCAAAGAAACATTGGCCATTACTTCACCAATTGCAGGAGTTGTAACTGGTCTAAGCATACATACTACTGGCGGGGTAGTAATGCCAGGTCAAATACTTTTAGCCGTGGTGCCCAGCCAGGGCGACTTAATTCTTGAGGCCTATCTCAATAACAAAGATGTTGGCTTTCTTAAAGTAGGTCAAGAGGTGGCAATTAAGCTCGAAGCATTTCCTTTTACGAGATATGGGCTAATTAAGGGAACAGTAAGCTCTATCGCTAATGATGCTATAGAAAAGCAAGGGGAAAAACCAGTCAAAACTAAAGAAGCTGATGTAGAAGAAAAAACACAAACAGCAAATAATTATCAAATTCTAGTCACTCTAGGTGAGTCCTCTATAAATATAGGGGGAAATTTAGTAAAGCTTTCTTCCGGCATGGTTGCCACGGCGGAGATAAAAACGGGTAAGCGCACTCTGATTGGCTACCTACTTTCCCCGCTTGTTGAAAATATTAGCGAGGCAGCACGTGAACGTTAAGATTTCGCTATCTTTGTGCCTCTTCAGTTTTATGGTGGACGCTTATGCTTTGACATTTGATCAAGCCTTGGACCAAGCCATTGGGTACGATAAAAAATATGCATCTGCAATATATGATGCCCGCTCTGCAGAGTATCTTACAGTCGTGGGTAGGGCCGGGCTATTGCCTAAAATAACGCTAACAGGCTTTCAGGCAAATAATAATTTAACTCAAAATCAACCAGGAGTATTCGGCGGCGTTTCCACTACACAACAAAATTACACAGCTCAATCTTATGCCGCCCAATTGACGCAGCCCCTGCTTAATTTATCGGCGATTGCGAGTTACCTTCAGTCATCCAATCAAGAGAGGGCAGCCCAACAAAAGCTAAGGATAGAGTTAAATGATTTGAAATATAAAGTGATTGACGGCTACTGCTCGCTAGCTCTGGCCCAGGAAAGCTATAGTGATACAGCCAAGGAACTCAATGCATTAATAGTGCAAGAAAAAATAGTGATTGCTAGGCAGTTGGCTGGGGTGTCATCTAAAACTGACATAGAGGAAGTCGATTACGCGCTGTTACAAACTCGAGCTAATTTAGATGACGCCAAGAATGCGTTGATTCAGGCCAAAATTGGCCTAGAAAAACTAATTGGAACTCGGTTATCTATTAGGGAGTTACTCGAGGTGCCGCAAGTAAATTTGCCGATAGATATAAATCTGGGGGACTTAATTAACTCTGTTAAGAGCACAAGCCCAAAAATACTTTATCAAAAAAATAATCTTGAAGTTGCAATTTATGAAAATAAAAAAAATAAAGGAGCCTATGTGCCCAATGTGGATGTAGTCGCTTATCAAGGTTATCAAAATTCTAATAGCTTATCTACTATTGGACAAAAGTCTGCCCAAGGTTATATAGGGTTACAGCTCAATATTCCATTAATCACTGGTGGCGAGACTTATGGAAAGGAGCGTCAATCAGCATTTAATGTCGAAAGCCAGCGGATGCTTTTAGAGTCAGAAATAAATGATGCTGAAGAACTAGTTAAAAAACAGTACTTTCAAGTTAAATCTTCCAATGAAAAGTTATTAACACTAAGATACCAAGTGCAGGTAGCGGATCGCTTATATGTTTCATTTTTAAAGCAGAAGGAATTGGGGCTAAAGTCAACATATGATCTCTTAATTGCAACACGCAGAAAGTTTCAAAGTGAAAGAGACTTAAATAAATCAAAATATGAGCAGATACAGGCGGTAAGAAAATTAGAAATTACGATGGAGGGATTCTAATGGGGGGTCCAGAATTTCTGTTAAATGTAAAAAATTTTCGATCTGATATTAAAAGGGATGCGACCAATTTCATCTATAAACCTTGGCTCACGTTATGAACTCCTTTTGCCATCCAGTCACAAACTCAAATGGGGCTTAATAATCCAATCTTGAGTGCGACCCAATTAAATTGCAGTGCTTGCGCTATTGCTCAATTAACATCCTGCCATAGACCCTGCTGTAAAACCAGTTTATAGCTAAGCACCAATCTTTAAATTTGCTATTAAAGTTCTCATTAGTACCGTTTTGCCAAGACTTGTCTGGCTCGTATGCAAGTTGTGTACGCCGCGCTATACAGCCCATTCCAACAAGACGGTACTCACAAACCCCGGACCTTATCACTTCTCAGAAGTTTGGGGTAACCACGCTGCGTAATCACTCCATCTAAAACCTGCACTACTCGTACACCTTTAGTCAATCCAGCAACATTCATGCGCAGACTCTCTTTGGAGAATTCATCAATCAGGTTTAGGGGCTTGAGCTTTTGCCCATTAGCGCAGGCATCAAATACAAAATGTGTCCCTGATTGGGTAACGGCAAGGAATCACGTGTCGGTGTCTCGTGCGGATTCAATGGTCGCTAGCTGGAATGCTATTTTTGAAAAAGCCTATGTGAGTTTTAGGTGTAAGCACTTAGGGAGGTAACTTATGGTGCACCCAATTGGAATATTATTTTTGTGGAGACTACATGCAACTTTATGGCGCTCTTGGGGTAAATGGATCCACTGGTATTTTTATCGTCAGTAACTCACTGGGCGCTGCTGGCAATGTAGGGTAATTGACGCAGGCTTAGCCTCTTCCAGTGACCAGTCTAGTGTCACCGTAACTGTGAGCGCTTCAATAGATTGATTTATCAAGATTCAGAAAATCATGCCCCATCATTCACCAGAGTAAGTAAATCAATGCTCCGTCTTGATTGCTGTAAAAGCAAGAATCAAGACGGAAGGGTATCTGAACTATGTAGTTATATGGCGAAAACTCACTAGCGACAATAGGAGGATCGGACTTTATGGGGGCATCCACCCTAAGTCCAAGTATTCACTACATGATGATATGGGATGAGAATTGGGATTCTATTGAGGGCCAATCAAAACCGTGAGCTGAAAAGCTGGGGCTGGAATGTATTTTTTTGGGATGATTCGAATTTGAGAATGTCATATGCCTTATTGCTAACAACTTCCTGCACCTGTTTATTATGCGTCCAAAAGCCCTATAAGCGCTATGAGACATCAATTTTTAATTAGGTAATGCCACCTTAAATTCTCACACTAAATTTAATGACCGCCCGACCTACTTGTGATGGGGTCTTAGGTTCTACCAAATTGATACTGATGTTGCTGGGAAATCTTTGGGATCATATTTTCCTCGAATAATTGCAGCTTGATTATCGGCATAAATAATTCTATTTTTTGTCATTACCTACGAGTGGGTGCGACAAACTAGGCCTTAGTAACTAAAGCAGGCTTTGACATTTAATGAGGGGTGATTACCGAACGAATTAGGGATTGCGAGTAACTAAAACTGGGGATTCACGGCATTTTTTATGTCGGCTAACATTTGTTGAATAGCATTTCAAATAATTAATAAAGTAAGGTCTATCACGCATGTATCTAACAGATGCTACAAACATGATCGATTTGTCAGCGGGAGAGCTATTATCCCTGACTCCTACGCAGCTTGGCGCGATAACATACCAGCAGGCGCAGGCGCTTGCAAATATTGAATTCTATCAGCCGAATAATCCTGGGGCACAGGCCGTGTTTACCAACATCGGTGGCGCTGGTAGCTGGAGCATAGCGCAAGTGAGCGCAATTTCAACGCCCTACCTACAGGTCCTATATGGTCCAATAGACTCTAGCTGGGTGCCCTTGTCTTCTGGGGCAATGATCCCTATTGCGTGCTTAAGTGCCAGCATGCTTGTTCAAAGCGTTAGCCTCGGTAACCTAACGGTAGCCCAGCTCGTCAATGTTTTTGTTAGTCCTGTGTTTTTGGCGGCGCAAAGCAATGGCTCTCTCCCAAGCTGGGGGGTAGGAAAAATTCAAGCGATTTCCCCTGCCGTCATCACGGGGATAGGTATCTGGGTTAAAAACTTTAGCGCAACTGATATAGCCTCTTTCACGGCCGCTCAGATCGGCGCCATCGGATCGCAGGCGTTTAATTATTTGCTTGCTAGCCCATTACTGAAGAATGTAATTACCAATATTAATCAATCGGGATCTTGGAGCGTAGCGCAATTTCAGGCACTTTCTTCTGAGGTAATATTGTCGAGTAACGGTCAAAACGGCAATCCGTTGGCAGTGTGTTTTCAATACATGAGCCCCGCTCAATTTGCGTCCGCTACGATTGATGGTAATGTCACGGCGAAGCAACTGCAATCACTGAGTGCCGCGCAGATTGGTGCATTAACGAACCAGGATATACAGGCGATTAATAGTGTTCCTGGCTTGCACGCTGTAAGCACCAACATCGGCAGCCCTTGCAGTTGGAGTGTGGCGCAATTTCAGGCCTTATCAACACCGTCCCTACAGGCCTTATATGGCGCAATAGACTCTAGCTGGGTGCCCTTGCCTTCTGGGGCAATGATCCCTATTCGGTGCTTAAGTGCCGAGTTGTTGCTGCAATACGCCCCCACTCAAATTAGTCAAATCCAATGGGGTTTATCCGGATTACTGCAACTGTACACAAACCCTGCAGTAAGTAATATTCTTAGTAAGATTGGCAGTCCTGGCAGTTGGAGTGTGGCGCAATTTCAGGCGATTGCACCTAGCGCAATACCCACACTCCCGCTAAATCTGCTTAACGTCACTACGTTGCTCAATTTATCAGTCGCACAGATTGGCTCATTGACAGTGAGCCAAGGCCGAGCCATCCAGGGTGACCTTATTTTTAGTAGCATTTTAAGTGCCATTGGCAGTCCTAGCAGTTGGACTGTAGCGCAATTTCAGGCGCTCCTACCTAATGGGGGGCTATCGACTTCCGAGTTGAGTTATTCTGCGCTGTGTAATTTGTCACCCTCCCAGATAGGGGCACTTCAATTATCAGATTTTATGTATCTTTATGAACATTCTGATACTGAATTACCACTCACCAACATTGGTAGCGCTGGCAGTTGGAGCGTAGCGCAATTTCAGGCGATATCCACAGTTGCAATTTCAGCTCTTTCTAATGAGCCGGGGGTTTTTTCATCTGCGATGCTGCTGGCGTTATCCG
>TBL_comb47_HYPODRAFT_10005401_pt1 | contig 14240 bp, 22 predicted proteins | sample TroBogypolimnion_40_FD_10682 | JGI IMG/M metagenome (IMG submission 10682)
CCATCACCTACCCCCATCGTCTGTTCTCCTCTTCCCTCTGTTTAAACAATCATGTAGAATACCCCCCATGTGTTTCCCTTTTGTTCACCCCCGGGGTATATATATTTTGAAAAATAAACTTGTAAAACTAGACCCGGATTTGTTGTTTGCAGACGGATATGATGACTGCATCATGGGCATGACATTTAGAGCAGATGTACCTGTAGTTATATACAGTGCTAATAAGATGATTGATAAACTATCTAAAGAAATGAGCTATGAAGAAGCTCAAGAGTTCTTTGATTTCAATATAGAAGGTGCGTACATGGGCGAACGCACTCCAATGTATTGGTTTGACGCACGAAGAGATGAGGAATAGCGCAGCTATGAATGCATGGAGCAACGCGACATGACCCCGAAACAAAAAGTAGTGTTTGAATTTATAAACCTTTACATTCAAATGAAAGGTTATGCACCTTCGTACAAAAACATTGCTGATGCGATTGGCACTAAAAGTAAAAGCAATATTCATAAGTATGTACATAAACTAAGGAAGCAAGGATATCTTAGTGTTCAACCTAGAATGGTACGGTCAATGAAAGTTGTTGACGCATCTGCAAAACGGATAGCCAAGTTATGAGCTTGTTAACGCGAGAAGAAGTTGCTAAGTACATCAAGCTTATGGATGTATTACCTAAAGATTCTCCTCACATTGAACAAATAGTTGAACTACTTAAAGCAGACAAAATTGAAAGGTGTAAAGAAAGCTTTATGCCTTTTGTTGGGGAAATGTGGTCTGCGTTTATATCGGGTAGACACCACAAAATTATGGCTGATGCTTTTGAGCGCGTAGCTAATGGTGAATTAAAACGATTAATTATTAACATGCCCCCAAGGCACACTAAGTCAGAATTTGCTTCTTATTTGTTTCCAGCATGGTTTCTTGGGAAGTTCCCAGAAAAAAAGATCATTCAGACTGCACATACTGCTGAACTTGCTGTAGGTTTTGGGCGTAAAGTAAGAAACTTAGTCAACACTTCAACATATCAAGAAATATTTCCTACAAAACTTTCTAGTGATTCAAAAGCTGCTGGGCGATGGAATACCCATGCAGGCGGTGATTACTTTGCTATTGGCGTTGGTGGTGCTGTAACGGGTAAAGGTGCTGATGTATTGATCATTGACGACCCGCATAGTGAGCAAGAAGCCATGCAAGGCAACCCAGAGGTCTATGATAGGGTATTTGAATGGTACGGCTCTGGACCTCGTCAGCGGCTGCAACCGGGTGGTGCAATTATTATTGTAATGACACGTTGGTCTAAGAAAGATTTAACGGGTCAAATATTAACTAACTCAATGAAACGAGAAGGTGATGAATGGGAAGTTATAGAATTTCCTGCGCTATTACCTTCAGGCACACCTTTATGGGAAGAGTTTTGGTCTAAGAAAGAATTAGAAGCCATCAAAGCTGAGATTCCAGTTAGTAAATGGGAAGCACAATATCAACAAAATCCTACCTCTGAAGAAGGTGCAATCATTAAAAGGGATATGTGGAAGATATGGGAAGGAGAAAGAGCGCCACCATGTGAATACATTATTCAATCTTGGGATACTGCATTTGAAAAACACTCAAGAGCTGATTACTCTGCTTGCACAACATGGGGCGTTTTTTACCATCCTAATGTAAACGGCGTTGATGTTGCAAATATTATTCTGTTAGATGCATTTAAAGAACGTATGGAGTTTCCTGAGCTTAAAAAGAAAGCGCACGAGCTTTATAAAGAATGGGAACCAGATTCTTTAATCATTGAAAAAAAAGCTGCTGGTGCGCCGTTAATTTATGAACTTCGACAAATTGGTATTCCTTTATCAGAATATACACCCAGCAAAGGTTCTGATAAGATAGCCCGTGTAAACGCTATATCAGATTTATTTGCATCGGGTTATGTATGGTGTCCTGATACAAGATGGGCTGAAGAAGTCATGGAAGAATGTGCATCATTTCCAAACGGAGACCATGATGACATTGTTGACTCAACCAGCCAAGCATTGATTAGATTTAGACAAGGTGGGTTTCTTCAACTTGATTCTGATGAAGAAGATGAACCCGTAATGCGACGCAAAACAAATTATTATTGAGAAACAATATGGCTATTGAAAAATCATTGTATCAAGCACCAACTGGCTTAGAACAACCTATTGAAATTGAAATTGAAGACCCTGAATCAGTGTCTATAGATTTAGGTGGAATTCAAATTGAAATTATTCCAGAAAACGATGATTTTTCTGAAAACCTTGCAGAAAAGTTAAGTGATTCTGAACTTGCAGAAATTGCTAGTGATTTAATTAGCGATTTTGATAGTGATATTACTTCACGCAAAGATTGGATTCAAACTTATGTAGATGGGCTTGAATTACTAGGATTAAAAATTGAAGAACGCATGGAACCTTGGCCCGGTGCGTGTGGTATTTATCATCCTTTGTTAGCAGAAGCTTTAGTTAAATTCCAAGCAGAAAGCATTATGTCTATCTTCCCTGCGGAAGGTCCTGTAATGACTAAGATTATTGGAAAAGAAACTCAAGAAAAGAAAGAATCTGCTGCGCGTGTACGCGAAGATATGAATTATGAATTAACAGAAAAAATGCCTGAGTACCGCCCAGAAACAGAACGCACAATGTGGGGCTTGGGGCTGGCAGGTAACGCATTTAAAAAGGTTTACGAAGACCCTAACTTAGGTAGGCAAGTTGCAATATTTGTTCCCGCAGAAGACGTTGTCGTGCCTTATGGGGCAAGTAGTTTAGAATCGGCAGAACGTATTACTCACGTAATGCGTAAAAGTGAAAATGAGTTACGAAAACTACAAGTAGCTGGATTTTATCTTGATATTGATTTGGGTGAGCCACAAAATTCTTTAGATGAAGTTGAAAAAAAGATTGCAGAAAAATTAGGATTTAGAGCAACAACAGATGACCGTTTTAAAATTCTTGAAATGCATGTTAACTGTGATTTGCCCGGTTATGAACATATAGATAAAAATGGAGAACCAACTGGGATTGCATTGCCTTATGTTATTACAATTGAAAAAGGCACAAGCAAAGTATTATCTATTCGACGTAATTGGAAACCAGATGATAAAAAACAATTAAAACGTCAACATTTTGTTCATTATGGTTATATTCCGGGCTTTGGTTTTTATTGTTTTGGATTAATACATTTAATCGGAGCTTATGCAAAATCAGGCACATCTATTATCCGTCAGTTAGTAGACGCAGGAACATTAAGTAATTTGCCCGGTGGATTTAAAACCAAAGGTATGCGCGTTAAAGGCGATGACACACCTATTGCACCCGGTGAATTTAGGGATGTAGATATTGCAAGTGGTGCGTTACGCGATAACATTTTGCCATTGCCATATAAAGAGCCAAGCCAAGTATTAACAGTATTATTAAATCAAATTATTGATGATGGTCGCCGTTTTGCTAATACCGCAGATTTGCAAATTAGCGATATGTCGGCACAAGCCCCTGTTGGAACTACATTAGCCATTTTAGAACGCACATTAAAAGTAATGAGTGCGGTACAAGCAAGAACTCATTATTCTTTAAAACAAGAATTAAAACTTCTTAAAGACATTATTGCTGATAATGCCCCCGAAGAATACGACTACGAGCCGGAAGAAGGCAGTCGTCGTGCGCGTAAATCTGACTATAAAAATGTAGATGTTATTCCAGTATCTGATCCCAATGCCAGCACAATGGCACAAAAGATTGTTCAATACCAAGCAGTACTTCAATTGGCACAAGGCAACCCACAAATTTACAATATGCCATTGCTTCACCGTCAAATGCTTGAGGTACTTGGCGTTAAAGATACTGCAAAACTTGTGCCTATGTCTGATGACCAAAAACCACAAGACCCAGTTACGGAAAATCAAAACATTTTGGCTGGAAAACCAGTAAAAGCTTTTGCATATCAAGATCACGAAGCACATATAACAGTTCACAAAGCGGCAGCAGATGACCCTAAAATTGCGGCACTTGTTGGTCAAATGCCACAAGCACAAGCAATTATGTCTGCTGGGCAAGCGCATATGGCAGAACATATTGGATTTTTGTATCGGATTGAAATTGAAAAACAATTAGGAATGAATCTTCCTCCACAACTGGATGAAAATGGCGATCCTGCAAACATTGATCCTGAAGTTGAAGCACGTTTGTCACCGTTAATTGCTCAAGCGGCTCAACAGTTGTTAGCAAGAAATCAAAATCAACAAGCACAACAACAAGCTCAACAACAAGCTCAAGACCCATTGGTTCAAATGCAACAACAAGAATTGCAAATTAAACAACAAGATGTTCAACGTAAAGCTCAAAAAGATCAAACTGATGCACAATTAAAAATGCAACAAATTCAACTTGAACTTAAAAGACTTGAACAACAAAATCAATACAATATGCATAAATTAAATGCAGACCAAACAACTAAAGGGATTGAGGTTGGTGCTAAATACAATTTTGAAAACAAAAAACTTCAAGCCGCACAAATGCAAAGAGGTATTGAAATTGGGTTAGATTCAACCAAACACAAACAAGTTATGGCTGAAAAAATGGCTAGTAAAGTATCTGATATTCGTGCAAAACATGATGTTCAACACAAAGAAAAAGGAAAATAATGGATTTATATGAACTGTTGGTTCAACAAATTGACGAAAAAGTTCAACAACTTAAAGATTATCTTATTAATGGAAACATTGAAGGATTTGACGAATATAAAAGACTTTGTGGTGAGGTAAGAGGTCTCCTTATTGCAAAGGGTTATATCATAGACCTTAAACAACGCATGGAGCATTCAGATGAATGAAATCCTTATTGGTTCAAACCCCAATAATCCAAAAGTAGTAGGAAGTTATAAACCTTCAGCCACAATTGAAGAAAAAGCAACGCAGTTACCACGCCCAAGTGGGTGGAAAATACTTTGTGCAATTCCTGAAGTAGATAAAGAATATGAAAGTGGTTTAATTAAAGCCGATGAAACTTTGCATATTGAAGAAACTTTAACTACCGTGTTGTTTGTAGTGAAATTAGGTCCAGATTGTTATACCGATAAAGAAAGATACCCATCAGGACCTTGGTGTAAAGAAGGCGATTTTATTTTGGTTAAGCCTTATACAGGTGGTCGTTTGATTATTCACGGTCGAGAGTTTCGCGTAATTAATGAAGATGCTGTTGATGGTGTAGTGGATGATCCCCGTGGCATTCGGCGCAAATAAAGGAGCTAAAAATGGCTGATAATTACAAATTTCCAGATGAAATAGACCAAGACGCTCAAAAAACCGATATTAGTATCGAGTATGAGGGCGATAACGAGTTAAAAATTGAAATAGAAGACGATACACCTTTAGAAGACCGTGATCGGCAACCAATGCCGAAAGAAATTGTTGAAAAACTTGATAAAGAAGAGCTTGAAAGCTACTCAAAAGATGTTCGAGAGAAGTTTAAACAAGCTAAAAAGATTTATCACGATGAACGACGCGAAAAAGAAGCTGCTTTTCGTGAAAGACAAGAAGCTGTAGCGGCAGCGCAACAACTTTTAGAAGAAAACAAACGCATTCGTTCAATGCTTAACAACGGAAAAGAAGAATATTTATCCGCAGTTAAAAACTCGACAGAAATGCAGCTAGATAATGCACGTCGTGCATATAAAGAGGCTTATGATTCTGGTGATACAGATGCTCTTTTAGAGTCTCAAGAAGCAATTACACGCATAACCATGCAAATGGATCGTGTAAATAATATGAAAATTCCTCCTTTACAAGAGGAAAATTATGCAGTACAACAGCAACAAGCTCAACGTCCTGATTCTAAAGCATTAGCGTGGCAAGAACGCAATGCATGGTTTGGTCAAGATGAAGAAATGACCGCTGCGGCATTAGGTTTACACGAAAAACTTAAACGTAACGGTGTTGCAGTCGGCTCTGATGAATATTATTCCGTATTGGACAAAACAATGCGAAAGAGGTTTTCAGAAAATTTTAATGAACCAGAAAGAGAGGAAACTCCCACTAAAAAATCTTCCGTCGTTGTTGCACCGGCAACCCGTTCGACATCTTCAAAAAAGGTGCGATTAAGCCAAACACAAGCGGCTTTTATTAAAAAATTGGGTATTACGCCTGAACAATATGTACGTGAAGTTTTAAAACTGGAGAATTAAAATGAATAAAACACCTCGTGAATTAGAGACTCGTGAAGAAATGGAACTTCCTGACCATTGGAAACCTGCGGAACTTTTACCTGAACCAGATAAAGAACCCGGAATGGAATACAAATGGAAACGAGTTTCAATGCTAAACAATATTGACCCCCGTAATATCTCTGCTTTTCAAAGAGAAAAATGGGTTCCAGTACCTTTAATTGAACAGCCTAAATTTCAAATGTTAACTGACCCAAATAGTCGGTATAAAGATCAAATTGAAATCGGCGGTTTATTGCTCTGCAAGCGCCCAGAAAGATACGGTAAGCAAGAGAAAGAATATTTCGACAAGCAAACCCAATCTCAAATGGCGGCTGTAGATAATACCCTTATGCGTCAAAGCGATGCCCGTATGCCACTCTTTAAAGAAAATAGGTCTTCTACGAGTTTTGGCAAGGGTTCTTAACTTTTATGGAGTTTTAAATGGCTTATCCAATTGTTCCGGGTCCTTACGGATTCAAGCCGTTAAATCTTGTTGGTGGTCAGGTCTTTTCAGGCTCGACACGTAACCTACCTATTCAGTACGGTTATGGCACTAACATTTTTTACGGTGATGTGGTCGCGATTACTCGCGGTTTTGTTACACGTATCACTTTAACCACTGGTGGCTCAGCTTCGACTGGCGCTACTGGCTATGGTTTGACTGGTATTTTCTTGGGTTGTTCTTTCACCGATCCAGTTACTAAACAGAAACGTTACAGCCAATTCTGGCCTGCATCGACTCTGGCTGGTGATGCTGTTGCTATCGTTACTGATGATCCTGACACTGTGTTTAAGTCTGCTGTTGTGACTGCACAAGGTGGCTCGACTATCGGTTCAGTTGCTACAGCCATGATTGGTTTGAACATTGCTGCTTCTGACTTGGCAGGTAATTCAAACACTGGTGATTCGTACAACGCCGTGTTGTCTACCTCTGCTGCTACGACTGCTGCTCTTCCTTGGCGCATCGTTGATATCGTTCGCGATACTTACGTTAACCTTGGCACAGCAACGTACTCAAGCGGTACTACGACTCTTACCACTAGTGCTTTACCAAACGCTTTGCCAGTTGGCACTGAAGTTGGGTTCTTGGCATCTAACGGTCAGTACGTTGGTACAGGCTCGTATGTCAGCACTGCTGCATCGGCAGGCGCTACTTCTGTTGTTCTCAATGCTCAGTATGGCACTATGAACGCCGGTGGTGTAGCTGCAACCGCTGCAACAATCCCAGCAAGCTCAACGTTGGTGTTTACCCAGTATCCAGAAGTTCTGCTCAAGTGGAACCAAGGCGTACATGAGTATTACAACAGCACAGCTACTCAAACCGCTTAATTAGGAGCTAATAATGGCTATTTCACGCGCACAGCTACTTAAAGAGCTTCTTCCCGGTTTGAACGCATTGTTCGGCTTGGAGTATGCTCGTTATGGCGAAGAACACAAAGAGATTTATGAAATTGAAACCTCTGAGCGTTCTTTTGAAGAAGAAACAAAACTGTCTGGTTTTTCTGCTGCACCTGTTAAAAACGAGGGTTCTGCCATCGCTTATGACAATGCACAAGAAGCTTGGACAGCACGTTACAACCACGAAACCATTGCATTAGGGTTTTCCCTAACGGAAGAGGCAATTGAAGATAACTTGTACGACTCACTGTCGGCTCGTTATACCAAAGGTCTTGCCCGCGCTATGGCTTATACCAAGCAGGTTAAAGCTGCTGCTGTTCTGAACAACGGCTTCTCTGCTCAGTATATTGGTGGTGACGGCGTTTCTTTGTTTAATACAGCACACCCTTTGGTCAACGGCGGCACTAACGGCAACACCCCAACAACCCCAGCAGACTTGAACGAAACAGCACTTGAAAACGCTGTTATTCAAATTGCTGCATGGACTGATGAGCGTGGTTTGCTAATCGCTGCTAAACCCAAGAAGTTGATTGTTCCTCCTGCACTTCAGTTCGTTGCAACTCGTTTGCTTGACACTGAACTGCGTGTTGGTACAAACAACAACGACATCAACGCCATTAAGAACAACGGTTCGGTTCCAGAGGGTTACACCATTAACCACTTCTTGACCGCAACTAACGCATGGTTCTTAACCACTGATGTGCCTAACGGCTTGAAGATGTTTGAGCGTACACCCTTGCAAAACTCAATGGATGGAGATTTTGACACAGGCAACGTGCGTTACAAATCACGCGAGCGTTACTCGTTTGGTTGGTCTGATCCTCTCGGTATCTACGCTTCGTACTAATAAGTCTTGTAAATCAAGTACTTATAAGGCTCCCACTCACAAGGTGGGAGCTTTTTTCTTTATGTATCGGTATAAAAATTTATTACCTGTATCGTAATTTAAGTTTTTGTTTTCGAAAAGTATTACGAAAAATTATTTGACACTCTCCAACCATCTTAAAAAAGTCAAACAAACTACTTGCCCCACATTCATAAAAGATGTATAAATAAGCATCTGGGTGTTTAACCTTATCGCTACTGCCCCAGCAGACGATGCAACGATTGATAAGGTTACTTTTGCATAAGGAATTATCATGGCACGTAGTACATTTGACGGCCCTATTCTGTCGGGCGACGTTCGTTTTGGTCCATTGCGTAACGTAGGTTATTCGCAGCTAGTCAATAACATTGACTTAGATTTCTCAAATACTACTGTTGGAACAAACACTTATTCTGGTTCTTCAGGTCAATTTGTAAATTCAAACGGAATCCCAAACCTTAATGCGGTTGTTTACCAACCATCCTCAACAGCATACCCTGCTGTAGCTCAGACAATTCCTGCTGATACCAACACAAACATCTATCGTGGTGCTGTGTTTTATCTTCCAGTTGGCGCTGATCTTGATAACATTTATGTTGACGTAGCAGCTTTATACGCCGTGAGTGGTGGTACTGCTGCCGTTACTTCACAAACGGTTTATGTATCAAACAACTACACAGCCGCCGCTGGTACGCCTGCTTATTTTGCAACGGGTGCTATCTCTGCAATTGGTCGCCAGTCATTGGCAACATTTACTGCAACTCAAATTCAAAACCAGACAGCAACGCCAATTGATATTTATAACGGCGGTACATCGCCTAACGTATCTCAAGTTGTTGTGACTGTTGCGATTGTTGGCACTGCTCTGTTAAGCGCTACTGCAATTACAGGTCGTTACGACTTTACGTTGCAATACAGCCAGCCTGATAACAACATTGGTAACTTGACAACGTACCCATACGGTAACTTTGACTAATTGATCGCGGGGCTTCGGCCCCATTCTTTGATTTAGGAGATCAATTATGACAATGCAATACGATGTTAAGTCCGCACATACAAATACTTCGGATGTTTTAGTCGCAGCACGTTGTCGGCTTAAGCAGATTACATTCAATAGCAATGGCACTGCTGGAACTATTATTTTGTATGACAATGCTTCAGCGGCTTCAGGCAACGTTTTGTGGCAATTTGATTTTGGCGCTAACGTAATTGCTGTTCCTGTTTTGCTTCCCGGTGAAGGAATACTTGCTTACAACGGTATTTATGCTTCGCTGACTAATGCAAACTCTTGCACAATTTGCTATGGCTAAGAAAAATCCCTCTCTTGCTGTTGGTCGCGGTGAAAAGCTGCCGGTCAAGCAGGGGGCGGGTTTAACCGCCAAGGGCCGTGCTAAGTACAATGCTGCAACTGGGTCGCATCTGAAAGCTCCACAGCCTGAAGGCGGTCCTCGTAAAAAATCATTTTGCGCTCGTATGTCTGGTATGCCCGGTCCAATGAAAGACGAAAAGGGTCGCCCAACACGTAAAGCCGCAAGTTTAAAACGCTGGAAATGTTAAATGGCTATTGAAAACATTTCAAAAGAAGAGTTAGTGGCTTTACTGAAAGATGCTATTAAGCAAGCTTCAGAAGAAAATCCGCTTTCCGACGAAGAAGTTAAATGGGTTCGTTTGGCTATTGAAAATGAAGCTAAAAAATCTGAATATCGTAAAGCCATTATTGAGAAGAGCCTTGGCGGTTTGGCATGGGCTGCGCTCTGCGGTATCGGATACCTTATGCTTGAATTTTTTAAAACACATTGGAGATGAGATGCCAAGTACATCAGCCAAACAACATAAGTTCATGGAAGCCGTAGCGCACAATCCTGCGTTTGCTAAAAAAGCCGGTGTGCCACAGTCAGTAGGCAAAGATTTTGCATCTGCCGATAAAGGCAAAAAATTCAAGGAAGGTGGTGTTATGAAAGAATCCAAAGCTGAAGATCGTAAGGAAATGGCTGAAGATAAGAAGCAAGATGTAAAACTTATCAAGAAAGCTTTTAAAGAGCATGACACCCAAGAACATAAGGGTGGCAAAGGCACTAAACTCACTCTCAAAAAAGGTGGCATGGCTATGAAAGAAACAATGGGTCCACGGACAATGGCTAAAGACGTTGAAGCCGGTTCAAACAAACTTACAAAATTTGGTCAAAGTGATGTTCAAAAGCGGGGCATGACTAAAGGTACAAACCTTGGTGATTCAGGTCCTTCAATGGGCATGATGGGTGGCATGAAAAAAGGTGGCAAGATTAAAAAGATGGCATCAGGTGGCATGACTTCTAGCCGTGCTGATGGTGTTGCTCAACGTGGTAAAACCAAAACTAAATACTGTTAAGGAATTATTATGAAAATGGTTAAAGAAAAAATGGAACCAATGTCTGGTCCTGACATGAAACATCATGATGACTTTATTTCGCAGCATGAGTCAGACAGCCATAAGCACCACAGCAAAGAGTATGGCAAGCATAGCGCTGGTCACAAGATGCACCGTGACCACGTAATGGCGATGTGCAAAGGCGGTAAGGCTTAATCATGCGAGCCTCTCGCGGAATGGGTGACATTAACCCATCTAAAATGCCCGGCAAAAAGACGATCACCCGCAAGGATGATCCGAACAAAGTCGAGGTGTTTAAACGTGGTGGTGAAGTATGGAATAAGCCACGCCCTAGTGGTCTGGGCAAACCTAAAAAGTTAAGTTCAGAAAAAAAGTCTAGTGCAAAAGCAATGGCTAAAGCTGCTGGTCGGCCTTATCCAAATTTGATTGATAATATGCGAGCCGCGAGGAAAAAATGAGCATCATTCTAACGTTAGAGCAAAAAGTTGTTGAAGACATTGTGCATGTTTTGAAACGACTTCCTTTTCAACCACACTTTCTTATTGAACTTGAAGCGCAACTTGAAGCTCAATTAGCATCACCTGTTCAAGCGCCTGTTGAAGCGCCTGCCGAAGCCCCCGTTGAAACTCCCCCAGCGAGCTAATAATGGCTAAGAATTGGATTGCAGGGGCAATTAAAAAACCCGGTGCGCTACGTAAAGAACTTGGCGCTAAAGCTGGTCAACCCATTCCTGCTAAAAAGCTTGCTGCAGCAGCTAAAAAGCCCGGTAAAATGGGTCAACGCGCACGGCTTGCTGAGACGCTTAAAGGCATGAAAAAATAATGGCAACTTCTGGTCTCACAACGTTTAACCTTGACCTCTCAGAGCTTGTTGAAGAGGCGTTTGAGCGTTGCGGCAAAGAGTTGCGTAGTGGTTATGACTTGCGTACAGCACGTCGCAGTTTAAACATTCTGACCATTGAGTGGGCAAACCGTGGTATTAACCTGTGGACTATTGAGCAGGGTCAGATACCAATTAACATCAATGCGGGGCAAATTAGTTACCCATTGCCAGTAGATACTATTGACTTGCTTGACCATGTGATACGCACAGGCACAGGACAAAACCAAGTTGACATTAACATTTCACGTATCTCTGAGTCTACATATAGCACCATACCAACCAAAAACGCCTATGGGCGTCCGATTCAAGTATGGATAAATAGACAGTCAGGTAATACAAACGCAGCAGCCTCAACCGCTGTAACAGCCGTAGTACAACCTACAGATACAACCATCACTGTTGCGTCTACTGCAAATCTTGCGGCGCAAGGTTACATCAATATTGATGGCGAGACTATTCTGTACCAAAACGTTGGTTCAAGTAACTCAAGCAATGCAAACCAACTGTTAAATTGCTATCGTGGGATCAACGGAACACCGATTACTACTCATGCTGTTAATGCTCCGGTGTATCAAACATTTTTACCAAACGTAAACATCTGGCCCACTGGTGATCCCGGTCAACAGTACATGTTTGTTTATTGGCGGCTACGTCGTATGCAAGATGCGGGTACGGGTATCAATACTGGCGATATTCCGTTTAGGTTTGTACCTGCTGTTGTTGCGGGGCTTGCTTATTACTTGAGCATTAAATTTCCTGAAATTGACCAAAACCGTGTGTTGGGGTTGAAAGCAGATTACGAACAGCAATTCCAGTTTGCCGCAGATGAGGATCGTGAGAAAGCATCTGTTCGGTTTGTGCCTCGGCAATTATTTTATTGAGGTGAGTCATGCCCTCTAAATTTGCGTCAGGTAAATATGCAATTGCTGAGTGTGACCGTTGTGGTCAGCGGTACATGCTTAAAGAATTAAAGAAAGAAGTTATCAAGACCAAGCTTTTTCAGATTAAAGTTTGCAAAGAATGTTGGGACCCCGATCAGCCACAACTACAATTGGGGATGTATCCTGTTAACGATCCGCAGGCTGTACGTGAACCAAGACCTGATGTAAGCTATTACTCAGGCGGTGCAACAGGACTTTATACCTCTGTAAATGCAAGTAACAGTATTAACAACGCAGGATATCCAACAGACGGTAGCAGACAGTTTCAATGGGGTTGGAGTCCAGTTGGTGGTTCTAGTTCGTTTGACACAGCTTTAACGCCAAACAATTTAATTTTGCCAATACAAATTGGTACAGTCACAACTTCTTAGGAGTTTATTATGGGATACAGAAGCGCAGCCGACGGAGTTACCAAGACTGGTAAAACCAAAGGTACAAATTTAGGCGATAGCGGCAAAGAGATTGGCATCGAAAGCGGTAGCAAAGCTAAAGGCGCACGTACAGTAACAGGCGAAGCCATGAAAAAAATGGGTCGCAACATGGCTCGTGCAATGAATCAAAGGGGTCGTTAATGGCTACGCAAATTAAACCTACAACTAAAAACAGTCCTGCTGTTAAAGTTGGTCGCAATCGGGATAATAAGCCCGCTGATGATTATGCACCGCCGCACACAATGTCTGGTAAAAAAGTTACTGGTCAAGAGCCAATGAAAAAAGGCGTATACGTAACTGACAAATCTTCTAAAGAGTCAGAGCTTAAAGACCCAGTACCTAATGGTGTAAGTTACGCAAACACCAAAGAACCAAAGACAGATGGCATCACGATGCGTGGTTATGGTGCTGCTACCAAAGGCATTAAATCCAGAGGACCAATGGCGTGAATTACATACAGCTGCAACAAGCAATTCAGAACTATTCAGAAAATTTTGAAGCGCTTTTTGTCGCAAGCATTCCTACGTTTATTCAGGAAGCAGAAGAGCGGATTTATAACACCGTTCAGATTCCGTCATTGCGTAAAAATGTTGATGGTACGTTGACTACATATAACCCTTATGTAGCGTTGCCTGTTGACTGGTTGTCGCCGTATTCAATCGCAGTGATTGATGCAAATGGTAATTATAATTATCTGTTAAACAAAGACGTTAACTTCATTCGTGAAGCTTACCCCAACGCTGGTAATGCTTATGCTGGGCTACCACGGTACTATGCTTTGTTTGGGTCACAGCTATCAAATAACAATCAGCTAACGTTAATTCTTGGTCCATCGCCCGATGCTAACTACACAGTAGAGATGCACTATTTCTACTACCCGCCCACGATTGTGCAGGGAATTATCACTGGGTTTACGTTACCATTTACGTCAGGCTCTGGATATACAAGCGGTGTGTACGCTAATGTTCCTTTGACAGGCGGCAGCGGTGCTAATGCAACAGCTACGATTTTAATTGTTGGTGGTGTTGTAACTGAATGCACATTGGATAACGGCGGGTCTTTGTATGTACCCGGTGATGTATTGAGCTTTGATGCTAATGCTGCTGGTGCTGGGAGCGGTACTGGGTTTTCAATTACAGTATCA
>TBL_comb47_HYPODRAFT_10005402_pt1 | contig 14235 bp, 6 predicted proteins | sample TroBogypolimnion_40_FD_10682 | JGI IMG/M metagenome (IMG submission 10682)
GCCGGCCCGGCAGTTCCACCTTCGGCAACAGTCAGGTAATAATATCCGTTGTGAAATGTTAGCTTTGGCGATTCGAGACAAAACCCTTCAACCAGCCAATCCGACGGGTATTGCCATCCATCGTAAACTTTTCGTTTCTCACCGATAACTGATAATCCATCATCAGAAAGCTGAACGATGTAACCATCCGAGAGGTGCAAATAACGCTTGCCATCTGGACCAATAACATGTCCCGGATCAATTTGTCCAATCTTGAGATCAAATGGTTTGCTCCAGGGACCGGACGGATTTTTAGCTGTTACAACCCAATTGGAGATACCAGTTTTTGTCACTGCTGGAAAATATATATAATACAAATCCTTATACATAATTAAATCAGGAGCATAAACCGATCCTAAATATTCGGTAAGCGCATAACATAAAGGTTCCCAGTTCACCAGATCCTTTGAGTGCCATATTAAAAGTCCCGGCGAATATTCCATCGACGAATGTGTCATATAATAATCGTTGCCCACTCGTAGCACAGAAGGATCCGGGTAATCGCCTGCCAGAATCGGATTCAGGTAAGAGCCGTTTCCCAAGTCAGCAGATTTCATAACGTGCGTATTCTTTTTAGGGCAGGACTTGTCGGATTCAGAAGAAAAGACTGAAAAACAACTGTAAAAAATAACGAGTATTGTTACGATTATGCTTTTTCTCATGAGTTCAGTTTTTAAGGTTATCCTATATCAATTCGAAGCCTTTTGGCTGATATTTCCGGTATTACATTCAGTTCAATTTGGCCATTTACCAATTGATAAGAAACATTTTTCATGTCAGGAGTGCAGATTTTTAGTTTGCTTTTGGAGGTAAGAGGTATTGGCAGCATTACTTTTCCTTCGCCTTTCAGGATGGCAATATAGGTTTTGGCCTGATCATTTTCTGGATAAAAAGAGATTGTTTCGAAAGGTTTTTGTGCAAATTCATAATGAGCGCCATCCAATGTAACTTCTTTGCAGGCATGACCTTCAAAAGCGATCAACTGATTGACCGAATTTGTAAGGAAAGTGAGGATAAGTTTCCCATTATAGCTGAGATGATGGCCGTTCACTTTCATTTCGTTTATGATCATCGTGTCGGAGGGCATTGGATTTAGTGCAAGCGCCTTGGCATCGGCTTTCTCATTTCTGGAAAAACCTGCGTTCCAACTTTCGGCTTGTGTTCGATAATGTTTGACAACGACAATACTTCCATTGGGGAAATTGGTAGTTAGGTAATCGGTGGTTCGCGAAATCACGGTTGGATTATCGTTTACCAGGGGGAATTTGCCACTTGCCGGATAAGCGCCGCAGGCATTTAAAATTTCGAACATTGTTCGGGTTTCGTATCCCAAACTAGCCGATTGGTCATCGCGGGGTCTGAATCCAAAATAGAAAGTCTTTCCTTTTCCAGATTCCATTACCGTTCCAAGTGTTTTTTCTCCTGATGCAGCAAGTATTTCGCAGTTTTTTCCCGCAGTAATCGGATAAATCCTGTCAACCAAAAAATCAGTCAGAATGGTTTGCTCCGGAACTTTTGCAAAGCTGTTTTGAAATGTGATTTTTCTTCCGGCAGCAATTTCGCCCATATATTGATCGTAGGAATAATTCACTCCAAACAACTGCTGCCATTCTTTAGAACAATTTTCATCATCGCAGTTTAAAAGTGGTGGCGGTCCGCTCCAAATTACATTACCACCTTTTTCAGAAAAACTCTTCATCATTTTCAACAATCCTTCTGAAGGGAATGGTTCAAAAACAGCCACCAAAGTGTGATATTTTTTTTCACCCACATGAAGGTATCCGTCGTCGGTTATTTTGCCCATTTCCAAAAGTTTATCTGCAGTGAGATAGTTAGCGTAAGCATATTGAGTCATCCAGCTGCCAAAGCGCTCTTCGACAGCAACCAGACTCAACGGATAAAGAATAAGTACTTCGATATCGCGGTGAACTTCGGCTGTAATTTTGTTTGTTATTGATCCGTCCCTGCCTCCAAATGCACGATTGGTTGCTTCTTTCCATCGATGGGATTGATCTGGCATTCCCCAGGCTGCGATATAAGCATCAGGAAATTTATTGATGACACCGATGGAAGCTCCCATGGCTGCTCCATAATAATTGCGATCCATCCAGCCACATTCAGCAAAATCGTTTCCTGTGGGTTCAAGGTATTCGCCCCATTTGAAATAATCATAGCATCCTGCTGATGCCTGCTGAACTGTATTACCCCATACATAGTTCGATGTGTATTCATATTTAAATGCATTTTCGCGAAGTTTCTCAGTATCCCAGGTATCAATAGTCGGACTTTCGGCCCAAGAAGAGTGGCCAGAGGATTCAAGATTTCGGCCAAAAAGTGATTCAGCGTAGGTTTTGGCATCTTTGAAAAGGTCAACCACATCGTGATTCAGCATTCTAAAATAGCGGTCACGAAGCAAAAATGTACGTTGAATGTCTTCAGGCTGTGAACCCATCACATATTGAACATTCCGCACGGCCTTAGCCCCTGTTTCAAAAAACGGAGAACCATACGCAAAGTACAGCAGATCTTTGTCCTCCAATTCTTGGCCGAACTTCTTCTGATAAGCTTTCGAGAAATTCTTGGTCATGAACCTGACATTGAACTGTCCGTTTTCGTGGTGAATAAAATAATACCAGTCCTGCTGAATATGCATTTCATCTGAATAGAGCGTCACAAGGTTTATTCCTTTATCGTGGTATTTTTTCAAAAGATTTTTCAGGAAAGGTGCAGCTTGCGGACTGAAATAATCCATCTCCTGGGTTTCGTATTCCAAAATCACAAATATGCGGTTATAGCCTTTCAACTGTTCCGTTCCATCATAAAAGACCCTCAGATTCCTGGATTCAAAATTCATATCTCTGGCTTCAGGAGAGGATGGATCCACCCACAATTCGCCTATGGGAATTGTTCTTACAGTATCCAAAGCGTCGTATTGAACATCTTTAATTTCGATAATGTCGGAAGGTAAAACAGCTTTAAACGGACTGCTTGATACCGTAGATTCCCTGAATGCGAATGCTCTTACACCTTTTAGCTTGACCGGGAATTTGCCTTTGTTGTTAGTCCAGTACAATTGCTGCCACATCTGTAGACTGAATTTCCCCGACGAAGGATCACGGTAGCCCACTTTATAATTCAACCAGCGGCCGCTTTCACCGGTATTAGCTTTGTATGCTGAGCCCAATTCGAGCGGGCTTAACAGACTAAGTCCGATTCCCATCTGGTATTTGGCCGCAAAATCTCCAATAATTTTTATTTTATCGATATATTCATCCATGTCGGGCCGCAACCGGCGCTCGGTACCAGCCTGTTCGCGGTATTGCCTGAAGAATTCGTCGAAAGCAATTGTAAGAACTTTGTCACCTCCCTTTTTAGCTGATACACAAATCTCCCTCAGACTGGCGAATTGTTTATCTCTTCCGGTTGAAAGGTCTATCTTCTTATCCGGATTAAGCAAATCATTCAATTGCTGATCGCTCGTAAGGATAATAGTAGCTGAGTGTACAAATGAAAATGCACCACCAAACTGTATAAAAAGGACTAAACAGATTAATTTTAAAAGCAGATTCGTTTTCATGGTTTAATGTTTAATTTTAAAAGCGAGTACTTATATTTTCTATTTAAGGATCAATCAATCGATTTGCAGTAACAAAATGTATTCTATTCACTCGTATTCTACATTTTCGTAATTTCAAGACGAAACTTCCCGGAAGAAAGATCTAACATTTTTTTACCGGTTTTTGTATCAGTTGTAATTTGTCCTGAAGGAATAATTTTGTCATTTAATTTTAATAAAGAGAAATTACTAAAAGGCAGGATGACCACTCCTTCGCTGTTTGGCGGCACAATTATATTCCATAAGAAAGTGTTGCTTTGCCATTTCCATGAACTTTCTATTAATCCATATTTCGACTGCAGTTTAGCCTCAGCCCATTCTAATTGTTGAGTAAGGAAAGGCTCGAAGTGAATTTCTTTGTATCCAGGTTTTTCAACTGACGGGCTGATTCCGGCTATACCCTGGTAAAACCAGGCATCGAAAGCGCCTTGCATCGGGTGCGAATGTGAGCCGAATTTATCCCCCATATACACCGAATCAGGTTTAGCTTCCACAGGTAATTCTTCCCATAAAGTAGTTGCTCCATAATTCTTCCACATATTTTCAAAGCTCAGTTTTCCCTTTCCGGTGAGTATTTTGTTCGCAGTAGCTTCATTTCCATATCTTGCCAAAGCATCGAAAATACGGGGAAGACCAAATATCCCGGTATGGAAAAAGCCTCCATAGTTTTTGGCAACATCCATTGCTATCGCGGATGAAACAGCCTTTTCATCACCTTCCGGTGCCAGTCCGAAATCAAGAGCAAGTGAATTGGCGGTCTGGCTGCCAAAGGTTTTGTTTACCGGGTCGTAAAATTTCGAAATAAAAGCCTTTTGTACGACCGCATGTCTTTTACTAAAATATTCCTTATCTGACGAATATCCCAAAACCTTTGACATCTGTTCCATTAATTGCAAATCAAACAAATGAAAAGCCGTGGAGCTTAACTGGTAAGGGCAATCAATTGTAGAGTTGCTACCAGGCGGACACCAATCGCCTAAACCGAAAGGTACAACATCGTCAACCGACAGACTGTCAATGTAATTTACCCATATTTTCATATCAGGGTAAAAGTCTTTGATAACGGTTGTATTCCCATAATACAAGTATAAATACCATGGAATCTGAACCAGGGCAGTTCCCCAATCGGGCGAAGCAACACCGCATTCACGTTTGCCTGGAGCAATCATAAACGGGATACCAACTTTTTTATAGGCTTGATAGAATTCGGTGTTTTTTGCTTTATTATGAAGTGCCATGCCCTGACCACTCGCGGAGGACCGAATGTCATGAAGATATTTTATCCAGAAAGCCTCCATATCAAAGTTATACATTGACATCTTAGCTGAGGTATGAGCATCACCCAGCCAGCCGCACTTTTCGCGCTGTGGGCAATCGCTGGGGTAACCATGCAGATTGCTTGTGAGTGTCCAGATTGCAAGTTTATGGAGCTGGTTGATCTGTTCATCAGAGCAATTGAATGTACCCACATTGTCCATTGATGAATGAACAACAATGCCTTTGATTGTTTCCAAATCAGGTTCTGTCGAAAGCCCCGAAACTTCGACATACCTTAAACCATGGTAGGTGAAACGCGGCTCCCATTGTTCAATTCCCTGTCCTTTACAGATATAAGTATTGGTTTGGACGTATTGGGTTGCTTCAACTCCGGTAGACGTAAAATCAAGCGTTTTATTGGGATATAACTCTTCGCTCATCCTCATGGTAATCTGAGTTCCGCGAGGTTCTGCAACTTTTATTTTTATCCAGCCTGCGAAGTTCTGACCAAGATCAAAAATATATCTCCCGTCTTTTGCACGGAAAAAACTTTTAGGGTTTAATTCCTCCATTTTTTTTATCGGTGGCAGCATCTGCGATTTCAAGGCTGGTGGATAATTTTGTGCTAACCCAGCAGGTTGCCAATGAGCGCCATCTTCACCTGGAGAACACCAGTTTAGTATTTCTTTCCGGGCATCGTAAACTTCGCCAGCATAAACATTTGCCGAAATCACAGGCCCTTCGGTACATTGCCAGGTGGTATCCGATGCGATAAGCTCAGTTTCACCATTTTCATATTCAATTTTCAACTGGCAGATTAATACAGGTTTCCCATAGCTTAAATCTACTCCAAAGGCTTTGTTTTGATTGTACCATCCATCGCCTAACATCATTCCGATACGGTTTAAACAGGTCTTTATACTTCCGGTTACATCGTAGCTTGTATAAAGCGCATAGCAATTATAATTGGATTGTGCCGGGTCTAGTACATGATCGCCAACTTTAGCCCCATTTATATATACTTCGTTATATCCAAGCCCTGAAACAAAAACTCGAGCACTTTTAAAACCCTTTTTAATCTTAAAATCCTTTTTAAACAGTGGCATCGATTTGCCGGGTGAGTTGTCTCCGGCAATCCAATGAGCTTTCCATTGGCTGTTGTCAAGTATTCCCATGATCCACCATGCAGGTTCGCTCCATTCCGAGGGGGTTCCGTTTTTATCATAAACACTAACCTTCCAGAAGTATTTTTGCATTGAAGCCAAGGGTTTGCCCGCATATTGAATCTGAATACTTTGATCGGTTTTGATCTTACCTGTATTCCAGCAATCACCTATCCCTTTGGCGAGATTTTCGGGATTGGAGGCAACAATAATCTGATAAGCACTTTGTTGATCTGCCAGTTGATCTGAATTCAATTGCCAACATAAGTTTGGGTGAACAATATCAATTCCTAATGGATTTGAAAGATATTCGCATCGAAGATTTGTGACTCTGATTGCATGTAATTGAACCGAAAACAATACAAATAACAATAAACAAAAGTATTTCATCCTTATTTTTTTAGTTTGACTGTCTTATTAAATCCCGGATTAGTAATTCACTATTTCTTTTCATTATCAATTACTCCATAAATATTCTCGGCTATTGGTGCCGGAATGATCATCATACCACCATAATTACCGGTCACACTGTTATGCGTATCAGGAAAAGCATAGTCAAAATCGCCACGTTGATAGGCTTCATAACTTTCAGGAATATTGTGTGGAAACCAGTTCTGATCGGTGTGAATGTTCATCCATTGAATCGCAGCATTGGTAATCCCTTTTTGGTATTTCAACCAGTCGATCTCCGGATCAACTTTCGTCCAGCTAATTTTTCGCTGCGATAAAACAGAAAAAACCGAAAGCACTTCCCATTGTACATGGTCGCGCACCCAATTGGCAAAATACCAGTCGCTCGAACTCAAAACCGGTTTGGTAAAGTAAAGGTTGTTCACCTTTTGGGGTTCCCAAAAATGGGTAAACACCAGCAGGGTGCGCATCCAGTAAATTGCCTTTTCTTTGTATCTCTGATCGCCCAGTTCCTGAAAAGCCAGGTAATTTGCTAAAGAAGCATGTCCGGCAGCTAAAAGATTGGCAGCATGCAAAGGTGTTTCCCAGTAATCGCCAGCTTCGGGACGTTGCATGTTCAAGCAAAAATCAACTGCTTTTTTTGCTGCATCGGTATATTTCTTAATCCCGGTTTTTTTACCGATATCGAAAAGTTTTATGGCTGGGTTAATGGTGATATCGAGAGCTGTTTCGCCTGTCAGACCCATGGGTTCGATAAACGAAGTAGCTACCCTGAAATCATCTTTCCCCACCAAATCCGGATTAAACGGGAATGAACCATCAGCTTGCTGTTTGGAAATAATCTGGTCACCTTCACTTTTCAAACCATCAATATCATCTTTGGGTTGCCTTTTCTGAATGTCCTTTTGAGAATGACACCAGTCAATTTTCGTTTTCAACTCTTTGGCCAGTTGAGTCTTTTTATTTTCATCAACATACCTTTGCAAAAATTCCGGCACGATTGGTCTGGCCTTATCCTGAGGGCGTTGCAATAATCCGTAACCTTCTCCTTCATGCCAGAAATTAGTGTTGTAGGCATTTGCAATTTTACGAAGTGTTTCCTCATAAGTCCACCTTGGCCCGGTTGGTTCCGGCAATCCATGACGTTTCACCCAATCGGTCAGGGCAGAAACACTGTTTCCTTCGGTCAGCCACAAATCAGCATCGAAATTGATCATCTGACCGATTTTTAATTCCAATGGGACTTTAGCTACCACTTCATTTTCATGACCTTCGATGGTTGCATCCGGAACCATCAAGCCCATAAGTTGGTTGTTTTTCCGGTCGATAAAATTAGGCGATGAAAACACCGGTTGCTGCACGTATTGACGATAATTGAACCATCGGGTGGCAAGCTGGTTTGGATCCCATGACATGGCAATGGCAGTTCCTCCGTAACTGATGGCCATCACCGGAGCCGTAACTTTGTATGGATGCGGAGCAACACGCAAAGCCCATGGATCTTTAAAAAAGTCGGTACCACTCGTCCATTCGTCGCCAATTGCCCAATCAACACCAGGCAAAACAGCATCATCCTTTTTAGTTCCGAACGACGATTCTCCTACTTTCAGCCAGGGCCCGCGAATGTAACATGCATTGTAATTCCCGGTTGATTTCAGCCTGTATTTTAGCTTCAGCAACGAAGTGTTTGGAATAAGCGTAATCGAAACCTTTCCAACAATCGCTTGTTCTGTATACGGGTATACCATCCAGTCATCGAATGAAGTCTTGTGCAGAACATCACGTACAACCACCGATTTGACATCGAACTCAAGCGTTTCTCCTTCATTATCTTGTTTTTTTGTAACAGATTGGGCCACCAATTGCATGGGAATATCCTGATCGCGAAGCATGATTTCACCTAAATGTTCCAGCACGGCCATGAATTTCCCGGAACCTGTTGAAATTTCTCCCCAACCCCATCCATTCAGCCGTTTAAAGAGTTGAATTTGAATTTGATTGTTTTTTAACTCAACCGATTCGTTGGCGTAACTGCTTTTAAGATAATGAGGCTTTTTGATTTTTTGAACCATAATGGTGTCGCTTTTATTTCCAAAAGAAGGGGCGCCAAATAAAAAGCTATTCATCCAAAAGATTAATAAACTGCTGATCAATATTCGTAGGGCGTTCGTTGATGTTTTCATAGGAATAGGATTTTAATTTTTGAATAAGGATTTGCTATGCCACTATTTGAGAAACTCTATCTTCTGCATTACCAAGCCATAATGGCTTCCCGGAGGATTGGCCTGTATTTTCATTCCATTCCAGTCGGTAGCAAAATTGCCTGAATAAAGCAACCATGCTGTTTTTCCATCGCTGTTGATAAATTTCGAAGGAATGTTCAGAAAATAAGCTTGCTCTCCGAAATTTTCCAGGTAGCTGACCAGCTTCCATTCTCCCGTAATATCTTTTGATTCAAGGATGTAAGAATTCATTTTAGAGCAGGTATTTCCGCCATCGGTAACACACATCAGATATTTTTTCAGGGGTGCATTGTAAGTGACGGTCACACAACCCATATTGTTATTCCATTCCAGCAAGGGTTTGATTTGTTTGAAATCATGTGTCCAAACTGGGTTTCCCTTTCCATCTTTGCCAGCATAAAATTCGTATTTCGAAATATCATTCATACTTTCGATAGAGGGTGTAACCCGCAATAGGTAGATTTGGTCGCCGGTAATCCAGCTTGCATTCCAGAATCTCGGTTTTACATCCGAAATATCTGCGCCATGAGCTATCAGGTATGTTTTCCCATCGGGCGAATGCTCCATATTTTTACCAAAATCGACAAAATGCGGAGAACCAATCTTTACAGGATAACCATTTAGTCCGGTTTCATTAAAAAGAGGCTTTTCAGGAGTTTGCTGACATTCTTTCCATGAACGTCCGTAATCAGTCGAATACCTGAATCCAACAAAAGGGCCAAGCCAGGGCCAGTTATATACTTTATCACCATAGCTTGTAGAACCTTTGGGATCGAGACAATAGGTACCATAATACCACACTCCTTTATAGACCAGACTTCCGCAGGGATACCGGCCATGATAAGGCAATGACGAAACATGAGACAGCCCGAGACTGTAGACCTTCAGATTGACAGGATCATCTCCTTCAATCACAGCCTGTCCTGTTGAAGTTCGCTCAATACCATATCCCTGAGGTGCATTTCCATCAGATATTGAAAGATCTTTGCTTCCGTCGAGGCGTGGACAATCGCCATCGGTAAATGGTGAATACAATTTGTCATCGTCAGCCCATGAAGGATACCAGGTATCACCAACATGGAATCCGCTCTTTATTCCGAGGAATTTAATGCCGGTAAGTTCCTTTGATTGAACAAACGGACAATCTGCCGGAGGTTCTGAAATCCAGACAAAAGGCTTGAAATGCAAGGTGTCGGGTTTAGTTTGAGGAAAAGCCAAACCACTTGCAAAGAAAAATATGCAAAAAGACCAATTTTTAAAAGCTGTACTTCTCATGATTCTTTTATTGATTCAGTTATTTTTCAATGGGTAATTTAAAACTAGCTGATTTTAACTCAGCCGATTTGCAAATCACCTTAATATCCCCTGTACCTGTCGGCCTGACTGTTAGCAACAGCCTACCTTCGAATGCTTTTCGCTTATTTTGTTTGTACAATTCATGACTATTGGGGTCGCCAGAATCCAGTCCAACCAGTTCGCCCGGTCCTTCAACCGAAACTTCAATGTTATCAGTTGCTTTTGGACACCTGATTCCCTTTTCATCCTGAACTTCAAGAGTCATAAAGATCAACCCGGTACCCGAATAAGCAAGTTTCACATTTTCCGGTACAAGCTTCAATTGCTGTGGCTGACCTGCCGTATTCAACGTATGCGTGGCAACTTCCTTCTTTTTATTATAACCTTTTGCCAAAAGTTCACCTTTTTTGTAACCAACCACATAAATAGCCTGGTAGGTATCCGGATTCACTTTTTTCTTTCCAAAGCTTTTTTTGTTCAGGAATAATTCCACCTCCTCAGTATTGCTGTATACAAAAACGGTATCTACTTCTTTTGCAGTAAAATTCCAGTGAGAGGCTACATTGTATGGCCTCCACTCAAATTTTTCTTTTTCCTTCAGGTTCACGGCAATATGCACCATTGGCTTATCCGACCAGAACGCCTGCCAGTAGTAATACAAACTCTTTTCAAAGCTTCCTATATCAATCAAACCCCACTCCCAGTTACGGCGGGGCCATTGCAATGCTTCGCCCATGTAATCGAAGCCTACCCATAAAAAGAGACCCACTACATATGGATTGTCACGCACCTTAATCCAGTTTTCCAGATTCTCATAGTTTTCTGTGCCTAAAAGAATGCGCTTCGGATGCGCGGCATGTTCCTCCTGATAATGATTCTTGAAATATCGGCTGGGATAATTGTACCCTGCCATATCCATAGCGTCCATAAAACCAGACTTATTTACCCAGGGAGCCCAGTCGCAACATGATATTACCGGACGTGTTGTATCTTCTTCTTTAGCCCAGTCAATTAACGTCTTCAGCGTTTTTGGGCCATCGGCATAGCGTTGATTGGGAACCTCGTTTCCAACCGAATAAATGAATACTGCAGGGTGATTTCTGTCCCGTTTCACCATATCCTTCAGATCGGTTTCAGCCCATTGTCTAAAGAATTTATTATAAGTATAGGGCAATTTTCCCCAGGCATCTTCGGAGTATCCGAATTCCCAGGTTTTGTCCCATTCATCAAAAGCTTCTGCCATAAGGTAAAAACCCATTTCATCACAAACATCAATAAAAACCGGATCAACCGGACCGTGTGTGCGAATGGCATTGCAACCCAATGCCTTTAATTTTCTCAGACGAAAGCGATAAACATCTTTAGGAACCGCCGTACCAAATGATGCAGCATCTTTATGCAGGCAAACTCCCTTGACAATAGCTTTTTCACCATTTACCAACATCCCCTGGTTGCTGTTGAATTCAATTTTTCGAATTCCGATCTGATGTCGCTCGGTATCTGTCAACTTTCCATCGACCCACAGCTCCAATTCCATCGTGTAGAGATAAGGGTTTTTATCCGACCATAAATTCGGATTGTTAACATTCATTTCTAATGACACCGGAAGCTCAGAATAATCGCTTAACTCATGCTCATAGCTAACTTCTTTCACTACCTCACCACTGGAATTTTTAAGCCGTGCAATCACTTTTGCAGGCTTAACTATCCGTTTAACATCCTCCGGATAACTTTGAAATTTAACTATTTGGCTTCCAGGAAACTGGTTTGAAATAACTTTACATTCAATTTTAACAATGGCGCTATTGGATGCTAGCTTGTCGGTCCGAATGAAAGTTTCGAACGATTTGAAATGCTGTTGTTCGGTGATCAGCAGATAAACATTCCTGTTAATGCCTAAGCCCGTATACCAACGAGCGCTTGGCTGTAAAGAGTTATCGACTTTAACGGCAATAATGTTTTCCTCCTTATTGTATTTTAAATGAGGCGTGAGGTCGTATTCAAACGTACTGAAGCCGTATGGCCTGTTTCCCAGGAAAACCCCATTCAAATACACGGAAGAATTCATATACACACCATCGAACCTGATTTTTATCCTTTTTCCCTCTGAGCCTTTGGGTAATACAAAATGCTTCCGGTAACACCCGATCCCTGTCGGTAAGTATCCACCGGATGCTCCAGACGGATTTTGTTCGTCAAACTTACCCTCAATCGACCAATCGTGAGGAACATTTAGGGTACGCCAATTACCATCATTATAGCTTGGATCGTAAAACCCTGGTAGCTCTCCCAACTGAAATTTCCAGTTGGTATTGAAATTAATTTCCTCGTCCATGATAGATTCTGAAGCCAATTTCGATTTAACGTTCCATGAATTCCGGAATACATTCTCGTCAGTCTGAGCAAATGCGTACAAGCTTATCAACTCCAGAAAGAGTATGCTAAAAAGGATTGATAAAACAGATTTCTTCATTTCTTAAGGTTTGTGTTTAGATGTTTATTTGAATACTAATTGCCCGGATTGGTTGAATCTGATCAATCAAGGTATTTTAACTCTTAATCACTTATTCTGTAACCACTTCCCACACTTTCGACCGTACCGATTTTCCGGATGGCCCTTCAACCGTGAGAACCACTGTCCAGGCGTTACTGGAACTATATTGGTGAACAGGATTTTGCTCTTCGGAAATTTCCCTGTCGCCAAATTCCCAGTGCCATTTATTGATTTCACCAACCGAATTGTCGCAGAACCTGATGATTCGTTTTGCCTTGTTCTCAACTATACATTTCCAGTTGGCTTCAATTGGTTTTTTAAATGAACTTTCTAAAAGCATCAAGCGAAATGCGCACAAGTAGGACGCATTGTTGATCATCCGTAAATCATGTGATAGATTCATAAAGGCCTTGCATCCTTTGCCATCAAAATCGAGCATTGCCCAGGAGATGCCAATCAATTCATTCTCTTTTAACACAGATTCAAATGATTTTTCAGGCCCATCAAAGGAAGCATAATCAAAAGGGGTAATGTAGAATTCCATTTGTAGTCTACCGCTTTCACCTTGTTTAAAATTGTACTTACAAGCTGAATTTGCATAAGGGAATTCCTTTATCCAGGGGAAGTTCCCCCATGCTAAAGCCCAGTCTTTATTCACAGCAGGAGTAAAAATATGGTAATTTTGTGCCTGGGTTCCTTTACCGTTAAAAAAGGGTTGGTTTGCAGCTCTGTTTGTAAAATTCCAGTTTTCCTGGTTTATGAATGGCCCTCCGGAATTGTCGCCGTCAACTACAAGCTCGAAGATGTCCTGGCGAAGCGCGCTATCCTTAAAATCCCAGAAGTCGTCGTATGCATCAATGTAAAAATATAACCGGTTCAGTCCTTTTACCCACCCAACCTTTACTTTAAGATCAAAGTCTTTTGGATCCTGATTTTTCCCTTCTCCAAATTTGGTATTTTTCAGTTCATCAATCCCGACAGCATAAGATTCCGGAACCATGTTCCAATCCGAAAAATCTCCATCTATGCGTGGAATTTGGTCCTGCGGGAACTGGAAAATCTTAAATTCCTTATCAGGTCGGACAAACGACATCAGGAGAATGGAGAGAAAAAACAATAGGAATATTTTGTAATTCATGGATTGTCACTTTTGAATTATTTCTTCAAAGGTTATCAATACTAAAACTTTGGCTTACTTGGGCCAAAGTTTCATTTTCAAACAACCTTGTCCAGGATTCTCGAATGGGCCGGGGCTTGGATGTTGCGGATCGCATTTTTTGCCGAAATAGTCAAGGTTGACCATAAGAGGTGATCCATCGGCATTTTCATAGCCAAGGCCCGGAATCCTGGCTTTGTCCAGCAAACCGGAAGTGACGAGTTTCGTCTTCGACTTTAGCGGTGTTGCAGGTAAAGTCATTTGGAGATACGTTAACCCGTCTTCCTCCACTAACAAGATCTTAAATTCTTCCTTTAGGATCAAAGGGCTTATCTCTTTGATACAGGGCCTCGCGCCGTTGAAATAAACGTTTCCGCCGGTAAAAATTGGTATATCGCATACATCGTATGTACAAAGACCATAGCCTGTGCCTCGGGGCGAATAAAACGGAATCTCCGGCAAGGGTTCATAATTTTCCTTTTCGCCACCTTTCCCGAAGTCGCCAAAAAAAATATTGTTGTAGAAACGATGGTCTCCGCCCGCGATATGATCCAAACCCG
>TBL_comb47_HYPODRAFT_10005404_pt1 | contig 14234 bp, 10 predicted proteins | sample TroBogypolimnion_40_FD_10682 | JGI IMG/M metagenome (IMG submission 10682)
TACCAGATACTCTCTTCGACCGGCGGCCTCGGCCAATCGCCGGTCCTGGGGGCCGGCACTACTTACTATAGGGAATATTCCCTGACGCCCAACACGACCTACACCCGCACCATTGTCGTCGCCTCCTCCTGCGGCGGCCTGACCGCCAATTCAATGGCTTTGAGCACCTCCACGCTGGCGGCTGTCCCCGCGGCCGCGGCCAAGACCTTCGACGTCGTGAACTTGTCGTCCATGACCGTGAGCTGGTCCACCAACGGCAACCCTGTGGGCGTCACGACATACACCGTGGTCTTAAGCACAGGTTCCTCTTATCCGAACAGCGATTCGGGGAATATCTCCATCAGCACGGTAGCGCTTTCTGCGGTCTCGACCGCCACCTTGACCGGGCTCTCGGCCAGCACGACTTATTATCTGTACATTGCGGCCATCGACTATAGCGGAATCCTTACCTCTTATACTCCCTTGGGCTCCACCGCGACCTTGACCAACACGCCCGTCTTCGTGAATTTCACGGCTATAAGCGTCTCCGGGATCACGTTCAATTGGACGAGCAATGGCGGGTCAGGCGCGTTCTACCAGGTTCTGACTTCAACCGCGGCCAATCCCTCCGCGCCTGCTGGGGCGGTGGTTACCACATCCAATACCTACAACACATTCCTAAGTTCGGCGGGCCTGAGCGTGAACACCACCTATTACTTCCAGGTGGCCACGCTCGTCAATAATGTGCCGGGCGCCTATTCCACGGTTCAAGGGACCTCGACATTGGCCAACGCTCCTTCCAGCCCGGTCTTCACGGCTGTCCTTGCCGGCAGCATCACCGTCAACTGGACCGCTTCCCCCGCGGGCACTGCGGCAGGCTATCTGCTTCAGGCCTCGACCGCCGCTAACTTTACCGGGACCGTCTATTCTTCCGCCACGACTAACGCCGCCTCAGGGGGGCTGAGCCTGTCCGGGCTCTGGGCCAATACCACCTACTATTTCCAGGTAGCCGGCCTGAACTGGAACTCTGTGCCCAGCTTCACGGTCTGGGGCGGCTCCACGGCGACGCTGGCCTCTCCCCCCTCGCGCCTGATCAGCGATTATCTGGCCGTCTATTACACCTCGGCCACATTGCAATGGGCAGCTCTGCCACTGTCGCCCTCCAGCCAGACCTGCGAGGGCTATCTGCTGGAAGCTTCCACGGCTCCTGATTTCAGCGGCACCATCATCTCCTCAGCCACTCTCAACCCGGCCTTGAGCACTTTGACCATCTCCGGTCTGAATCTCGCCAACACCTACTACTTCCAGGTGGGCAGTCTTAACCCCGAATCGGTCTGGAACCCCGTGGCCTTGACCCGCCTCAACATGCAGCTCAGCGAGTCCACGGCCGCCTTAAGCCTGGGTGCCATGGACCCAACGGTGTATTTCTCCACCATATCCATCAGCAGTTTCGTGGTCACCAACCAGGGCAGCCTGCCGGTCACGATCGTGGTCTGGGCTTCGACCATGACCCAGCCGTCGAGCCCTTGGACCTTGGCGCAGTCGCCCGGCATAGAGACGGTGCTCCTGCAGGGTGTCTGGAACTCGGCCACGCCCGCCACCGGGCAATTCAGCACGGCCATCACCAACAGCACCACGACCTCGACGAGCGCGAACTACGCGGGGAATCAGACCGGGGTGAGCATTCCGCCGGGGCAGTCTCGGACCATGTGGTTCCAGTTCTGGCGGCCGTTGTCGACGGTCACCAACGCAAAACAGTCCATCCAGATCAGCGCGCAGGCGGTCTATCCGTGATCATCCCTCTGGCCAAGAGGTTTTCTTGGCGCGCGGCGGTTCTTGCCGCCATTGGGATTTTCCTTCTTGCAGGCTCCGCGCCAGAGGCCGAGGCCGCCAGCACCTTCGGAATAACGACGATCGGTTCCCAGACTTACCCGCCCCAGAACGTGGGAAGCCAAACCACCGGGACGGACCTGAATCTCGGCTCCTACCTTGAGGCCGACAAGTACACCATCGCCGTGCCCCTGACCGCCATGACGATCTACGTCTATGGCACCGCGACCGGCAATGCCAAGGTCTCCATCTACAGCGACAACAGCGGTTCGCCGGGGACCTTGCTCTTCACGGAAGTCGCCAGTCCCGTGACCGCCAACACCTGGACCGGCATCACGATAAACAACATCAACCTGGCCGCGGGTACCTACTGGATCGCTTTTAACATCGACAACAACAATGTCGTCACCCACTCGGATACCATCTCGGGGGCCGTGCGGTTATGGCAGGCCTACCCCTACGCCAACGCATTCCCAACCACCGTGACTACAGCCTGGACTGTTGCGGCGACCGGTACGCAGGATAACACGTATATCGTCGGCGTCCCGGTCGCAGGATATGCCAAGGCCACCAAGGTCACATTATCCCCCAACAACGCGGCCGTTACCTCGCTGAGCCTCTATTCCTACAACAGCGGCAGCGCCATGCTGGCGCTCTACAGCGACAACAGCGGACCCGCCTCGTTGCTGTGGACGAGCGGGAGCACTGCGGTCTCCGCCAGCTCATGGAATGCGGTCAATGTCAGCGCCGGCACTCCGGCCAGCCTCACATTGTCCACGGGCACCTATTGGCTGGCGTGGCAATGGAACGGCGCCAATGCCGGGCCGTCCTATACAGCTGGCAGCAGCGGGGCCGGCAACTCCATCGCGCAAGCCTATGGGGCTTTCCCCGCGTCGTGGTTCGGGGGCACATCCTCCAGCGAGCAGTGGAGCGAATACGCGTCCTATTTCCCGCTGCCCGCCAATGCCTCAATCAGCGCGGTCGCCGCCACCAGCATCAAGGTCGCCTACAGCACGACCACCCCGGCCTCGAACGGCTACGATGTGGATGCCTCGACCGCGAGCAATTTTACCGGCACGATCTTCTCATCGTCGAGCCTTAATTCAGCCGCCGCCTTGACGCCGCAGGGCTTGTCGCCGAACACGACTTATTATCTGCGCGCCGGGGCCTTGTGGGGTTCCACGACCTATTACATCAGCGCGGTCCCCGCCTCGACCTCGACCTTGGCCAATACCCCGGCCTCGCCCGGGGTTTCAACCTTCACCGCGGTCGGCCCCGCCAGCCTCACCATGAGATGGTCCGCCAACGGCAACCCCTTGAACGTGACGACCTACACCGTGGTCCTCTCCACGGGCTCCTCCTACCCGAACGCCGATGCGGGCAACCAGATCCTGGCCAGTACCGCGCCGGCGGGCAGCCTGCCCACGGCGACCATCTCCGGCCTGAACTCCGGGACGGCATATTACTTGTTCGTCGCGGCCATCAACAATAACGGCATCGTCACATCTTTCACGCCGCTGGGCTCCACAACCACTTTGTCCAATGCGCCCACCTTCGTCAACTTCACCGGGATCAGCGCCAGCGGGATCACCTTTAATTTCAACGGCAATAGCGGGGCGGGCGCCCTCTACCAGGTCGTGACTTCGACGGCGGCAAATCCTTCCGCGCCCGCGGGCGCGGTGGTGACCACGTCAAGCACTTACAACACCTATCTCAGTTCCTCGGGCTTGAGCGTGAACGCCACATATTACTTCCAGGTAGCCTTGCTCACCAATGGTGTGCCGGGCGCATATTCCACAGCGCAGGGAACATCCACCTTGGCCAACGCTCCGTCCAACCCTGTTTTTTCAAGCGTCTCTGCCGGCAGCATCACCGTCACTTGGACCCCTGTCCCTGCAGGCTCTGCGGCAAGCTATCTGCTTCAGGCCTCCACGGCCTCCAATTTCAGCGGAACCGTCTATTCCTCAACGACGGCCAACACGGCCTTGGGGGCGCTGACCGTCGCCGGGCTTTGGGCCAACACCACCTATTATTTCCAGGTGGCTGGCCTGAATTGGGACTCCATCCCCAGCTATCAAGCCTGGGGTGGCTCCACGGCGACGCTGGCTTTGCCCCCCTCGCGCCTGACCAGCGATTACCTGGCTGTCTATTACACCTCGGCCACCTTGCAGTGGGCGGCCCTGCCTCTGTCTCCCTCCAGCCAGACCTGCGAGGGCTATCTGCTCGAAGCCTCTACGGCTCCGAATTTCACTGGGACGATCTACTCATCCGCCACGCCCAACGCGGCCTTGAGCACTTTGACCATCTCCGGTTTGAATCTTGCCAATACCTATTACTTCCAGGTGGGCAGCATTAACCCTGAATCGGTCTGGAACCCCAGGGCCCTGACCCAGCTCAACATGCAGCTCAGCGAGTCCACGGCCGCCCTAAGCCTGGGCGCCATGGACCCGACGGTGTATTCCTCCACCATATCCATCAGCAGTTTCGTAGTGACCAACTACGGCAGCCTGCCCGTCACGCTGGTAATCTGGGCCTCGACCATGACCCAGCCATCGAGCCCGTGGACCTTGGGGCTGGCGCCGGCCAGCGAAACCGTCCTGCTCCAGGGTGTCTGGAATTCGGTTGCCCCCTCTTCCGGGCAATTCAACACGGCCATCACCAATAGCACGACCACATCGACCGGCTCTAACTACGCGGGCAATCAGACGGGTGTGAGCGTGCCGCCGGGGCAGTCGCGGACCATGTGGTTCCAGTTCTGGCGGCCGTCGTCGACAGTCAGCAACGCCAAGCAGTCCATCCAGATCAACGCCCAAGCGGTCTACCCGTAGCCGGCCGGCTAGAACTTCGGGAAGTAATTGTAGCGGAACTGGATGAGGCCCAGGACGTCGTAGCCGCCCTGGTACTTCAGGTAGGCGATGTCGAAGTTGAGCTTGATGAAGTAGCCGATCTTCAGGTTGACGAGCCAGGGAGACTGGGTCGCGCCCTGAAACTTCATGAACTCCAGACCCAGAGGGTTCTGGTTCCTGGGCAGGAAGAAGAAGCTGGCAAAAGGCACGGTCAGGCTCTTTACCACGCTGTTGGCCGGCGCGTTTTTGTAGTAGAGGAGGGCCTCCGGGGTCAGGAACTCGGATAGGTTGGCCGCCAGGTTGCCTATGGTGCCCTGCATGACGCCCACGCTCGCGCGCGTGGGGCCGAACTTCTTGCTGGCCACGAAATAGCCGTCGCTGAGGACCTGCACGTTCTTGTTCGAGGCCGAAACGGTGACGGTGGCATTTTGGTTGATCTGCGGCTGGCCGCTGTCGCGCAGGAGCGCCGTGGCCTGCGCGCCGACGGCGATGGCCGGCCGCAGCGTGGTCTCTGACTGGAGCTGCATCTTGCCGTCCGCGGTCAGCAGCCAGACCCCCAGGCGGTCGAGGTAGTTGGTCTTGTAAGGGGCGTCCGGATAGTTGTTCTTCCCGTAAAGGCGGCCGATGTAGTAGACGGCGTTGATGTCGAGCCCCAGGCCCGGAGTGGCGAAACGGCCGGTGCTGCGGTAGGCGGTGGGCGTAAAGACGACGCCGGAGATGGGAGCGGGCCCGACCGCGGCCCTGGGTTTGACCGCGCTCCCGGCCGCCCTCTTCTCGACCATGGTGTACACCAGGCGGACCTCGGAGCTCGAGACCGCCACGGATTGGTACTCGGCGGGTACGTGCGTGCCCGGAATCTCATAGAGGGCCGCGTCCACGCTGTCGAACGCCTTGAGCCCCATCAGCCGTTCGGTGTCGGCCGCGATGTCGGCGTTGGTGTAGAGCGAGCCGCGCTGGCCGCGCACCAGATCGCGCCAGGTGTAGTCGCTGACCATTCTGTTGGCCGAAAGGAAGATGACCTCGCCCAGCACCCAGGGGCCGCGTTCGCGGGGGATCATGTTGCCGAGGTAGGCGGAGAGGCTTCCGGCGGCGACCGTGGAAGCGCCGACCACGGCCGCCGTGGAAGCAGCGGCGGCCGTGGAGACGCCTACTGGAGTGGCCGTGGAGGCGCCGACCGCGGGGGCTGGCAAGGCCGCCGCGGTCGCGGGGCCGCGTCCGCCGGCACGGGGGAATTGCGCCAAGGCGCGGGCCGCGCACAGGAGCAGGAGCAGGGCCGCCATCGTCAGATTCTTCATCATAAACTGAAGCACGACGCCGACATCAGAATCAGCCGCAGGCAGATGTTGGCTGCGACGCCCGCGCCCGCATCGTCGGCCACAACCCCTAGACCGCCCGGCAGGCGTTCCAGCCACCGGAGGGGCGGCAACTTCCACGCGTCAAAAATACGGAACAGCACCAGGCCCCCCAACCAGATCGACCATCGCGGCGGCAGGAAGGCGATCGCCGTCCAATACCCGACGACTTCATCAAGAACGATGCGTTGGTCGTCGCGTACGCCGAAAGCTGCCTCCGCGCGATCACAGATCCAGCAGGCGGCCGCGACGGCGACAGCCAGGAAGGCCGCGTAGCGCAGGGGCGAGACAGGCAGCCACGGCGCCAGAGCCATCCCCTCGACAGTCCCGATGAGGCCGGCGCCGGTCCAGCGCCGACGTTGCGCCCAGTCCGGCATCCTGTCGCCGCCGAGCCGGCCCATCAGCAACGATGGAATATAGCTTAAATAGCAACCTGTGGCAAGGCAGACCGCTGGCCACCCGCTTCGGTTCAGCCCCATGATTTCTCTATCATGCCGCGGCTCTGGCGGAAATAGAAATAGCCGCTGGACCAGGTGGCCAGGACGCAGAGCACCGTCAGGTGATAGGGCAGATGGAATACCCACCCGGGCATGGCGGCGACGTCCTTGAGCACGAGTATGACCAGCATGAGCAGAACCGCCCCGCTTTGAAAGCCCATCTTCCATTTCCCCCATCTCTCCGCGGCCAGGACCTTGCCTTGGATGGCGGCCAGCGTGCGCATGCCGCCGACGATCAGTTCCCGCGCCAGGATGAGGAACACCCCCCAGATCGGGATGTCGAGCTTGGGGTGTATGATGAGGGCTATGAGCGCGCCCAGGACCAGTATCTTGTCCGCAATGGGATCGGCGACCTTGCCGAAAGCGCTGGTGGTATTGGTCTTGCGCGCCACGTAGCCGTCGACCCAGTCCGTGACCAGCGCGGCCGTGAAGAGCGCCAGCGCCGCCAGGTGGCTGGATCGGCTGGGATGCATGAGCGCGGGGACCATGGCGATGGCCATGAGGATGCGGGCCATGGTCAGCTGGTTGGCCAGGTTCATGGCTCGGGGCGCCGCGCTCATGGATTCCCGATGCGGTAGCCGCCGTCCGCGTCCGGGGGCGGCAGGCGGTAGGGCGCGCCGTTGAAGGTCAGTTCCAGGTTCTCGCTCGGGAAAGCGCGCAGGCGCAGGCTCTTATGCGCCACCCCATCGATGCGGGCGTTCTTGGGCGCGCGCCCGGCGAAGATCGCCGAGTCGTCCGCTTCAAGGATGATCCAAGCCTCGTCCCGGACCATGATGGAAAGCTTCTCCTCCAAGGCCGGCCGCAGGGGCCACAGGACCTGGGGCTTCTGGGCTTCCTCCGGCCCGGAGCGGGGTTCACGCGCGACCCGCCAAGCCAGGACCGCGGCCAGGATGAGGCTGCACAGGACCGCGCCCCATGAGGAGCGCAACGACTCCAAATAGGCCGAGGCCTCCAGCGGCTCCGTGTCAGGGCACTCCAGCTGCTCCGGCTCGCGGTGCGAGCTAGGCGCCAGCGGGGGATTCATCTGCCGCCACAGCGGCTCGAGTTCTAGTTCAAGGAATTCGCAATAATCCGCCAGGAAGCTGCGCAGGTAGACCGGCGCCGGGAGCTCCTCGAAACGGCCGGCCTCCAAGGCCTCGATATAGCGCCTCGGGATGCGGGTGTGGCGGCATACCGAGTCCAAGGATGCGCCGCGTATCGCGCGGGCCCCCTGGAGGGCGGCACCGACCGCTTGCGCGGGTGACATCGCCGCCGCGGGTTCGCTGGCGGGCGGGCTGGGCACCGGGGGTGGCGCGCTGGGAAGCGCCGTCCCCGGTGGCGCCGGCTGTGCTCCGCTCGCCGGAGGGGGCGGCTCTGCCGAAGGGAGTTCAGTGTCCATGGTTCAATTCGGGGCTGCCGGGTAGTCCAGGACGTCGGCGCCGGAGGGCGGTTGGAACTGGAACAGCGTCTCGGGCAGGTCGGGATTGAAGCGCACGTCGGAAAGGACGGTGCGCGCCGTCATCTCTCCCATGCGCAGTTCCGATTCGGATGGAAAGAAGTCGCGAGTGGAGAGGCGCAGGGTGAGGGTATAGGAATCGTCTTCCTGCCGGCCCGGTTCCGAAAGCGACTTGAGCGCGAGCGTAAGGCTGCGATGGCCGTCCGGTCCGGGCGCGCTGACCGTGGCTATCGCGACCTGGTAGCGCTTGAACAGGGCGGTGTAGCCGCCGAAATCCAGGAGGCCTTGCGCCAGAGGCTGCGATTTCTTCCAAGCCTTGAGCTGGGCGCGGATGACCTGCGCGTTGGCGGGACGCCAGACCCAGACCCGGGATCCGTCGCAGACCAAGGTCTGCGGGTCGGGCGTGCTGTGTTCGATACGCATGCGGTCGCCTTTGGCGAAGGCGAAGGTCCCGGCCACCGACTGGGTCTGCCCGGTGCCGTTAGAGCTGACGCTCTGCCGGAAAGTGGCGGAGAGCGTGCGCAGATCCCGTTCGAAGCTGGCGAAGCGCTCGGCGACGAGAGGCACCGTGATCTCCCCGGTCGTGGGCGGGTAGAGGGGCAGGGCGAATGGGGCCGCAGCCAAGGGCGCTGCCAGCAACAGGCAGAAAATAGGCCCAACGAACGCTTTGCGGGTCATCGCCTGGGATCTCCGATGGGCACCTGCGGAAAATCGGCGCGCAGGCAGGCTTCGATCTCGTCGAAATGGATCTCCCAGCGGTTGGAGCCGTCGGGCTTGTGGATGAGCCCTTTGACCTCCAGGAGGCTGAGGATGTTCGTGGCCCGGGCGGAGGAGCCGAACTGGCTCTTGAGCAGGTCCTGCGAGACGCGGCGGCGCTCCAGCACGAGCTTGAGGGCCTGGGAGAACTCCAGGGGCGTGACGCCGAAGCTGGCCAGGTCCGCCTCGCCCGGCTTGGGCATGGTCTCCAGTTCTGGATAATCGGGCTTGCCCTGCTCGCGCAGGAAGGCCGTGACGCGGTTGATCTCGTCCTCGCCCACATAGGCGCCCTGGCAGCGCTCCGGGACCTGCGAGCCGGCGCTGCGGTAGAGCATATCGCCTCGGCCCTGCAGAGTTTCTGCCCCCATCATGTCCAGGATGACCCGGGAATCAATCTGCGAGGTGACCTGCATGGCCACACGGCAGGGCAGGTTGGCTTTGATGACTCCGGTGATGATGTCCACCGAAGGCCGCTGCGTGGCCAGCACCATGTGGATGCCCACGGCCCGGGCCATCTGGGCCAGGCGCTGGATGTTGTCCTCGACCTTGCCGCCGGCCACGAGCATGAGATCGGCCAGCTCGTCGATGACGACTACGATGAAGTACTCCCGCGGCGTGCCCCGCTTGTCCGCCTCTTTGTTGTAGCCGTCGATGTTGCGCACCCCGTAGAGCTGGAAGCGCTGGTAGCGGCTCTCCATGATCTTGACCAGGTTGGCCAGGGAGTTGGCCGCCTCTTTGGCATTGGTGATCACGGTCACTTTGTCCGCCGGCACGATGGGGTCGAAGAGGTGCGGGATGCCCTCGTAGAAGGTCAGCTCCAGGCGCTTGGGGTCGATGAGCAGGAACTTGACCTCGTCAGGCCGGGCCCGGTACAGGATGGAGAGGATCAGTGAATGGACAAAGACCGATTTGCCCGAGGCGGTCGCCCCGGCCACCAGCAGGTGCGGCATGCTCTGCAGGTTGGCGGCCATGGGCTCCCCGGAGGCCGAGAGGCCCACGGCGAAGCTCAGCAGGGGCGCGTCCGGCGGCAGGGCCCGGCTCTCCAGCACCTCGCGCAGGACGACCAAGGCCGGCCGCGCGTTGGGGATCTCTATGCCCACCGCGTCCTTGCCCGGGATGGGCGCGATGATGCGGATGGCCTTGGCCTTGAGGGCGCGGGCGATGTCCTTGTCCAAGGAAACGAAGTTGCTGACCCTGACTCCGGGCGCCGGCGTCACCTCGTAGCGGGTGATGACGGGGCCCGGCGCGTAGCCTGAGATCTGCGCCTCGACGCCGAAATCCTTGAAGGTCTGCTGCAGGGCCGCCACGGCGGTTTGGATCTCGCTGTCCAGGGGCTTGCCCGTGTCCGCCGCGGCGGGGCGCGGCTTGAGCAGGTCAAGGGGCGGCAACTGATATTTCCCCGGCCTGGCGGCAGGCCGGGACTGTTCTGGCGCCTTGTTCCCGGGGTGCTTGCCCGGACGGGCCGGCTTCTCCTCCGCCTGGTTCAGGTTGACGGGCTCCGGGGCCGCCGCGGGGGCGCTGACCGCGGCTGGAGCCGCGTCCTTGACGGCGGCGTCGCCTTTAGGAGCCCGCTCCACGCTGCTCTTAAGCTCCTGACGCGCCTTTTGCCAGCTCCGGAAGTCGTCCGCGAAGGCCGCCGCCGCCCACGCCGCGATGGCCTTGAGGCGGATGCCCAGGACCGCTTGCAGGCTAAGGAGGAATCCCGCCAGGCAGACGAGGAACGAGCCGAATCCGCCCAGGCCGGCCAATCCGTCATGGAGGACGCCGCCCAGCCACCCCCCCCAGTTCGCGAAAGAGAGCAGACCCGATGCCGAGGCGAGGCAGATCAAGGAGGCGACGGCGGTGATCAGGACGCCGGGGAGACCGCCGTGCCGAACATAGCGGTAAGCCTCGTTTCCAAGCAGGACAGGGATAAGATAACAGACGTACCCCAGGAATTCGAAAAAGCGCGCGTGAAGCCACTGGCCCCACGGCCCCGCTAGGCCGGGAAAAAGGATGGACCAGGAGAGGTAGACGGCTCCGACCACGGCCAAGCTCCAGCGCGCCGCCGGCCAGATGCTCTTGCGGCCGCGCGAGGCCCGGGATGCTTTGGCGTAATAGCGACGGACCGGCTGGCTCATGAAAGCGGCCGCGTCAGCTCCGCTGGAGCCAGAAGATGTCCTGGCCGGCTTTGACCGGCTTGCCGTTTTCCGTGAGGACCTTGACCACGGTGCCCGCAAACTCCGCCTTGAGTTCGTTGAACACCTTCATGGCCTCGATAATGCACAGGACCTGTCCGGGCTTGACACTGTCGCCCTCCCTGGCGAAGGGCGGGCTCGAGGGCGTGGCGGCCCGGTAGAATATGCCCATCATGCTGGCCTTGACGGCGACGGCGCCGGGAGGCAGGGCGGGCGTCGCTTCGATCGCCGCCTGCGATTGGGGCGCGGGCGCGCCGGCGGTGAAGACGGGGACCGGGACCGGAGCGGTGGCCGGCGCTGCGCGGCGCACGAGGCGCAGCTTCAGGCCCGGCTCGTCGATCTCGACCGCGTCGAGCTCGTGCTCCCGCATGAACCCGTAGACTTCCTTGAGCTTGGCCAAGGCCGGTGAACCATCCGCCCCGGAGGCGACGGAGCCTCCGGGGGCCGCGGATTTGTCCTTGACCGCCATTGCCGTCCTAGCGCCTCCGGGCACCGTCGCGGTGCCGGTCGGGGCCGCCGCGCTGTTCCCTTCTGGCCGGGCGCGGCGTGAGCGGTCCTTCCGATCCCGGCGAGAGGACGGCCTTGCGTGAGAGCCGGATCTTGCTGTCGCTGTCGATCTCCAGGACCTTGACCTCCACCTCGTCGCCCTCGTGCAGGACGTCCTCCACGCGGTTGACGCGTACGACGTCAATCTGGGAGATGTGCAGGAGGCCTTCCCGGCCCGGGAATATCTCCACGAAAGCGCCGAACTCCTTGATGGAGACGACGCGGCCCTTGTAGATCTTGCCGATCTCGGCCTCCATGGTGAAAGCCTCGACCTCGGCCTGAGCCTTGGCGCAGCCATCGGCGTCCACTCCCGAGATATAGACTGAGCCGTCGTCCTCCACGTCGATCTCGACCCCGTAGGTCTCGATCATGCGGCGGATGTTCTTGCCGCCGGGGCCGATCATGGCGCCGATCTTGGCCACCGGGATTTGCAGACGCATCAGGCGCGGAGCATGTTGCGAAAGCTCCTTGCGGGGCGCCGCGATGGCGGCGTTCATCTTGTCCAGGATGAAGAGCCGGCCGCGGCGGGCTTGCTCCAGGGCTTCCTTAAGGATGGAGAGCTTGAGGCCTTCCACCTTCATGTCCATCTGGAAGCCCGTGATGCCCTTGGTCGTGCCGGCCACCTTGAAGTCCAAGTCGCCGTTGTGGTCCTCCACGCCGGCGATGTCGGTGAGGATGGCGTGCTTCTCCCCCTCCAGCACCAGGCCCATGGCGATGCCCGCGCAAGCGGCCTTCATGGGCACGCCCGCGTCAAAGAGGGCCAAAGACCCTCCGCAGACCGAGGCCATCGATGACGAACCGTTGGACTCGAATATCTCCGAGACCAAGCGGATGGTGTAGGCGAATTCCTCTGCCGGCGGCAACAGGACCGCCAGCGACCGGCGCGCCAACGCTCCGTGGCCGATCTCGCGGCGTCCCGGGCCGCGCTCGGGCTTGACCTCCCCTACCGAGAATCCGGGGAAGTTGTAATGCAGGAGGAAGCGCTCCTTGTACTCGCCCTCAAGCTCGTCCATGATCTGCATGTCTCCCGGCGAGCCCAAGGTCGCGCTGACGAGCGCCTGGGTCTGTCCGCGAGTGAAGAGGACGGAGCCGTGCAGTCGCGGGAACACCGGCATCTGGATGGTGATCTGCCGGATCTCGTCGAACTTGCGGCCGTCGGGCCGCAGGCCCTCCTCCAGGATGACGCGGCGGCTTTCCTTGTGCAGGATGTCGTCCGCGATGGCGGCGACGTGGGTCTGGCCTCCGAACAGCGGCGAGGCCGGGTCCTTGATGGCCTCGAGCTCCTTGGCCACGGGCTCCCAGACCGCGTCGACCGCCGCGGAGAAAGTCTCCTTGGTCGGATGCTTGGCGCGCAGGACGGCGACGATGCCGTCGCGGACCTTTTTGGTGACGAATTCCACGATCGCGGCGGGCCGCTCCACCTTGACGATGTCGCGCTTGACGATCCGGCGTCCGGCGGCTTCGCTGGCCGCCACGACCTTGAGCTGGAGGTCGCAGAGCTTGTCGATGGCCGCGGAGGCGGTTTCCAAGGCTTGCGTGAACACGTCCTCGGGGACCTCGTTGGCGCTGCCCTCGACCATGAGGAGGGCGCCCTTCTTGCCCGCCACCACGAGCTCCATCTCCGCGGTGTCACGCTCCTCGAAAGTCGGGAAGAGCACGAACTCGTTGTTGATCCGGGCGATGCGCACGGCCGCGACGGGCCCGTTCCAGGGGATGTCGGAGAGCAGCAGAGCCGTCGAGGCGCTGTTGACGGCCAGCACGTCCGTGTCGTTCACCAGGTCCGTGGAGAGCACCAGGGTGTGGACCATGGTCTCGAAACGCCAGGACTTGGGGAAGAGGGGCCGGATCGGCCGGTCGATCAAGCGGGCCGTGAGGGTCTCCTTTTCACGGGGCCGGGTCTCGCGTTTGAAGAAGCCGCCGGGGATGCGGCCCGCGGCGTAGGTGCGCTCCCGGTATTCGGAGGTGAGCGGGATGAAGTCGCCCACCTTCGCGGTCCAACCCGCCGTGGCGGCGGAGAGGGTCACGGTGTCTCCGAGGTGCGCGGTCGCGGAACCGCCCGCCTGCTTGGCGATGGTCCCGGTCTGGAGTGAAATGGTCTTTCCGCCTACAGTCTCCTGCAGGCTGATCGTCTGGATGGAGTCGGCCATGGCTACTTCCGGAGGTCGAGCTGCTTGACCAAAGTGCCGTAAGCGGCCAAGTCTTTTTTCTTTAGGAAATTCAAGAGCCGGCGGCGTTGGCCGACCAGGCGCAGGAGGCCGAGTTGGGAGGCGTAGTCCTTCTTGTTGCCCTTGAGGTGGCCGGAAATGGACTTGATACGCTCCGTGATGAGCGCGACCTGGGTCTCCGTGCATCCGGTGTCTCCAGGCTTCTTTGCGTATTTCTTGATAGTTTCAGCGCGATTCTCTTTAGTTATCATGGTTCTATTATAGGAAGTATGGCGGAGGGTGTCAATGAAACGGGATTTAGAGGGTGCTGCGCTTCCCGGCCAAGGCGCGCACCACCGCGAACAATTCCGCGGGGTCCACCGGCTTGGGTAAGTGTGTTTGGAAACCGACGCTCATGGCCTTGGCCCGGTCATCCGCGCCGGCGAACGCGGTCAGGGCCGCGGCCGGCACCTGGCCGCCTGCCTTGGGAGGCAGGGCGCGGATGCGGCGCATCAGGGCATAGCCGCCCTCGTCGGGCAGGGAGATGTCGCACAGGAGCACGTCCGGCGCGCGTCGGGTGAACGTCGCGAAGGCTTCGTCCGCGGAGGCGGCGGTTTTGACTTCGACGCCGCATTGAGCCAGCAGGGAGGCCAGCATGCCGCGCGTGTCGGC
>TBL_comb47_HYPODRAFT_10005405_pt1 | contig 14230 bp, 9 predicted proteins | sample TroBogypolimnion_40_FD_10682 | JGI IMG/M metagenome (IMG submission 10682)
TAAGTCTGAGACTGCTGATCTAACCAATTGTAAAAATCACGTTGGCTTAAAGCGATTACACGGAAGCGCATAACTGCATGGGAATCTCCGCAGAATTCTGCGCACTGACCCCAGTAGTAACCAGGCTTGTTAGCCTTTATCCACATGAGATTGCCACGGTTAGGAATCATATCCACTTTACCTGCTAGCTTTGGAATCCAGAAGCTATGCATAACATCGATACTGCGTAAATTGATATGCACAGGACGACCCGCAGGAATAACTAATTCATTACCTGTAGTGATAACGCCACCACCAGGAATCTGCTCATTTGGATATTCAAACTTAAACCACCACTGATATCCTGTAGCTGTAATTTCATAGGCATTTGCTTTATCAGCAACAGGTACATCGTAAGTATACCAAATCGCTTTAAGTGTTGGTATAGCTATGAAAACAAGTGCGAGTACCGATGCAGCAATAAGCCCTACTTCAACCAGAGGATTTCCATGACCTTGTTCAGGTGGAACTGCACGCTCTTCTTCCTGAGTACGTGCCTTAAATTTTAACGTAGCATAGGCTAAGATAGAAGCAACAATCACAAATATCGTGAAGGTTACGTAGCAAGTTACGTAAAACACATTCAACTGTGTCTGAGCAACAGGTCCTTCGGTTATCATGGTGGATTGTTTACCATCCATACCTAAGAACGANTGCCAGGAGCANCCAGGTAGCANNGCAAGGGATGCTAATGCTCCTANGCAGCGAATGNGAGAGAAAGAATTCAGTAAAGGTTTAAGCAAACGCATGGATACGAATCTTACCAAGCTCACCGAACTGGGTAAGTTTTCAAGCATTAATCTACGTATTTATATACCCTTACNATNGTCATTCTTCGTTCTAATAACGCTATTAGGCAGGCAATCAGGGTTGCTAACGGTAGAACAAAATGCGACCNAAGTACTACCATGAAGCAACTAAGCATCTATNTATTCGGTTTAATAGCTCTCATAGGCACAGGATATAGCCAATCTTCAGCGGCATCCGAGCCACGTGAAATTGACATAAGTGCCAATGACACAATGAAATACGACACTACAGCGATCACAGCTACACCTGGTGAATCCTTACGTGTTGTTTTCACTAATGCGGGTACTATCCCTAAAGATGTGATGGGACATAATTGGGTACTTTTGAATAGCGGAGTTGATGTAAGTTCTTTTGCATCAGCAGCTTCTACATCAAAAGAGACAGGTTATATTCCAAAAGGACGTGCTGCTGATATTATTGCTAAGATTGACCTCCTTGGACCTCGCAAATCGGGTGAAATAGAGTTCAAAGCTCCTACAAAACCTGGCGTTTACACCTTCCTTTGCACCTTCCCAGCCCATTACCAAGCAGGCATGCACGGTACTTTAACGGTAAAATAATAAAGCATTAGACCCTAAGATCCTTCCAATCTTAAGTTCGTATATTCTACTTATAAACCGCATAGCCTTGGCTATGCGGTTTATTTTTACTACCCATTCTTAGCTCCTGATCTATCACAATGGCTGATAAAACTGCCAAAATATCCATTCAGTTAGTTAAGGATCATTTCAATGATCCCGTTTCGGTCATTCATTATACACGTGCCGCACATAAACTAGGACTGTGGAAATCAGAGGAGCTATTAGTTAAAAAGTATTTTACTGATAAAAATGCACGCTTACTTGAAGCCGGTTGTGGAGCAGGTCGTGCAACCTTGGGACTATGGAAACTTGGCTACACAGATATTACAGCATTCGATCTTGCTGAGGAACCGATCGATCAAGCCAAATGCCTCGTTGAAGAAAATGAAGCTACTGAAATTAAACTCTGCGTAGCAGATGCAACCCACTTACCTAAAGACAATTTCTTCAAACGAAAATTTGATGGTGTTTTATTTCTCTTCAATGGGCTTATGCAAATTCCAGGCAGAGAAAATAGACGCAAAGCACTGTCTGAATTAAGACGTGTAACACGTGTTAATTCCCCCCTACTCTTCACAACCCACGACAGAGATTACTCAGCTATAGAACGTGCATTGTGGTCACTTGAAAAATTACGCTGGGAAAGTGGTGCACAGGATAAAAGACTTGTTGAATTTGGTGACCGCTACTTCACGCATGAACACGGAACAACTTTCATGCATCTACCAACGCGAACTGAAATTTTGGAAGACTTAAAAGCTACCGGCTGGCAACATGAGTTCGATTCACTACGTAAAGAGATTTCAAAAGAATCATCTGCTGTAAAAGACTTCTCGGATGAATGTCGCTTCTGGGTCGCCAAAGCTGAGTAAAAAAAAGACGTGCTAGTTAAAGCACGTCTTTTTCAATTAATGTCGGTAAACGTTACAGACGTTTAGTAATATCGACTGTATACGTACGACCACGGGCCATTCTCGTATATAGACTTGTTTCAAAGCCTTGTGAGCTACCTGAAACTAATGGCGGTTTAGCATCTAATGCGTTATCTACGCCTAAACGAATGCGTGTATTAGCGAACCATTTATTTGATGACGCTAAACTGTAAGATACATATGTATTATACATTTTAGTATCATGCACAACGTAGCGGTAGCTATAGGAACCGTTTGAGAAAACAGGTTGTATGTATGTAGGATTACCAAGCGCATTCCACGTCGCTAATGTCGTAGTTGCACCAGTATCAGTATATCTGCCTATGTAATACATCGAAACGCCAGCACCCCACTGATTCTTCTTCCAGTTAAGGAGTGTAGTACCACGCCATGGAGGAGTTGCTCCACCTACGTTTGCACTATTTGAAGCTCGGTAATCGGTTCTAGGAGCGGTTGAAGAAGTGTAAGCATGGAAATCATTTAAGTATGTCCAAGTTGTATCAAATGTAAAACTACCAATCTTCATTTTTGGTAAACGGTAATTTAAATCATAATCAAATCCGTTTACGAACTGAGAAGCAGCGTTGTAGTAACTTACATTTACATAGGAAATTGCACCAACAACTGCTCGTTGATTGCCTGGAGTTTGAGTAGCGTTATATGCATTAAAAGCAGCGATATCTGAAGCAGTTACAGGCATACGCACCACTGAAGGATCACCTTGGTAAGATGCAGTACCAGAACCTAAATCAATACTACTGACACTTTTACCAGATGCGATAGCTGCTTGAGTTGCTGCTAAAAGAGCAGCAGTATCAGCAGCAATACCACCACCTGTGACAATCACGTTCTTTTGAGCGATTTCCCAGTAGTCTATTGAGACAGATAATCCTTTGATATGAGGAACATCAATTACAACACCTGCGGATTTACTCTTAGAAGTTTCAGGTTTTAAATTGAGATTTCCGTGAGCGATACTAATACGGTTCGAAGGACCGTCCGTTGGTAATCCAGTTACGATTGAGCGATAGGTATCATTGCTGCTCAGTAATGTGCGCTGCAATGTACCCGTAAATAATTCGTTCAAGTTAGGAGCATGGAAGCCTTCGCTATAAGAAGCCCGTGTCATAACCCAGCTAAGCGGTCTCCAGGATAAACCATATTTTGGCTTAGAGGTTGAACCAAAACTTGAGTAATCTTCTCTACGTACAGAAGCAGATAGTTCTAGTGATTTAACAAGGGGTAAAGTAAATCCATGACCTACGAGTGGCAGGACTGTTTCAGCGTAAAGTGCAGAAACATGTCGATTTCCGTGCGTATCATTGTTTGGTGAGAAACTAACGAAATCATCACCTGCTGGATCTAGTCCAGAAGTTGGAGGATTTAAACCAGCATAAGGAGGTCTGAAATCATCAAACGCTTCATATCTGAATTCACCACCAAATGCAGCTCCAACTGAATTACCACCCCATATAGGGAATAAATTACCACTAGTATTAAAGTCAGTACTTCCTAACTTTGTTATACCATTACGAATAAAAGGTGCTGCAAAGGTATTAACTACACACTTTGTGGATTTGTGTAAGCGCCAGTAACAACTTCAACACCATTCTGAATAGCGAAGGATTGTCCAAACGGATTCATCGCTTTTGAAGGATCCGTTTGATTAATAGCAGCATTAAGTAAGCTACGTCTTGTAGCTCCTGCTTCATATTCTATACCGCGTGCTGCAGAGTAAAGAAGCGCACCTTCATAGGTCCATGATTCTAAAAACTTACCGCGTAAACCAAGCACACCACGATAAACAGAGTCAGTTACATAGTCCGTACGAGTAGCAAAATCTATAAAACGTTTATTAGTTATAGATACAGCTGATGGCGTACCCTTTAGACGAGGAGTTCCATCTGCATTAGGAGTGCCGTTCACATCCCAAAAACGTGTACCGAAAGGATTAAAAGGATTTGTTGCAGGAACAATTAAATAACCATCAGTACTTTGAGAGTATGCATCAGGCTCACGATATGCCGTAGACCTTGCTTGATACATATTGAATTCACTGAAGACAGTTAATTTCGGTGTTATATCATATTCACCAGAGGTATAAATACTGGTACGCTTACTAGAAGGCTGAATGTGACGGTAAGCGCTATTATTCCAATAGTAGTCATGACCAGGACCTGTTGCTGTACGGGTAGGTGCAGCTGTAGCAAAACCTACTCCACCAGCAGCAAGCGGTGTGAGATAAAAAACACCCGTGCTTGATGCCATCGTAGTTGGCACACCAGTTGGACGAGCACCTGTGAAGGTGCTTACCTGGCCATAAGTATTCGTTGCTGCTACAGTACCTAAAATATAGGATCCATAAGCACTCGATGTAGATAAAAGATTAAAGGTTGTATCCGTAGGTGTATTCCAAGGTGCAGGAGCATTAGCAGTATTATCAGGATTTGCTGAGAATGGTCTATTCGATGAAAAAACAACTCCACGATCATAGTAATCAGCAACCGCTACAAAGTGACCTTTACCACCTGCAAAAGTATTACCCTCTGTCAAAGTAACACGGCGATCTGTACCATCACCATAACGTGTTTGACCCCAATTGAGTTTTAATTCGGTGCCAACAAACGTTTTATTCATCTGATAGTTAATTACACCAGCAACCGCATCGGTTCCATAGATAGATGAAGCACCATCTCTTAAAATATCAATATGATCTACTCCACCGTTTGGTAATTGATTTGAATTAACCGATAAAGTTGGGACACCCGCTTCAGATTGGCTGATTGGATGAGGAACTAAGCGACGACCGTTAACAAGTAGTAGCGTATTACTTGAAGGTAAGCCACGCATTGAAATCGTTGCGTTGTCACCACGAGCAGTAGCACCAGCAACAGCCGTTTCATTACCTGGCATACCTGTAATTTCAGGTAACGCAGTAAGTAACTCAGATGCTTGATTTGCATCACGTGACTCAAACATTTCTTTATCCACTACCGTAATAGGTAGTACATTTTCCTGTTCTACACGTTTAATATTAGATCCCGTAACTGAATAAGCACTGAGTTTAACAATTTGATCGTTTGTTGCGACTGGAGCAGGAGCTACTTGCGCTGAAAGACGCATCGTTGCAACCAATGCAATACAAGAGAGTACACGAAGAGATCGTGTGGTGTTCAAAAAACGGACAGTTGTCATATGTCTTTTATAGATAAAATCTATCGAAGGTACATACAAATGTAACATAAACCCCAATATTTTCATTCGAGCAATTTAGCTAAAAAAAAAATGCGCATATAAAAATATGCGCATTTTTTGTATTAACCTAATAACTTAGAAACTAAACGTATTACTCCATTGATAGAGTCGTGGTTGCCCATAAAAAGCAGCAGATAAATTATTAGCTGCGGTATAACCGTTAGTAACACTTGGTTGTATCACAATATCATAATGATTGAATAAATTAGCTACGTTCACTTGAGACTTCCAAGTGATTTTTCTAAATTTATGTGAATAACCAGCGATAAGATCTACCTGGGTTCGATTAGGTGCATAAAATGTCTGCCAATTCGTAGAACCTGCAGCAGGTAAATAATAATCCACCAAACGCTTAAACTGTGCGGATACTGTACCACCAATATTTAATCCCTTTAAGCTACCGGTGCTAAATGTATAGATATTAGTGAATGCAAAGCTGTACTTAGGATAGCCTGACGTTTTTTGCCCAGCAGAAAACGCTTGAATCGTTCCTGGTACAGTAAAACTAGGTGTGATCTGTAAAGCAGAAATAGGTAATCCAACTGCACCCGTTAATATGGATCCATGGACTGGATCTACTGTTTTTAATACGGTAGCTACAGCTGAACTACTACTTATAGCTCCAGATGGATTTGTAGGATTTGCATAGTATGGACTTGCTGATGAATTCATCATCGCAAGTGTTAAAGGAACAGCTCCAGCTGTTGTAGATGTAACAACAGGGGTCTTAGAGTTATAGGTTGCTCCAACATATACTAATGTACCATCAGCGTACGTTACCTGCCCTGCTGAATTTTGGTGGAATTGATCATTGTATAATTGAGCGTAAGAAACATTCGAATTAATCGTGCCAGTCGCTTCAGCTGCACTAAAACGTAAACGCCAATTTGCAGTTGGATTAGCAGTTAACGTGAGGTCAAAACCAGATGACTTACGATCAACTTCAGCATAACTACCATTTCCAACACTACCATTTAACCCAGATGGGTTTACTGCAGTAGTAACGCCAGAAGGTGTATTATATTGTTCATTTTTACCTACAGCACTGTAAAAAGCGAGCGCTCCAGATAATGTACGTGCAGTATTATTAAATTTAAATCCAAACTCTGCACCTGTTCCTCGTCCTGCAGTTGGATTATGTCCAGCAGGATCAGGGAAATTAACTTGAGGAGGTGTAACCGAATCAGAAGCTGAAGCGTAAGCCTTAATCAAATTCGTTAATGCATAGTCTACACCAACGTCATAGTCGACAGATTTGAAGCGACTTACACGGTAAGGGTCAGGTGGATACAAAATTAAGCTGTCAAAATTTTCGTTTGGCCGAATACCAACGAGCGTATTCAGTTTACCGTCCATCCACTGCGTGAAGTTAACTAAGAATGCTCCCTTGTTATCAATAATACTATGTTCATTTAAATTAGTACTTGATAAACCAAGTGGATTAGCAGGGGAAATTAAGGAGGTATTAATCTGATTAGCTTGCTGACGTACATAGTTTACTCCGTTTAATGTAGCACGTGGCGCTTCTAACGAGTAAAACGGATACATCAAAGCTCCTTGTCCTACTGAATAATACTGTGAAGCAAGATTTGTGCGGCCATTATAAGTAGAAATTGAGGAACTATAGATTGGATTAAAATTACTATCCGCTTGGAACATAGAGAAAGAAATCGAGTAAGCTCTAGCTCCGACATAATCGGCACCGATAATTGTCTGACTATGTGCCCTACCTCCGAATAAATCATTCGTTAAAACCATGGAATAACGGAGCGCTTTTGTATGAGCAGGCTCAGTTGTTTCATTCGGTGCACCACCAATTGCCCAATCACCTGTTGGGTTAGCTGTTGCTTGTGGAGCATAGAGGGTTGTTCCAACACTACGGAAGCCGTAGTAGGATGTTGTATAACCAAAGGCTAATTCAGATGAAACATGTGAATTCCATACTGTATCAGCAGCAAAACTCGTATATTTAGTGATCGTAGTTTCACTTTTGAGCCATCCAGACATTGCTCCATCTTGGGCCCAATTCATCATGCCGTTCCAAATATTACCAGATACATTAGGAGCCCCTGCTGCATTGACTGTGTTAGCACCTAACTGATTTGTAGCTATAAGATAAGAAATCTTATCTCCTGAGCGGCTATCTGCAGTCGTACTTGACGACGTAAATGTCATATCACCACCTAAAATGCCGTGCTCTGTAGTTTCATCTCCTATCAAACGAATGGTTGTATTTTTGAATACTTTTAAAGCAATTTGTAGGTAGTTACCTGTAATTTCTTGGCCTACATTAACACGGCGACTTTGCTGATCATCTTTTAATACAGCTAATCTAACAGCAACTTTATCATTACCCGTATTATAATCGAGAAGTCCCGTTTTCGTACCATATTGATCAACGGTATACTTCATACTTCCCGTGGACTTTGTATTAAAACGTGCCATCTTTGATACCGAATTAACTACACCACCAGGGCCGCCACCACTATAGAGAAGCGCTTGAGGTCCATTAATTACCTCTACACGTTCAAGATCGAAATTTGATGTCATCCCTGGAGCAGTTGCACCTGGATTATACATTGGTCCTGAAGGCATAAGACTATCTCTTTGAATAACTGTTGTATCAAATCCACGCAGCTGAATCACGGTGTGCGCAACGTGATCGTTGTACTGCATACCTGCATTAGTGGATGGATCTGTTGAGCTAGAACCAGAACCAGAAGAATACGTTTGTAGCATATCTTCAACGGTCGTTGCACCGACATCATCCATGAAAGCTTGATTAAAAATATCAGCGGTAACAGGCAACTTATCTAATTCAACATTGAAGCGCGTAACTGAATTAGAATTTAGAGCCCCGTAGCTATTATCTTTATCTGCGGCTACATCAAAAGGACTTAGCAATACTACACTTTCTTTTTGATTTGTATCAGGTATGTCATTACTTATCTTAGAACTAGCCTGAGCTAGGAGTCCTAAAGAGGACATAAACAGTGCCGCATAAAGGGCACATGAAACTAGGGTTATGCGTGTGTATTTCATGTTAGGATTATAAAATTTGGGTGGGGGTTAGGTTAATTTAGCACTAAAAAAGTATATATTTTTATTATTAATTAAACGGATCCTTTATATCCTTAGACTTAACTTTTCCTGATAAATCCCATTCGAAACAACTATCATAAATAGCAGTAAAAATTCGGCCCTCTTGAGTAACCCAGCCGCGATACATACCCTGCGTAGTATACTGTATTGCTATTCCGCCTTTTGAGTCGATCGATACTAGGCCACCATTAGCGTTTAGTTTTTTATGGATTACCTCGCGCGCTGCATCGACAAGAGAACTACCTTTATACTCCATCTGAGCGCTAAGATCATAAGCCGTTAATGCACGCATAAATGCCTCGCCGAGACCTGTGCATGAAACAGCACACGTTTTATTATTAGCATAGACACCAGCACCCACAATACAGGACTGACCTACTCTGCCAGCATACTTATTAGTAGTACCACCCGATGAACTAGCTGCAGCTAGATTATGATTAACGTCACAAGCAACTGCACCTACCGTACTCATCGTAAAGGAATGCAACGAGGCAGGTACCACGACATCCTCTGAAAGAGGTGTCTTATTAGAACCTCGAATCTTTAGCATCGCTTCATATCTGTAGGTAGTAAAAAAATAATCATCTGCCTCCATCACCAATCCTTCAGATTGTGCAAACACTTCAGCAGCGTATGCAGACAAAAGTACGTGAGGCGTTTTCTCCATGACCTTGCGAGCCAATTTAACAGGATTACGCACATTTCTTAAAAGGCTGGATGCTCCGGCTTTAAGGGTAATTCCGTCCATAAGAGCCGCTTCCATTTCTATTTTTCCATCACGGTTGAAAGACGAACCCCTTCCTGCGTTGAATAATGGATTATCTTCCAAGGCAACAACTGATGCTTCGACCGCATCGAGACTTGGTTTACCCTGATTAAGACAACTATAACCTACGTGTAATACATACCTAAGCGCTTCATGAAACTCCTGAGCTCTTTCCTGAGTCATTTCACTTTTCGGCAAAGCACCTGCTCCACCATGTATGGCTAAAGTTTTCATGCGTTAGCTTCCAGGTTGAGTTTCATCTTCGTTTTTAACCTTTGCCATCGTGTAACCGCTCGCAGCCGCTATGAATGTAAAAATTAAACCTACATAGCAAAATACAGCCCAGGGGGCGTAATCGATTACAGAAACACCTAACGTTCCGCTCATGAAAGCACCTGCTATACTCCACGGAATAAGTGGAACCACCACGATTCCACAATCTCCAATAGCTCGTGTTAAATTTTTCCCAGCAAGCCCTAACTTACGATAAACTGGTTTATACAATTCAGCAGGTAATAATATAGTCACATAGGCAGCACCTGTCATTAATTCTACAACGAAACAAGTAAGTGCCGTAGCCCCAACTGCTTTAAGCGGCGTAGTTGTAAATTGAAATAGTTTTGAAACTAAAGGCGTAAGTAGTCCCGAGGTTTGAAGTATCCCGTTAAATGCAAAGGCAAGTATGGCAATTAACGTAACATGCATCATCCTCGTCATCCCCCCTTGCTCTAAGAGTTTATCAAGCAGCTTATTTCCCGTATGAATATCAGGGCCTTCGACAAGTGCATTTAAAACAGCAGACGGAGACTGATGTTGTATAACTATAGCTAATACAACAGATACAGAGATTGATAAAAACATACCCGGAAGTACAGGCCTATTGCCAGCAGCAAGCCAAACTGAAACAACAACGGGGAGTAATAAAAATGGACTAAAAACAAAGTGACTTGCTAGTGCTTTTCTTAACACTTCTGTTTCATTTAGTGCACCGCCAGACGTGCCACTAGCCCCCATAAAATAATAAACACCTAGTCCTACTAATACAGCAGGGACTGTAGTCCATAAACAGTGGCGAATATGATCATAAATATTAACGCCTGCGATACTGACCGCAAAATTAGCATTCCCTGCAAAAGGAGAAATTTTATCTCCTAGATAAGCACCAGATACCAATGCCCCAGCTGCCTGACCTAAGGGAATATTAAGTCCGTGCGCAATACCCATAAAAGCTACCCCCACAGTAGCGATTGTCGCATATCCTGATCCTAACAAAACGGAAACTAAACTGGCACACGCACAGGCCGTTACTAAAAATAATTTTTGAGATATAAGCCCAAGACCAAAATACGTTAGCATGGGTATCGTACCAGAAATGAGCCAACTTCCCGACAAGGCACCAACAACAATTACGATCAACATCGCTGGCATGCCTTTTCCAATACTAGCAACAATTCCAACCTGCATCTGCTTCCAAGAAAAACCTAGGAAATGAGAAACACCCCCTACCAATCCGCAGGCAATAAGAAGTAGTACCTCAACTTTAATTTTAAAGACTCCGTAACCGATGCAAATAAGCAGAGCAGAGCTAACAATCGTCACAAGCGATTGCATAAAGCTGGGCTCACGTGTGAGAGCACCTAATGGGGTTAACGGATCAGAATCCACTGAGGGGTAAGCTAGGTTTTACTTAAATTAGAAGATCGTATACTTGTATACAAGAGTAAAATATGCCAATTTCCTCGCTCGTTAGACTATATTTTCTAAGCATTTACACGTAGTTCAATGTCCATCCTCACCCGCCCATCTCTTATAGAGATTAGCCCTCAATCAGTAAGGCCATCAGCCCTACCTGATCACGTCTACGCGGTTTTAAAGCAGCAAATTCTTTCCTGTGTTCTTAAGCCTGATGAAAGACTAATTGAAAAAAGACTCTGTGAAGAGCTGCGTGTTTCTAGAACACCCCTTAGGGAAGCCCTTAATCGTCTAAGCCACGAAGAACTGCTCTCATTTCAACCTCACGCAGGTTACCGAGTAGCTTCTATTACCATCAATAGTTTTAGAAATCTCATTGAACTAAGAGCTATTGTTGAACCCCAAGCAGCTGCACTTGCTGCACAGCGAGCTACCGAGGAAGATATAGCAGATTTAAGAGCCTGTGCTTGCCTTCCCTACGATCCAAATGACGACAGAGGTTTTGTGGATTACTGCCGAGCAAATGCTAAATTTCATCTAAGAGTCGTGCGTACGGCACGTAACGCAGCTCTCGAGAATATAGTCATGTCAGCGCTAGATTTATATCAGAGACCAACCTACCTAAAAATTGGCCGTCAACTAGATCCCAAAAATCCATCTGCCAAACATATAGCCATAACTGAAGCTATAGCTCAGCATAATGTCGAATTAGCACGAGATATCATGCTTCAGCACATTACGGGTGGCGGAGAGCGCATTTTAGCAGCCCTAAGCGCAGCTGGTTATAGCTAAGAAATAAGGCAAGGCTTAGTATAATAATAAATTTAATTTTACGCTTTGCTCTCAGCCAAAGCCGCTTACATGGTATAGGTTATGCCAACGATCGTATTCACCATAGCCAATCAAAAAGGTGGTGTCGGTAAGACAACCACGGCCGTGAATCTTGCTGCAGCATTTGCTGCAAAGCAAATTGCCACCCTTTTAGTTGACCTAGATCCTCAAGCAAACGCGACTAGCTCCGTTGGCGTTGAAAAACAAGAAGGTAAAAGTCTGTATGGTCCGCTCCGCGGTGAAGGTAATGCGATGGACTTGATTGTTAAGACAACAACTAAAAATTTAAGTGTTATTCCTAGCGAAGAAGATCTCGCAGCTGCTGAAATCGAAATTGCTCAAACAGAAAACTTCTTACTCAAACTCAAATCTGTTTTAGATCCTGTAAGAGCATCAGAAAAATTTAAAGTCATCATTATCGATTGCCCACCTGCCCTAGGTATGCTGTCCATGAATAGTCTCGTAGCCGCTGACTATTTACTGATCACCCTGCAAACGGAATACATGGCCCTCGAAGGACTTGGCCAAATCCTACGTAACGTAGAACGCTTAAAAACAGCAGGTATCAATACAACCTTAGAANTAGGTGGCGTTATAATGACTATGTATGACGCACGTACNAAACTTTCTAAGCAAGTGGTCGATGAAGTACGCTCTCACTTACCAGATAAAATTTTTGAAACCGTNATTCCTAGAACCATTCGTTTNAGTGAAGCGCCAAGTTTTGGTAAATCCATTTTCGCTTACGATGCAAGTAGCCCAGGAGCTCACGCATACAAACAACTTGCTGAAGAAGTGATAGCCCGTTTTAGCCTGCAATGATTCGAAGCATCACAAAGTACAAGCAAGCGTTCATCCTAGGTCTACAAAGTAATATTGTTTACCGTTGGACGTTTCTTGCACGTGGCGCGTTCTCGCTCCTTCACTTAGTGGCCGCGTTTATTTTATGGGGCGCCATTTTTTCCGTTAAAAGTTCTGTTGGTGGATTTAATCTAGAGCAAACGATCACGTACTTTGTTACCTTAATTATTCTGCAATTTTTTATTGGTGCCTTTAATGAGGATTATCAAATCAGTGAAGAAATTAGAAACGGCTTAATTAATCAGTTCCTACTTAAGCCAATCAATTATTACCTCTACCGCTTTAGTGTATTTATTGCAGCACGTCTTGTATCAGGCTCACTGGTTTTAATTCCCCTGCTCCTTATTTCTCCGTGGATTAAAAACTACCTCGTCGTACCCCATGAACTATGGAGAATTGCCTACGCTCTTCCAGCTATGGCACTTGCCGCGATCATCCAATTTACGATCGCTTATTGCTTTGGCATGCTCACCTTTTGGTTTCTAGATATTCAAGGATTTGTCATTCTTTCCTTTGCTGTTGAAACAGCACTAGGCGGACAAACATTCCCGCTCGATTTAATGCCAAAGGCTATTTACAACGTCGCTCAGTACCTGCCTTTCTATTACCAGATGTATTTTCCTGCTGCTATTATTACAGGCCGCATAGGAACAAGTGCCATACCACAGGGTTTTCTTGTGCAAGCGGTATGGGCAATACTCCTTCTAGTTATAGCGCAACTCCTATGGATTCGCGGACTTAAACGTCACACAGCGGTAGGAGGCTAATACCAACCATGAACTATTTTAAAATATGGCTCGCTGGTGCTCGTTACTCCATGGTTCGCACCCTTATGTTCCGCGGAGATTTTATCACGTGGTCCTTAGTTGAATTTTTATGGATGGGGGTAAACTTACTTTTAGTTTCTGTTATCTACCAACACACTCCCTCTATTGCTGGTTGGAACCAATACGAAATGGTGATGCTTGTAGGAACCAGTATGCTCATTCAGCGATTAGTCATGGGATTTTTTTGGACGAACCTCTTTGAATTAGGACGCAATGTGCGCAGTGGAGCTTTCGATTTTTTCTTAGCTCAACCTGGCCATCCTTTATTCATGGCATCGACTCGCAAATTAGATCCAGACGGACTTCTAAATTCCTTTGTAGCACTGGGTGTTGTTATATTCGCAGCCCATAAACTGAATTTACATCCTTCCTTAATAGATATGATAAGTTACGGCTTCATCATTATCGCAGCACTCGCCATTCATTACAGTATTCTTGTTTTAACCATGGCACTTTCTTTTTGGCTTACGAGCACGAGTGGCATTGAAGGAACTTACTTTGCACTCACCGAGTTTTCTCGATTACCGAAAGGCG
>TBL_comb47_HYPODRAFT_10005407_pt1 | contig 14227 bp, 30 predicted proteins | sample TroBogypolimnion_40_FD_10682 | JGI IMG/M metagenome (IMG submission 10682)
TCCTGACGTTGATCACGTCGTTGAAGCCGGCTGTCGCCCGGCCCTCGGTTGTTACGGTGAGCCGCCCGTAGGTCCCCGCCCCGATGCCTGTCAGGGACAGCGTGGGATTGGGGTATGTCCCGGCTAATGAACCACCCGCTGCTCCTGAGGGTGTTCCCCCACCACCGCCTGAAGTTGGAGTTGTTCCACCTGTCGGCGTGGAGTTGTCCGGCTGCCTGCCTACGGCCTGCCGGTCATTGATCGTGGTGGAATCCGTGTTGGAGGTTGCGGCCATTAGCGAAGGACCTTGTTGAGCTTCTTCCTGACGGAATACGAGTCGGGACCGGGGCCGCGCAAGACTTTAACGGGGGTGTGCCGGGACTCCCTTGCGGTGAAGCTGGTCCCCTCGATCATCCCCAGCCGGTGCGCCTCGGAGAAGGTCCTCAGGGCGTCGCAGCCGTGGGAATACTCGTCGTGCAAGGGTTTCTCGTAGATCACCCCGGATTCGCTCTCCTCCCGACGGTGGTAGAACTCCAGGCAATCGAGACCCGAGGGAATGGGTTTGCGCTCATCCCCGAAGGCCACCGAGCAATTCCCCTTGTGGATGTAAAACCGGGGGAGGATTGAACGTAGCTCATTGATCCCCAGCCAAACATCCGGCGTGACCGGGACAATCGTGAGGTTGGTCAGGCCGGCGTCGAGGAGGTCTTTCTTCCACGACCCTCCACGGACCTCGTGGTCGGCGTCGTGGGGCAGGTAGTGGTTCCTGATCCGCATGTGGTGCTTCTCCTGCCAAACCCTCATCCGTTCGGCGTAGTGGCCCGGTCCCTGTCCTGCCGCCGAATAGTAGTCCACCACGTTGATGTGCCTGCCCTCCAGTTGCAGGAGCCAGATGCAGGTGTAGTCCGAGGAGCCCAAGTCCCAAGCGGTGAGCCAGGGCAGGTCGGGATTGGGGGCGAAGTCCTGCACTTGGCTGGCTGCCCTCAGGTTGGCGATCAAATCACCGTAGATGGACCCGGGGATGGCCGCGTCAAAGGAACACTCGAACTCCCGCTTGTAGCTCTCCGGTCCCATGGCTTTGAGGGCGGAGTCCAGTTCGGATTGGGGCAATATCCTGCTTTGGGAGGCCGGCAGGATCATGGTGAAAAACTCCGGGTCGCTTACCGCTTTGTCGTAGAGGCGGAAGAAGGCGTTGCGACCTTTAGGCGTACCAATCCATACACACCAGCCGAGCCTATCGCTAAGAGCTGGACGCAAAAGGTCAGTCCAGACTTCTGGAGCCATGTCGGCAGGTTCATCAACAACAGCACCGTCAAGATAAATGCCACGCAGAGCATCGTAGTTGTCAGCACCGTATAGGGTGACACGGCCATCACGGGGGAGTTTAACGTGCAGTTCGCTTTCACTGATGGAGATCCCGGGGATGGGTTGGGTGAACTGCTTCAGGTAGTCCCATGCAACCAGCTTGGCCTGCTGGCGGTAGGGCGCGAGGTAAGCGAACCTTGGACTGGCCTTGGTGCAGGTGAGGGCTCCCCGGATAAGCTCGTTGATACCAGCGACAGTCTTCCCTCCGCGTCGATGGACAACCAGAACCGACCAGCGCTTGTCCCGTCCGTGAAAGGGAAGGAAGGGCCTTCGGGGGGAGTAGGGAATCTCGACATGCACCTAGGGCGTTGCCTTCCAACTGATCACCAACGGCTCCCCACCCTTGCCCGTGATCTGCTGTTCGATCTTCTCCCCGTAGCTGCGGGGGTGCAACTTGGCCATCAGCCATTTCCTCGTGTCCACCCGCAGCCTCGCCCGGTTCACCTCGTCGCGGTTCGCCCCCTCCTTCAATTCAGCGTCCGCAACTTCAATAATCTCGTCTGACCAAGCCTCGGCTTGCGCCTCTCTCGCGCGTGCGTAGCGCGGGGCGAAACCTTTGACATTTTCCGAGTACCACTGGCGCACGGTGCTTTCATCGGGAAACTCGTCATGGGAGCGGCAGATGGCCCGCAGGGTCTCCCCGTTGGAAACCCTGGTGATGATCTCGGTGGCGATGAGTTCGGAGTAGGCCATCTAGAGCCCTGATTGCTGCTCGGGCTGGGGGGCGCCGTCCGGGCCGAAATACTTGGGGCCGCGGGGGAAGGCGGGGGAGCTTACGGAGTAGTTCTTCAGGTTGATCTGCATGTTGGGTTCGGTCGGTTCCTTGAAGAAGGAGTCGGTGCGGTAGCCACGGAAGCCCTTGTTTTTGGGCTTGGAGGGGCCGAAGTTGGACTCATTGAGGTCTGAGTCGAAGAAGGCCAAGCTACTTCTTGGGGTTCAGGATGGTGTCCAGGGTCTTGTCCCCGGTGGAGGTGGAGTTCATGGGGAGGAGAAAAGGAACGGGAGGGAGGGGTTGTCAAGGCTTGGGTTTACGACGTCCGACAGGGACGGAGAGCCAAGCTACGGCTGAGACGGTTTTCTGACCGCCGACCACGCTCGCCGCGGGGGCTCCCTTCGCTCCGCTCAGGGACATATCTCTATTTAATGCCTTTGTCAGACAGAACAGAAAAGACCCAGAACTAACAGAGAATGTCTTAGCACCTTCGGCTCTGCACTCCTCTGCATTAGACGATTGTTATGCGTGTTTTTGGGCTTGTTAAGCAAGCCATTTTTTGGACTTAACAAGAAATTCGCCCCGATTTTCACTCGTGAGTTAAGGTGGAAAAAATCTTAGCTTTACAAAGGGCAGATCCACCCAACAGAAAACCCACGAGCAGCAACAGAGTGTGGCGCAGTATAGCGACAGGCGGCGGCAGGGTGGTGGGACTGGCGGTCATGCGGTTCCCCCTCCCTGCCCCTGCGCCTGTTTGCGTCCGTGGCTGTAACTCTCTATCCAGCGGTTCAGCTCGATGCGCGAAACGCGCACCAGACGCCGGCTTGGGCGAAAAACAGTGATTTCACCGTCTTTGATTCTTTTTTCAATGAAGCGACGCGTTGCGCAAATTTCCTGCGCTGCCTCGCGGAGCGAAAGATATGCCCTTTCGCTGGCCTGTTTTGGTTTGGTCGTGTTGTTCACGACCACCCATTAATACCAAGAATTCGTTTGGCGGTAGCTTAGTATGGGACGATTAGCGGCGGGCCCTATTCGTCTGGCTGCGCTCATATCTGGCCGTCCAGATTCGGGCGCCCTGACTTGACTACACGGGGCTATGTTCTGAGGGATTAGCTAATACTCCGTGAGCTTAGCCGATCCCTGGCCCGCTGCCTATGGGGTTCATTGCGTAAGGGAAAGGCTGAGGGTATTATCCTCAGGAAGACTTCTTCAATCGCGGTCTTCCACCCAGCGCACCATTCTTTCTAACAGCAGCAGTCTTAGCAGGAGACGTGCGCGATCCGAGAATCGACATCACCTTTTTGATTAAAACTTTCTCCGCTGTCTTGTTCATTGGGAATACCTAGAAAGCTAACGGACTGGAATGCAAGCCCAATTTTTCCCTTGCATAACCTAACGGATTAGAATTAGGGTCGATTCATGCCCATGAACGACCAAGCGCTAGCTACCCTCAGCAAAGCCCAGTTGGCTCTTGCTGAATGCAAAACCGCGATGGAGGCAAAACAGGTTGCCGACATTGCCGAAGCCGCCCGAGTATATCTCGAACGCACCAATGCCAGCATTGAAACCGTAAACCGGGCCACCGAGGTTCGTCTGCTCGCCGAACGGCAGATGGGGGCCTTTCTAAAAACGATGCCAAAGGCGACCGGATTCCAATATGGAGCAGGTGGGAGGGTAGATGGTATTCGCGCAGAACCAGCCACAAAGAATCCCCGTTTAGAGGATATTGGAATCACCAAGCAGCAGAGTCATATCGCTCAAAAGCTGGCGGATATTCCTGAGCCCGAGTTTAAGGAGCGGATTGCAGTCGCTAAGGCGAGCGAAGGAAAGCTCACCACCAACGCCATTCTTCAACCGCAACGTCGCAAAAGCGAAGGCTTCAATCTGGCCGCATGGAAGCGGCAGGCTCGGTCCATCATGATCGCATGGCTGCGTTCTGTGCCGGAGCACGAGCGCGAGGATGCGGCCCGCTTCCTTTCCAATCTCCCGAACGAAATCATCAACGACAACCAGCAATGAAAACTAATCCACATCCGTCAGTCAAAGCAGCTGTTGAATTTATCACGCCGGAAACGGCGCAGGATCTACTCGGCTCGAACGTGCAGCATCAACGCAGCATTTCCAAAACGAATCTGACCAAGATCGAATCTGATCTGCTCAATGATCGCTTTAAGCTCAACGGTGAGCCGATTATCGTGGGCAGTTCCGGCAAGCTATTGGATGGCCAGCATCGGCTCTGCGCCTGCCTCAATACGCGCAAGAGCTTTTGGTCTGTCGTTGTTCGCGGGATCGACGAAGAGTTTTTCCATATTATCAATATCGGGAAAACCCGCTCCCTTGCCGACGTGCTCAAGATTGCCGGAGAGGTTAATTGCTCAAATCTGGCGTGCGCTCTCGTGCGGGTTGTCCAATATATTCGAGACCCCTCCACCGTAGGGATGGGCGCCCATAGCCCGGTCAGCGCGTCTGAGGCAATGGACACCCTTGCGATGATGCCGCGCATCCGCGATAGCGTTGCAGCCAATTGTTTCATTTATTCGGGCGAAATCATCTCCTGTGGCCGTATTGCTTGGCTGCATTGCTTGGCCCATGAGGAATGCCCGAATGAGGCTCCTGAGTTCTTCACCAAACTACAAACGGGTGAAGGGCTCTCCAGCGACAATCCGATCTATCAGCTTCGGGTGCGAATGATGGCGGACAAGCAGTCGAATGCTAAGTTGCAGACGCGGGAAGTCCTGGCTCTCCTCATCAAGACCTGGAACGCTTACATCAAGGGAGAGAAAATGAAGCTGCTCCGCTGGGGTCATGACGAGGCTTTCCCTGTTGCCGTTTTCAAGCCCGGAAAATAAATACAAACGGGTGTTGACAAACCTAACGGATAGGGATTGCCTCCTTTTCGTCAAAGGGCCAGTAACTCTGCGACGCTCTTACAAAAATGAAACTCTCACCGGCAACCGCGTTGACCAAAACACTTGAGGCTCGGCTTTATGCTGCCGCCGCAAATCTTAAGGATTTCCCGCGCAGTTCAATTGGTCTGACAGACGATGCCGTGAAGTCCTCCCTAATCTATAAAGCCGCCAAAGCCGAATACTCAGCCGCCTTCAAAGACCTTCGCGATCACAATACGCAACGCGCTCGCCAATCCTAACCCTAAACCCCGCCTAACATGCCCACCCCACAACCCGCGGCACCCGTAAAAAGCGAATACTACGAAGCGATTAAAAACGCGCAGATTGCCGAGCTGACAAAACAGCGCGATGCCCTGCTGGCCAAGGTGAAGCTGCTCTCCGCTATCGTGCGCGAAGTGCCATCCATCATTGTACGCAGCCGCCTCGACGCCAAGGCAGACAAGCCAACGCATTACAGCTACGACCGCCATAATGCAGCTCTCAACGCCCGCGAATTCTAAACCCCGATGAACCGCTTCCCCTACCTCACCGCCTGCTTCGTGGGCCTCACGCTCGGCCTCACCTACATGGCCCTCGTGTCGGCCTACCTCTCATGAAAGACTACGATCTGACCGGAGAGGAGGTCTCGGGACGCCGCCGGATGCGCTTGGACCGGGCCGAGGCCCGCCGCTACCAGCACCAACAGGACATGATTTCCTATCACGCCGACCTGCGGGCCGGGCGTTTCTCCACCTTTAACCCCACTCCCCTTCCCCGTCTTCCGTGGGATGGGGTCAAGAACTCCCAAATTCAGCCAATCACCCACTAATCCCATGAGCCTACAACCCATCACCGAGGAAGTCCGCCTTCCCCACCCTGATATTGTCCGCCTAGCGCGATTGACTGCGAAGAACTGGAATCCCGATCCGCTGACTTCAGCCGAAACGCTTGAACTTCTCGCCACGCAACGGCGGGTAGATGCCTACCTTGCCACACTGATGCAGGAGGAACGGACCGAGGGGCGTACCCACGAAACCAATCCCAACATTCACGACGACTAATTTCCATCCATGAAAAACAAAAACTGCCAAGTTCATTTCCGCCAAGGTGACGTTCTCATTGAACGCATCACGGCTCTGCCCTCCAAACTTACCAAGCTAGCCCGAGAGAATGGCCGCGTAATTCTCGCTCACGGCGAAGTCACGGGCCACGCCCATGCGCTTTCTGATGAGCATTGCCACCTCTTTCAATCGGAACAGGAGCAGGGGGTAACCTTCCTTGAGGTGCGTGATGCGATGGCTGCATTGAAGCATGATGAACATGCCACGATCTCGTTGGAACCCGGCCTCTACAAAATTCGCCGCCAACGCGAATATTCTCCCGAGGCCATCCGCAATGTCGCAGACTAGGAGCGCATCATTATGCCAACGCTACTCGAACAATACACCGAAGCCTGCAATTTCCCCGCTAAGTTGGACGCTAAAGCCGTTGAGCAGCATTTGACTGATTACTGCTCGGCTTTGGGCATTAAGAGAAAAATTCGCAGGCTTAATGCGGGATGGACACTTGCTGGCGAGCCCGATCTGGCGCGAAATATCGACCTGATCTTAAAGGATTTCGCGAAGCGAAATCCTATTGCCGCTCGTGCCGCTATTGACGCTAGTGCCGCTCGTGACGCTAGTGACGCTATTGCCGCTAGTGACGCTAGTGCCGCTATTGCCGCTCGTGCCGCTAGTGACGCTATTGCCGCTCGTGCCGCTAGTGACGCTATTGCCGCTCGTGACGCTCGTGCCGCTCGTGCCGCTCGTGACGCTAGTGACGCTATTGCCGCTAGTGACGCTAGTGCCGCTAGTGACGCTAGTGCCGCTAGTGACGCTAGTGCCGCTAGTGAAAATTTTTCTCCGCTTACGCGGTTTTCTCAATGGTGTATTTATCGCCAGTCTTGGTGGTGGACCGGAGACATTTCGTGGCTTTCAGTTACAGAGCTAGGTGCCAAAGAACTCGGAAAGACTGATGTTTCCAAATGGTCCAAACCGGTGTTTGACGCTTATCTTTCTGGCGCTTGGATTCTGTATTGGACGGATGAAACACTATACTGGGTAGCCAAACCGACCGTTCACACCGAAATAGTCAACGGGCGCAAACGCCTACACCGCTCTGATGGTCCAACGCTGGAATGCGACATCGAAAACCTTTACTTCTGGCATGGCGTGATGGTTCCGGCCTTCGTAGTCGTAAAGCCTGAATGGATCACAATTAAGCACATCGAGACCGAGGAAAACGCCGAGGTTCGCCGGGTCATGATCGAACGTTACGGCCCGGCACGTTTCCTGGTGGATAGCGGAGCCAAGCAGATTGCCAAAGATGATTATGGGGCGCTTTACCGCAAGGAAGTGCTTGGCGATGAACCCATCGTCATGGTCAAGGTCGTGAACTCCACTGCTGAACCTGATGGCTCGTTCAAGGATTACTGGATTCGTGTTCCTCCGACTACCAAGACTCCGCGAGAAGCCTGCGCGTGGACCTTTGGAAAGACGGAGGAAGAATATGCTCCGGAGGTTGAAACATGACGCCTGAACAACTCCACCTCGCCTGCTGCATCCTCAACGCGAGGAACCAAGGATTCTACGGCCTAGCGGAAGCCCTCACCGAGCTTTACCACCTCCTAGGCTAACCACGTCCGACAACTTCAGAGACCCACCCAAATTCTATGCCCACCATCAAAGCCAATGACCGCCCAACCTTTCCGCCTCCCGAGGCCGGGGTTCAACATGCCGTTTGCATCGGGGTTTGCGACCTCGGCACCCAGCCCCAGAGCAACCCCAAGTTTCAGGCCCATCGCAAGGTGCTCCTGACTTGGGAGCTTCCCAACCAGAAAATCATGGTCAAGTCCAAGGATGGCATGGCCGAGATTGAGCTTCCTCGGGTGATTTCCGCCGACTACACCATGAGCCTCGGCACCAAGGCAAATCTGCGCAAGATGCTCGATGTTTGGCGGGGGAGGCAGTTCACCCCCGAGGAGCTGGCGTCCTTCGACCTGAGCAAGCTAATCGGGGCCAATGGGCTCATTAGCATCGTCCATGTGAAGTCCAAAGACGGTCTCAAGACCTACGCAAACGTGAGCAGCATGAGCCCCCTAATGCGCGGGATGCCCAAGCTCACCCCGGAGAACAAAACCCTGGTTTACGACCTGCCTTCCAGCGGCCCTATCACCTTTCCCGAGCTGATGCCGGAATGGGTCCAGAACCGGATCAAGAACTCCGAAGAATACATTCAGAGCCTGAATCCTCACCAGCCCAAGAAAGGCCCCACCGAGGAGCAAATGGCAAATAGGGATGGGCCTGATCTGGACGAAGATGTCCCGTTTTAACCCCCCGCACCCCGCACCTGTTGTAATGTAACCCAAACCCACCATCCCCATGCCCCCACAAGAAAACCACGGCTGGATCGAGACGCTCGCCGCCCGCAAACAGGGAGGGAGCCAGCCATGAAGCGCGGCGCTTTCTACAGGGCGGCGGTGTTGGCGGATGCGGATTATTATTGGCTTCCTCCATTGAGCTATGAACAAATTTGGTTCTATGCCCAAACCTTTAAAGAACAGTTTTTGGGCGATGACAGCAACGCCCAGATAATCGCCCTGCTGCTCGCGCAACTGCTGTGGGATGAACGGGAGGGCGGGAAGTGAGCCATGAATATATTTCGCAAACTAATGTGCAAGTTGTCTCTTTGTGGCGGCCATATTGAACACGAAAAGGACAAGGATGGCGTGTGGTGGATTGGCCTTCGCTGTGCCACTTGCAAAAAACTTCGTTGTCCGTTGAAGAGTCACTACCAAGACCTCCAACCGGAGACCAAAGCACCGTGAGCCCTGACCCTAAAGACTTTATTTCAGGCGATGGAACGAGTGACTGCTGTGATGCTCCTGTTTTATCCGGCGGGATGTGCTCTTTCTGTAGGGAGCATTGCGAAACTGTCTCGGAGGAAGAGGACGACGTGCAAATCCCCCCTCACGAATTTACGGGTCAGAAACTTGATGTAAAAGCGCCATGAACGCCCGCCCATTTGGAGACGGCCTAGCCGATTCAGTGAGGAAGTACCTCGCGGATAACGCCCTGAAGCAAAGCCAGCTAACAGGAGCCATGCTGGCTGACATTGGGCAGAGATACTTCGACCATTACCAGTCCCAGCAGAAGGCCAAGAAGAACGCCCAAAGCGATGAGGAATGGCTGGCGGAACTACAGGCCGACGAGGCCAACCGGGGGGTTGATGTTCAAGGGGAACTGGCCAAGGCAAAGTTCTGGTTGAAGCAACCCGCCAACGCCCACCGCAAATTCACCCGCGCCTTCTTCATCAACTGGCTCCTAAAGGCCGACAGGATCGTCACAGAGGCCCCAAAGACGGGCGCTAGAGCCCCTGTTTCGCAGGACCCCTACCAATTACCCTCGTTCGATTGGCCGCGCATTGTCGCCCAATTGTGGCCCCGCGAGTCCTACCCCAACCGGACAGCTTACGAGGAAATGCGCTGGCAGGAAATCCCGGTAAGCACCCGCATCAGCATCATCAAAGCCGCCTCTTAACTTCGCCCATGAAAACCAACCAACTCCAACTGCCAGCCATCGCGGAGGTCGAGCACCGGCTACGAACTCCTTCCCGCACCATGTCCGCCTCCGGCCTGCGTCCCGGTGATTACCTGAGATCCCCCTCGGGGGCGTGGCTCTGCGTCCTCCAGAACTCAGCCAAGCTGCAACGGGTGGAACTGGGCTTTGTCTATGGTCCGCCTTTGCGGTTCTGCATCTACGAAACCTTCGTTTACAACTACCCGGAACTTACCAGCCTCGCCCTTGTGGCCCACGGCCGGCCCCGGTACTGGTGGGCGCATCTGCCCAAGTGGCTTTCCTCCCGCGTCTGCCCCTACGTCCCGTTGCCCCGATGAACCTCAAGGAACTCTTTCCCAATGCCAGTCCGTCTTTCCTGAAACTGCACGGGTTGGATCAACCCAGAAACAAAACTGTTTATGCCATCCCCAAGCGGCCAACACCCACCCACGCCCCAATGTCTTGTCTTGTGGCTCCCCGGCTACCTGACCCCCAGCCTGAACCAGCTCCTCGGAAAGAATCACTGGATTCTGACCAAGCACAAAAAGCAGGCCAAGGCCGCACTCTCGTCTGCATCACACGGTACGGAACTCGACTCCTTGACTCTGACAACCTGCATGGGGGAGTTAAGCCGCTCGTTGATGCTCTTAGATACTTGGGGAGAATTCGTGAAGATGACCCAGCCAGCATCGAGCTTGTCGTCCGTCAAAAGAAAGTCCCGAAAGAAAAGACCGGCACCCAAATCCTGATCTGCCCCATCCCATGAGAAAACGCCTAGCTACCCACCGGCGCACTATCGCCCAACTGCGGGCCGATAACGAAAAGATGATTGCGGCCCTCGACGCCGGCACTTGTCCCAAGGCTATTGCTCAAGAGCTAGGCATCGGAATCCAAGCCGTCTATCACCAAGCCCGCTCGCTCGGGTATCGGATGCTGCTCGTTCGTCAGGAAATGCTCAACACCCTGATTCTTACCCCACCATGAACCCCGACTACCACATGCGTCTTGCCCTCTGCTTCATCCTCGGAGCCGTCATCATCGGCGTCCTGATCGTTTCCTCCGTCCGGGCCCAACAGGAACAGGCCGAGCGCCCCTTCAAGCTGGACGTGGATCGGGCCATGCGGGCCATCGTGGACACCGAGAACTCCCCGCGTTACGCCATCGGCAAGGCCGGTGAGCGAAGCGAATGGCAGTTGACCGAGACGGTCTGGAAATTCTATTCCAAAAAACCGTTCTGGTGGGCCTCGCGGGACCGCCCGGAATGTATCGGTGAAACCCGGAGGGTGGTCCGCTGCCACCTGCGCTGGATCGAAGCCACCATTGCCCATAAACACCCCACCCGCATTTCCCTCTACTCGGTGTTCTGTGTTTACAAAGGGGGATGGGGGAGGTTTAACACCAGCACGCTGCGGGCGCAGGACGTGGACTACGCCCTCCGCGCCCTGAACAACTACAACGCCCAATGAGCACCGAAATCGAGGCCGGGATAATCCGGGAGGCAGTTGCCAAGTGGACCGACCTCCCATCACGAACCCTCGCCCGCAAGCTCATTCGGGACAACCCGCAGGTCTTTGCCGGAGCCTCGCTGGAATTCGTGAGGAACAACGTCCGTTACCTGCGCGGCACCATTGGCCATAAAAACCGCGACGTGAAGGGCAAGGGCGGGTCGGCGGTCCAAAAAACACCACACGTCCCCCACAACCCGGAAAAATACTACATCCCCGAGTCCTGCGAGGATTCCTTTCTCCCCTACGTTGTCGTCACCAGCCATGAGCGGGACGCAAAAATCGACGTACTGGGAGATTTGCACTTCCCCTATCACTCGGTCTCCTCGATCCGCGCCACCTTGGAGGAAATGGACCGGGACCCCCCGGATATCATTATCCTAAACGGGGACATTCTCGACTTCTACAAATTGTCCCGCTTCATGAAGGACCCGAGGGCCAGGTCCGCCAAGGACGAGATTGAAATGGTCTTCGAGTTTCTGGACATGCTTCAGGAACGCTACCCCAAGGCCAAGCTCATCTGGAAGGACGGCAACCATGACGAGAGGCTGGACCATTACATCATGCTCGCCGCTCCTGAGATTTACGACATGGCCAAGCACACCCTGAGCATCAGAACGCTGCTCAAATTGGAGGAGCGAAGGATTGACTATGTGACGGACAAGCGGCCCATCTACGCCGGCCACCTGACCATCCTCCACGGCCACGAATACCCGACTCCCGTCCTCGGGCCGGTGAACGCCGCCAGAGGCTTGTTCCTGCGCACCAAGGTTTGCGCCCTCGTTCACCACCACCATCAGGTCTCCGAGCACGGGGAGCCCACCGTCCGGGACAAGATGATTTCAACGTGGTCCGTGGGCTGCCTCTGCGGCCTTCACCCGGCCTATGCCCGGTTCAACAAGTGGATGAACGGCTACGCCCGGGTCACGTTGAGAAGCAATGGGGATTTCAATGTCTTGAACCACAAGATCATTGAGGGAAGGCTCCTCTGCTAGTTGTAAAAATAGGCTTGCAAAAGAAAAGCCTCCCGCCATTCAGGGCAGACAAAGGTGGACGGCGGGTAACACTTCCCCCCGCATAGACGCTAGGCCGGCTAAACCTCAAGCCCGCTCCCGGAGTCGCGCCCGGTGAGCGGGTTCCATTTTTACTTTTCGTCCCTTACGTTGATCTTGGAAAGCATGTCCTGCGCGACCTTGTAGGTCGCCGGCCCCGTGGATTCGCGGGAGAGCACATCAACCAACATCGCCCGCGTCATGCCGTCCATTCGGTGACTGAGGATCTTGATCTCGGCATTGGTCTCCTTCCACGAATCTCTATGCTCCTTCATCAACTTCTGGCCATACCACATGAACCAGCAGCAGACGAAGCCAGGGAAACCGTAGCTGGTTAAGGCGGTAATGAACGCCCCGGCATCGACTTGGGCGAAATGGTTCATGTTGCCCAATGGGAGCCCCCGAAGCTCCTGACCGCGATGTAAACGGTTTCCTGCTTCCAGTTGGAGGCGCCGCAGACCCCCATCGCTTCCTTCAACACCCCATCGGCATCCTCCCGCGTGTAGGTTATGCCATTTGGCAGCTTCCCGGCTGCCGTGTAGAGGTAGTCATGGATAACCGAGGGGAACAGGATCACCGGGTCCTCCGGGTCCAGCAGGCTCCAGAGTCCCCTCGGGATGGAGGCGAAGTCCGTAACCAGCCCGGCGGGCACCGTAATTTGCCCCAGGATGCCCGATTGGTAGGAAAACGGGCTGACTACCTCATAGTTGGCGTCTGAGGCTCCTAGGGCCTCCAATTCGTCCGGGGCGAGCGCCCGGAGAAAGAGCTTGTCGGTGAACTTGTTCACTTGGCAACCGTGACGGGGGCGAGCTGGACGGACGTTCCGGGTTCCACCGTCAGGCCGGAGACGCTGAAGGTCTTGGTCGTCCCCCAAAGCGGGATGGCGAAGTTGTCCTTCAGGTTGGTAATCTGGATCGTCCCATCCTTGGTCTTGCTCATCCCCGTGGCGCTCAACTGGTGGGACCAAAGGGGGGTTGAGACTTGCAAAGAAGCATCCGTGACGGTGTTGGTCGGCAGGGCCGCAACGAAGTCGGCGAGGTCCTTGCCGGTATTGCTGATGCAGCCGGTCAGGAGCAGCGGAATGAGGAGGAGGAGTTTCTTCATGGTTTGGGTGTTTGGGTTCCGTGGAGGAAGGTTTTGATGATGTTCACGAGTCCCCCGCCGTTCTTGATGGCTGAGTAAAATTCGACAGCCAGCTTGAACAGCACCACCGCTTCGAGGATGTGCAGTTCCAGCTTGGGAGGGAGTCCGGTAAGGTCCGGCATGTTAGGAATTGAAGAAGAACCCGGCGGCGTTCCAGTAGATGTTGGCGCCGGTCGTGACCGCTTGGATGGTCAGGGCGTTGCCCTTGCCACACTGGATCGGGGTCTGGAAGTTGACCACCAAGGGGACGGTGACCAACGCAGCCGTGGAAGCCGGAAGGTAGCCCGTGAAAACCACCGTGGCGCCCGCCAGAATGTTGATCAGGGTGGAGACGGTGGCCGAGTTGTTGACGATGTAGAGATCCGTCAGGGCAATCTGGCTGCCGGTCTGCCCGACCGTGGCGGTGGACGGGGCGGCTTGGATCGTGGCCGCGACCGTGTTCGTGATCGGGGTGCTGTTGGTCGAGGACGCTGACCATTGGAAACGAGTAGCGAGGGAGGACATAGGATTATTGGAGTTGGACGATGGTGCCCTCGACGTTGTAGGTGAGGGAGGAGAGGTGGAGAATGTAAAGTCCTTAGTGAATAGGGGAACGGTGAATTGCCACGTCGTTTGGGCCACTCATGGGAAATTACCTGATGCGGCGCGCGCGGATCATTCCGAACGCCTTGGCGTTGCCGGGCGAGGTGGTGTAATTGCAGTAAGCCGAGAAATAAACCGTTGTCGTCGTCGAGAGGCTAAAGCGCTGAGTCGGCAGCGTGATTGCCGGCGTGCCGGCGGGAAGGCCCGAGCCCGACCAAAGAAAGTGCGCGCGAATCGCCAAATCCAAACTTGGCAGCGTGGCCGACGTGGTTGAGCACCAACCGAAAAAATTGGTGAGGTTGGTCATGCCGGTATCGTCGAGCATCACGAGTCCGCTTACATCCCAATCGCCGGCCGTGAGGCTGATGCTCGTGATATCGGCCGCGACGCCGGCTGTGAGAGCAAC
>TBL_comb47_HYPODRAFT_10005408_pt1 | contig 14227 bp, 7 predicted proteins | sample TroBogypolimnion_40_FD_10682 | JGI IMG/M metagenome (IMG submission 10682)
GCATACTCTGGACAACTATTTTATTCAGTTCGTCGGCATTCTTTATGATGTCATTTTCAACCGATTCTTTATATCCCTCTCCCAGGCATGCTGATCTGCGCAGCAAGGTGTCCTTGAAATTATATAACATGAAAGGGAACCCGACTTTTCTTTTATGTTGTTCGAGCGGCTTGTAAAAAATAAAACCGGTAAAGACATCCTGGTATTGCAATTCGGAGGAGGAATTCCACAGAAATTCATCAAAGTTGTCGGATCCGAATGGACTGTTTTCGAAGTTGAACCCGGCTTCAGGATTACCGGCAATTTCAAATGCCTTATCCCACTTCCCGTGCTGTACAGGACTGAAAATAGTTCCATAAACACCAAAGGGGATGGTATTGATCAATACATTGCAAACCTTCCCTTTAAGGGAATCCATTAGGATTGCTGTTGCACATAAGGTATTGATAAAGTGGTTCGATTTTTCACCGTTCATCTTCCTTATCAGGCCGAACCCATGCCAATGATTCATAATAACAAGACCTTTTTTCTTCCTTTCGTTACTTGCGACTTTCGCTTTGTAGACGGATGTGATCCGGTCGGCCATGATCTTGTCACGCTTCTCCTTGCGGGGAATGGTAAGAAATTCAGACCTTGTCATTTTAGCCCAATCTATTGGAATATCGGTAAAATACCAGTTGATTTTCAAACTATCGGGAGATTTTGTGTTGATCCCGTTAACGAACTTCAGGAAATCAAAAACATTGGTATTGCCCCAGGAGGGCCAGAGTGCGCAGCTGTTATTCTGCAGCCAGGCCGTGGATTTGTTCAGAGACTCTTCGTCAGGGAAAACAGTATTCAGGTAGCGGGTCAGGGTATCCTGGTAAAGCTGTGTACCGAATTCCGTATAGATATTGCCAATTCCGGCAGCAAAGCGGGGATCCCCCACAATCTTCGAAAAGAGATCATACTGGGTACATTCCGGGTGCGGCCTTTCGTCAATCACTACTAAGTCGTATTTTTTAAACAGGTCAAAAACGTACTCAACGGGATCCTGTGAATGGCTCCTGATAAAGTCGGAGTACCTCCTGGTTTCTGCATTAACAGGATATTCAGGAAAAAATTTTATCCATGCCAATTGGAGGTCTTTTACCGAAGGAGATATTTTGATGTAGATTGTCATGACTGACATGAATGAAATAGCCATGAAAGCAGCAAAGCGGATGAGCTTACTTGGTTCATAGTTCCGGACCGTTTTCGTTGAGGAGAGCAGTTCCCACCAGGGTCTCCGGTAAATGAAAAACAGGATCAGCATTAAAAGAAACAGGATCAGCAAGAGCGTCCCGGTGATCTGAACCTGGGTTTTCGTGTAAAAATGAAGTCTGTGAATCACATATGCGGGGACGACCAGCAGGAGTAAAAACTTGCTCATCAACTCCCTGATCGCTATTTGCCTGATGTCGGCTGCTTTGTTGTTTACATTAACTACTTGCAATCCGGTTACAATCTTGGCTAATGTCCTCCCTTTGAAAAAACGGTAACAAACGGAATAATAAAAAAACCAGCTCACAGCAAACGCTATGATCGGTTCGAAAAAGATTAACCGCATGATCAGCAGGTGTGCCAGATAACCTAAGCAGTAAATAAATACTATATCAATCAAAGCAGAAAATGCCCTCCGACCAAACATTAGCTTTAATCTGTTTTGACTATCCATTTATTACTTTGTTAAATTTTGTCATTTGCAGGCCAAAGTCGGCGCAATGACTTCTTTAAATTACGCCCAACGCCTGAATAAACCTTTTACTGTTACCGACTCAAATCCAACAGTTCAATAATCCTTCAGCTATTCATGTATACTCCAAACATACAAATATTCCTGGTTATACACAAGGGAAGACAAATGCAAAATGGCAAAATAGCAAAATGGTAAAAGGTCTGTGAAACCTCTGTGGTGCTCTGTGTAATACTTTTTCAAGATTAAATGGGATCAGTGGGAATACACGTTCAAGATTGATCAAATCCGAGATCCGAGAAGCGGGAAACACGTGACACGTGACACGTGACGCGTAACAAGAAAAATTACCAATCACCACACCTGGCTGTCGTCTGGCAGGCCTGCGGTTATCATAACCATCACCTGAAGACATCTACAGGAACACACACTGTAATCAAAAAGTTTTCTTTGCGCCCTTTGTGTGAACCTTGGTGTCCTTAGTGGTAAAATTATCCTGTTACACTGGTGCAGGTCCGAACTGTGAAGTGCGAAGTCAGAAAAGGCAAATCTCAAATCCGGGATGCGAGATCCGAAAATAAAAAAGAAGTACGGAATGCAAAGTGCAACCGTTTATTTCTTCATGATGAACAACCCGTCGTTGATCATGGCTTTCACCGTTGTCTTTGCAAAAGAATAGGCCAACTTGTCTGTGCCGCCATCAATTGTTCCGCTCAGCTGAAGATCCCACTGCTCATCCAATGATGCCCTGTTATAGAAATCCACGCTGAGCTTGACCTGCGTAACGACTTTAGCACTTCCTGAAATCGGGACGCTTGCTCCTGCATATCCGCCGTACATGCCTACACCTACCCCTACACTTACTGTTGAGGTTTGCTGAACATGCTTTTCTGCCCCGTTGACCGAATAGACCAGCAGTGCATCCACCATCAGGGAGTCGGCGATTGCAAGGAAGGCCTCACGGGATGCCACATGCGACTGCTTTACATTCGAGTATGCGGGGATTGCAACAATCCCTTTGCTGTTCAGGAGTTTTACCGTATTGTCTTCGAGCTGCCTCCGCGCAAGTGCATCCGAGACCCTGGCGAAGACCATTACCTTGCGGTAAGGTTCCGGTTTGTATTCGCGATCTTTCCAGGCGGTTTGCGCCCACGTTGCGGATGTCATCAAAACGATCAGGCAAAAAGCGATCAGGAGATGTTTTATTTTCATTTTTTTTAAGTTAAAAGTTAGAACAACGAATGCCTGTACGGCAGAAATTAAGTGAATGAAACAACAGTGCCGTCAAAGGTAAATAAAAATCCCTCTTGTGTTAACCGGGATAAGCCCCTGGCAGGAATGAAGCATCAGCAGGACTCTTTACGCGGTAGTATACCTGTTCAGGAAAGTTATCACCGTAAGATGGGCTCCGGTTAAACCGGAGTTGTAACACTAAAATTACTTGCCCGGTACCAGGTTGTCTTTCTTTTCCAAAGCTTCCAGCCGTGAAACCAGCGATTCCTGGGCTTTCTTCATCTCGTCCAGTTGCGACGTCAGATCGGTGATCGTTTTCTTTTGTTCCTGCAATGCCTTAAGCATGGGTGTTACCAGGTCGGAATAGGCAACGGATTGGGCCTGCCCGTCGTTATTATAACTCACCAGGCCCGGATTAACTTTTTCAACCTCTTCGGCAATCAGGCCGTATTGCTTAATTTTTTTTTCGTCTGTCTTATACGTAAAATTGACTGGTCTCATACGATAAAGCCAATCTACCGCTTCCATGTCAACGATGTCATTCTCATACATGGCAGAAGCCAGGAGCTGCCCGATTTTCCCAGATACATCCACATAGAGGGGGTAATGAGACGCACCGACATTTCCGGCATGCGCACCCATACAATAAAAGGAGGTCACTGCATCATTTCCCAGCCTGACCTGGTTACTTGCGTTACCGATTGTACCGCTTCCTATTATGGTCGTATTGGTAAAATTGGCGGATGATACATCGCAATAGTAGCCGATGCAGGTATTGTTGGCTCCGGTTGTATTCGTATAGAGGGAACGGAAACCTAAAGCCGTGTTATTAAATCCTGTGGTGTTACCACTAAGACTGTGTTCACCAACCGCAGTATTGTACGAACTGGTGGAAGAGCTCAGAGCTGAGACACCGACAGCAACATTAAAATTCCCCGTGGAATTTGTGGTGAGTGCACCATCGCCAAAGGCACTATTAAAACCCCCAATTGTATTCGAATATAAAGCATATGCACCGAAGGCACTGTTGCCCTCGGCTGGATTTGTACTTGTAGGACTATTTGAGTACAGGGCCTGGTGTCCGACAGCTGTGTTTCCCATAAAGTTTATGTTGTCATCGTCCGTTTGGGTATACAGGGCCTGATATCCCACGGCAACGTTACCAGACAGAATTGTATTATGATAGCCTGCCTGGCATCCCATGAAAACATTGTACTGTCCAGTGGTGTTTGAAGAACCTGCCTCAGATCCGATGAATGTATTGCAATCAGCTGTATTTTGCTGGCCTGACTTGTAACCGACCATGGTGTTAGACCCTGTGGTGGTGAGTTTGCGCCCGCTGGCATAACCGACGGCAGTATTTCCGGTAGCAGTGGTCACGGCTTTCAGCGCCCCGTTCCCGTACGCAATATTTGACTGCCCGGATGTCAGGCTCATGAGTGTACTGTCCCCAATTCCGGAATTATAGGATCCTGTGAGCGTGAAGTTCCCCGAGGCGTTTCCCATAAAATTACAATAACTTCCGTAATTATGAATGAAAGGAGTGCTGCCGGCGTAGATGATCCCCGTTGTTGCTGTCGTTACCGGCAGTCGCAGGTTCCCGGTAAGCTCAAGCTGCTGGTTGGGAGCTGCGGTTCCTATGCCAAGCCGTGAATTGGTGTTATCCCAGTAAAGATTGGCGTTGGAACTGAGTGCGTTTGTCCCGTTCCAGAAAGCAAGACGGGTGGCGGTTCCGGTCCCGGTAAGCCCGGTGCTCCAGCTCAGGATTCCCGTTCCGTCGGATGCCAGGTATTGCCCGCTTGTGCCTGCGTTGACGGGAAGAGTATAGGTTATATCTCCCGCCTGGTCTCCTCCCTGGAAGATTGAATGATAAGTCGGAGAAACGCCACCTTCAAGTATCCCGAAGTTTCCGTCAACCGTGAGTTTCTGCCCGGGATTGACCGTGCCGATGCCAAGCTTTTTGGTCGAGAGATTCCCGAAGATAAGATCCGAAGCGCCGATGACAAGCTGGCTGCTGCCGGTGATGTTGGGCGGGTCGATGTCGTACCCGATGATGATATTATTGGATCCGCTGGTCATTCCATCCCCCGATTTATATCCCAGAAGTATATTGTTGGATCCGGTCGTGAGCGAATATCCAGCAAGGTAACCCAGGGCTGAATTATTGGAAAACGAACTCAGGGAAGTGCCATACCCTGCATAGGAGCCGATCAGTGTATTCTGGCTTCCGGTTTGGGTGTTCAGGGTGGAATGGCTGCCGATGGAAACGTTGTGGTTCCCTGAAGTTGTCTGGTTGAGTGAAAAACTTCCGATAGCAACGTTATCATGCCCTGTATTGCTGTACAAAGACTGGTTCCCAAAGGCATTGTTATCATAGCCGCTGACATTGGCATATAACGAATACGATCCTACACCGACGTTGTCGTAACCGGTCGTATTATTCGCCAGCGAAGATGAACCAGCCGCAGTATTGAAATAGCCGCTGGTAAGTCCGCTGAGTGAATAATCGCCCAAAGAAGTGTTGTAGCTGGCGTCATTCGCCGAAGTGTACGCCATGGTAAAATTACCGGCCAGGCGGCCTACAAAAGTGTTTTGTCCCGGGGCTCCGGCAGGATAGAATGTATGAACAAAGCGGTCGGTTCCCTTAAAGATGGTTCCCGTAGTGACTGCCGGGGATTCTGCAGGAAGACGAAACGATTGGGTTATCTCCAGTTGCTGCGCCGGGTTTGTAAGCCCGATCCCGAGCCTGCTGTTGGCATTATCCCAGAACAGGCCGGGACTGCCGGCCAGGGCACCTGTCCCGGACCAGTACGTTACCTGTCCGCTGACTCCGGTCCCGGTTATGTTAGATCCCCCTGAAAGTACCCACGTTGAACCGTTATAAATGTAAACACCCGTAGTTCCGTCGGTTTGATAAACCATAAGGCCGTTTGCGGGATAAGAGATCGCCGTGCGTTGTGCAGCAGTCATGCGTGGGATCAGTAAACCTTTTGATGTGGATTTCACATCCAGCATCGCGCTGCCATCAGGAGAGGATGAATCGGTGCTGATGGCGACCTGGGCCTTTCCCGGCAAAGAAAATACGCAACAAAAACATGCAAGAAAAATGAGCTGTTTCATGTTTTGAATAATTGGTTTTTAGATTATGATTAACAATACTGAAAAGACGTTGACTCTGACAACTCTTAACCGGTTTTGAACCACAACCCCGCTTTCTTAAAATCGATGGGATGGGGAATTGAGGTTGCCTGGGCGAAGAAGGGTCAAATTAATTTTTAACTCCGGTTAAGAACTTAGTATAGCTATGTATATACAAAAATAAGTATAAAAAAATTGTTATGCAAATTTTATACAATCCTGTTCGGGTTTCGGGAGAATTGGAAAATAGAGGAAAGCATTAACCACCGGGAACACGAATGAGACACTACGAATATATAGCCATTCTTTGCGCCCTTTGTGCAAACCTTTGTGTCCTTTGTGGTAAAATGATCCTGTTACCCTGGTGCAAGTCTGAGGTTGGATTCTTTTTCTCCCTACTGAATTTCAAATTCAGTGATGTTTCGAGCGGCATTGCAAATGCCGCTCAGCGGAGGTTGGATTCTTTTTCTCCCTATTGAATTTCAAATTCAGTGATGTTCCGAGCGGCATTGCAAATGCCGCTCAGGGGATGTGAAGTGTGAAGTCAATGAACTTATTTTCCGCATTACTTCAATTCGAAAACCACTATTCAATTATTAGCTTTTCTGTTCTATTGAAAGAACTGCTTTCAAACCTGACCAGGTAAACGCCCTTTGGGAATGCGGAAAAATCTTTTTTTGTTATTATGATCCCGTTCTTTTGACCTGGAATGACAAACGCCGAAGCCTTACGGCGGTAGACATCTGTGATTGTTGCGTTAATGTCATGTGAAAAACCATTCGTTTCAATGAAAACGACACCGCTTGACGGATTCGGATAAATCCTGAAATTGCTGTGTTCGGTTTTATCCTCAATACCCAAACCTGAATGGATGATAATTTGTGTCGAGTCCATACTAATACTTCCGTTAAATGACTCAGTGAGTTTGACCATATAACTACCGGGTTGGGAATATTTATGAGCAGGCGACAGATCAGTAGAAGTACTGCCATCGCCGAAATGCCATAATACATTATCGATGTTTGACGGATTGGTTATTTTAAAGTGAATGGTTTGATTCGCGTATGTACTGTCATACGTGAATGCCGGGATGTTGAAATAGCTTTGGATCATATTCGGCAGGCCATAAATGCACTTCCGTCCATTCAGTGAAAACCGGCTTTGAGGGACATTCTCCAGCAGGTTATAATTGCAACCCAGACCAGGTCTTGCCGGATTATAGATCACATCGAGGGAGTCCTTTGTGTCAAGAATGTTGGCAGCCCTGGGAATGTAAATCCGGCCATCGGTGCCAAGCTGCATTCCACCCAATCTTATCCCTGCTGCGGAATCAATCAATACGGGGGAATTCATTCCGGTAAGCAAATCAAACTGGTAAACCCGCGAAGAATATGTTGGCGGCCCATTACCGTTGATCTGAAGCAGGGAAGTATAAACTTTTCTACTATCCGGGGAAAATTCAATTCCATAGGGACTTATTCCGGGAATATTAAAAGTATAAATTTGAGGATTGGATATGGCTCCTGAGGCGTTGTCAAAATCATATAATTCAACATTGTTGTTTCCCGAAACAGCCAGTGCTATTTTACTGCCATCCGCCGAAGCTTTCATATAACCATAGGCATTCGTCTGATCGGCAAAACCACCGCCCTGAATTCCTCCTGCACTGCTGACTACAGGACTTGATAACCCGGTTGAATCCAGGAGAAAGGCATAAAACTCGTCAGAGTCCCATTTGTGGGTGATAATCCATACATCCTTACCATTCTGATGATAAACAGCCGTTAACTTCTGGCATACAGGAGTGAGTAGTGGGGTGTTCCATTGAGACGTTGCCCCACCCAATCCGGAATTGAGATTCATATCAACAACAGAATATTCAAGGCCTTTTGTGACATATGAGTTATCAGGACTAAAGACCAGGACATCAACCGTGAAAATGTAATACTTGTTTGAACTGCCCGGTTGAGGTATAATGATGCATGGCTGGGTAACGCCTAAATCGCCATCAAGCGGAGGTGCATATTGCAAGGTGTCGAATGTTTTATCCCATACTCTCATTCCGTCGGTAAAAAATAACAGGTTCCCGATACTGTCTGAAATGACGGCGCTGCTCTTAAATGATGTCATCACATTTTGATCTGTAAGGGCAATGGCATTGCCGTCCAGGAAGTTGATCCCGGCATGTTCACCGAAATACCATATACCTGCTTGCTTTCCCGAATGAGAATAATTTTGTATTTGCTGCTGTGACATCCCGGAGAAGGAAATGAACAAACCGAGGCAAACAAACAATAAAGATCTTGTGAAAAGGAGTGCCCCACGGATTTGTTTCTTTATCAGACCTGTTTTCATCTTATTCATTGTGTCGGTATTAAATAATTAACGTATGACAAACCTACAAAATAAGTATAAGCAGCACAATTATTTTAACACATTCAACAATACAGAATGATCGCATGCAATGTAGTTTCCGGCCACTTTTAGCATTATTTATATCTTTGTTTCTATGATTAAAAATATTCTCACATGGCAGAAAACGAAATTATCAAGCACATAAAAGGTGCATATACTGTTACAAAATCGTCAGGGAAAAGCATACGGCGTAAACTCTACGAAATATTTATTGAAATCATAATCATTGTCATTGCCGTCAGCATTTCTATCGGGCTGCACAACTGGAACGAGAAGCGGCATAACAAAAAAGAAGAAAAAGAATTTCTTCTCGGGATGAAGAAGGATCTTCAGATCGATATTGAGAACATGAGCAGCAGCATGGAGCTGTACGAATATACCCTGCATGGAATAGCCTATTTTTTAAAATCAGGAAACGCGGAAACCCTGAACCAGGACAGCGTTATGAGATATTCGGATTGCTTTTTCAGCAGCACTGACCTGGATCCGCATATCGGAAGATATGAAGGGTTAAAAGGCAGCGGCAGGTTTACCATCGTTGAAAACAAGGATCTGCTGAATGACCTGATTGAACTGCATGAGAGCATCATCCAGAGGATCCAGGATCTTAACGGGAAATGCTATCAGCACAATCAAAAGATTGCAGCACTGATCTCTCAGAATGCAATCCTGGGAAAAGACGGAAAGGTAACCAATGCACTTTCCATTGCAGGCAGAAGCGACTTTAAAATCCTTATCGGTACCATGAGGGGACTTATTGAGAACAATATCATTCCCATCCATAAAACGGGAATCGCCAAATGCCGTGAAATCATTGCCCAGGTTGATAAGGAGCTGAAAGGACTGTGAGGTTGTCATCGTAAACCCTGTCCATCTGATAACCAAAAAATGTTTTTCTATTTTATTTGATCAAAACGAAATCTCATTTGAATTTTTCACACCCATAGATCGATTTTCCGGCAATAGATATTACCTTTAGTCTCTCAATAAAACCAGCACCATGAAAATCAAGAAACTGTTTCTTCTGATGTTATTCGTAATTCCGTCCCTTGCTTTTGCAGGAACCATTTTTGGAACGATCACCAAAAACGGGAAGCCTTTTGCGAAACAGCCGGTTGAGATCAAAGGCCTGGATGGCAAATTGATAAAAGCCGACAGTACCGATGCTCTCGGGTACTTCACCCTAAACATCAAGCAGCTCGGACAACTTAAGCTGTACGCGGGCGGAGGCGTTATTGATGTGACATCAAACACCAGTCCGAACGGATACACATTCATCCTGGTTCAAACCAATTCGAAATGGCAGCTGATCAAAAAGTAGAATCTCCGAAGCCTAAAAAAGATCGCTGGGAAAAAGCCGATATCATCCTGCGGCCGTTTGGCGCACTGATAACTGCCCTTACGATTGCATTGGTCAGTTATGCTGCTTCAAATTACCTCAGCAGGAACCAGGAGAAGGATGCACGAACCAAGCTTTACACCGAGCTGATGACAAAACGCGAAGAGTCGGAAAGCGCTCTTCGCAAGGATATGTTCAACTCAATAATGGAAAAGATCCTGAATGATAAAGCAAAGGTAACTCTAGATGAAAAGATCCTTCAGCTGGAACTGCTCACCTATAATTTTCATGAATCCATGAACCTGATGCCGCTGTTTGAATACCTGAACAGGCGTAACAATGAAGACACCAGGGATCCGGTCCTGAGGCATGCATACAAGGACAGGCTGATCAAAATGTCGAGGGCGACCATTGCAAAACAGATATCTACGCTCGAAGCTGTTTCATCCCCCATTACATTAACGTATGAAGATACATTGTTTACGTATAAGAGCACAAAGAGGTATCAGACAGACAGCGATTTCAAAGCGAGGATCGATGATCTGTATGAAAAAAATTCAATGGCATTAAACGGAACGGAACGATTCTGCACTTATCCTGATTCGGTTTTCAATGGAAAAAAGTGGGATTCCCTGCAACAGGTCGTACACGTTAATGTCCTGGATTACGATACGAATGATGCTTCTGTGAAAGTTCAGCTTACGATAATGACCAATTATCCCGGCAAAAACAAGGCTCCCGAAATGCAGTGTCAAACCTCTTTTACGGTGAATTATTTCGAATTCCCGATGATCGATAATACACGATTGAAAAATGACATGCGGCTTGCCGTTGTTCTGAACAACATTTTCAGCGAACCCAGGTATAATAAATCCGGCCAGCCGTCAGGAAAAAGCAACAGGATTGAATTAAAGGTTATTTATTTCCCCGGATCACGCTCCAGCCTCAAAGAACAGCCGTATTTCGACGACATCGTTTCGAAGCTCCTGCTGAATAAATAATCGTGAGTGCATCATAGATACAGTTTAAAAATTAATATTTTATCGATCAATTCCCCGTTGCTTGATGCGCATTTATCCTTTGAGAATGCAGGAATTCAGAATTATTATTTGTTTTTTCCCTGTATTCTGTATTTTGTAATCTATATTCTGGTACCCCGTTTCTTGTTGCCGGGTAGTTCATTAATTTTTATATTTGTTCAAAATACAATCCATAAAACCCTCCTCTGTTGTCTAAAACCATTGGCATAATTGCCCCCTTCTATGATAGTTACCAGTATCAGGATGAATTTCATCTGCGGTTCAGGGCTAATCAGAGGCAGTTAACCATGGCCTCTTTCCACGAGCTTGCGCAGAAAGGGTATTCAACTGACCAGTTGTCAAGGGGTTTTAATTATGAAGAGGATCTTCCTGCAGCCGCTTTCTACCTGCAGGGGTTGATGCACCAGGAAGGCTACGATACTTTCCTTACCGGCAAATATGATCCGGATACGCTTCAGAAGGTTGCGGAAAAAGATCCGATAGCTGTTCTAGTATCTACAACAATGGTTTTAAGCGTGGATGGATTGATCCGTATATTAAGCGCCATCCGGAAGGCAATGCCGGGAACTGCAATCATCGCAGGCGGGGTGTTCCTATGGAAAAATTATCTCAGTTACAGCCGTTACCCCGAAGAGGAATCTCCCTGGGATCAGCTATTTAATTCAAGAGTCTCCTCAGTAGATGCTGATATCCTGGTTGTCGCGCCGCATGGCCGGTCTTCACTGCTGCAGGTCCTGGAAGAGCTTAAAAAAGGAAGCAGGGCTTCTTTCGGTGAGATACCGAACCTTGTAATTCCCCACAATGGGAAATTTGTCTTCACCCTGAGGGAAGAAGAAAACGTAGATTACAACACGGATTTCACACGCTGGGACCTGGTTGAAAGGATACTTCACAAAATTCCCATCCGGACTTCCATCGGATGTCCTTACCGATGTGCTTACTGTGATTTTAACAAGCTTTTTCCCAAAGTGTTCCTGCGTTCGCCTGAAAGTATTGAAAAGGAACTCGGACTTGCATATGCCCGGTTTGGCAAAAGTCCGGTCATTGTTCATTTTTCCGACGATAATGTATTCATAAACAGGAAAAGGGTCAGGGAAATCTGCAATGTCATGCTGAAGTCCGGATTCAGGAAATGGATGGCATTTATGCGGGCGAATGATTATACGGAAGAAGAGTACTCCCTGATGGAGCGCTCCGGGTTAATGCTGGCATTTATTGGTGTAGAGTCGGGCGACCAGGGTCAGCTCGACCGGATGAAGAAGAATCAGAAGGTGTTGAAACTGAAAAGAACCATTGAGAATCTGGATGCTCATTTCATCTCCACCTTCAGCACATTTATCGTGGGTTACCCGGGTGAAACAAAAGAAACCATCCGGAACACGATCCGCTTTCTGAATGAGCTTTCCATGACACATCTCACGGCCAGCTACGAAGCTTTCCTGTTAAGATTGCATCCCCTTACCGATCTTACCGAGCCTGAAAACAGGACAAAATGGGGTTTGAAAGGATTTAACAGCGACTGGTCGCACGATACACTGAGCAAGGATGAGGCAGTATCAGGCCTGTACACCCTGTTTAAGGAGGTTAACAACATTCCGTACCATTATGCTGAAGAAAGCCATTTCTTCAACCGGTCGAAATACAGTTTTGATGCCAGGAGGTCTTTTTTCCGGATGAGGCATCAACTGACAATTAAACTCATCGAGAATGAGCCCTGGCAGGAAGTCGAAAATGCACTCAAGGATATGGCACTCCGCCTCAATTTACCGGTTATTGGCATTGACGATTCCCTGCAGGATGAAATCATCAGACCCCTGGGTATCAATTGTGCCTAATGAACAATATTAAATCGTTTAGAATACCATTTATTTTCACCTATAATCCGGGCAAAATAAATTCCATTTAATTGTTCAGAAAGATTGATCTCAATTTCATTCGTGATGTTATATGCGGTTTTTTCGAACACAATCCTCCCCATTACGTCATATATTTTGATGTCCAATTTTTCCGAAGCGTCATTAATAGAAAATTGAATTTTAAATTTTCCATTATTAGGATTTGGATATACATTGATAGTTGCATCTTTTGTTATCTCAGTTAATTCTTCTGATGCGGAATTGTCTTCAAGAGATTTAAACTGACTTTGGCACCCATAATAATCTGCATATATTTTATTTCCGCAACCGTTGACATTATTACTGTTATAAAAAATGTTTCCTATAGCGTCAGAAGCAATGTATCTCGAAACATTAGGAGGATCGTTTATATTCAGGGTTGCCTCAACCCACTCTGCACCACATTGCCAATAGTTATGCATTCTGTTGTCTGTGCCTACAAAATAGACCGAACCATTAGGACCAACTGTCAAATCACTTCCGGCTTTTATTGTATTAGTAGGTGTGTTAGGGGCGAAGTTTTCTTCTCTCCAAATACCGGATGCTTTCTTGAATCTGTGAATTCTTCCATTTGTTCTTTCATTACCAATATAGTAAACACTACCTGTTGCATCACAGGCAAGGGCGCTTCCCGCTTTGACATTTGCTTGAGCATCTTCGGCAATTAAAGAATTAACCCAACCGGTTTCAGAATAATAACATCTGTAAATACGGCTGTCAGCACCGATATAAAAAATGTTGCCAAGGTAATCTATTGTAATGTCGCTGTCCTTCCGGGCCGGCACTTTGGTGTTTAAATCAGCTTCGATCCAGGTTTTATGTGTTTCATCCCACCAGTAATTATGGACTTTGTCATCAACGGCTGCGAAATAATATACACTGCTGTTGTTATCACAAACGAGCGGGCTATTGGCTCTGGCTGTATTACGTGTTGCAGTACAAAGAGCCGCCTCAATCCACACAGACCCATTCCACCAGTATTGATGAACTTTATTATCGGTCGCAATATAATTTACTTTATCTAACCGATCTCTTGCCAAGTCACTATTAGCCCTGACAATGCCTGGTTTAGTGTTTAATGGTGCGTCATTCCAGTAAAATCCATTGTAAAACATTATATGAACCCGATTGTCATTGGCCACAAAATAAACATTGCCGATAGAAGTAGTTTCGATATCGCTGCCAACTAAAGCGTTACTGGGCTCGTTCTCATTCAAAACAGTAGCATTCCATTGCCCGTCGCACCTATATTCAACCTTAAATGCAGCATCACCATATTTACCGGTTCTTAGTTTGTAAGGAATTGAAATCGTAATACTATTGCTGGCAGATTTTGCTGTTGTTGCTAATTCCAATGCCCCGGTTTCTGTATTGTACCAGGTAACATCATATACACCATTTTTCCCTACTGAAAACAGGATGTCATTGTTGCCAGGAACACTTACATCGGGTT
>TBL_comb47_HYPODRAFT_10005409_pt1 | contig 14226 bp, 8 predicted proteins | sample TroBogypolimnion_40_FD_10682 | JGI IMG/M metagenome (IMG submission 10682)
ACGACGTGAGTTCATGAATAAGTTTGTTTTAAAAATTAAATATCAAATTAACAAGTCTTTACGTAACTTTGTGTTCTTCGCGAGACATAAAACAAACAAATATTTCGCACCAAAGCCCGCCAAGAACGCAAAGGTTTAAATGAACAAATCTTTGGGCAACATTTCATTATTTCTTGTTTAAATAATCAGCAAGTTCCTGGATATGATCGGTATTGATAAAATCGACCTTCAGTTTCTTGAACTGGTCCCACGCATTTTCGGTATCAGGGGCATTCCAGAACCTCACCTTGTTGTTGATACCATGCACTGAATCAATAACTTGCTTTAGTTTGGCTTCATCCTTTTCCTTCATAGCTTCTTTCCCGTTCCAGGAAGAAAAGACCCTCAGGTTCTCGCTGTACATGGCCACCCTTTTCAATTGCTGGGCATCGTATTTCACATTAAAGTAACCATCGAAAAAGATAAAGGACGGGTATTTGTTAAAATCGGCCGGGACAGGACGGTTGCCAGTAATCACAACATGTATGGCATTTTTATTGATTGTCGGATCAAAAACTGCCGGGTATTTTTTGAGCTGTTCCACCAGGAGTGGCAGAGTTGGGATAACGTCTGTTTTCAGATCAATCAATAACTGAAAAGCTCCAGTGTGGTCTCCCCATACCTTTCCGCTATTTATCTTAAAATATTTTACAATAGGTTGAATATAAAGTGAATCCAATGTCTTTTGGTTAGTAATGTCTTTTCTGTCATGTGCGACATACAAAATGCCATTGACTGCCCAGATATCTGCTTCAATGGATCCGAAATGTGCGTTATAGGCGAGAAAGAACGGCGTTTTCTGTGAATAATCGTTGTGGGAATGGGCATTCAGTGTTGTGTACTGTGCTTGTGCCGCAATGTAAAGTCCAATAATTAAAAGTGATGAAATCAATAATTTTCTCATGATCGTATTTCTATTTTAAGCGTTAAAAGTATTAAAGTTTATTGAACCGGAATTGGCTTGTTTCTCTCCATTTCCATCTTTACCTGTGGAGCTGTCAAAGGTTCGATGAAGAGTTTAAAAGGACCGATGTTACCATGGAAAAACCGTTGTTCTGGAAATTCCTCATTGCGGCCAATCATCAGTTTCGCTGTAGTTGAAAGGTTGACAGGCGAATTGATCAACTGATTTCCTGATTCTACCCCGTCGATATAGATTTTCAGGTTAAACCCATCGCTGACACCTGCAATATGGTGCCAGTTGTTGAACCAGTTTTCTGGTAAAGGGGCAGAGCAACTCCCTCTTCCCCAACCTCCTGCGAAGAAAGAAAGGTTTTTACCATCTGTCTGAAAATTAATGAAATCCCCTTTTGTAATAATGTCCGCTAGTCTGCCCCTTCCATTTTGAAGAGGAAAAATCCAAGCCATAAGGGTGATGCTTTCCCCTAAAAGGTCAATACTTTCTGAATGGTTGAATCCGATGCAATTGTTGTCATCCGTTTTCAGGTTTCCTGTTGAAGCCCTACCTGAACTTTTGGATCTGATCAATCCATTGTTTGCCAAGCCTGATTGATCGGGGATTGTATCATTTTTGAGAATACTCTTTAAGTTCAGGTCGATTACTTTTGAATCAATGGGATCGGAATAGATCTTAATCGTTTTGGACAACTTTCCGATTTTGAGGACGTGCAAACCTTTGTTATTCAATACGAATTGAAAGATGGATTTTTGTTTTTCCCCTGGATTTAAGGTGATGACCCTATTCTGAATAACCCTCCCATCCACAATTATCAGAAGCGAATCTTTTTGTTGAAAACCGCTCCTGTTTTGCACAATGCAGTTCAGGTCGATTTGTTTACCTTTCTCAAAAATTGAACCGCAATTCAAATCCGAAATTTCAAATTTCTGGAAGGTTGATTTTTCATTCCGTTTCACTTCAATTGTCAGTGGTGGGGAATTGTCAATGCTTACAGATCGCTGACCAAATACATACAGTTGGCAATCGATTGAATCATTGACAGTTCCATTTTTATCGACAAAGACAGCTTTTTTACCTGATTCCTTACTATCCACATAAAGCCTGATCATTTTAGTTCCCCTGCTACCCAGGTTTTTAAGGGTATAATGAACCTGGAATAGTTGATCAGGGTTTACCTGTTTATTGGAAGAATGGACATTGGAAAGTTTGAAGTCAGGAACTTTCATTGTTTCTGAAGGGGGAACATTTTCCAAATCGGTGGAAACCAACAGTTGTGGTTCGTTGGTCATTTTAAACGAAAGTACGCCACCTTTCGTTAGGGAAGAATGGTCGATATAAAATTTCCTACAATCCAATCCATTCAATGACAGCGATTTAATAAACACATTCTTCTCCCCGTTGTTTTCAGTGGTAATGGTGAATTTCTTACCGTCTTTCAAATTCAGGGTCACTTTTTTAAAGATAGGTGATCCAAGATCATAAATCGGCCTTCCGGGACAAACCGGGAAGAAACCCATCGCACTGAATACGTACCAACTCGACATGGAGCCAAGGTCGTCATTTCCGGGCAATCCATCTGGAGTGGACTTGTAATGCGATTTCATGAATTCACGCACCCAAAATTGTGTTTTCTCGGGATGCCTTGCAGAATTGAAAAGATAGGGAACATGAAGGACTGGTTCGTTATCGAATGGGATCATCTGATGGGTCAGTGCCGAATCAAGGTGGGCTGTAAAGTCATCGTCGCCTCCCATTAAATTGATCAGGTCGCGATTGTTGTGCGGAACAAAAAGGGAATAGCTCCATTTGTCGCCTTCCTTGTAACCAAAGTTGGCAGGCTCGGTATTCCAATTTTCCCCATTTCTGGGTAATAGATACAACTCTTTGTGATTAAATAAATTACGATAATTGAAGCTTCTTTCAATCAATTGTTTATATTCGTTCGCATCACCCATCACTTTTAAGGAATATTGAGCCAATGCCCAGTCGTCGTAAGCATATTCCACGGTTTGGGTCACCGATTCCGAAAAGGTGGATGGAACGTAACCCATTGTGATATAGGACTTAAAGTCTTTTGAATTATTTTCCTCCGAAAGACTGCTTTTCATTGCCTTGTAAGCCAATGTACTGTCGTAGTTGCAGATCCCTTTCAGGTAAGCATCAACGATAATTGGGATCACATGGTTGCCGGTCATGGGACCTTTTGGCAACTTACCGGTTTGCGAATAACTATCAAGTAATGAACAGATCATGTCGTTCTGGCGATCAGGGGCAATGAGCGTAAGCAATGGGTGCAACGACCGGAACGTATCCCATGGGGAAAAATGTCCATATTGATTGCGCCCTTTTGTCTGGTAGGTCAATCCATCCGCACCCTTGTATTCACCTTTCGCATCTGAAACAATCCATGGAAGCAACATGGAATGATAAAGTGCCGTATAAAATATAGTCTTATTCATTTTTGACGCATCCTCAACTTCGATGACCGAAAGTGCGTCCACCCACTTTTGCTGGTTTCTGGATTTAAATCTGTCAAAATCCCATGTATCGGCCTCTTTTTGTAAGTTTGACATTGAATTTTCATATCCAATTTGGGATGTACTTAATTTTAAAATGATTACAACTTCCTTTTTTGAAACTATCGGGAAAGTTAAAATGCAACCGCCCGTAATATCTATCTTATCAGAAAAATCTGAATTAAAAACCATCTTAACGTGGTCATTGGACCCCACAATTTCATGATTGGACCTGGCTTCAATTCTCCCCATATCGCCTAAAAAAATTTGGGGTTGGACTCCAGACGGAAAACCAAAACGGAACACTCCTGTGTGTTCTGATGCGCTCATCTCTGCCCATGTCCCGTTATCCCTAAAGTGAACACTATAGAAACCCGCTGATGCTTTTTCATCCTGATGCGAAAACTCACGCGAATATTTACCTGGTTCAAATTTCTTATACGGTTCAACAGGCATAACCCAAATACTTCCGGCAGAACCTTCAGGATAACCGCTTGCATGGTTAATGCAACTGAAATAGAAAATCGTGTTGTCTGCATAATTGTAACCCTTGGTATCGGTCACCCTCGTTTCAGGGGATAGTTGAACGAACCCAAACGGTGCAACGGCCCCCGGATAGGTGCCACCATCAACTCCCCATTGGGACGCAACTGTGGTTTTAGCGGTACCAATAAATGGGTTCACGTAGGTTAAAACCTCCTTTTCCTGCGAAAAGAGTTTTAAACAATGAAGAACCAAAGAAATAATAGCGAGATTACGAAAAAGCATATCTAATTGATATTGTGATATATATGAAATTATTTTCCAAACCATATGCCACAAAGTCACCAAAACACTAAGGAACACAAAGTCAAAACAAATAGGATTAAATTTCAAATTATTTACATCGCATTTCCAAATATTTCAATATATCGTATTTCAATAAGTTAAAATAATTCGGGGTAATATTTAGCAATCAGATCCTTGTCCTCTTTTTTCAAGTCATTCAATACGACAGGTTTATCTTGCGGACGTAGCCCTTTCTGGTTCATACGGTTCATCAGACTCCAGTCCTTGTTCGGCTTTTCGGGACTTGGATCGGCTGGTTCCTTTGCTGGAAGGTCATACCTGGTAAAATCATACACAAGTTCCGGTGATTTTTGCTGCCAGTTTTTCACCATGGCCAAACGAAAACTTTTGTTCATGAACCAGCGTATATCCTCATCTCCCCATGAATTGCCAATACCAAATCCCCTTTCTTCAAATTTGTAATTCCATTTTTCATTGTCGGTATAATGATTGCGCCAGATTTCACCGAACTCCCCAAATGTAACAAATTTGACCTCAGGCCATTTTTGCTTGGTCTCGCCAATCCATTTTACCATAGCCGACAGGCAAAAGGTTTCGCCCCAGTCTTTTCTTTCGGGTTTCTTGACAAGGGTCGCCTCCCAGATATTGGGAATCCAACCGAAACCGTTCAGTTCAAAGCCACGGTCATAATGGAGCGACTGCGTATGCATCACAGCCAACTGTCCGATATCCAATCCCCATTCACAATAGGTCTCGATCGGTCCGACACCCCTGCGGCTTGATGCGCCATTGAATGGATTGGTACCCCGGATTCCACCACTCACTCGGGCACATGAAAAATCAACGCTCCAACCATCCAGGTTCACGCAATCAATGAAATCCGATTTGGATTGTGCCGGTTTGCAAAAATGTTCTTTAGAGGGAAAGTAAGGATAGGACGGTGAACCATCGGCCCCTCCGCCATCCACCGCATGTTGGCTCCAGATCGCACCATGGGCTACATGGATGTTCTCCTTTTCGGAGAGATGCCTCAGGTTATCAGCCGAAAGGAAGCCGCCCATAACCGATTTTGGACGATAACCACCACCCACCAGGGTTGAAATGATCTGTATAGCTTCGCTGATTTCGCGGTTCACTCTTTCGCGGGGAAGGTACAAGGCAGGGAAATATCCCGGGAAATAGGAAACCTCATCTCCATATTTCTGCTGACATTCAACGATATACTTTCGGATATCCACGTAATTGGGCCTTTTGTCTTCGAGGGCATTCAGTGTAAATCCCCAGGTCAAACGGCCGTCCGGATTGTTCAAGGCAAAAGCTTCGCGAAGGTCGCGCACCACCTTTAACGTATGAAATTTGGATTCGTCCTGCTTGATCAGTTTTACATCCCTTGAAACTTCCCATGGGGTTGTCCTGATCATGATGCAAAGGGTCAGAAACCTGTTTCCCAACAAAGGGGTTACCTGATCCTTGTTTGATGCGTGTGCTGTAAAAGGGGAAAACGAAGATGCTCCGATTAATCCGGCACTTCCGAGCCCGGTATTCCTGATAAAAGTCCGACGTTCCATAATGTTGATGATATTTGGTTTTTATACGTATTAGCGAAAATATGTTTTTATTACATTGTATATCGAATCTCATGTCAATCAGAATTAGAATAGGTTACGCTTCAATGAGCAAGTCCCTCAGGATGATAATTTTAAAGGAGTTAAAAATTTTGATCAAAATAAATTACCAGAGTCATTGCCAAAAGAAAACTGGCTTAAAGTCTTTGATATGCCTTGCGTCTATTCTATCAATATTTCCATTTAATTCAGCTGAATTGATACGTACAAATTTATGAATAAAAATTCGTAGGATATTATTATTTAAATTTTTACGTATCAATTAAAATTAATCAATACTTATTGTAGTACCAGTGTCCCAGTCAAGATTTTAATTTTCGTATAAAATAATCAAGTTAAAGAATTAAGACAAATCAGAAATAACCGGTGCTTTTTTTGATTTGATTTTCAATATAATGCTTTGAATTTCGATTAAACCATAATGGTTTTCATCGGAAATGTTTTCAAGATTGATCTGCATCAGGTTTTTCTCCAGAGTCACCTTATCCTGCATTTTTGCTAACTTTCAAAAAATCGTATCTTTGCAAAAAACATAAAGTGAACGATACAATGAATTTTGTAGAAGAATTGAAATGGAGGGGAATGATTCATGACATGATGCCAGGCCTCGAAGAACAACTCAAAAAAGAGGTAACTGCAGCATATGTGGGGATAGATCCAACGGCAGACTCGTTGCACATCGGGCATCTTGTAGGCGTAATGATGTTGAAACATTTTCAGCTTTGTGGTCACAAGCCCATCGTTTTGGTAGGTGGTGCCACGGGGATGATCGGTGACCCATCTGGTAAATCGCAGGAACGCAACCTGTTGGATGAACCCACTTTACGCCATAACCAGGAGTGCCTCAAAGTTCAGCTGGCCAAATTTCTCGATTTTGATTCTGAAGGTGAGACTTCGGCAGAGATGGTGAACAATTACGACTGGATGAAGGAGTTCAGTTTTCTTGGTTTTATCCGCGACATTGGGAAGCACATCACAGTCAATTACATGATGGCCAAGGATTCGGTCAAGAAACGGCTCGATCCCGATAGCGGCATGGCTGGCATGTCGTTTACAGAGTTCACCTATCAGTTGGTACAGGGAACAGATTTCCTCCATTTGTACGAAACGAAAAACTGCAAACTCCAGATGGGTGGTTCCGACCAATGGGGAAATATCACCACGGGAACAGAGCTGATCCGCAGGAAAGCAGGTGGTGAAGCCTTTGCGCTCACTTGTCCCTTGATCAAAAAAGCGGACGGCACCAAGTTCGGAAAAACAGAGTCAGGTAATGTTTGGCTCGATCCTGTCAGGACTTCGCCTTATCAATTTTATCAATTCTGGTTGAATACCTCGGATATCGATGCAGAGAAATACATCAAGATCTTCACCGTTTTGTCAAAAGAAGCTATCGATCAATTAATTGAAGAACATCATGTTGCGCCCCATCTTCGTCAGCTTCAGAAAGTACTTGCCAAAGAGGTGACCTGCATGGTCCATTCAGAAGCCGATTACTCTCTGGCTGTTGAAGCTTCGGAGATCCTTTTCGGAAAAGGAACAGAGGATACTTTGCGTAAGTTGGACGAAGCAACTTTTTTATCCGTATTCGATGGAGTCCCACAATTTCATCTTTCTAAGTCTGAATTGGAGCCAGGAATCAACATCATCGATCTTTTAGCTGAGAAAACAACTGTATTCCCTTCAAAAGGTGAAGCACGTCGTACAATAACAGGTGGCGGGGTATCGGTAAACAAAGTAAAAGTTGAAGGTCCTGACGTAATTGCAACTCTGGCCAAATTAATCGGAGGAAAATATTTATTGGTACAGAAGGGAAAGAAGAATTATTTTTTGCTGATCGCACAGTAAATGTTCCTTACCTGACGTATATTGAAAGACAGGCTTATCGTAATAGCCTCACTTAAAGTGAGACGATAACTACAAAACTAAATGTGTTCGAAAAATAAAAGTTCCTAAAGTCATTTAATCTTTAGGAACTTTTATTTTAAAGATTGGATTTTTAGTAGGTAAATCCCAATTCTCCATCCCAAAAAACTTTAACACCGTCAAAATACCATGAATAAACATCGTAAACAGCCGGATCTCCCGGAGCAGCAGGTGGAGAAGTTTTTACAACCTGTGTTCCGGTTGTCGTAAAAATTGTTTTACCATAAACCACATCACCGATAACTCCATAATCCAATTCCAATTGATGATTATCAGGATTATAAACAGTCAGTTTACCGCTCGCACCATCCGCAGGATTGATCAATTTAATTTTCGTGTCGCCCGCCAATGTGATACGTCCATTGACACCTGTATCCAAATCCCAGTTATACAATCCACCTGGCGTAGTAATATTTACAACAGGAAGTATTGAGACGGATTTCCAGACAGGAACATTTGAACCATCTGATGTAAGAACCTGGCCTTTCGTACCATTTGGGATAAACGAGGTATTGTCAATATCGGTCTGGTAAGGAATTCTTCCAGCATTGCCCCCTTTAAGGTTGGAGGCTGAATTTGCTGTAGTGGCAACATCAGCAGTCGCGGCATTGCCTCCAATATTTAAACCTGAAACGGCAGTGGTTGAATGTACAACAAATGGCGCTCCACTCGTATTACTGGCTTCCAATTGAGAGCCCTTCACTTTGCCATTCGCAGTAATTGTTCCTGTTGTAGTTATATTTGTAGGCGTAATATCCCACAAAGTCAAAGTAATAGCAGGTGTTTTAGTGGCAGTCGCAGTCGCTACGGACCCTGTTACTCCATTCGCAGGAACAATTGAAACACTTGTCACTGTACCGCCTGAACCACTGAGAACACCACCGGAAAGTGTCAATCCATTGGCAGTCGAAATTTCTGAGGCATTAGCGGTAGCATTACCAGAATTACCAATAAGCCTTTGGGAACCGACCTGTTGAATCTTTGCATAAGTAACATTATTGTCCTTGATATCGTTTGTCTGGACTTCACCATCCTTGATCATAGAAGTCAGGACTTTATCTGTTCCAATGGTCAATACATCCGAATTGGCAGTCCCATTTACATCACCACCAGTATGGGTTGAATTGCTAATCTCTTTAATTTTCCCGGAAGAAAGTGGCAAGCAATCATTAAGCTTATTCGTACTGAGTAATGGAAGTAAGGTCAGATATTCCTTGTTGGCAGTCATGTCAACTAAAATAGTTCCCACAGGAATATTTTGTCCAAATTCAGTAGTCGGCCCGTTAAGTTTGATGACCAATGTGGGTGTTTGCCCAAAAGACAAAACACTAAATAAAACTGCGACAATTAATAACCTTATTTTCATTGATATCATATTTTAAATATATAATTTACGATATTACAGCAATCAAATCTGTAACTCTGTACTGCAAGAAGTTTAAACTTAAATCTGAATATCTGAGTATCTGACTTCGGCTGGCTAATTTGACCATTCTTTTTGAGAACTTTTAAATAGCCACTGCGAAATTGCAGTGGCTATTTAAGTTTAAAAAATGTTATAGGTTATATATAACTTACAACGATTAGAAAGTATAAGATACAATAATTACATCATATTGAAGAACGGGTACAGAAACTGTTACAGTTGTCTTTGGTCCATCCAGTGCATATAAAGATTCTTTCAATACAGAACCATTTAAACTGACAGTTAATGAAGTTGTGTTGCTGCAAGGATGATCCAATCCAGCGGCAAAAGAAGCCCCTCCTGCAGGTATTTCAAATGTTTTGGTTGTAAAAGTACCTACAGCACTAGATGGGGTAGGGGTAGAAAGTAAATTCAATTTTTCTTTATCTGTAGCAGTCAACAAACCTGCGCTTCCACCGACTCCCGCAGCTGAGGTAACAGCAGCTGGCAATGTAACTGTTGCAGCTGCATCAGGGGTTGTACCCGTTAAGGCAGTTTTCAATTTGATATTCGTCTGATCAATTCCATACATGGTAATTGCAGTCAAAATAGAAAGTTTAGCTCCTTGAGTTCCGATATTCACACCTGCACCCGCAGCAATCGGAGCAACAGCAACCCAATATTCTCCAGTGGCAATGTTATAAATTTTAGTGCCAATAGGGATGTTAACTGTAAAATCGGTACCCGCAGTAGCTACCCGATATTCGGATACTGGAGTCTGAGCAAAAATCGAAATGCTCAAAAGCATAAAAAATGAGGCTAATAATAACTGTTTCATAATTCTAATTGTTTTAATTGTTTGTGAACTGTTTTAAAATTGTTTGTGAACTGTTTAAAATTGTTGGCGAACTGTTTAATATTGCTGGTAAATTACCAAAAGATGACAAAATACCTTTCCAGGAAAGGTTATACAAGGTTTTCTTCAATTTATTTTTCTCTTTTCATCATAATTAATACTATTTAAGTGTAAATATTAAGGTTAAATTATTTCTGTATCTTAATTTTATCATTTACCGATGTAGAAACCAATAACTTGAGGTCCGATGTAGTGGCCCCGGTAGTCCATTGGGAGGCATAATCGAGTAAAACACCGTTGTAAAAAACCATTGAATTCGGTTTCAATTCAAAACCAATCGGATAATCAACCAAACCTTCAGTAGCCACAGTGGTTTCAAACCTCGAGGTCTGATTTGCATGAAGTTCTTCCAATGCAGATTGAACATTAGTTGCTGTAATTCCATTTTGTGCCACAACAGAAATATGTGAAGCAGAAGGAATTATGACAACATAAGTACCTGGATCAGTTGATTCGTCATATTTGTAAAATTGGTTTGTAGCACTATCAAAATATACATTAGTCTTATTTCCAGGATCGGTATTGGCGCTGATATTAAGCGGAAACAACGAATTTGTTAAACCGGCTAATGCAATAGTAAGATTCTGCTTAACCGCTGGAATCTGAAAAGGAGTATCATAAGGCCACATAGATTTCCCCGAACTAGTAATTTTTGGCGAAAATATATATATTTTTGTTTGAGGCCCAGGTGTAGAAAGATCATCATCATAAACAACAAACAACATACCACGTTTTAAAAACTGAACATCAGTTTTCAACATATCAGCATGAGTATCTACCTGCATACATCCTCCAAATAATTTATTGACATCAATTAGGCCCCATGAATCATTTGCAACCATCATATTTGGAACACGAATTTGTGCCTCAATTTTTGAATGTATCGTTAAAAGTATCAGCCAAAAACATATTATTACAATGAATTTGTTGAAATTGTATCGTTTATCTAAGTGAATATGATGAGTTTCACTCTTTGGAATCTTAAAGATCGTTTTCATTGATTGTAAATTAATTCAATAAATTTACTTAAGTGCAAACCTCAAATTACCAGATTGAGAGACGTTAAAAATACAAACCCAATACCATGATGCATTTGGTCCAGTTGTTTTCACAAAATAGTGAAGAGCTTCATTATCCATAAAAGGAATTGTAGGATCATAAAAAGCCAAATTCCATTGTGAATTACCATAATAGAAAAAGTTTAAATTTAAGTCTGCTGGTTGCGGACTGGAAGCACTTACATAAGTTGGAACCGCTACTGTTAAAAACGCAGAACCAATACTATTAGACAAATCTCGCCCCTCTGTTGAGGCTACTGGAACAGAGTTGATAGCATAATACTGTGTTGTTTTTAAAGAAGATTCTTGCAGATTTAAAATATTAGTTTCAGTGGGTTGCAAATTTGAAAGAAGAAAACCACAATAGAATTTATCGCGCAATTGATAGTATTTACTATAAGAAACAGGGCAAAAAACATTAGCCACGTTTCCTCTGGCACTAACGCCCAAGTGGTAAACTGTAACTGCATCAGAGTTTGGCAAAGTAACAGAACTCAAATTTGTATTAGCTGTATAATCGCCAGAAACCAAATTACTCATTGAGGGAGGTCCTGTAAAGTTAATATCAGTAACCAAAGCATCATTATTTAGTACTCGATCCCACGTTAGATTATAAACTAGATCACTGCCAGTGCGTAGTATCAAGATAGGGTCAGAAGCAGATCCTGTTCCACCTAAATTTGGATTAAATTCTGTACCGTTTACAGCCATAGATAACCGTACGTTACTCACAACGACACCAAGAGGCAACACGAATGAAGTATTCAAATCCAAATTTGTAACGTTTAAATTATTATCAGTAACTCTTAAGGTTAATTTAGTATATGAACTAGATTTCGGAACTGTAAAAGACCCAGTCACTATATCACCAGGGTTAGTTCCTAAAACATTTGAACCATTTAATAATTCAACTTTTGTGATCGCTGAACCGCCTGATTGCTTAGTAATATCATATTTAAAAACAAAATTGGTTAAGGGACTCCAATTTATATAGGTAACTGTAACATTACCCCAATGATCATTTATATTTAGTAAGGCATCGAGATCCTGATAAGAAAATTGCCCAGGTGTCACAACATTATTATATCGAAAAGAGGTGATATAAGCTTTGGGAGAAGGGAAAAAAACTTTATTTAAAAAATCTACTATTGTTGTGGTTTTAAAATTCACATCTGATACACCTGTCCAATTTGGACGGGTAACAGGTCTATTGCCATTAAAAGGGGTATTTGAAGAATAACCTGCAGTTACAAGTGTATTATCTTCAGTACCTGGAACCACAACCGTGGTGCTAATAGCAACCTTATTGAGCGTTTTTCCATCCATTTGCATTTCTGTAACGGTGTATTTACCGTCCTTCCCTCCTGCATTGTTCCATTTCAATAGGTCCGGTATAAATGTACCAGAACTCGTGTGTACAATATTGGCCACATAAAAGTTACCATCATACTCTACGTATTCTCCCACAGCATATGACCGGCCTGCCTCCCAACCATAGATTACAAATATTTCGCGCCAATTATCCTTGGCAGAATATTCAAAATAGCGGATTTTATTTGTTGTAGCATCAACTACCGTTGAGACCATTCCAATCTCACGGTTGAAATCAGGGTATGCTGCATTTAATACTTCACTAATTGTTTTGCCAGTAAAGTCCTTAGGGGTACCGAGGCTTTGCAATCCCCCCTTGATATCAGTTGAAATAACAACCGGTAAATTAATCCAGGGATGTACTTTTAAAGTACCGGTCACTCGTGTTTCCTGTGCTAATAAAACTGACGAATTTATCAATAAGCTGATTAACAGGATTATATAAGCTATATTTTTCTTCATGTCTTTAAAATATTGAATATGAATTTAGTTGTTTACAATCAAGTCAACCGGAATACTTGGAACAGTCTTGAAAACCCAAACCTGATAATCAACACCTGCCCCATTCGGTATCACACGTTTTTCGAATCCGTCAAACACGGCATAAGCATTTCCGCCATACCTGAAAAAGAAATTCTGCGTTCCCCATGCTTTCGGAAATGCAACCCATGTATATTGGCTCATATCAAGACTGCAAATTGTAGCTGGTATCGAAGATCCTTTGTCAGAACCTGTTATAATATCGGACCATCCAAGAGCGTTAAAAGCAGCAACATTCGCAGTCGTACCCTGATAAACTTTACCCGGTACTCCATTTAGTAAAGCATTGTCAACATAAGTTTTGACAGCATTTTGAGTGGGATATGCATCATCACTTGTTCCCAAACTTGTAGAAGTATTCTTGTTTGCAATGTTTTCAGGTGTGAAGCCAAGTGCATCCTGTTTACCATTCCAGATTGTCGAATTACCACCTGTTGCAGTAATTACACCATTAACAGACAGTTTTGTACCAGGAGTAGTGGTTCCAATTCCAACATTTGATCCGGAATTAAAAATATTTGAGGAGTTTAACACCCAGGTTGCACCATTCCAATAGGTTGTATTTCCGATTACTGTCCCTGAGCTTAATAAACCTGCGTCACCTTTAACACCTTGTAAACCCTGGATACCTTGAGGACCAGTTGCACCTGTCAAACCAATTGGACCAATAGGTCCCTGAGCACCGGTATCTCCTTTTGAACCCTGCGGGCCAGTTGCACCAGTTGCACCTGTAGCTCCGGTTAAACCGGTATCGCCTTTGATACCTTGTAAACCTTGAATACCCTGATCGCCTTTTGCACCGGTATCACCCTTTATTCCTTGTATCCCCTGAGGACCGGTTAAACCAATAGGTCCCTGATCTCCCATATCACCTTTAAGACCTTGAGGTCCTGTTGCACCTGTCAAACCAATCGGGCCGATTGGTCCCTGGTCACCAGTATCGCCCTTAACACCTTGTGGACCGACAGCACCAGTTGCACCTGTTGCGCCAGTAGCTCCGGTTAAACCGGTATCGCCTTTGATACCTTGTAAACCTTGAATACCCTGATCGCCTTTTGCACCCGTATCACCCTTTATTCCTTGTATCCCCTGAGGACCGGTTAAACCAATAGGTCCCTGATCTCC
>TBL_comb47_HYPODRAFT_10005412_pt1 | contig 14221 bp, 8 predicted proteins | sample TroBogypolimnion_40_FD_10682 | JGI IMG/M metagenome (IMG submission 10682)
CTAACTTTCTTTAAGTTAATATAAATATTGAGCTATTATTCTACTATAACTTCATCTATTAATAGCCAGGCCGGCGCACCCTCTCCCGGGTGTCCTTTAGGACATGTTCCTATATTGTGGGCAACAACTTTAATGTATCTTACATTAGCTTTCTTTAAACTTGTATTATAAATATCCAGAGCATTACCTTTAACATTTACTTTATCGTTAGCAAGTTTTTGAGAAGTATATGTCTTGCCATCAGTTGAAATAAGTATTTCAACATTTACTGGAGAAAATATCCATCCATCAGGATTATCCATGAAGCGGGCTGAGATTTTATTAACCTTCATATCCTTTTTAAGATCAATTACAACATCAAGATCATCGTGCTCAAAGCCTAGCCAGTTCTTATAATTGCGAGGGAATCCCTTTGCATTTGGTTGGTTGATAATACCATCAGTAAGGGGGCTGTTACTGCCTCCATTATACTTAGGCGAAGCAGGATATTTAAGCTTTACATCCGCATCCTTGGCCAGATTATTAATATTTGCAAGCAGCGGCTTACTATAATTTAAAGTATCATCAATATTATCACCATATTGTTTCATTAATTTCAGCAATTCTACCTTCATATCCTTAACAATATCTGCATAAGCAGCATTTTCATATACATTATTAACTTCATTACTATCATTTTTCAAATCAAACAGCTCCCATGCATCAATGTCATAATAAAAATGAATGAGTTTATACCTTTCGGTACGTACTCCATAATGACGCTTCACATTATGCTCAGCCGGGAACTCATAATAATGATAATATATTGACTTGCGCCAATCATTTATTGGTTTATTTTCTAATAATGGCTTAAAAGATCTCCCCTGCATCTCTTTGGGAGGCTTGATACCGGCAAGATCAAGGATAGTTTCTGCATAGTCGAGGTTCATTACGAAGTTATAATTTATGGAACCGGCCTTAGTGTGCCCCGGATTCTTTATAACTAGTGGAGTTCTTAAAGATTGCTCATACATGAACCTTTTATCAAACCATCCATGCTCGCCAAGGTAGAATCCTTGATCGGAAGTATAAATTATGATAGTGTTTTTATCTAATCCGTTTGCTTTAAGATAATCCAAAAGCCTTCCAACGTTATCATCAACAGAGGCAATGCATCTTAGATAATCGGCAATGTACCTATTATATTTCCATAAGGCTAAGTCATTTCCCGTAAGCTTATTCTTTCTGAAATTAAGTGTTATACTATCATAAGCAGCATGAAATAACTTGGATTGATCGGGGTTCATCCTCTTAAGTTCGTAGTACAGATAATCGCTGCCGGGGTAGTTGGGCGCATCGGTTAGCTTAAGATCTCCAACAAGATTCATATCTTTAGCAATACTCATTTCCTGAACGTGGGCTGCCTCGCATCTGGTTGAATAATCGTCAAAAAAGGTTGAAGGAACGGCAAATTGCTTATTCTGATACATACTATAATAAGCGGAATCGGGCATCCAGTTTCGATGTGGGGCTTTGTTGAGCAATAATAAGCAAAATGGCTTTGTTTTATCTCTATTATCAATGAATTTAATGGCGTCGTCGGTGAGGATATTGGTAACATAACCTTTCCTAATGACCGTATCTTTTGAACTTAAAACTACCGGATTATAATATTCCCCTTGTCCCCTTAGGATCTCCCAAAAGTCGAAGCCCGTAGGCCTGCTTTTAAGATGCCATTTCCCGATAAGGGCCGTTTGATAGCCATTCTTTTGCATAATCTTTGGGAATGTTACCTGACTTCCGTCAAATGCCTGCATATTATCCAATTGGCCATTTACATGACTGTACTTTCCGGTAAGCAAAACTGCTCTACTGGGAGCTGAAACGGAGTTGGTGACGAAACAGTTATTAAATATCATCCCCTCGTTGGCAATCCTATCCAGATTGGGCGTTGTATTTATCTTACTTCCATAGCAGCTCATAGCCTGGTAGCCATGATCATCGCTCATGATATAGATGATATTAGGATGCTGATTGCTTGTTTCCTGTGCCTTGATGCCTTGTATGCTTTGCGACAGCAGTACTGTTGCTGTACATACCTTTATCGATGTTTTTGTATTCATTTTATTAATATTAAGTACTATAAAGTGTATCTTGATTTATTTATTGTTTTATAAACTTCTTAATTTGCGTTTTATCATCCGAATAAAGTTTGATAAAATATATTCCTCCGGGGAATGTAGGGGTATTAATAGAAGCTTTATTCTTTATAAATGAGGTATAAACAGTTTGTCCGATAAGATTAAGTATCTCAAATTTCTGTTCTTTATTAAAATTAGTTTCGATAGTAAGTTCTTCTTTAACAGGATTTGGATAATAATTAAAAACAGCTGTCTTTTGCTCATCGATGCCGGCTAATATCTTAGGCATAAGGTTTACAGCTTTGATTGCCTCAGCCGAGTTGCCCCAGTTATCATACAAATCCATCTTAACATTATATTGTCCTGCTACTAAACCATTAGTGTTCCAAACTGCAAGTGTATCGTTATGCTTTGCATGAAGCGAGTCACAGGGAATCTCTGTCCAGTTAGCAGCATTATTCTTCTGATAATACATTCTATAACTATGGAAATCCATCAAAAGGCTACTTGATGTCTTTACAATCCAAGCGGAACCGGAAATCACAGCATTGGTATCTACGAAAGTATTAAAAGGCTGATCAATCATTGCATACCATGCGCATGAATTGTCTAAAGGTTGAGGTTCCTGTTGTACGATACTCTGAATAACCATTATTATAGAGCTGTTAAGAGCTGAGGGATAGCCTCCCATCAAAGAGCAATAAGCAAAAAGCACAATTCCATTGCCCTGACTTCTCACAGCATTAACCGCCGAGCTATATCCAGCAATTACAATGGAAGTATCCGTGGCCCACATGTATCCGCCCGAACCATCGCACGTAAAATTAGTGCCCATAAAGTTTGAGGATTGCTCGGTACCTACTTCGCCAACAATACAACCACTTAAATTAACGTGCGTTTTGCCCATGGGATAGATGCTCCACGTTTGCACATCACAATTAATAAGTTGTAGATTGCGATCACTTAGTGAGGCAGTGAAATTACCGTAATGCGAGTTGTTTACAAGACCATTTACCGCTATGGTATCGCTTCCGGTAAACCATAAACCTATCGATCGGAGCTTTGAATTGCTAATTGTAACGTTAGAGCCTGTTACAGGCATCATTCCCCACATTACGTTTATGCTCGTATCTATATTTATATTATAATTAACTCCTTGAACTCCTACTAAAGTCTTATTAAATTTGTAATTCACGACAGTGTCACCGTTTGGAAAGGCAAAATTGATAACTGAAGCAGCAGGGAACTGATGCCAAAGCAAAATGGTGCTGGCATTCTTGAAATTTAGTTGAACTGAATCAGTTATAACGTATTCGCCAGCCTCATTGGTGCCGTTAATATTTATCTGCGCTTTATTCATCACGCTATTGGTAGTAAAGCCATTGTTCTGAACATTAAGCATCTCAACATAGGAATTGTTTGCGACAAGCAAATTGTTAGAAAGGCCACTATGATCGAGGATAGTATTATGATAATGAACAATTCCACCTCCAATTACCAGCAGCGAACGTTGATAGAAATATTGTTGCGGAATATAAAGGTAGGACGAATCGGCATAAAGTCTGGAATTAGGACCCCACACAATGATATCGCCTAGTATGGTGGCATTTGCATTACTAAAATGGAGTAATCCACCGTTAATAACAATAATCGGACCGTTATGGGTGTAAGTTCCCGTTATATTCAGTGTATCAACAATAATAAGGGTATCGTAAGCATCTGTATTTTTTAGCTGTGGCAATTTATTTATAAGAGGTTTCTGTATCGAGCGTTGAAGTTTCAGTATCTGTGCTATGCCTGATGTTTGAGAGGATTTGCCATTGCTACGCATAATCGCAGTATCGCCACTACAAATCTTCTGTAAAGCAGTTTTATTGAAAGCATCAATCTGCTGTTGAGGGAATATAGTACGTTGCTGTTGAGCGTTTATACTATTAAGTGTAAAGATTATTATTATTAAAATAAAAATGTTTTTCATAGGTTTAAAATAAATGACAAAGTTACTATAAAATTATAGATAGTTTACAAAGAAATTTATCTTTTGATAAATAACAGATTTTTTATGTGGTGGTTTGTTATCTAATGAGACTCCTCACTTATTTTGGAATGACATAATTTTGTAAAGTTAATATAATACGCTATTTGCTTTTTCTAGATATCCGCTAAGCGGTGAAAAAACCGCTAAGCGGGATGGCTACCACTTAGCGGTTTTTCACCGCTTAGTGGTTAAAATTAGTAATACATCTAATTAGTCTTATAAAAATGAATAGAGTTTACAAAGAAATTTATCTTTTGATATATAAAATCCTTCTCATGTAGCTAATAATGTATTTCATGTTGGGTATAAGGTGTATTTTGTAAGTTATAATCGTATTCATCTAAAAAATAATCGCTCTTATGTAGATGATAATGGCTTTCATGTAAGCAATAAAGTTTCTCCTATTAACGATTCGCTCTCTTATATGTGTGTTAATCTCTTTAGAAGAAGATTTACGAGCTCGTAAATCTTCTTCTAAATGGTGTAAATCTTTCAGAAAGTAGTGTAAATCTTCTGTGAGAAGGCGTAAAACTTTCAGAAAGTAGTGTAGAGCTTTCAGAAAGTAGCGTAAATCTTTCAGAAGAAGGCGTAAATCTCTCAGAAAGTAGTGTAAAACTCTCAGAAAGTAGTGTAGAGCTTTCAGAAGAAGGTGTAGAGCTTTCGTGAGAGAGTGTAAAGCTTATATGATAGCGTTTTAAGTGGATGCGGTAAAATGCAATAGCTTCCCCGAAAGGGGTAAAAAGAAAATAATAATAAGGATAAGAAAGTAAATAGAGTGGATTACATTAATTAAAAGACTGTAAGTCCTGAAGTTTTTTGTAAATGCCGTTTTGAGAGATAAGTGTTTGATGGTCGCCACGCTCAACGATAGTGCCTTTCTCCAGAACGATAATCTCATCCATGTTTTTGATGGTAGATAAACGATGCGCAATGGCAATAGTAGTACGACCCTTCATCAACTTATCCAAAGCGTCCTGAACAAGGCGTTCGGACTCAGTATCAAGCGCCGAAGTGGCTTCGTCGAGGATAAGAATGGGAGGATTTTTGAGGACAGCCCTAGCAATACTGATGCGTTGGCGTTGCCCACCCGAAAGTTTGCCTCCTCTATCGCCAATATTGGTGTTGTAGCCGTCCTGCATGTCAACAATAAACTGATGCGCATTTGCAATTTTGGCCGCATTGATAACATCATCTTCCGTAACGTTTTCGACACCGAATGCAATGTTATTAAAAATAGTATCATTAAAAAGAATAGTGTCCTGCGAAACAATTCCGGTTAAGGCTCTTACGTCATCAATAACATAATCGGTAATCGGAATGCCATCGATGAGCAAAGCACCGGCAGTACAGTCGTAAAAACGAGGGATAAGGTCTACCATAGTGGACTTTCCGGCTCCCGAAGGACCAACAATGGCAATAGATTTTCCTTTTGGGATAAGCAGATATATGGAATCGAGAACAGTATTGTCCTTATCGTAAGCAAAAGTAAGGTTTTTATATTCTATTTGTTCTTTAAATTCAGTGAGATGGGTAGCATTTTCTTTTTGAACAACCACTTCTTCGGCATCCATAATAAATTTTATTCTATCAATGGCAGCTTTGCCTTTTTGAATAGAATAATAAGAAGAAGTAAGGTCCTTTGCGGGATTAATAATCTGCGTAAAGAGCGTAAGATAAGTGATAAAGGTAGCAGCATTGAGATCCGACTTCCCGCCAAGGATCAAACTGCCGCCATAAAGTAAAATAATGATAACAAATGTAGTACCCAAAAACTCGCTCATGGGCGAAGCCATATCAACACGACGATAAATGCTGTTTTTAAGACGAGTATAAGTATTATTGCTTTCGCGAAAACGATTGTCAGAAAAATCAATGGCATTAAAAGCCTTAATAACCCTAAGCCCGGAGAGCGTTTCCTCAACAGTTGAGAGCAATGAGCCAGTACGTTGCTGCAATTCGGGAGCCATACGCTTGAGTTTTTTAGAAACACTTACAATAACCAAAGCGGCGATGGGCAACAACACAATGACAAAGAACGTGAGCTTGTAATTGATGACGAAAAGGGCTGTAATATAGAACGTAACAGTGAAAAATTGAAGAAATAAAGTTTGCAAAGGCTTCAACATGGATTCGTCAAGATCCTGAACATCGTTGGTAATACGCGAAATGATGTCGCCTTTTTTATTATGCCTATAAAAACCAAGCGGAAGCACTAATAATTTAAGATATATGTCGTTGCGGATGTTGCGAAGGACTCCGTTGCGAACCGGAGCAAGAATAAAATTGCTTAAATAAAGGAACAAATTCTTAGTAAAGAACATAAGAAAAGCCATTATCGAAATATATAAGAGCGCAGTGGTTTTGCCCTGTTCATCAATGACTTTCGTCATAAGATATTCGACATTATTAAGTATCGCAGTGGAATTAAAAGCAAAGGGAACGGCATGCGTAACCTTCTCAAGCTTATCGAATAAGAGCGAAAGGAAAGGAATAAGCATCGTAAGCGAAAACACAGAGAACATAACGGAAAACAAACTAAAGAAAATACTTACGGCTACGGGTGCTACGTACGTTTTTAGATAGTTAAAGATGAAGCTAAGGTTCTTCATTTATTGTTTTTTAAAGATACCAACGTAATTATGTGGTGTTATTTGTTTTAATTCCTCTTTTACTTTGGCAGGAAGTTGTAGCCCGTCAATAAAAAGGTGCATCGTTTCTTTAGTAATCTTCTGATTGGTACGCGTAAGGTCTTTCAAAGCTTCGTAAGGATTAGGATAAGCCTCGCGACGAAGGATAGTTTGAATGGCTTCGGCAACAACAGCCCAATTATTATCCAAATCTCTATTAATAGCATCTTCATTAAGAATCAGTTTGTTTAAACCCTTAATCAAAGAATTAATTCCGATTAAAGTATGAGCAAAAGGAACACCAATATTGCGGCAAACGGTTGAATCAGTAAGGTCTCTTTGCAAACGAGAGATAGGAAGCTTGGCCGAAAGGTGCTCAAAGATAGCATTAGCAATACCAAAGTTACCTTCAGCATTCTCAAAATCAATAGGATTAACTTTATGAGGCATCGCAGAAGAACCTATTTCTCCTGCTTTGAGTTGTTGCTTAAAATAATCCATCGAAATGTATGTCCAACAATCTCTGCAAAGGTCGATAAGGATCGTATTAATACGTTTATAACAATCAAACAAAGCAGCAAGGTTGTCGTAATGTTCAATTTGTGTAGTTGTTTGTAAACGTTCAAGCCCAAGAGTATCGTTAACGAAAGTATCAGCAAAAACAAGCCAGTCAATCTCAGGATAAGCCACATGATGGGCATTGAAATTACCTGTAGCTCCACCAAATTTAGATGAAAAAGGAATTGTAATAAAAGCAGCGAGTTGATTTACGATGCGTTCGAAGAAAACATTCAACTCTTTGCCAAGCAAAGTAGGCGAAGCAGGTTGCCCATGCGTGCGGGCAAGCATAGGAACTTCGGCCCACTCAACAATTTTATCATTCAGGAGCATAATAAGCTCGTCCATGGCTTCGGTCATCACCTCATCGTGAGCCTCTTTGATAGATAAAGGTTGGGCAGTATTGTTTATGTCTTGCGAAGTAAGACCAAAATGAACAAATTCTTTATAACTGTCAAGACCAAGCCTGTCGAAATGTTTTTTAATGAAGTATTCAACAGCTTTTACATCATGATTGGTAGTTTTTTCAATCTCTTTAACAGCCAATGCATCCTCATCGTTAAAATTAGAAACAATTTCTCTTAGACTAGGATACAGTTTCTTATCAAAATCTTTAAGTTGAGGCAAAGGGATTTCGCATAAAGCAATAAAGTATTCGATCTCTACGTGAATTCTATATTTAATCAAAGCCTTTTCGGAGAAGTATCCTCCTAAAAGAGCAGTTTGTTTACTATATCTGCCGTCAACGGGCGAGATTGCGTTTAATGGAAATAATTCCTTCATGAGATTTAATATTAATAAGGTTACAAAATTAATATAATTAATCAACATGGATGCTAACTATATTTATTAAAATATATTTTAGATGAAAAGAAATGCTAAAAAGATGTTAGGTAATGCTATTTTAGATTAAGATAACTTTAATAATGTTTGGAATAAAGCTATCGTACAATGGCTCCGAACGTCAAGACTTACAAATAATAAATTAACACTAACAATAAAAATAATTAATATTAAAACAAGCTTGATGTGAGATATAATTTGTAAGTTTGCCATCTCTTATAATCAAATTATGACTAACATTGCAATATTAGCTTCAGGAAACGGTACCAATGCCCAACGGATTATAGAATACTTTGTTGGGAGCGCCGATATAAAGGTTGCCATCGTCATTTCGAACAAAGAAGACGCCTATGTACGCCAGCGTGCAAGGACTTTTGGTATTAAAGAGGTTTATGTAAGCCGTAAGGACTTCCAGAACCCGGAAAAGATCAGTCGTATCTTCTATCAATACCGTATTGATTGGATTATACTTGCCGGATTCCTTCAGTTAATCCCCCCAGTTTTGATTAAAGAGTATAATAAGAGGATTATTAACATTCATCCGGCCCTATTGCCAAAGTACGGAGGCAAAGGTATGTACGGAATGCATGTTCACGAAAGTGTGATAGCCAACAAAGATAAAACTAGTGGCATTACTGTTCATTTTGTTAACGAAGTGTATGATGATGGAGAGATTATCTTTCAGGCTAGCTGCAAAATAAAGCCGGAAGATACTCCAGAAACGCTCGCAGAAAAGATTCATCAGCTGGAGTACGAACATTATCCTAAAATTATAGAAGATCTGATAAGATAAAAACAGATTAGCTTCCTTCCATTAGCCTTTTACATCAAGGTAAACTAAATTAATCTAAGGATAATTAGATTCTCTTTTCTTATTTATCTATGCAGATAAGAAACTATAGAGCATTCATTATACCCGATGTATGCTTAACAAAATTTAACGATGCTTAAATAATACAGCTTGCAATACTTCGTTTGAACAGATGTAATTTGTATTAAAAAAATCAATAATTATTAGTATTCAAATTAAAATTTAAAGAGAAATGAAAAAGTATTTTTTATCATTATTTATTACAGCTATTGCTGGAGGTTTAATAGCATTGGCAGGATATAAAACAATTGAAAACAAACATCTATTTTCATCACATGGAGATTATGAAATGCCAACAAAGTTCACAAGTTTTTCTTCACCAATCAACGGGCAGGATAATGATTTTGTGCAGGCTGCAGAAATGACTGTTCATACTGTTGTAAATATTCGTACAGAGTTTGTCCGCAAGACTAGTTTGTATGATGATTTCTTTGGTTTCTTTGGCAATCAAAATCAACAGATACTTTCTGCTTCAGGGTCGGGAGTTATTATTGCGGATGACGGGTATATAGTAACGAATAATCATGTGGTACAGGATGCCGAAAAGATTGAAGTAACTTTAAATAACAAAAGATCCTTTTTTGCTAAGATTATAGGCACGGATCCTTCCACTGACCTGGCTTTACTAAAGATAGATGCAAAAGAATTGCCTACAGTAAAGTATGGTAATTCCGACAACGTAAGAATTGGCGAATGGGTGCTGGCAGTTGGCAATCCATTTAACCTTACTTCAACAGTTACAGCCGGTATAGTAAGTGCTAAAGCAAGAAACATAAACATTCTGGGGAAGAATAGTAATGAATCTCCGATTGAATCTTTCATACAAACAGATGCAGCTGTAAACCCAGGCAATAGTGGAGGCGCTCTGGTAAATACAAAGGGTGAATTGGTAGGTATTAATGCAGCTATTGCTTCAAGTACCGGTTCGTACTCGGGATATTCTTTTGCGATACCGGTTAATATAGTCAGAAAGGTAGTTGAAGACTTAAAAAACTATGGCATTGTTCAGCGTGCTTTCCTAGGAGTTTCAATAGCAGAGATAGATGAGAAATTAGCTGAGAATAAAAAACTAAATGGATTAAAAGGTGTTTATATAGGAGCCGTTACTGAAAATGGTTCTGCGATTAAAGCAGGTATTAAAGAAGGCGACATCCTTACAGTTGTAAATGGTAAAAATATAAACAGCAATTCTGAACTCTTAGAAACCATTGGACAGTATCATCCGGGAGATAAAGTTTTGGTAGGAATAATTAGAGATGATAAACCCATGGAAATTGAAGTGCTTTTACAGAATCAATATGGGAAAGCAGAGTTAGTAAAGAAAGAAGAAAAGCATGATCTTACAATGTTAGGAGCTACTTTTGAAGCTTTATCAAATGAGAATCTTCGTAAGTATAATTTAAACAATGGTGTGATGATAACTAAACTAGGAAACTCAATTCTGTTCAATGCAGGGATAAGAGAAAGCTTTATTGTTACAGGTATTGATAAGAATGTTGTAAGAAATACGAACGATATAAAGATATATACAAACAAAAAAGGTAAAACTTTTATTACAGGAACCTATCCAGGAGACTGGAGAACGTACTATTTTGTAATTTATTTATAAATAATCAAGGAGTACATTTTGAATTGACGAAAATTTATTATACTTTTGTACTCCTGTTACCATAATAATAACAAAGTGTATAACAGCTTGTTGTTATTATAAATTAAATCACATATGAGGCAATTAAAAATTACTAAATCAATAACTAACCGTGAGACTGCATCTCTTGACAAATATCTGCAAGATATAGGCAAAGAAGAACTAATCACTGCAGAGGAAGAAGTTTTACTTGCACAAAAGATTAAAGGTGGGGATCAGGATGCACTCGAAAAACTAACAAAAGCTAATCTAAGATTTGTAGTTTCAGTTGCTAAGCAATATCAAAACCAAGGATTAAGTTTACCCGATCTTATTAATGAAGGGAATTTAGGACTAATAAAAGCAGCCAGACGTTTTGATGAAACAAGAGGATTTAAATTTATTTCTTACGCCGTTTGGTGGATACGTCAATCTATATTACAAGCTTTAGCTGAACAATCAAGAATTGTAAGATTGCCACTTAATCAAGTTGGTTCTTTAAATAAAATTAAAAAAGCAACTTCTAAGTTAGAACAAAGTCTTGAAAGATCTCCTTCTGTTGAAGAGATTGCTATATCAATGGATGTGGCTAAAGAGAAGATTGCAGATGTTCTTAATATAACTACTCGTTATATATCTATGGATGCTCCATTAATACAGGACGAAGATACAAATTTTATTGATGTCTTTGTTTCGGATGACAATGTTGTTACTGATTCTATCTTATTAAAAGAATCTTTAGCAAAAGAAATAGAACGCTCCTTAGCAACATTAACAGAGAAGGAAAGAGATGTTGTAAATTTATTCTATGGAATAGGCATGAGTCATGGCTTGACATTGGATGAAATAGGAGCTAAGTTTGATCTTACTCGCGAGAGAGTACGTCAGATAAAAGAAAAAGCTATAAGACGTTTAAAAAATACTTCAAGAAGTAAGCTTTTAAGAGCTTATTTAGGGGAATAACTTAAATAAACATAAAAATAAGAGGGATTACGAAATAATATTTCTGTAATCCCTTTGTTTTTTATAATTTTGATGCCTTCAAAAAACAATCTTAATTTAAGTATGAAGATCTCTTTAAAAGCTTTGAAGTTAGAGTAAAGTGAAGTTTTGGATTACAAAGAGTTTTCATATTAATTGAACAGAATATTAAAAACAATATCATGGCCACAAAATATATCTTCGTAACAGGCGGAGTAACTTCTTCATTAGGTAAAGGAATTATATCTTCTTCTTTAGCAAATCTGCTTAGAGGGAGAGGATATAGTGTTACTATACAGAAATTAGATCCATACATTAACATTGATCCGGGCACTTTGAATCCTTATGAGCATGGCGAATGTTATGTTACCGAAGATGGTGCAGAAACGGATCTGGATTTAGGGCACTACGAACGTTTTACTAATGTTGCTACTTCGAAAGCCAATAATGTTACAACCGGAAGAATATATCTTTCGGTGATTGAAAAGGAAAGAAGGGGTGATTATTTAGGAGAGACCGTTCAAGTGATTCCTCATATTACCGATGAGATCAAACATCGTATTAAGATATTAGGGAGCGATGGTAAATTTGACTTTGTTATAACTGAAATCGGAGGTACTGTAGGCGACATTGAATCCTTACCTTACATTGAAGCTGTTCGTCAGATGAGATGGGAAATGGGAACCGATTGTGTTGTTATTCATCTTACCTATATTCCTTATCTGGCAGCAGCCGGTGAACTAAAATCAAAACCTACACAGCATTCTGTTAAGATGATGCTTGAGCAAGGAGTTCAACCTGATATTATTGTTTGTAGATGTGAAAGACCTTTAAACGATTCAATTAAGAATAAGATTGCTTTGTTTTGCAACGTTGACCCTGCTTGTGTTATTGAGTCAATTGATGCTAAAACTATTTATGATGTTCCTGTGTTGATGCGCGAAGAACAATTAGACATTCAGGTTTTAAATAAAGTTAAGATACCTGTTGTAGGTGTTCCGGATCTTACCAAATGGGAAGAGTTCTTATATAAATTAAAACATCCCTCAACCGAAGTTACTATTGGTTTAGTTGGTAAATATGTTGAGTTAAAAGACGCATACAAATCAATTACCGAATCTTTTGTTCACGCAAGTGGATCCTTACAATGCAAAGTCATCGTAAAGATGATTCATTCCGAAAGCATAACCGAAGATACAGTTGTTGGAAAGCTTCAAGGGCTTAATGGAATCTTAGTTGCTCCGGGTTTTGGCGAAAGAGGTATCGAAGGAAAGATTACAGCAATCAAATACGCTCGTGAAAACAATATTCCTTTCCTTGGTATTTGCTTAGGAATGCAGTGTGCAGTTGTTGAGTTTGGCAGAAACGTATTAGGTTTTGTTGATGCACATTCTACTGAGATGAATCCTAAAACTCATTACCCTGTTATTGACATTATGGAAGATCAAAAATCAGTTTTTAAGAAGGGCGGCACCATGAGACTAGGTGCTTATCCTTGTGTATTGACTGATGGATCTAAAGTAAAAGATATTTATCAGGCAACTGACATCACTGAAAGGCATAGACATCGTTATGAATTTAATAATACATACAAACAGCTTTATGAAGACTCTGGAATGATTGCTGCAGGGATTAATCCTAAAGACAACCTTGTGGAAATTGTTGAGATACCTGACCATCCATGGTTTGTTGGCGTTCAGTTTCATCCTGAGTACAAGAGTACGGTAGTTAATCCGCATCCTTTATTCTTAAGTTTTGTTAAAGCAGCTATCGAAAATCAAAATAAGGGCTAGTATCAGATAAATGATTATCTTTGCAGCCGTAAAACATACTTTACTAATCATATAATTTATGGACAGGAATACGATATATGGGTTATTGCTCATATTTTTACTTATCTTAGGATACAGTTGGTGGTCGCAACCATCTAAAGAGGAACTTGATAAAAGAAAACATACAGAAGATTCTCTAGTTAATGTACGTAAGAGTATAAATGACTCGATGAATACTGTAAAAGTTACGGATAGCACCAAAGGTAATTCATCTCAAGGTGTTGCTAGTAATGATACTACTCAAAAGAAAGCAGCAACAATCAGTCGTGATGAGTTTGGTTCGTTTGCAAGTGCTGCTAAAGGTACAGATAAAGATTATATCATCGAAAATGATCTTATTAAGCTTACCGTTTCGTCAAAAGGGGGAAGAATTTCTTCAGTTCAGCTAAAGAAGTTTAAGACTTTTGACTCCATACCGGTAATTATGTACGAAAAAGATTCGTCAGAGTTCTATCTTAACTTCTATTCAAACAATAGGCTTATAAATACAGGCAAGATGTATTTCGAACCTATTTTCTTTAACAAGAATAATGAAGGAAAAGATCATTTAGTTGTCACCGGAAAGGATTCATTGAAGTTCGCTATGCGTCTTTATGCTGATGGTGCTGATTCTACTGCTGATAAATCTAAATATATTGAGTTTGTTTATACCCTTTACGGGAATGATTATATGACAGGCTTCGCAGTTAACTTTGTGGGAACACAGAATGCCATCACACAGAAT
>TBL_comb47_HYPODRAFT_10005414_pt1 | contig 14219 bp, 12 predicted proteins | sample TroBogypolimnion_40_FD_10682 | JGI IMG/M metagenome (IMG submission 10682)
CGTAGCGGCCCGCGTGGTGGATCTGCAGCACCGCGGGAACGCCGTGCCGGTGGATGGTCCCGGCGAGCCGGGCGAGTCCCGGGACGAAGCGGTCCTCGGACACCAGCATGGTCCGGGGGTTGCCCAGGCCGCACGGTTCGACGGTCACGTTCTCCACCACCACCAGGCCCACCCCCGAGCCGGCCATTTCGTCGTAGTAGTCGAGCACCAGGTCGTTCACCTCGTGGTCCTCGTCCGGATAGGCGAGGTACAGAGGCAGGCTGACCAGCCGGTTGGGCAGGGTCATGGGGCCGATGCGGAACGGCGTGAACAGCTGGCTGGTCATGGGGCGCCTCCTGGGCTCGCTTCCACCGCCTGGGCCGGATCCGCGTCCTCCTCCAGGCCCGGCTCGTCCCGGAACACCACCTCCAGGGATTCCTCGGGATAGATGTAGGTGACCTTGCCTTCGGGCCGCAGGAAGTAGAGCCGGCGGGCGTTGGCCGGGTTGGGCGAGGCCATGATCAGGGTGAAGCCCAGCTCCCGGGCGCACTCGCGGATGGTCTCCTGGTTCATGTCGTCGAGGGTGTCCACTTCGTCCACGAAGATCAGCAGCCTCACCTCGGTGCGGCTGCGGTAGAGGTCGCGCAGGAGGTGGGCCAGGAACACCACCTTCAGGGTGATGGCGGTGCCGGTGCTTTCGGCGTCCAGGGAGGCGTAGACTTCCTTTTCGCCGTCCTTGCTCACTTCCAGCTCGACCCGGAACAGGTCGAACAGCCGGAACACCTCGCCCTGGCGGATCCACTCGCCCACCTGGATCCGGGCCTTTTCGGCCAGGCCGCGGTCGGCGAACAGGCCCTCTTCCTGGGTGAACTGCTTGAGCACGGTGGTGCGCGAGGTGTTCTCCACCAGCCGCAGCTGGATGCCGGAGAGGTTGGAGACCGAGAACTTGGCCATGGCCCGGTTGAGCCGGGCGACCCGGGCGCAGAGGGTGTCGTAGTCGCGCAGCAGGTTGGAGAAGGAGGTCTTGGCGGTGACCGCGATGTGCTGCCAGGCGGCGTCCAGCTGGGCCTTCTGGTCGGGCAGGCCTTCGATGAGATCGCGGATCTGCGCGACCCGGGTGTCCCGGTCGCCGGCGATCATGCCGTCCAGCTGCTGGTCGACCTCCTCCATGCGCCGGGCCACGGACTGGTCCAGGCGCATGGATTCGGCCCATGCCTCGGCCATCTGGCCCAGGGCGGCCTGGAACGCCGGGTCGGTCATGGCCGGGCTGCCGGGGTCCAGATCGTCCGGGGAGAGGTCCAGGCCCAGGGGCAGGGCCCGCTGCTCCAGGTCGCCGGCGGTGGCGCGCAGTTCCTGGGCCTCCTTGGCCAGGGCGGCGGCGCGGCCGGCTTCCACCCGGGCTCGGGTGCCGCAGGTCTCGTGCTGGTCCAGGGCCTCTTCCCGGGCGCCGTCCAGGCGGGCCGAGGCCGCTTCCAGTTCGGCCAGCCGCGCGGCCAGGGCGGGGATCTTCCCGGCCTCCTCGGTCCAGGCGGCGATCTTGGACAGGACCAGGGCCAGGGCGCTCTCCTGGACTTCCAGGGCGGCCAGGGCCTCCACCAGCTTTTCCCGGCCGCGGCTGTTCTCTGCCAGCTCCTCCAGCCGCTTGATCTCCCGCTCCAGGTGCTCGGCCTGGGTCTCGTAGTTCTCGATCTCACGGGTCCGGACCAGGGGGTCCTCCAGGGACAGCCCGGGGGAGGGCAGGCCCTCCAGGTTCACCCGGATCCCGGAGCCCTTGAAGACCCCGTCCATGGAGGCCGCGGCGACGATCGACAGGAGCCGGCCGAAACCCTTGGGATCGACGATCTCCAGGCCGTCCGGTCCTTCGGGCAGCATGAGGATGGCCGGGTTCACCAGCCGCAGCAGCGGGCCCCGCTCCTCGTCGGGGTACTCCTCCAGGATCTCCATCCAGGAAGGACGGGCGCCGGGCCGGTCCAGCTTCTGCAGGCGTTCGATGGTGAGCAGGCAGTTCTGGCGGTCGTGCCGGTGCCGGGCGACCCGGGCCCGCAGGGCCGCGCTGCCGTCCGCGGCGCCCTGGAAGGCCGAGAGGTCCATGCGCACCCGGGCCGCCTCGTTGCGCAGATCCAGCAGCCGGGCCTCCTGCAGCTCTTTCGGTTCGGCGTTCAGGCGCTCCTCCAGGGCCTGGGCGTCCTCGAGCCGGCCCTTGGTCCGGCCCAGTTCCTGCACCTGGGCCTTGAGCTCCTGGTCCAGGTTGCGCCGGGTCTGGTTCCACTGGCTTTCGGCCTCCCGAGCGTCCTCGGCGGCCTGCCGGGCGGCTTCGGCCCGGGCGGTGCGGTCGGCGAGCCTGGCGGCGGTCTCCCGGTAGATCGCCCGGAGGGTCCGGGGCAGCGAGGTCTGGAGCGCCAGGAGCCGGTCGTGGTCGCCGAACAGGTTCAGGCAGATCTTTTCGGCGGCGCGGATCTTCTCGTAGCGCAGGTTGCCGGCGTGGGCCTTGGCGTAGTCCTCGCCCACCACCGAGCCCAGGGCCACGGTGCCGCGGTTGCGCTCGTCGCCCGAGACCAGCTCCAGCTCCACCACCGAGATGAGCAGGTGCTTCAGGTCGTCGGGCTTGCTCTTGCGCAGGGTGAGCAGCTGGCGGAACACCTCGATGAAGGTGTCGTAGCTGCCCCCGCCGGGCACCAGCTCCAGCCGGAACCCGCCGCGCTCGCCGCCGGAGCCCCGCAGCGCCCCGCGCAGCTGGGCCTGGGTGAGCTCCACGTAGTTCCGGGGCGCCAGGCTGGCCCGCACCTGGTCCCAGGGCCTGGGCTGCCCGGTGGCCGGGTCGATGAAGTCGTCCTTGCGGTACGGGCCGTCGAAGCCGAAGCGCTGCCAGTCGCAGCCGGAGGCCGCCCCCAGCCCGTGGAAGCCGACCGTGCGGATGCCCCACTTGGTGTCGGCCTCCACCAGGATGGTGCTGCGTCCGGCGGGCTTGAAGTAGAAGGGCTTGGTCTTGCCCTGGAAGTTGCTGGTGGGGAAATGCATCAGCTTGATGTCGTCGATGTAGAGGAACTGCAGGGCGTTCAGCAGGCTCGACTTGCCCGCGTTGTTGCGGCCCGACAGATGGACGCTCTCCTCCAGGTCGATCTCCGCGTACGGGTAGACCCCGGAATCGATGAGCACGAGCTTGCGCGGGCCGGGAATCGATGCCATCACTGGGCCTCCGTGGGGGCGTCAGGCCCGGTCCGGTCTTCCTCGGGCTTGAGCGCCCGGCCGGCCATGTTGAGGATGTCCAGCAGCCGGTAGGCGGAGGTGCGCAGGCGCCAGCTGCCGTCCTTGAGCGGCTCGGCTAGGCCGTAGCGCTTCATGGCGTCCAGCACCTTCAGCAGCGCCTCCTCGGTGGTCACGTCCACTTCGGCCATGACCCGGGCGTATTTCTCGTGCTGCAGGTGGGGCAGCTTGTCGGGCAGGATGGGGACCCGGGTGAGCTCCAGGTCCAGGTTCACCCCCTGGTCGTCCAGGGTCTCCACCAGGATGGCGGTGAACAGGATCATCCGCTGGGCGGTGCGGGGCGCGGACTCGTCGTCCAGGTAGAAGAAGCCCCGGCCGTGGCAGACCAGGTTCAGGCCCAGGGCCGCGAACAGGCTCTGGTAGCGCTCGGGGTCGGCGGCCAGCGCGTCGAAGACGGGGCCGTCCTCCAGGCAGATGTGCCGCCCCCGGCGCAGGTCGGTGAAGATGGTCTCCAGCATGGGGAGTTCATGATATTCCATGGGCGCTCCCTTGGATTTCGTTGGAAGTGATCTCGGCCTCGGGGTGCCACAGGGTCCGCCGCAACCCGCCCCGGTCCACCTGGGTGGTCTTGAGCAGGAAATGGTAGGCCCGGAGGATCTCCCGCAGGCTCGCGGCGGGGAACTCGGTGCGCAGCCAGGCGAGCAGGTCCGGCGCCGCGCCGCCCCGGGCCAGGAAGTGGTGCCCGACCACCTTGTCCGAGAGCGGGACCCGGAAGGTCCTGGGGGGCGGCACCAGCACCATGGTCTCGGCCTCGGAGCGGCGGTAGTAGGCCTGGGCCAGCCAGGAGGCGATGTTGGTGCCGAACGGCTTGCGGGTGCGGTTCTCGTCCCAGGGGTCCATGAGCCCGAACCAGCGGTCCCAGAGGGCCTCGTCGGGCGCCCGGCCCTGGTTGAGGGCCTGGCGGTGGTAGGCGGAGATCAGGCTGCTGGCGGCCAGGGCCACCTGGGCGTTGCGCTTGGCCTGCTCGTAGAGCGGCTGCACCTCGTGGGCGGCCTCCTGGTAGGCCCGGAAGGCGTAGCTGCCGAGCCGGCGCAGGTAGAACCGGGCCCACTGGAAGTCCTCGATCACCTTCTGCGGCGCGCTCTCCTCGGCCCGGTCCAGGACCTGGCGCAGCTGCATGGAGGCCGCGTCGAACGGCCCGTCCGGCACGAAGATGTCCTGCATGGGCAGGACGTAGTTCTCCCAGAGCTCCCGGATCCGGCCCCAGCGCTGCTTGGAGCTGAGCGGCGGGCTCTTGCGGTACTCCTCGGTGGCCCGGTGGATGGCCTCCAGGTTGCCTTCGATGGCGTTGCGCAGCTCGTCGACCCGCTCCCGGATGTTCAGCACCAGGTCGGCGATCCGGGTGAAGGAGCGGACCCGCAGGCTCGCCTCCAGGCTTTCGCGCAGGCTCACCAGATCCTCCACGGCCCCTTCGATCAGCCTGGCGTCCACCAGGTGCCGGCGCTGCAGGAGCCGGTCCACGAACGCCTTGAGGAAGCCCGCGACCGCGTAGCGGCCGTGCACCTCGTCGACGTCCAGCAGGCCCGCCTGGACCAGGTCGACGGGGGTCAAGCCCTTGTCCCGGGCGGACTGGGCCAGCAGTTCCTCCACGTCGCCCTGGCTGTGGGTGGTATAGCGGCAGAGCCCTTCCACCAGGTCGAAGTTCTCGGCCAGGAAACGGAGGAAGGTTTTGGGACTGGGGGACGCCACCGGGGTTCCTGGATGAAAAGGTCATGCAAAGACAGGCTGCCGCGAACCTCCAGAATAACCGTTCAGGGCGCGGGAAAACCGCCCATCGTCCACCGCCAAGCGATAGTGGCCGTTCCGCCGGCCCAGGGGTGGTAGGATCGATTCTATACAATTGCGCGCGTTGCGACGTGTGGCAGAAATCGAGAGGCATCCCTTGACAGACTCATCCGCCCCGTCCCGCATTGCCTTCCTGGGTGGATTCCTTCCCCGGCTCTGCGGGATCGCCACCTTCACCCACGATCTCTGCGAGGCGGTGGCCAGCGCCGCGCCCGAGGCCGAGTGCTTCACCGGGGCCGTGAACGACCGCCCCGAGGGCTACGTCTACCCGCCGCGGGTGCGCTACGAACTGGACCAGAAGGACCTCGCCTCCTACCGGCGCGCGGCGGACTTCCTCAACTTCAGCAATGCGGACGTGCTCTGCGTGCAGCACGAATTCGGCATCTACGGCGGACCGGCCGGAAGCCATCTCCTGGCCCTGCTCAAGGAGGTCCGGATGCCGGTGGTGACCACCCTGCACACCATCCTCAGCCAGCCGGACCGCGCCCAGCGCAAGGTGATGGAGGAGCTGGTCCGGCGCAGCGACCGGCTGGTGGTGATGGCCCGCAAGGGCGCCGAAATCCTGGCCGAGACCTACGGCGTGCCGGCCGACAAGGTGGACATCATCCCCCACGGCATTCCGGACATGCCCTTCCGGGATTCCAGCTGCTACAAGGCGCAGTTCGGGGTGGAAGGCCGGGAGGTGCTGCTCACCTTCGGCCTGCTCGGTCCGGGCAAGGGCCTCGAGTACGTCATCGAGGCGCTGCCGGAGATCGTGAAGCGGCATCCCGACGTGGTCTACCTGGTGCTGGGGGCCACCCACCCGCACCTGGTCGCCCGGGACGGCGAGAACTACCGGCTGGGCCTGGAACGGCTGGCCGAGGACCGCGGGGTCAAGGACCACGTGATCTTCTACAACCGGTTCGTCTCGCTGGAGGACCTCAAGGAGTTCATCGGCGCCACCGACGTCTACATCACGCCCTACCTCAACGAGGCCCAGATCACGTCGGGCACCCTGGCCTACGTGTTCGGCGCGGGCAAGGCGGTGGTCTCCACCCCCTACTGGCACGCTCAGGAACTGCTCGCCGACGGCCGCGGCATCCTGGTGCCGTTCCGGGACCCCCACGGGATCGCCGAAGGGGTGTGCGCCTACCTGGACGACCCGGCCCTCATGGAAACGACCCGGGAAAAGGCCTACGCGATGGGCCGCGGGATGATCTGGTCCGCCACCGCGCAGCTCTACCTCGATTCCTTCCAGCGCGCCCGCAAGGAGCGCCGGGCCGTGCCCCGCTCGGCCTTCGCCCAGTGGACCCTCGCCAGCCGGCCCTACGCCCTGCCTCCGCTCCGGCTGGACCACGTCCTGCGCATGAGCGACGGCACCGGCATCATCCAGCACGCCATGTTCAACGTGCCGAACTTCAACGAGGGCTACTGCACCGACGACAACGCCCGGGCCTACATCCTCTGCAACCTGCTGGACGAGCTGGGCGGCCGCCCGCCGTCCGAAAGCCTGGACCGGCTGGCGTCCAGCTACCTCGCCTTCCTGTTCGCGGCCATGAACCAGGAGACCGGCAGGTTCCGCAATTTCATGAGCCACAGCCGGCTCTGGCTGGAGGATTCGGGCAGCGAGGACAGCCATGCCCGGGGACTCTGGGCGCTGGGCACCGGCGCCGGCCATTCCCGCAACGACGGCCACCGCAAGCTGTGCGGCCAGCTGTTCAAGCGCGGGCTGGCGGCGGTGACGACGTTCACCGCGCCCCGGGCCTGGGCCTTCACCATCCTCGGCATCCATGAGTTCCTGCGCAGCTTCCCGGAGCACCAGGAGGCCGTGGCCCTGCGCGCCGAGCTGACCGGGAAACTGCTCGAGCTCTGGCGCGACTGCGCGACGGAGACCTGGCCCTGGTTCGAGGCCAGCGCCACCTACGACAACGCCCGGCTCAGCCAGGCCCTCCTGCTCAGCGGCCAGTGGATGCCCGACCCCGAGGCGCTCGAGATCGGGCTCCAGTCCCTGCGCTGGCTGGTTTCCGTGCAGAAGGCGCCCGCGGGCCACTTCCGGCCCATCGGCAGCAACGGGTTCTACCACCGGGACGGGGTCCACGCGGACTTCGACCAGCAGCCGGTGGAGGCCCAGGCCATGGTCGCGGCCTGCCTGGAAGCCTTCCGCGCCACCCAGGACCCGTTCTGGTCCCGGGAGGCCAAGCGGGCCTTCGAATGGTTCCTGGGCCGGAACGACCTCGGCCTGCCGGTCTACGATTCCGGCAGCGGAGGCTGCGGCGACGGGCTGCACCAGGACCGGGTCAGCGAGAACCAGGGCGCCGAATCGACCCTGGCCTTCCACCTGGCCCTCGCCGAGATGAATTTCGCCGAGCACCTGATCGCCCCGTCTTCCTACTCCGCCTCATGACCGCCCTCGGCTTGCGCCGTCACGGCGTCATGCTGGTGCCCGAAAGCGCCAGGGTGATCCTGCGCCCGTTCATCCCGTCCAGCGCGCTGCGGATCACCACCATCATCGGCCGCGCCCTCGCCCTGAGCGATGCCGAGGCCGCCCGCGACCTGGCGGCCGTGCTGGCGGATTTCCAGACCCGGCATTTCGACCTGGAATCCACCCTGCTGGCCACCTTCCAGCGGGTGGTGCCCCACCTGTTCACCCAGAGCCCGCTGTCCCGCGTCCGCCAGCTGCTCATCGGGGCGCTCTTCTCCGGGGAGTACGCGCTGGAGTCGGCCGCGCTGTTCAACCCTTCCATGGTGCCGCACCCGGACCAGGCCGGCGTGCCGGACGGCGCCCTGCGCTACATCATGAGCCTGCGCGCCACCGGCGAAGGGCACATCTCCTCCATCGAATTCCGCACCGGCCTCATCGCCGCCGACGGCGCGGTCACCGTGGATCCCGTGTCCCGCCTGGTCACGGCGCCCGGGATCGCGTCCAATCCCAGCTACATGAAGCTGCCCTTCATCGTCAAGCTGCACGAGATGGGCTTCGACAACGCCCACTCCGCCTCGGTGATGGAGCCGCTCGGGGACGGCTTCGACCGCAGCGCCCTGGACCAGAGCCTCAAGCGCATCCGCCGGGAGGTCCGGCCGATCACCCTGGACCTGGACAACACCCTCCGCTGCATCCAATGGCTCGCCGATTCCAACTACGAGATGAGCTTTTCGCCCGAGCACGCCATGAGCGAGCGCATCATCTTCCCGGTCTCCAGCAACGAGAGCAACGGCATCGAGGACGCGCGCTTCGTCCGGTTCGTGGAGGACGACGGGTCGGTGATGTACTACGCCACCTACACCGCCTACAACGGCCACGCCATCCTCCCCCAGCTGATCGAAACCAAGGATTTCCTGGATTTCCGGGTGCTGACCCTGAACGGCAGCGCCGTGCAGAACAAGGGCATGGCGCTGTTCCCCAGGCGGATCGACGGCAACTACGCGATGCTTTCGCGCCAGGACGACGAGAACCTGTTCATCATGTTCTCGGACAACCCCCATTACTGGACCGATTCGAGGATCCTGCTCCGCCCCTCGGAGTTGTGGGAGTCGGTCAAGATCGGCAACTGCGGATCGCCCATCGAGACCGAAGCAGGCTGGCTGGTGATCACCCACGGCGTGGGCCCCATGCGGAAGTACTGCATCGGCGCGGTTCTGCTGGACCTGCAGGACCCGACCCAGGTCATCGGCCGGCTGCGGGAACCGCTGCTGGAACCGGAGGGGACCGGCCGGGAAGGCTACGTGCCGAATGTCGTCTACAGCTGCGGGTCCCTCATCCATGGCGGCCAGGTCATCCTGCCCTTCGCCATGAGCGACCGGGCTTCGACAGTCGTGAGCGTGCCCCTGGAGGAACTGCTCGCTGCGCTGCGCCCGCCTTCCTGATTCAGCTCGTGTCCTGGTCCGTCCTCGACGGGCGGGGCCACCGGTCTTCCAGCCTGCCGGGCCCGGTCCCGGCGGCACGGCCCCGGCCTGCCGCCCAGCCCAGTCCTCCGGTGATGAGCATCACCAGGATCTTTTCGAAGGCGCCGGCCGCTTCCGGCTGTTTCCATTTCCAGAACAGAAACATGAAAACGGCCACCAGGACGGCGAAGATCACCGGCGAAACCGTGGTGATGGTGAACCGCCAGGAGACGTGCCGGAGCGCGAGGTCCTTGCGCTGGTCCGCGGCGGTGTCGGCCTGGATCTTCACCTGCTGGATCCTGGCTTCGGCATCGTCCTTGGCCTGCGTGACCGCCATGGCCCGTGACTCGACCTCCGCTTCGGTCCGGATCTCCGCTTCGGCGATGGTCCGGCCCCGGTTGCCTTCTTCGTCGAGAAGTCTGATAAGGGCAAGTTTTGTATCGTTGGATGGTTCAGATGTTATTTTTTCGAGAACCTGGAGCCGGAAGTGTATATTGACCTCCTCTGTAACCGGAACCTCGGGATTCTCTGGGGGTGCGGGATGGTCGGCCCGGCCGGGGTCGCCAAGGCCGGATCCGCCATCATTACGGCCTGGGCCCTGGCTTTGATCCGAAGCTCCACTTCCCGCTTCGATGCCTCCATGTCTTGAATCGCTTCGGCAAGACTCCTGAACATTCGGGATTCCTCCTGACTGAGTATCGGGCAATTGAGGCTCCTATGGAATAGGGGAGCTTGGGAAAACGGATGGACCAGATAGGCCCGGTTTGGCGGGAATTAATATGTATGGTTTTGAGAAAAATATAAACAATAAAAAAACAATTCAAACTGGCCAAGGATCAACGTTGGCGACGGCGCCACTTCTGGTTTTCGGAAAATCGAGACAGGATCATATTCGCTTTTTTTCGCCCATGGGCAAGGGGGCGGTAGAAAATACTTTCAACTAACTGCCAATGTATGATCGGTTACTTCCCACCTTTCGCCCCAAGGACGCCCATGGCCCGCATCAAGCTCGATCTGCCAGCCGAATTCCCGTTCCGCACCCGGCTCACGGTGCGGGTGACGGACCTGAACTACGGGAACCACCTGGGCAACGACGCCCTGCTCGGCCTGATCCACGAGGCCCGGGTGCGTTTCCTGGGGTCCATGGGCTATTCCGAGCTGGACGTGGAGGGGGTGGGCATCCTCATGGCCGACTGCGCCATCGTCTACAAGGCCCAGGGGCGGCTGGGCGACGAACTGACGGTGGCGGTGGCGGCCGGGGCGTTTTCGCGGATCGGCTGCGATCTGTACTACCGGGTGGACCAGGCCGACGGTTCGGAGCTGGCCCGGGCGAAGACAGGCATCGTCTTCTTCGACCACCTGGCGCAGGCGGTCCGGCCGGTGCCGGAGGGCTTCCGGAACCGCTGCCTGGGCTGACGCTTCAGGCGCGCCCGGGCGACTGCCGGGACAGGGGCATGGTCATGCAGCGGGGGCCGCCCCGGGCCCGGCTCAGCTCCGCGCTGTCCAGCAGGATCCCGTATTTGCGGCCGTCCAGGAGATCGATGGAGGCGTCGCGGATCAGCTCCTGGGCATCGAGCATCCGGTAGCCGGCGGCGGACAGTTCGCGGGCGGTGGCGTAGTTGCGCTTGTAGAGCAGGATCACGCCCGGGGCCAGGGCGAAGGCGTTGGCGCCGTCGGTCCACTGCTCCCGCTGCTGGAGGATGGGGTCCGCGCCCCCGCAGAGGATCGGCTTGAGATCGATGCCCACGCCCCGGAGCGCGCCCAGCAGGTTGGGCTCCATCACCGTCCGCAGGTGCTCGTGCCGGAGATCGAACTTGACCACGTTCAGCAGGAGCCGGCTCCGGTCGGTGAAGAAGGGCGGATAGATCAGGCACTCGTCGTGGTTGATGCGGGTGAACACCGTGTCCAGGTGCATGGCGCTGCGGATCTTGGGCATCAGCACCATGAGCAGGGTTTCGAAGGTGCCTTCGCCGCGCTGGTGGGCCTGGCGCAGGCTTTCGGCCAGCATGTGGATGGCGTCGGCCGAACTGCGCTCGCTGCAGCCCACCGCCAGGACCTTGTCGGAGAGCACCAGGGTGTCGCCGCCCTCCAGGCTCTGGGGCAGCCGGATCCGGCCGCTCAGCAGGGGGGTGATCTGGTCGAACAGCCGGTCGGCTTCCTGCAGGTGGCGCAGCCTGGGGTGGTAGCGGAACACGTAGCTGAGGATCAGGGGCTCCCGTTCCCGGGCCCAGGTGGCCATGAAGTTGATGTTGTAGCCGTTGCCCACCACCGCCGCGGGGTCGCGCATGAACAGGAGGTTCGGGATGGGCCGCACCCGGTAGTCGAAGGACTTCTTCTCCCAGTGGGCGTGGTTCAGGTCGTCGTCCCAGGGGATGCCGGTGATGAGGCTCCGGGCCACCATGTCCGGAGACATGGCCCGCAGCAGGTCGCAGGACTCGTCGCCCATGTTCACCAGCCGGCGGAAATCCTCGATGAGCGCCAGCTTGACCGTCTCATCCGCCAGGGACTCGATGAAAAGATCCTGGATATCCAGCACCTCGTCGGCCACCCGGTCCAGCACCTGGCGGAACACGTCGTACTCCCGGCGCGCCAGATCGCCGCAGAGGATGTCGTCGAAGAGGAGCTCCTCCATCATGTCGGGGACCATGTAATCCACTTCCCGGCCGGGTTTGTGGATGACAACCTGCTGCAGACGGTCGATCTCGGAGAATACCGAGAGGCGGATATCAGTCATGGGGGCCCCGGGAGTCGTGTTCAAGTCAAATCCCAGGCTACCAGCTATGCCGGCCGCCGCGCGAGCAGCGCCAGGATGCCCGCGGCGGTCAGGATCGAGCCGCCGGCGAGGTTGAACCGGCGCTGGGCCCTGGGCGAAGCCAGGAGCCTGCGGGCGGCGCCGGCGAAGACGGAATAGAGGGTGGCGTTGAGGGTCGCCATCGCCACGAAGGTGCAGGCGAGCAGCAGCAGCTGCCGGCCCGCGGGCGCGGCCGGGCTGATGAACTGGGGCAGGAACGCCACGAAGAACACGATGCCTTTGGGGTTGAGCGCGGTGACCAGGTAGGTGTTGGCGAACAGGCGCCAGCGGGAGCGCGGGGCGGCCGCGGCGGGCCGGCCGGCGGCGGTGATGCCCGCCCGGAACAGCTTGATGCCCAGGTAGAGGAGGTACAGGCCTCCCGCCCACTTGACCAGGGAGAACCAGAAGGCGGCCGTGGCCAGGAGGGCGCCCAGGCCGAGGATGGAGAGGACCAGCGCGGTGGAATCGCCCAGCGTCACCCCGGCCACCAGCGGCAGTTTCGCGCCCCGGTCGTTGGCCACCGAAAGGCTGATGACCGTGAGGATGGTGGGGCCCGGGATGATGAGCAGGACGGCCGAGGCGGCGACGAAGGCCAGCCAGAGTTCCAGGTGCAAGGTCTACCTCCTTATGCCGGCGGGGTTTCGGGGGCGGCCGGCGGCGGGACCGGGACGCTTGCGGAAAGGGCTTCGATGAGGTGCTGCAGCGAGGCGTCCTGGGCCAGGAGGTGTTTCTGGATCTCCACCACTTCGGCCAGCAGGGCCTCGGCGTCCTGGTAGGTGTCGATGGCCCGGGTCTCCGACGCGGCGCCTTCGACCTTCTGCCCCACCATGATGATGGACAGCAGCACCAGCTGCAGGAAGGTCTGGGCGATCCAGGCGATGGTGGTGGCCTTGCCCTGTCGGACGGCGTCCGGCAGGCTGATGAGGGCCAGGGCCGCGAACCCGTAGGCGCACCACATGGTGCCCACGCCGCTGGTGATCTTGACGCCGAGCCGGGCGTTGAAGCGGGCCAGGGCGCCCGGGTTCGGGTTCAGATCATGGGTCTTCTTCGGCGCCCTGGTCTTCCGCTGCTCGATGCGCGGGTGGGGCTGGTACTTGTAGTTGTAGATGCCGTTAGCCAGGTGTTTCGGCTTCCCCCCGGCCTCGGCCGCGCCCTTGGTGCCGCTCGCACGGTTGGTCGACATGTACCCTCCTGGTTGGGGACGACGTTCGGATCGGACCGACGTTAGACGTTAACAGCAATGGGCCCCGGATGCCCCGGGCGCAACCCTGCGCGGATTCACAATATGAAATGCACAGGTTTTGCGGAAATCCCATAAGCCATTCGGAATGGGAAGGATGGCCATGGCACCAATGGTATGGCGGGGGCTGGTAGGAATAAGATATTGACGATCCTGTCACGAGTGAGCGTGTTAACTAGCGCCTCATGGCCCATGGCAAGGTAACCCTTGTATTTTCAAGGATTTTACGCTAAAAATGCCCATGGGGCGAATGGGCGCCCGGAAGGAACCATGAATGCTCTACCTCGGTGAGATCGCTTCCCTGTTCACGGCCATGTGCTGGTCCACCAATGCGGTCCTGTTCGCCAAGGCGGGGCGGAGGGTGGGCTCCCAGACGGTGAACGTCTTCCGCATCGGGGCGGCGCTGCTGGTGATGATCCTGCTGCACCTGGCCCTGGTCGGGACATTGTTCCCCACCGGGGCCGGCCTGGTCCGGTTCGCCTGGCTGGGGGTTTCGGGCTTCATCGGCTTCGCCCTGGGCGACGCACTGCTGTTCGAGGCCTACGTGCTCCTGGGGCCCCGGCTCACGGTGCTGATCTTCACCACCTGGCCGGTGTTCGCCGCCCTGATGGCCTGGCTCACCCTGGGCCAGTCCATGGGCCTGGCCAAGGTCGCCGCCATGGTCGTCACCCTGGGCGGCATCGCCCTGGTCGTGCTGGAGAAGAGCCGGAACAACCCGGACCAGGTCCGCCCGCGGCGCTTCACCCTCGGGCTGATGCTCGCCCTGGGCGGCGCCGTCGGCCAGGCGGTGGGCTTCATCTTCAGCAAGTTCGGGATGGCCGGCGGCTTCAGCCCCATCAGCGCCAACCTCATCCGGGTGGCCGCGGGCGCCCTGGCGATCTGGCTCTGGCAGATCCTGCGCGGCGAGCTCATGCCCAACTTCCGCAAGCTCAAGGACCGGCACGCCGCCACCCTGATCGGCCTGGGCGCCCTGTTCGGTCCCGTGATCGGCGTGGTGCTGAGCCTCTACGCCATCAACCACGCGCGCTACATCGGCGTCGCCTCCACCATCATGTCGCTTTCGCCGGTCATGATCCTGCCGTTCGCCGTCTTCGTGGAAAAGGAGAAGGTCGGCTTCTGGGCGGTCATCGGCACGGTGGTCGCCATCGCCGGGGCGGCGGCGATGTTCCTGATCTAGGAGCTTGTCCAAGTTACAGGTCCGGGTCCCCCCAGGGCGCCCTGTTCGCTCCCGGTCAGTCGCGTTCGCGACTGCCGTGAGCGGAGGTCGGCAACCGATTGCGGCCAGCGTGTTCCACCTTC